>VOFK01001188.1_pt1 | contig 66739 bp, 97 predicted proteins | sample 5384121 | NCBI WGS metagenome assembly VOFK01 (sample SAMN12384730, study PRJNA508395) | human gut metagenome | isolation source: healthy gut J | host: Homo sapiens | reverse complement strand
GAAATGACAATCGAACTGATTCACCCAATCGCTATGAGCCAGGGTCTTACTTTCGCTATTCGTGAGGGTGGTAGAACTGTAGGTTCAGGAAGAGTTGCTTCTATCATCGAGTAATCAATATCTGATTATAGATAAATGCAATAAAATCAAGGCTTCTAGAGGTTTTCCTCTGGGAGCCTTTTTGACGTTTTGAAATAAAAAATGCCACAGGATTTGCTCCTGTGGCAACATTTTTTGGCAACAAAAAAAATTATAAACTTGATTTTCTACTTATTTTCTAGATAGTTTTTCGATCTTTCTTCGATGTTCTTCATATAAATCATCAAAACTGTGATTGAGAGAAGCTGACCTTGGATATATATCCATCCAATAGTTAAAGCGGTCTTCTGCCTGCGCAATCAGCGCATCACGTTCTGTTTTATCTGATAGCAAATCTGCACTTGCAATAGTATCCTGATATTTTTTCCATTCATCAAACCATAGAGCAATATCTGGAAGGTTAAACTGTGGATTCCCGGCAGTATCAAACTTCCCATTTTTATTACGGAAAACACGGAATAAAGCGTGCATATCTTCACCCACAACATTCTTTGGAACCGCAAGAACTTCCGGGTTTACATCGAGTGCTGTAGCAATCTGATTGACCTTATCCTGTTTGGGTGTACGGACATTTGTCTCGTATTGTTTTATCATACCCTCACTGATATGTGACAGGTATGCAAGCTGCTTTTGCGTGAGATTATTCCGTTCACGTATTCTTTTTATATTTTCACCAATTGTCATGATACTCCACCTCATAAGACCTTATTTACTAATATTAACAGTTATTTGAACGTTTGAAAAGCAAAAAATGCTTTACGTTAGCAAAAAGATAACCTATAATGCAATCATAAAAAGATAGCAAAAAGCTAACGAATAGAAAAGAGGTGAAGAGATATGGCAAAAATATATTACTTATCAGCAAAGGATGTAGCACAGATTCTCAATGTATCATTGAGTACGGCATATAAGGTGATTAAGGATGGAAACAAAAGACTGAGTGATGCCAGCTATCAGACATTACCCGACGAATCCCGGCGCCAATGCTTGAGAAAATGTACTTTTGGGTTAAATCTGTCTGATGGAGAGGGGGATGATTTGCATGCCTGTGTATAAAGATGCGGATGGTAAGAAATGGAGAGCTGTCTATCGAATTAAGCTGCGGGACGGCAGCACAAAGCAGAAATCTAAACGTGGATTCCGTACGAAAAAGGAGGCGGAAGCCTATATTGCGGAACAGCAAAAAGCGATGAAAGCGGATCTTGGAATGACGCTTAGTACATTTATAACTGAGAAGTACATGCCGGACAAGAAAGGAATGTTGAAGGAAAGAACATATCTGACAAAGGAGCATATGATTAGAACACATTTGCTTGAAGCTCCGATTGCAGGTATGAGTATAAATGCGGTTCAGCCGGAAGATATAATTGCGTGGCAGAATGAAATACTGAAGCAGGGATATTCGGAATGTTATAACAGAACACTCAATAATCAGATAGTCGGAATATTCAACCACGCAGAACGATACTATGGTCTTGAAAAAGTCTCCGTGCCGGGGAATTGCCAAGATTGGAAGATCGGATGCTGCAAAACAGATGCTGCGGTATTGGACGCATGAAGAATTCTTGGAATTTCTGGATTCGATAAGTCCTGAGACAGATGCAATGTACCATCTTCTGTTCCAGCTCCAGTATTACTGCGGGTTCAGAATCGGAGAGACGCTGGCACTTACAAAAAAGCTGCTATTGATTTTGTGGGGAAATCCCTATTTATCTCTAAAACGTATGACAGAAGAAATAAAAAGGATATTATCACAGAACCGAAAACGAAGAATTCCATTCGGCGGGTTTATTTGCCGGATTCGCTGTGTGATGAATTAAAGAGATATGTGGATGGTTTGTATGAATATCCGGAGGATGCCAGAATATTTCCGGTAATTATAAGAGCTGTTGAAACCAAGATGCACCGGCAGATGGAGAAAGCCGGTATGACAAATATAATCAGAGTGCATGACCTGAGACACAGTGCAGCATCGTTTTATTTGTCGCAAGGAGCGGATATGTATGCAATCCAACGATTGCTTGGACATGCCAGTATAGAAGAGACGATTCGTACATATTCGCATTTCAGCATTGAGCAGGACAGACAGATCGCAAATATTGTGAACAGGCTAAACCAGAAAGGGGGTGATTGATTTGCCGATATTAAAAAGAACAAAACACTGGGCAGCTTTGTAATGATCGGAAAAGATATTCTCAAGAATACAGATTTGAAACTGGTGGATCGGGGTATGTTGGCAACGCTCCTTTCTCTGCCGGATAAATGGGATTTTTCAATAGTCGGGCTTGCCAAAATATTGCCAGAAGGGAAGAGTGCGATACAGGCAAGTCTGAGTCGGCTTGAGCATTCGGGCTATTTGACAAGGACACAGGAACGGGGTGAGCATGGCAAATATGGTGACACTTTTCTTGAAGTTCATCAGGTTCCAATCTCACCGTGTACTGAAAATCTGTGTACGGATAATCGGCATACTGAAAAGCAGGATGCAGAAAAACGGTATACCGAAAACATGTCACAATATAAGAATAAAGCATCGAATAACAATGAATTAAAAAATAAACAATACAGCCAGAGGGCGAGCGAGAAGAGAGGTGGTTATGATAGTGGAAATGATCGAGACAAAGATAAACGAATCCCTGAAAAAAATACAATCGGGCCAATGAAAAATGGACAGATGCAGAAGCAGAACTGTATGGCTTATAAGTGTCCGATTTGTCGGGATACGGGTATAGAGCTATATGTCGCAGATGACGGACATGAATATGCGAGAAATTGTAAGTGTGGGTTATGGCAGAGAGAACGAATGAACAGAATGCTCAGTTTTGCAGATATACCGGAGGCATTTGCTGGGCTGAGACTTGACAGTTTTGATACGTCGATATATGACATGGCCAATTCACGGAAGATAGCCGACATGAATATGCAGATTGCGAATTATTGGCTGGATGATTTCGAGAAAATGAAGGATCGTGGTATGGGGTTATACATGTATTCGGCGGTAAAAGGGAGCGGCAAGACTAGATTTGCTGTCTCTTTGGCAAATGAGATCATAGAAAGATATGCGGTTGGTGTTAAATTTGCAACATCGGTACAGATATTGAACGAGATAAAAGCTTCATGGAACAGCGATACACAGATGACCGAGCACAGGCTGCTGGATGAGCTCACAGAGGTGGATGTTCTGGTAATAGACGATTTCGGAATAGAGGTGCCGAAGGATTGGTCTATGGAGCGGTTCTACCAGATTGTCAACAGCAGGTATATACATAAAAAGATAACAATATATACGAGCAACAGCGCACTGGAAGATCTCCTGTATGATGATCGTATCACGAATCGAATAGAGGAAAATACATACCAGCTCAGATTTCCATCTGAATCGGTGCGGAAGCTGCTTAGGGAGAGACATCAGGCGGAACTTGTAAAGATGATGAAAGGGGGTGTGGCATAATGACAACAGGAAGGCTTGGATAATCGTGGCACTGGTGGCAAATGTGCATTTACATGTGCGTTGCCAGCGTGGTGGTTATCCCCAAGAAGCCCTCGGCGCATGAGAGCCCTCGGAGAGCGCCTAGTTTTGATTCGCAGTGTCAAAACTAATAAGGCGTTACTTCTGACAGAAGTAACAAGACCTTGGCAAGTTTGAACGTAAGAGATTGAGGTGAGACGCAGTGGGAAAGACGATATCATTTGTAAAAGGCAGAGGGCATATCAGCCACAACAATAGAGATTTCATCAGCAATAACGTAGTGCCGGAGCGGACGGACTGGAACCGAACTTACGTGAAAGAGAGCATAGAATCAGCTTACGATACCTGCTTTGGACAGGCACTAAATGACTACAATGCCAGACAGAAACGAAAAAGACCGACAGAAGCATGACTATATTACAGAGATCAAAAATTCCAAAAATAAAGAGAAAGTATTTTATGAGAATGTGGTGCAGATCGGCTCGAAAAATGATACGGCAGTTGTAGATGAAAACGACCGCATGACAGAGGAAGCAGAGAAAGCGGCGAAGGTCCTTGAAAAATATGCACAGACATTTCAGGAGAGAAATCCGAATCTGTATCTGTTCAACTGTGTGCTGCACATGGACGAGGCAACGCCGCATTTGCACATGGATTATATTCCGGTGGCGCACGGATATAAGTCCGGCATGGAGACAAGGAATAGTCTGACGAAGGCATTGCAGCAGATGGGATTTGATAAGGCAAAGAGCCGGAATGAGAATGAAACTGTTGCATGGCAGAAGAGGGAGCGTGAATATCTGACGGAGCTTTGCCGAGAGCAGGGAATAGAGATAGACGTTCTCGGAGTCAGTCGTGACAATCTGACCTTGCCGGAGTACAAGGTGGCTATGCGGAAGGTTGAGAGTCTGGAAGAGCAGGCAGATAAGATCAAGGAAAATAATATGGAGCAGAGCCATGAAAACAGACAACTGAAAATAGAAGCTAGGAAGCTGAATACCGATGTGGAACAGTTGGAAGAACGTGCGGTAGAGCTTACCGGACAGATAGAATTGCTTGAAACAAAGGAGAAAGAGCAACAGGAAAGAATAGATAAATACGGCATCAGAACCGATGGGATTGACAAGATATCAAAGGAAGTGTCAGCAGAGGTCAAGAATGTTAAGGCTGCGGCTACACCCATTAAATCCATATTCGGCGGTGAGGAGTATGTCAAGGTCAAGAAGTCCGAATGGAGCCGGATCGTGGTGACATTTGAGAAAGCACTTACAAGAAACAAGCTGCTTGATAAATATGAAGCGAAGATCGCAGAGCTTGAAAAGACAGTGGACTATCTAAAAACACGGGTGGAGAAATTCGCAAATCGTCTAAAAAAAGAAATGAAGAAGTTTCTGATGGAGAAGAACCTGCTGCATGAGTTCTTGAATCTGACGAGAAAACCGGAACAGGAAACTATGCACGAAAGGATAGACAGGAAGAATGCAGAGGCAAGAGCAAAGAATGAGCAGACAGACCGGGATGGTCGGAGAAAGAGAGGAATTTATGAACAGAATATATGAGAAGAACAGAGAGTTTCGTTGCTGTGAATAATTATGAAATAAATCTTGAAAACTGTATCAACAACGAATATAATGCTTTAAAGTCTTAAAGTGAAAGGGGCATATGAATGAATATAACATACAGGACGGAAGGGGATTATTTAATTCCAAATATATTTACAAACGAGGAGCCGGAGCAGACACTAACCAAGTATGGTATGCTCCGGGAGAGCTTTCTGAAAAATAATCATAAAGGCATTTACACAGGAAAGCTGTTGACGGGTACATTGAAAGAGCACTGCCTCGATATACAGGAACAGGCAGAAAATATGGCAGAATGCCTCACAAAGCAGCTAGTGGCGGTAGAAGGTATTAGTGAGGATTTGAAAAGCCGTAATCAGATGGAATGGGTACGCAGGATGAATTCGATAAGAAATAGAGTGGATGAAATTGTGATGACAGAGATTGTGTATAAGATATAATCGATTACCTGTTATAGAAAGGCATACAAGATCCAAGGATGGGATAATGAGTTTGGTTGAACGGTTTCGGGTTGAGCGGGGGATATATGATAAGTATACGATTGGTTAAATAAATATTGGAAACATTGTAAGCACCCCATAGCTGTTTTGTAGTGACAGTTGTGGGGCGTTTTTTGTGTGTTGAATTGTTGGCTATTATGTGTATTAATTGCGGTTATGATAGAAAAATGATATACTACAACAAAGAATTTGATGTTCAATAAGAGCAATGAAGACGATTTTACATAGAAAGTTATGGTTTTTGATACCGAATACTCACTAGCAGGAGGAGAGGAGAATATGCGTATATAGTAATTTATGATATAGAGCTGACATTGTAGATCATATAAAAAAATAGAATGGGGGAATTGAAGGGTGCAAAATATAAATGAACTTATTGGGATTATTAAAGGTATAGATTTTGATGGTGTAATAAATAACAAGGAAGTATTGCGCCTTCAATCTTGGGTTGATAAAAACAGAAACCTTGCATACGATAAGAAACAAATAGAATTAATCAAAATGGTTGATGCGGTTCTTGAAGATCATGTGATAGATGATTCTGAAAAAGAAATGATGATAACTGCTTGTGAAGAATATTTAAAGGCTTCGGAAGATAATACATCACGTATTTATGAACTTAATGGAATCATTGAGGGGATAGTTTGCGATGGCGAGGTAAATGAGGCAGAAGTTTGGCGTCTTAAAGAGTGGATGGACGCTTATGGAGAAAGCATAAGAGATCATAAAACAAGTGTAGAATTGTGTAAAGCAATTGATGATATTCTTGCGGATGGTGTCGTTACAGAAGAAGAACAGGCAGAGCTTTTGATGATGTTAAGTGATAGGATAAATAATGCTCAATTTGAGATTAAACTAGAGTATCTGTGCAAGCTTGTTAAAGAAAGAAAAAAATATTGGCGTAGATCTGATTGATATTTTTAAACAACGAATCAGCAATGAAGAGTATCCATAATAGAGCTGAGAGAAATCTTATGCAGGCGGTCAGCTCATATAGTGGATATTGCAGAAACTCGGAGATTATAGTGGTTTCTTTGGTTCTTATTGCTATGCTTGAATATAATGGTAATTATTATGATAGTGTACGTGATACATATAAAAATCTGTATGCAAAATTTCCTGAGCAAAAAGTGGAAGGAAAAAAAATTAGGTCTATATTAAGCAAGTATAAAAAACAATCTGAATCTGGTAGCAGGACGAGAATAATCAATGTGGCTCTAGAAAATGCAATTGTACCACAAGCATTTCTTCCTGCATTCTTTGAATTTATCTTTTGATATCTACAAAATGAATTTTGAATATGATCTTCCAGATGAGCCGTATGAGGATTTTCAGTTTGTGTTTGAGGGATTGAGAAACAATATGCTTTCTGACGGTGATGATATTTCGATTAATGTTACCCAGAAAACCTATAAGTTAACAGCAGCAACAAAGCAGTTGATTAGTCGTAAAGATGGATTGGATGCTATTATTAAGTTGAGCATTATTATTGTAAAACTAATAGATAAGCGCTTTTGGGATAAAGAAATTAGGATTTTTAATCCGTATCTAAAAAAGCTGGATATGTAGGCTGGGAGAGAACTTTAAAGGAATGTGCACGAGAAGAATATAAGCACAAGAAGAGTGAATCTGAATTAAGATCACGTTGGGAACCGAAGTTTATGCTACAGAACAAGTCAGTGTATTTGAATCCACCGGTACATAGAGTTAAATCACAATACGACTATAGAAATATTGAAGTAGTGGTATTCAATGATGGAGAAGAAATATACCGAAAATAACAACTGTGATATACGTGAAATAATTGGCGGATATCAAGTTAGGACGGATAAGATTGAGCTTACAAAACCTATTGGTAAACTTAGATATAAATTGGTAGCTGGAAATGAGGTTATATATGATAGTAAGAACAAGCTTTGTAGAAATTACATAGTTTTTGATAGTAATGGACAGGAAATATGTAACAACATTGATTTTGAGGGAACGGTTTATGTTGTTTACAAGAAGGGAGAAACAATAATAGATAATATTGCTATTAAAGAGCATTACTGTATAGGGTACAAGCTTGTAAGGCTGGGAGATATTATTGAAATTGGACATGATGTTTTTAATTTTTCATCTATGGCAAAACCGGGTATTTTTGGACAAACATATTCTAATTGCGGAGTCCGAAAAGAAAACGAAGATAAAATGATACCTGTATATCGTGACACTTGTTTTGTGGTGTTTTAAGCAGATAAAACAGCAATAAAATTTGAAGTAGATATTAATGATAAACCGCATAAGTTAAGTGAGATGCAGTATAAAACAACAGAAAAGGCTGGAACAACAAAGTATGTCGTAGAATTGGATTTGCAAGAATCTGGAATATATAAAATTAACGTAAATCAGTTAACAGCAGGAAAAAGAAATAAGATCTTGCAAGCTGAGATAGCATATGATACAGACCTGACATTTTCAAAAGAATTGATAGAGGGAGCGAATTATAGAATTCGTGTAGCATCAAAAAGCTGTTAAAGTATGGTATTGATACCGAAGTTTCGGCAGGAAATTTTAATCCAGACTTTATTCAATTTGCTTACGCAGGAGAAAATTATATTTATTATTTGCCTTTTGATTTTGGCTTTTATAAGTTATCTGGATGTGAATGGTTGTCAATGTCAGATGATTTATGGGTGGATGATATAAATGATAAAAGTATTTTGAGGTTGTATGATCAGGAGTGTGATGGGCTTCTGATATATGCTGAATCTGGTGCATTGATAGAGGATGAGATGTTAGGTTGGTTGATAGGGGATATTATAAGCAATTGTCCATTTCCTTTTTGATATCCTATAAAAATGAAAACAGGTATGTGACATTGGCTTTTACTGCTAATGGAAAAGTGAAATATGTATTGCCTTGTTACAACAAATGCATTATGGATGAAGAAAAAACAGAAATATTGTGCATGGATAATCCTAAAATGGTGAAGATTACACCAGTGTTTCATGGTAAAAACAAAGTGTTCTATGAGTTGTTTAATTCAGCCGGAGATAAGATACTTACAAGCAAGTTATTAGATAGTGCTCAAACCAGCACGCTTAAGAATTTAAAATCATTTCAGGAGTACACGATACGTTTTCATGAGAAAACAAAGATACTTCAACTTAGAAAGAATACCTTGCTATTAGAAAAACAAAGAATATTTTATTATAAAGAAGATTTTGTTGGCAGATCCTTTAAGATAACTGAGGCTTATTTTAATCAGATCGTTCAGGGGGACTTTGTTGAAAAACAATGGTTCTTTAATAAATATTATTTAAAATTGACAGGCGTTATCGATATGTATGAAGGAATTTTTGAGGGACAGATATATAGCAAATCGTATAAAGGTGATTTTTTTCTGTATAATATCAATCCTGTTGAGGTTGAAATATGTAGTGATGTTATTGATGATACAATGGATATTTATATGACAAACCAGGGGGACGGTTTGTTATTTGATCCAGAGCATAGAGGTATTTTTGAATTCAATGGAACATCCAACAGCACCAGATATTTTCTTATATACAATCAGTATGAAGGGAGAGGATGAATAGTGAAGAAACTGAATCCTGTTGAGAGATCACAATACATAGATAATAAATATAAAGAGTTTTTAAAATCGTCATTTGAATTTGGAAAGAGTCATCTACAAAAATTATTTATAGAGCAACTCGAAAAGGAAAAATTATTCAAGGGACCATATGTTGATTTAAGCTTTCCGTTTCAACGAGGCAAAAATTTAGAGGCATTAATTGAAGAAGGTGTAGTATGTAAATCGTTTAAGAAATTGAATGATATTAATTTTGTTAGACCTTTATACTCTCATCAGGAGGAGTCGATTCGTATTATTGGGAAAGGTCATAGTGCAATAATTACAACGGGTACAGGTTCAGGCAAAACAGAAAGTTTTTTGTATCCTATTTTGAATGATTTGCTCTTTGATGTAGAAAAAGGTAATAAGGAAGTTGGTGTTAGAGCCATTTTCCTTTATCCTATGAATGCGTTGGTTAATGATCAGATAGATCGTATTAGAAACATTTTGCTACATTGCCCGGAAATTACGTTTGGATTTTTTACGGGTGATACGCCAGAAAAGGCATCAGCTAACACAAGAAAAAAATTAGGGGAGGAAAATGGAGTTGTAATTCCAAATAATGAACTTGTATCCAGAGAAGAAATCCGTCAAAATCCTCCCCATTTACTTTTTACTAATTACTCTATGCTCGAGTATTTGCTTATTCGTCCAAATGATTATGCGATTTTTGAAGAGCAGAGATTACAGAATTGGAAATATGTTGTGTTAGACGAGGCTCATACTTATAATGGATCTCTTGGTATTGAGTTGTCGCTTCTTCTTAGAAGACTCACTGGGCTAGCGCCCAAGCGCCCTCAGTTTATTCTAACAAGTGCGACTTTGGGGCAAGAAGGCAAATCTGAAGCCGATATTATAAAATTTGCCAAAAATCTAACATCTTCAGAATATGACAAAGGAGATATAATATTTTCTAAGAGAATTCCATTGCAAGGGGAAGCAGCGTATAGAGTTACAGGAAATGATTATCAGACTATTAAAGACAATATGAAGTCTTTGGATGAAATAAAGAAGATAGCGGGGAAATATTATGATTGTAAGGCCTCTAATGTTAGAGAGGTGTTGTTTGAACTGTTATCTAGAGACAAGAATGTTCATGCCTTAAGCGAGTTGTTAAAATTAGGTAGTAAGGATTTTAGTATCATATACAACGAGCTTCATGAATATATGTCAAAGGATGAATTGATTGCATTGATAGATATTATCAATATGGCAGAGAAGAATGGCGTTGGATTGTTTGATCTTAAATATCATTCATTTGTTCGACCACTTTCTGGTGCGTATGTTACTTATGGAAAAGAACCAAAAGCTTAGTCTGATGAAAACTAATGAAATTGATGGCATGAAGGCATTTGAAGTTGGTAATTGTCGATATTGTAACTCACCTTACATTATTGGTAAAATCCAGCGTAGTAAAGAGGATCAAATGGATTATTTACTTCAAAACAAGGAAATTGATATTTATGAAAATTATGGTAATGACCAAAAATGTAAGAATAGATTACTTTTTGCTTGCGAATGCGGTAAATGAGGAGGAAGTAGGTAAGGAAATTCTTGAAGAATACAGTGTTTGCGCAAAATGTGGAGAGCTTCATGTAGCAGGAAATCTTAATGCTAGAAAATGTAAGTGTGGAGAAAATGTCCGATTTATTGTTTATCGAGTAAAAACAGAGTAAAAGCAAAAGAGGAGGAGTCCATTTATAATAATATTACGCAATGTCCATGCTGTGGCCACAAAGGCAAATCAGGGGTCGTTAAGGCACTTAATATAGGCAAAGATGAAGGAACGGCATTGATAGCACAGATGCTCTATGAAGCCATCGATGAGGGAGAACAGGAAACAAAACAGGTTAAAAAGATTTTATTGAAACCTATGAGCAAATTAGTTGATACATCGGAAGAAGAAAAGGTTAAACAGTATTTAGCTTTTTCGGATAGTAGACAACAAGCGAGTTTTGCCGCAGTGTTTTTTGATGCAAATCATGTTAGGATGCTTAGAAAACGTTTGATATGGGAGATGATAGTTCAGAATGGTTATAAGGATATGGGGGTAGATGAATTAGCTGCTTATATGACAGAAGTTATAAAGACAAAAGGTTTATTTCAGAATGATATGGGGGCGCATAAAAATGCATGGGCAGCAATTCTAAGTGGATCTTTTACGCATTGATGGCGCATATGATAGTGAAGGACTTGGATTATATTATTTCTATTTGGATATTCATGAAATATTAAATGCGTTTACAGATGAGGAAATAGAAGAAGCGTTTGCTCAGTATAATTGTAGGATGAGTAAAGAAGAACTGAATATCCTTATGCAAGTAGTCTTTGGGATATTTAAGGTTGCACCAGCAATTAATTATGTTAAGTCTACACTCACGCCTGAAGAAAAAAAGGAAATTTTAGAATATAGGCGATTTAATAATTATGTCATGCTGAATTGTCCTAAAACAACTCAGGGAATCAGAAGATTTTTGCCTGTTAAAGGTGACGAGAATATGGTTGTGAGATATGTTAAGAATGTATTTGGATGCACTTCAGAAGAAGCTAAGGGTGCACTGGAAATGGTATTTAGCCTTCTGGTTCAGGCTAGTGAAGTTGTAGGTGGAGAAAATATTTTTATTTAAACATGAAAAGAAGGATGCATATCAGATTAGTGCAAGTCGATATTTGATTAAAAATTACAAGACTTCAAAATTCTATCAGTGTAATAAATGTGGGAGATTGACCCCGTATAATCTTAGAGAAAAATGTACGCAAGATAGATGTAACGGTGTTTTATCAGAGGTGGATCCTGATAAGGTGTTAGCAACTAATTTTTATCGCAATCAGTATAAAGAAAAGAAGATAGAAAGAATTGTGATCAAGGAACATACAGCCCAACTTGAAAGAAAACAGGCAAAGGAATATCAGAAAGACTTTAAGAATAAGAAAATAAATATACTTAGTTGTTCTACAACATTTGAAATGGGAATTGATATTGGAGGGTTAGAAACGGTATTTATGCGTAATGTTCCTCCAACACCAGCCAATTATGTGCAGAGAGCAGGCCGAGCAGGCCGAAGAAAAGATAGTGCAGCATATATACTCACATATTGTGGAACAGGTTCCCATGATTATACATATTTCTCAGAACCTGAAAAGATGATTTCAGGAGTAATTAATCCTCCGTGCTTTAATGTCCTAAATAAGAAGATTATTGTAAGACATTTGATGGCTGCTAGTTTGGGTTATTTTTTTAGATTACACCCAGAAATGTTTAAGAATATTGAGGCATTAGTTATTAACGGTGGAACCAAAGAATTTAAACGATATATGGGGTCACATCCAAAGGATTTGAATGATTATATCAATAAGAAAATTATTCCGGAGAGACAATACGATGAGTATAAAAATTTTAAATGGATAGATGAAATGGGTGGCGAAGATGAAAAAATGGCTCATTTTGTAGAATCGATTTGGGAAATGCTTACGGAATATGAAAAAGGCTAAAGAGAAGGCAGTGAAAGAAGATCGTGGTTCTGATTCGGATTATTATAAAAGGCAGATAGAGAAATTAAAACAGCAAGATGTGCTAGAATCGTTATCTAGGTATTGTGTTATTCCAAAATATGGATTCCCAGTTGATGTAGTTGATCTTCAGATATATGAGAATGGAGTTCCAGTTAATAAATATGCAATGAGCCGAGATCTTAAAATTGCTATTTCTGAATATGCACCAGATTCAGAAGTGATAGTTGATAAAAATAAATATACATCAAAGTATATTACACTAAAAAAGGAATTCTCAGTTTACAAAGAATTGGTTTGTTACATGCTCATCTTGCAGAAGAACCAATATTTTCTTGAGCAGTGGAGATAATTCTAAGTGCAAGTATTGCGGTCAAGATATAGGAAGTGAGGTAGCAGAATACTATATAGAGCCTAGTTATGGATTTAAAAGTGGAGAAACAAAGGAAAGCACATATTTAAAACCTAAGCGGTCATATGCTGGTGAAGTGACTTATATAGGTGGTGGAAAAATAGATGAGAAACGTTTGATTATTGGAAATATATTAGGGGTGGAAACAAGTAGTGATGATGAACTTCTTGTTATGAATAAATCTGGATTTTATATGTGCCCGGAATGTGGCTATAGCGACATAGTAAAACATGGATTAATAACACCGCAAACATTGAAAACACATAAAAATTATAAACAATATACTTGTGCTAATGATACGCTTGAGTATATTCGGTTAGGTCATAAATTCGCTACCGATGTTGCTAGATTTACCATCCCAATGTTGGGAACAGGTGATAAAACAAGTTTTCCACAAGCGTTATCATTTCTATATGCATTTCTAGAGGGAATTAGCATTGCTTTAGGTATAGAGAGAACGGATATAGATGGTGTTTTAGAGTTTAATTTGGAAATGCAGAGTTATGATATCTTATTATATGATAATGTGCCAGGGGGAGCAGGACATGTAAAAAGGCTGCTTAATAAAGACGCTGTTATAAGTTCTCTTAAGGCTGGGTTAGATAAGGTTAGTAAGGAATGTTGTGACGAAAATACATCGTGCTATAATTGCCTGAGAAATTATTACAATCAATCATATCACAGTAAGCTGGTCAGAAAGTTAGCAAAAAAAGATTTTATTAAAACGTATTTTTGCAGGAAGTTGAGGGAGTTAATGAATCTTATCAGAACGAAAGCTGGCATTGCAATGGATGATAAGGCTTTTTGCATAAATGTGCAACAGCACTAGAGTTATTTGATAACAAAATTTTTATTGTCTATTGAGGATATCTGAGGTGTCAGGTACACATGAACGAATAGATAGCAAGGAATCAGCTACTGCGAGTGATATTTCGTGTTAGCAGCTTTGCAGATAGTCGGGCTCAAATAAATGTTGTAGAAATATTTAAGCTGCTTGCACCTGATACAAGTATCAAAGTGATTTAGGAGGTGCGATGATGGAAAAGGATAATGATGTAGTTACCACAGATAAGAGTTTTTTTGAAAATATATCTAATGTTCTGGCAAATGCAAGAAAAAATGCTAAAACTGCGGTTAATCTTTCGATGGTATATGCCTATTATGAAGTGGGGAGAATGATTGTTGAAGAAGAGCAGCATGGTGAGAATCGGGCTATGTATGGCAAATATCTGTTAAAGGAACTTTCGGAATATTTGAGTGAAAAATATGGCAAAGGATTTTCTGTTACAAACTTAAAGCAAATGCGTCAATTTTATCTTGTTTATGCGACAGATCAAATTAGTCAGACACTGTCTGACCAATTCAAAAATTTGCCAGCAGTAAGTACCGGAAGAAAGTTTTTTCTGAGTTGGTCTCATTATTTAAAACTTATGCGCATTACCAATATAGATGAGCGCCATTTTTATGAAATTGAATCAGTGAAAAATGACTGGAGTTTAACGGAATTAAAACGTCAGTATGACAGTTCGTTATATGAGCGAATCGCACTTAGTACAGATAAAGACAAGGTTTACCGTTTAGCACTGGAAGGACAGAAGTTTGAGAAACCACAGGATGTAATCAAAGATCCGTATGTGTTGGAATTCCTTGGCTTGAAAGAATTGCCAGAATATTCAGAGAGTGAATTGGAAAGCCGTATTATAGATAACTTACAGCAATTTTTGCTGGAACTCGGCAGAGGATTTGCATTTGTTGGCAGGCAGGTACGTTTTTTACCTTTGATGAAGAACATTTTATGGTTGATTTGGTATTTTATAATCGCCTGTTACGTTGCTTTGTCCTGTTTGACCTTAAAATCGGAGAATTAAAGCATCAGGATATAGGGCAGATGCAAATGTATGTGAATTATTATGACAGAAAGATGAAATTACCAGATGAAAATCCAACAATTGGAATTGTTCTCTGCAAGGACAAGAATAATGCTGTGGTAGAAATGACATTGCCAGAGGACAATTCACAGATTTTTGCAAGTAAGTATGAAACTGTATTGCCAAGCAAAGAAGCACTGCAAAAATTATTGGAAGAGCAAATGTCAGACGAAAAGGGGACTGATGGGGAATGAAACTACAATTTAGATATCTTTTCAGGTAACACAGGAGTATTTGCAGAGAGAAAATCCGATTATATGTCGAAAATGCCTGTGGCAACATTTTGGCAACAAAAATCCCGCAACCACAAAAATGACATACCATATCATGCAAAATAAGGCATGTATTACACATAAAACACTGCAATAAACCAAGAAAATGGTATAACCAAATCCGTGAAGGTGGACGTACTGTAGGATCAGGTCGTGTTGCTACAATCATCGAGTAATCTTTGATTTCGTATCATAGAAACTTAAATACAAGCCGCAATTCCTCATTTTATGAGGAGTTGCGGTTTTTGCGTGTTAGCAATGAGAAATGCAAGAAAGCCGCTAAAACCAAGGGATTGAGTTTGCTCAAGACCTTTGGGATTAGTGGCTTTTTCTTATGTGGCGAATGCCACGACCGAGCCGGCAGGCGAGGTTACATTTCTCAACGGAAGATGGTCGAACATAGAAAAAGCCCTTTTCAAGTTCTTCACTCAAAATGGGCGTGTGATACGCGTATGATACACGTGTTTCTAATCTTCGGCGTGAGGCCAGTTAATCTTCCATTCAAAAATACTCTTCTTTGGTAATTTTACCGGAGGCTAAGTCCTCTTTTTTCTTTTTCCAGGTATTCAGGAAATCATCAAGTAAGGAATAATCAAAACCAACAGCGATATGCTTCTCGGTAGGGTTTTCGGGATCTGTAACTTCGTAGAGGGGCATATTGTAGTGCTCATCCAATTCAAAGAGAGCATACATTACATCTTCCGCTGCGTAGAGGGAAGGCTCGTAGATGGAACGGTAATTACAGTTCAAAAGCTTTTGCTAGCTCCTGTATCATATCCTCTTTGGGTGTGCGGTTGCCGATTTCGTACTGACGGATTCGTACGTCGGATAAACCAACAGCTTCACCGAGCTGTGCCTGTGTTAATTTGCGGAAATTTCTGATTCGTTTTATTCGTTCACCAATAGCCATCGTGTAACTCCTTCCAATCAAATAGTAACAATATCGTTTCTGATAATACAATAACATAAATGTTACTGTATAGCAATAAAAAAAGTCCACAATTCAGGACAAGAATGAAGAGCCAGGTGTATGAAAAAAGTAATTTCTATAAAAAGAAGTATTTTTTATAAGTGAGAAAAAATTTTTCGCTTATCTCTTGGCAGAAACATATATGATACTATACAATTAAATCATAGACAGTAACATTATAGTTACTAATAAAGAGACGGGAGGTAAGTGCCATGTGCAAGAGCGTACATAAGTTTTAGTGGAAAGGAGGAAGTCATCATAGATTGTATGCCATCATTGGGAATGATCACGATCAATGCGCTGGCTGCATCAGATGAAGTACTCATTCCAGTTGAAGCGTCCTACCTGCCAATCAAAGGCTTGCAGCAGTTGTTAAAAACAATCGGCAAGGTCCGTAAGCAGATTAATCCGAAGCTGCAAGTCGGTGGGATTCTGTTTACGATGGTCGATGCGCATACAAATGATGCCAGAAATAATATGGAACTTCTCAGAAATGTATATGGAAGTCAAATTCATATCTTTGATAATTATATTCCATTTTCTGTAAGAATGAAGGAAGCAGTCAGAGAAGGACAGAGTATTTTCTCTTATGATCCGAAAAGCAAAGCTACAGAAGCTTATCGGAGAGTGACGGAGGAGGTGCTGAAAGATGCCATCTAAAAAAAGAGCAACTCCCATTTCCTTACAGCCACTTGATGCGTTGTTTGGAACAAACGAAGAAACAACCAATGGAATTAGTGAGATAGCAATAGGAAGTCTTCATCCATTTACAAATCACCCGTTTCAAGTAAAAGATGATAAGAAAATGGAAGAATTATCAGAAAGCATTACACAATATGGCGTGTTGGTTCCTGGTATTGTGCGATTGAGAGGGTCCGGTGGTTATGAGCTGGTAGCTGGTCATAGGCGAAAACGAGCATGTGAACTTGCGGGATTAGAGAAAATGCCTGTTATCATCAAAGATCTTACAGATGATGAATCAACGGTGATTATGGTAGATTCCAATATTCAAAGAGAAGAACTCTTAATCAGTGAAAAAAAAAAGCTTTTTGCTTATAAAATGAAATATGAGGCATCTGTATATTACCGTCAGCCACAAGACTGCCGAGGAAATGGCGGCGCAATATGGTTTTAACGAAGAACAGAAAGGCTACCTCGCTGAACTGCTTGCAGATGAAAACAATTACCTTTGGTCACAGGTGCTTTACGGCATTACAGGCGGCGACGGACAGATCGTGACCGTTGCACTCTCTCTGGTTGGTAATGTAGGCGGTCAGCCGTATTGGTCGTGGTACGGTTTTAACTCCCGTGTAGAATGGTGTGCTTGCTTTGTTTCTTGGTGTGCCAACGAGTGCGGCTATATCGACGCTGGAGTTATCCCAAAATATGCAGGCTGTGTCAACGGAGTACAATGGTTTAAGGATCGTGGACAATGGCTGGATGGCAGCGCCGAGCCTGCCCCCGGAATGATTATTTTCTTCGATTGGGCAGACGAAAGTGGTCAGGATGGATTATCCGACCATACGGGTATTGTTCAAAAGGTCGAAAACGGCAAGGTTTATACGGTCGAGGGCAACTCCGGCGACAGTTGCCGAGTCAATGAGTATTCTATCGGTTATTACGAGATTCTTGGCTACGGCGCACCTGCCTATTAAAATACACAAGCCGCCTGCATTTTGCAGGCGGTTGGATTACATATCAGAAAGATATTGTGCCGGTTTGAAAACTAAAAGTCTCAAAATACAGACTTAATAATTGCGATTTCACTCTCAAAGTGCTATAATACAAACTATATTTGGGTGGAGGTGCGGAAATGAAAGTACGGTACAACAAACTTTGGAAACTTCTGATTGACAAGGGAATGAAAAAGAGTCAATTACGAGAAGCGGTCGGGGCAAGCAAAAGTACATTTGCGAAACTCGGAAAAAATGAAAATGTTACCCTTCCCGTGCTGTTGAATATATGCGAATACTTAGAGTGTGATTTTGGCGACATAATGGAAGCCGTACCCGAAAATGAGGTGTAGGATCAATGAACAAGAAGATTTTAATTGTGGATGACGAAAAAGAAATCGTTGATCTGCTTGAAGTGTATTTGAGTAACGATGGTTATTCAGTATATAAATGTTATAATGGGTTAGAGGCGATGAAATGTATCAAACAGTCGCAGATTGATTTAGCGATACTTGATATTATGCTGCCGGATATTGATGGTTTTCGACTTTGCCAAAAAATTCGGGAAAAGTTTTACTTCCCTATTATTATGCTTACCGCCAAAATTGAGGATAGCGACAAGATTATGGGGCTTACGATTGGTGCGGATGATTATATAACGAAACCGTTTAATCCTTTAGAGGTTGTGGCAAGAGTAAAGACGCAATTAAGGCGTTATCAGAGCTATAACAGTCCTAATTTGAGCCAATCCGAAGAAAAAGACGAGTATGACATCAGAGGTCTACTGATAAACAGAGTCAGCCACAAGTGCTACTTGTATGGCAAAGAAATAGCCTTGACTCCGTTGGAGTTTTCTATTCTGTGGTATCTGTGCGAACATCAGGGTAAAGTTGTCGCCTCGGAGGAATTATTTGAAGCCGTGTGGAAAGAAAAGTATCTTCGCAACAGTAACAATACGGTAATGGCGCACATTGGGCGGCTTCGGGAAAAATTGAATGAACCTTCAAAAAATCCGAAGTTCATTAAAACTGTTTGGGGGGTAGGGTATGAAATTGAATAAAAAAGAAAAAAACTATCTGCTCTCTACCTTGTTCAAAGGGTATGTAATTCAATGTGCGATTTGCTCTGTGCTTATTTTTGGCGGTACTTTTCTTTTAGGAATTATGGCAGAGGAAATTCTCCGCAAGTATGTTTTGTATTATTACTTGTATTACAGAACAGTATATCTTTATATAGTGGCTGTAATCGTGTGGGTGGCTGTATTATATACATGACATACCTACTTTTGGAAAAAAAGTAGTCGCCTATGTGTACGAGGTACAGGCTGCGACAGGAAAAATGTTCGATCAGAATGTCAGTTACATTGAAATGTCCCCGGAGTTGAGTGAAATCGCCGCTAACATCAATCAGTTAAAACAAGAGGCTGAAAGTAATGCAAGGCTTGCAAAAGAAAATGAGCAGCGAAAAAATGACCTGATTATGTATCTTGCACACGATTTGAAAACACCGCTTTCTTCTGTAATCGGGTATCTTACTTTACTGCGTGATGAGTCGCAAATCTCAAAGGAACTTCGAGAAAAGTACCTTTCAATCACTCTTGGTAAGGCAGAACGGTTAGAGGATCTGATTAACGAGTTTTTCGAGATAACACGATTCAATATATACGATATTACATTACAATACACGAAAATCAATTTAACTCGCCTGCTGGAGCAACTTGTATATGAATTTAAGCCTATGCTCAAATCAAAGAATTTGCAATGTAATCTTTGTGTTGATGATGATATAATGCTTCGATGTGACGCAGACAAAATTCAGCGTGTTTTTGATAACCTTTTGAGAAATGCGGTTTATCTACAGTTTTGAAAATACGGATATCACGATCAGCGCACAATGTCAGGAAGATACGGTCAGCATTATTTTTTGTAACCACGGCGATACTCTGCCGGAAGAAAAGTTAAACAGGATTTTCGAGCAGTTTTATCGGCTTGACGCAGCGAGAAGTACAAGCAGTGGAGGAGCTGGATTAGGTTTGGCGATTGCAAAGCAGATTGTTGAACTACACAATGGTACAATCGTTGCAGAGAGCCAAGAGGATCAAAACAAGTTTTCAATTACTTTGCCGTTGGCGTAGGAAAATTGTAAGAATTTGCATAGAAAAAAAGAGGAATATCTTACGAGCAATCAAGAAAATACGGGCTTCTGTTTTGGTACAATAAAAGTATCAAGATAGAGGCTCGTATTTTTTGTGATACAGCATAAGGAGGAATGATGAAGTTGCTAAGAAAACAAATGCTGCTATGTTCTATTTTGTTTCTTGTATTTACGCTATCTGCCTGCTCTGCAATTGGGCAGACAGACGAAAACAATCTTACAGATAGCGCAACATCCGCAGAAAAAACGGTATCAGTTGTACGAGGGACAATTACTCCAACCGTTTCAACGCAAACGACTATTGTTCCGGCAGTACCGTTTATTATTTTCTCACCCGAAAATGGCATATTTAATACAGCGGTAGAATTAGAAGAAAAAATCACTGCCGGGCAAATTATTGGAACTGTGAACGGCAAAGAATTGAAATCTCCGGTGGATGGTACAATTACCTCTATTGCCCCATCCAATGAAAGCGTACCGAGTAATTATCCCGTAGCGATAGTGCATTATACAGGATTTGCCCTCAATGTAGAGGCAGATAATTTTTTGAGTACCTTACCGGAGTATGCAGAGTTGAAAGCAAAATTTCAAGTATATGATGGTGTAGGACCAACCGATATGATTGCCGTGGTGTCGCCTGCCGCAGATGAAAATGCGTTTACGGGAATCGTGCCGCAAGAGGGCATTCTGCAATGCTTGATCAGTCAAACAGTCGATGTGAAATCGGGGCAAAGTGCAACGGTAGTCATAACGGCGACAACGAGAAATGATGTCCTTATATTGCCGCTGTCGGTAATAGCGGGTAGACAAGGGACGGGATTGGTTACTGTAATTACTCCGAATGGAGAAAGAGTGGAAACAAAAGTGACATTGGGTGTGACAGACGGAGCCAATATAGAAATACTGTCCGGCTTAGAGGAGGGCGATGTAGTTTCTGCTACTCCGCCAAACCTTGATCCGAGGGGGATTTGATAAAATGAAAGGAATTTCTGAAAAGACTTTAATCAAAATAAAGGATTTGAAAGCAAGCGTCAAATTGAATAATGGCGATATGCTGACAACAGTAACCAACGCTAATATGGAATTGCAACGAGGGCGCAGTTATGCCATTGTCGGAAAGTCCGGCTCAGGCAAAACAAGCCTTATATCCATTATTGGCTTGTTAAATCGGGAATATGAGGGCGAGTACCTTTATGATGGTATATCTATTTCTGCTTTGAAAGACCGTGATCTGTCTATACTGCGAGCCAATAATATCGGATTTGTATTTCAGAACTACTCTCTGATTAAGCACTTGCGGGTATGGGAAAATATCGAATTACCCCTACTCTATGCCAAAAAGTCGTTTACCGCCAAACAGCGTCACGAGATAATTACAGGCTTGCTAAAAAGTGTCGGCTTAGAAAGCAAGGAAAATGATTACCCAATCAATTTGTCCGGCGGTGAACAACAAAGAGTTGCAATCGCAAGGGCGCTTGCAGTATCTCCGGAAGCCATTTTATGTGATGAGCCTACGGGAGCGTTGGATAAAAAGACGGGAACGCAGATTATGGAACTGTTGCACAGCGTCGTAAAAGAAAATGGAATTATGCTGCTGTTGGTTACGCACGATCCTGATATTGCAGATACCTGTGATACGATTTTTGAAATGGATGGAGGGAGGATAACTTGTGCTAAAAATGATACTTAAAGACCTTCGTCTGTCTCCACTTAGAAGTATTCTGACAAGTGTTTCAATGCTTGTAGGCATTATCGCAATGCTTGGATCGGTATTAGTTGGTACGCTTGGACGGGAGTATTTGATTTCCGTAAACGCACAGGTATATGGCTGGTCACCTACTTACTCATTCGTGATAACGGAATCCGATTTTCACGATAGAAATAAAATGGAACAATTATTCCAGAGATTTGAAGCCATTGATGATGTAGCCGCTGTTACTTTTTCTATGGGAGAAGATATTCGATTTGCACCAATGAAAGATTTAACGCCAATACCGCCGAATGATGTTTACCAAAACCTGATGGCTTTTGATTTAGTTTGCACCACGGAGGCATATAGTCAAGTCTATAATCTTCCAATGACATCCGGTAGATGGTTAGAGCCTTCGAGTGAGGGCGGATCGCTTGAAGTGGTCATAAACAAAGAAGCTAAAAACTATTTTAATGATTCGCCCTATGCTGCAGGAAATGTAAAAAGCACACTTTCGTTAACCCCATTCAATATTGTCGGAGTAGTAAACGATGGCAGGGATTTTCCGACTATCTATGCGGATTCTGCGGCGATCCTCAATTTCGCACCAGCAATGTGGCAAGTACAAAATGCAAATGTGTATTGGCATCCCACAACAGGACTGACAATCGAACAGATACATTCTGCCCTTGGCGACATTTTGACTGATACCATTGGCGGTTACTGGGAAAGTGCTGGGCGGAGTGATATTGGAGATACCTATGATTCGGTATTGTCCATACTGCAATTAGGGCTTTTGGTTACTTCGCTTTTGTTGCTGTTTGTTTCCGTATTAGGGCAGATCAATATCGGACTATCTTCATTGGAACAGCGCACACATGAGTTGCTGATCCGCAGAGCGATAGGTGCTTCACGAACAAATATTGTGGCATTGGTTTTAGGCTCACAGTTGATTTTATCAATATTCGTTTGCCTTGCAGCTATTTTGATTTCGCTGATTTTGGTGCATTGTATTGAGAGTTGCTCCCTGTGGATTCCCCGGTGGGAACACCGAGTTATCCAATCAGCGTTGCTGTTGTTGCAGTTGCTGTGTCTGTGCTTACAGCATTATTGGGCGGATTATTACCAGCATTGAAAGCAGCAAAATTAGAGCCTGCATTGGCTCTTAGATAATAAAACTCAATTCAAGGAGGAAACAAAATGAAACGAACAATCTCAAAATCCGAAAGACCGTACAGACTGTTATTGTGTGTTATGATTTCTTTGCTGGTGATTATGCTGGCAGGCTGCTCCACTTCTTCGGACTCCGACACAAACACAAGAGGTTTCACGGACTTTGCTACCATTGAAGAAGAATACCTAACGACCATTGAGAGTTTGAATTGGCCGGAGGGCTTTACGCCGCCTGATGCTTTGGAAGGCGAAGATACGGGAGCGTCTTTTCAGATAGGATATGGCGATACAAGAGCATCTAACCTTTGGGAATATTCTTGGATGCAGGAATGGCTTGATACTTACAATACGGATTCGGAAAGGGCGGCAAAAGCCTTAGCTGAACTCGAAAAAGCCTTTGATATGCCTTATATGGGAACAGATCGCTGTGATGACGCCACACGCAAATATCTTCGTGATAATATTGATAAAGCTAAGTTGGGAGATCCGTCTGGATTTACAGAGTGTATTCAGGCAAATTATGCCGATTAAAAATGGCACATAGGAGTTTTGGTGTTGGGAGGTGAGCACATATATGCAGAGAAAACGCCGTAAGAAAAAACGATTTGGAGTATTTTTGTTTTTGCTTGTAGTTTGTATCGGCATAGGTATAATGTTTGTGCCGTGGGCAATGCAGCCGGAAAATTTCAGAGAGGTAAAGAATAAAATAAATGGTTTTCTCTACAAAGAAGATTTTCCTGACTCTTATAATGCAAAATCGCTGATTTTGGTGGATTGTTCTGATGATGAAATATTTGTTTCAAAAAACGAGAACGAGCCACAAATTCCTGCAAGTTTAGCCAAGCTGTTTGTTATTGAGTATGCGTCAACTTTAGCAGACCTTGATAGTATCGTTGTTGCAGACTATGGTGCTATTTCACTCACGAAACCTGGCTCGTCTGTTGCTCAAATCAAGGAAAAAGAATACTTTTTACACAATCTATTTGCGGCAATGTTAGTACCGTCAGGGAATGACGCAGCTTATGTGGTTGCTGATTATTGTGGAGGATTACTTTCGCCGCAAGCAGAAAGCTGTCAAGAGCGTGTGAGGATTTTCATGGAGAACTTAAACCTGCATTTGCAACAGCAGGGGTACTTAGACACAGTTTTATATGATCCGAGTGGTTTTGATATGGAGGCACTTACCACCACTTTAGATTTGAAAGAAGTAGTATATCGGTTGTTGGAATACTCGTGGTTTAGAGAAATTGTATCTCAAAACACTTATACGGCAACACTGCCTGATGGCAGTACACAAATATGGCAGAATACAAACGCCTTCCTTGATCCGACATCCGAATATTACAACGAAAATGTATGCGGAATTAAGACTGGCTCTCTGTCTGACGACTATAACTTGATTGTGCTTTATCAGCAGCACGGAAAAGAGTTTTTGATATGCAGTTTAGGCTCTCAGTCCGATTCCTCTCGTTATGACGATGTGAATTTTATTCTGAAAACGATTGATGAATCGTATTATCTCACGCAATAAATCTTATGTTGTCCAAGACAAAAAAAACTAACCAAGGGGGGTGATAATATCGGACGAATCGTAATAATGGAGTTCAAAGCACAAGACTCAACAGCCTTTGACGATATGCTGGCTTTTGTAAAACAGCACCCTGATTTTGAAAAATTAGAGATTTCATATGAGCCGACATTATCCCTTTCCGGCTTAGAAATCAATTTGAGCCGGCGCAGAGTTATCAATAACGGTCAGGAAATTGAACTGACCGTCAAAGAGTATGATATACTCTGCTTACTCGCAGCCAATAAAGGTCGTGTTCTTACATACGAGCAGATTTATGATAAGGTGTGGGGCGAAATATCAGCAGGCAATGAAAAGGATACCGTAGGCTTTCACATTCGGAATCTTCGTAAAAAACTTTGTGATACAAACTCTCACTTTTCCATAGATAGTGTTCGTGAGATCGGCTACCGCTTTAACAGTCAGTAAGCAGTCCCTCGTAGTTCATAATGAATTGCGAGGGATTATTCATTTTCTAAGACGGTATGTCGGAATTTGATAAATCCCTGCAAATGTTGATTTTATACGACTGTTAAGAGCAATATCGTGTCTAAACTTGCGACTGGACTTTGCATTTTCTACGAGTTATCTTCGTAATATCTCGGCATTATACTACTGGAATGTTTATCATAAACAGGGCATGATTTATGGCAGAATGGGCAGTCGTTCTCGTGCCATTTATTAGGTCTTGCTTGGATACGAATATGTTTAACTCCATTCTTATCAGAGTAAAGATTACAATTTTTTATAACTGTGTTCTTGACATTAAGGACACTTTTGCATAATGTATTAACTGAAGCCACTTGTGAATACTCCTTTTGTGTTTTTTTCTTCGCAGTTAATACATTAAAGGACACAAGTGTTTTTTCAATATGGTGTTGTTAATTTATGGTGTTAGGCTTCCACCATTATGCCAGAAGCCTCATATAAATTTATTGGGAAGAGTTACCGATCAAGTTTTCTCAGAATCCGAAGAATGGGATATTGATACGGTGTCAGAAACTATTGCATCGGAATATGAAAGAGCAACGAATCTTTCGATAAATAAAGAGAAGCAGAATTTGCCAATAGAAGAAAAACGAACGATAGATGTTAAAGAAATACGAGAATGGCTGAACTTTATTATTACGATTATATCAGTTGTTTTGGGAGTTACGAATTCTTCAGCAACAACGATAAATAATTACAATTATACACAACAAGTCAATAATTATTACATCGTTGGAATGGGATATGATGCGAAGGAGCTAAATACGACTAAATATAGAATCGTTAATAGAGAATCTATTGTATGACTGAAGCATGACTGCCATTCGATTGTAATTGAAAAGCTTGAGGAAGGGAAAGTTGTTAGAATTATAGATAAATATAAAAAGTGGCGACAGATAATTTGGGAGAATGAAGATGGTGAAGAATGTATGGGGTGGATTCAAAATTATAAATTAACTGAGTTTAAAGTGCCTAGAAATAAATGATGTATATTTGATGAAATAGAATCTATAAGTGAAGGAAGTATTATGTGTGGTAGATATTATATTGATTCTGATATGGCAGATGAAATCGAAAAAGTAGTGCATGATATAGACCAACGGATCCGGCAGGAACATTTTGCAGGAGATATCTTTCCAACCAATGTAGCACCGATCATTGAAAAATCAGAACATGGATTGAAACTGGATGTTTGCAAGTGGGGATATCCATTGTCACAAGGAAAGAATCTGGTTATAAATGCAAGAGCAGAATCTGTTATGGACAAACCTTCTTTTCGAAATGGAATCCTCTATCACCGCATTTTGATACCGGCAAGTGGGTTCTATGAATGGAATCGGTTAAAAGAGAAAAATACATTTTCCAGATATGATGCACCAGTATTGTATATGGCTGGCTTCTGTGATTGGTTTGAGAATGAACGACGATTTGTGATTATGACTACAGCAGCCAATGAATCTATGATAAAAGTACATGATCGTATGCCGCTGATATTGGAAAAAGGACAGCTGAAAGATTGGTTCGATGACAGGAAAATGGAGCAAATTCTGCATCAGGTACCGGTTCAGCTAAAACGAGAGGCAGAATACGAACAGCAGAGCTTATTCTTATAATGGTTCAGAGGAGAAATAGAAAGATGCAAATATTTGTTGATGCAGATGCCTGCCCAGTGGTTGCGATCATTGAAAAGATTGCAAAAGATAATAGTGTTCCGGTAATGTTGTTGTGTGATACAAACCATGTTCTGTCATCGACTTATAGTAAAGTTGTTGTTGTCGGTGCAGGAGCAGATGCAGTAGATTATAAACTGATCAGTATTTGCCATAAAGGAGATATTGTTGTATCACAGGATTATGGTGTGGCTGCAATGGCATTGGGAAAAGGTGCGTATGCTATTCATCAATCAGGTAAATGGTACACGAATGAGAATATTGATCAGATGCTAATGGAACGTCACCTGAGTAAAAAAGCCAGAAGAAGTTCCGTAAATGTCATGTCAAGGGACCGAAGAAGCGGACGGAGGAAGATGATGAAAGATTCGCTCAGTCTTTTGAAAAAATGCTTTTGATGGCACGGGAGAAAGAAGGCAGATGAGGAATTGTAGATGCAGAGGAACGACAGAAGCTATAAAGACTTAAAACAAAAACAGAAGAGTGCAATAGCAGATAAAACATACAAAATGCACTTGAAGTTTTATCTTGAGAATCAGCGAATGCCGGATGCTACTGAAATGAATGATATATGCAAAAGTTTGTTTACGGCAGTTCAATCGCTTGCTCCTAAAACGGAATATGAAGAATTTTATAAAATTGTTGAAAAGCGTGAAAAGAGTTATGAAGAACGTATCCTGAGAGACATTCAGAATGGAATTACCTCCGGAGGTGCACCGTATGGTGTCACCTGGGAGGAAATGGGTCTGAAACCTTGGGAAGATTTGGAAGAGAATAATTGAGTTGTCAGTGCAATCTTATTTATCTCTTGTGACAGAAACAGGTTCCCGTTTTGCCGGAAGTAAGTCTGAATTGATTTCAGGAGCATCGAGCAGCACAGAGAAATTTTGCTGAATGATATCCAGTGTTTTCTGCTTTTTCTGTAATTTCTGTTTTTCCCGGACGGTAGCAGCTTGTTCAGATTCAAGATTTTCAATCCGCTTCTGGATTTTTTCAGAGCTAGGGATTTTGGTAACACCGAGATCCTGAAGCTCTTTTTTTAGTGAATCGTGGAGTTGGTATTCTGCCAGATGCTTGGAACGGTATTCTTTTGGATTTTTTGCAGATTTGCAATCTTCTATCACTTTACGGCAGAACCGGTAAGAATCACAGTGTTTCTGAATGACTTTCTGCGTGCTTAGCTCACTGGTGATGTGTGCTATTCTCTCGATCAGCCGCTTTAACAGAACAGAAGGAAATCTGGCTGTAAAGGTATTGGACGAATATATGAAAGATTTCCAGAAGCGGAATCCGACACTTCGGGTATTTAGTTGCTATCTGCATCAGGACGAAGCTACTCCACATCTGCATATCGATTTTGTCCCTTATGTGACCAACTGGAAGGGAAAAGGAATGGATACTAGAGTTTCACTGAAGCAGGCATTAAAAAGTCTTGGATTTCAAGGCGGAAATAAGCATGATACAGAACTGAATCAGTGGATAAATCATGAAAAAGAAGTGCTGGCAGAAATCGCAATGCAACGTGGAATTGAATGGGAACAGAAAGGTACACATGAAGAGCATCTGGACGTTTATAATTTCAAGAAAAAGGAACGTAAAAAGGAAGTGCAGGAACTGGAGCAGGAAAAAGAAAATCTGACAGCAGAGAACGAAGGATTGATTTCTCAGATTGCGGACGCAAGGGCAGATATTAAACTACTGGAAGAAGAAAAAATTCAGTTCCAGAAAGATAAAGAAATAGCAGAAAAACGTGCCGAGAACGCAGAAACGGAATTGAAAAAACTGGAGGACAGAAGAGAATTCTTGCAACCGGTGATGGATAATGTCAGTAAGGAAATAAAAGAATATGGAATGATCAAAACATTTTTGCCGGAAGCTACAGCATTGGAACGTGCGGTAACTTATCGGGATAAGAAAATAAAACCCTTGTTCATTGAAATGAAGAATAAAATTGGTGCGATGGCTGCACAGGTTAAAGAACTTACCAGAGAAAGAGATAAGTGGAAAAGTAAGTTTCAGAAGAAAAAGCAGGAGCACGAGAACACTAAAAAGGAACTGGCAGAAGTTCAGAAGGATTATCAGAAATTATCCGGTGAGAAAGAAATTCTGCAGGGAATTGCAGACAGATATAACCGACTTTTACGCATGTTGGGGAAAGATATGGTAGAACGACTGGTGCAGGACGATATCCGGATGCAGGCGGAACTTGAAGCGAAAAAGCAGAAAGAACAAATGCCGAAAAAAATAAGTGATCGCATACCATGGGCGAAAGAACAAAGTGAAGAATACAATGCACAGATAAAAAAGAACAAAGCAAAATACAGAGGAATGGAGTTGTAAGAATATGAAGAAACAGATTTATGATGAAAAGAACGGACTGAGCTACACATTGCATGGAGATTATTATCTGCCGGATCTGGAAATCAATGAGGAAGAACCTACATATGGGAAATATGGAATAATGCGAAAACAGTTTCTGAAGGAACACAGGAGTGCAAGGTATCAGTATCTGGTACTTACCGGGAAATTGACGGAGCATTTAAATCAGGTCGATAAAGAAGCAAGAGAAAAAGTTGAAATGCTGGTGGAACAGATGGCTGAGCAGTGGGGCGTGACAGAAAAACTGAAGATGCAGGATCAGATGGAATGGGTTAGGAAAATGAATAATATTCGTAGCAGAGCAGTAGAGATTATAGATGTAGAATTGATTTGTGTTTAGGAGGACAAAGCGGCAGATATAATGTTAAAAGTAATTGCGTGCGCACGCATATTGTATTATAATACTGGTGGTTAGGAGGAATATATCTATGAAACTATTAAAATGGCTTTCAGTAACAGACCGATTTTACAAAATCTATTTGGATAAACAGCTTGCCCCCTTTGGAATCAACAACAGCCAATATATGTTTTTGATTAAAATCTGTCGTTCGCCTGGCATTTTACAGGATTCTTTAATGGATATGTTTTATGTTCATCCGAGCAATATTGTACGGACAGTTGCGGCATTAGAAAAGCAGGGAATGATTATGCGTTCCCCAAATGATAAGGATAAGCGGACGTGTAAGCTGTATCCTACGGAACGTGCGCTGTCTGTAATTGATGAGGTACAGACGGTATGTGAAAAGACAGAAGCTCTTTTATTGCAAGGCTTCAGGGAATCTGATAAAAACCTCTTTATTGATTTGCTGATTCAGGCAGGTGAAAATATTACAGCGGAACTCCGTATAGAAAGAAAGGGGGATGAATTTAATGACTGAGAATCCCCTAGGATATGAAAAAATTTCAAAACTGTTGAAAGATTTTGCCATTCCCAGTATTATGGCGTCTCTTGTCGGCTCAATCTACAATATTGTGGATCAGATTTTTATTGGTCAAGGGGTCGGTTATCTGGGAAATGCAGCAACCAATGTTGCCTACCCGTTCTCTACCATCTGCCTTGCTATTGCACTGCTGGTTGGAATTGGCAGTGCTTCCCGTGTTTCCCTCTGTCTTGGACGCAAAGAGCCGAAAGCTGCCGCCAAAGCAGCGGGAAATGGTATTGTTCTGATGGGGATTTTCGGAATTATTTATTTGTTGGTTGGTGAAGCTTTTCTGTCTTTGCTCCTAAAGGCATTTGGGGCAACGACAGATGTATTTCCATATGCAAAGCAGTATGCCAGCATAACATTGATTGGAATGCCGTTTCTTATTGTAACGAATGGTATGAGCAATTTGATTCGAGCAGATGGAAAACCAAAGTATTCAATGGTTTGCATGGTTATGGGAGCTATTATCAATACCATTCTTGACCCTATTTTTATTTTTTTGCTTGCGATTGGGGGATTGCCGGCGCAGCTTGGGCAACAGTTATTGGGCAAATTTTTTCCTTCATACTCGCACTCCGTTATCTATGGCGTTTCCAAACAATCCATTTTGAAAAAGAGTCGTTTTTATTGGACATCAAAGAAAGCATGAAAATTTGCAGCATGGGAATCAGCAGCAGCTCAAACCAGATTGCAGTTACCGTGATTCAAATCATTCAGTACAATTCGTTGACTTATTACGGCGCATTAACAAAATATGGAACAGATATTCCCTTAGCTGCTTGCGGAATCGTTATGAAAACAAATGCCATAATCCTTGCGATTGTTGTAGGAATCTCGCAGGGAACACAGCCGATTATCGGCTTCAACTATGGGGCAAGGCAATACCATCGTGTACGGGAGGCTTACCTGCTTGCGGTAAAATGGAACCTTGTTGTTTCCACAATTGCTTTCATCGCATTTCAATTTTTCCCGCAATCTATCATTTCGCTATTCGGAGATGGGAACGAGCTGTATTTTGAATTTGCTGTTTTGTTCATGCGTACCTATCTTTTCATGGTGTTGGTAAATGGTGTGCAGTTGCTTTCTTCCAGTTTTTTTACCGCAATAGGAAAATCGTTAAAAGGTGCTCTGTTGGCATTAACAAGGCAGACCTTTGTGTTGATTCCGCTTACCCTGCTGCTCCCGCTTCGTTTCGGAATTATGGGAGTATTGCTTGCGGGACCTGTTGCTGATTTTTCAGCGTTTATGCTATCTGTTGTACTGGTGGGTATAGAATTAAAAAAACAAAAAAATGACATGTAAACAACAGCCCTATGTGAAAACATTCTTTTTCCGCCGTTAAGTAATCAAGAAGCAAAAACTTAAAAACCGTTGCGATAAATTTTATAAATTTAGTAGGATAATATTTAGAAGTAAGGATTGAGAAAAATATGGAAACTATAAAATGGGTTCTATGTCCTATCTGTGGAAATAAAACCCGAACGATAATGCAAGAAGATACCGAATTAAAGAACTTTCCACTCTACTGTCCGAAGTGTAAACAGCAAACACTTAACTGATCTTGCAAAACGGAGAAAAACAGTAATTATAGCAACACATAATGCTAATATTGCAGTTGGCACACTTCCGTATATTAGTATACTAAGAACTCATGAGAATGGAGTATATAAAACGTATATTGGTAATCCTTTTTATGATGAACTTAGAAATATAAATGATGAAACAGACACTAAAAAAACTGGACTCAAGAAAGTATGCATACTCTTGAGGGCGGTAAAAATGCATTTTATGATAGGAAGGATATTTATGAATCAGGAAAGCAAAGTGATTAATGTACATTTGGAGAAAAGAGAAAATAAAGATTATTTAGTATTTGGCTTTGAAGAAGTTGCAGAAGTATGTCTTAATGATGATGAGAGTCAAAATAATTTGAAAAGTATATTTGTAAAGTTACTTACGGAGATTACAAAGTATCCAATTGAATTACAGTTTTTGGAAAAACCAGAATATAAAACAGGATTATATATAGATGTGTGGAAAGAATATATAAAAGATTTAAATAAAGAGATTACGAATGTAAGAAAAAATATGCCAGAAAAACTAAAAATACAGTGATAACACCATGATAACAAAAATTCCGGAAAACCACACGGACACAACGGAAAATCCGGATTTTTCCCTACAAATCACATAAAAAATCACTATTCGTATACCGCAATACACCAGTCTGATATCGTGAAGGCGGACGTACAGTAGGTTCAGGAAGAGTTGCTTCTATCATCGAGTAATCTACGCGTAAGTAACGAGAAGATTAGACAAATAAAAAATATCCGGAGAGTGTTTACACTCTTCCGGGTATTTTTTTGTTTATCTATAAGCGGCGACTTCCACCAACTTGACTATTTGAAAGTGTAGTCCGAATATTTGCAGCAATATTGACAATGAAATTACCGGTATGTTACTTTGTAGTTGTAAACAATTGGGTGGCTTATAAGCCCTAGTGCAGCAGAAAAAGAGGAGATATCAATGAAGAAAATTTTGATTACCGGTGGAACCACATTTGTCAGTAAGTATGCAGCAAAGTATTTTGTGGTGCATGGATATGATGTCTATGTAGTGAATCGCAATTCAAAACCGCAGGTTAAGGGCGTGACGCTGGTTGAAAGCGACAGGCATAATTTAGGGGATAAGCTGAAGAATCTGCATTTTGATGTTGTTGCCGACATAACTGCTTATGATGCACAAGACATAATTGATTTACATAATTCGCTGGGCTCTTTTGATCAATACATAATGATCAGTTCCAGTGCAGTATATCCAGAGTATGGTGTACAGCCATTCCTTTGAGGATTCTGAAAGAGCGGTAAATAAATTCTGGGGAAAATATGGAACAGATAAGATTGAAGCAGAAAAAATGCACTGCTTGAGAGAGTTCCGGATGCTTATATTTTAAGACCGCCATATTTATATGGTTCTATGGACAACGTCTATCGGGAGGCGTTTGTATTTGACTGTGCAATGGCAGACAGAAAATTTTATTTGCCGGAAGCCGGTGAGATGAAATTACAGTTTTTCCATGTGGAAGATTTGTGCAGGCTGATGGAAATATTAATTACAAAGCGCCCAACGGATCATATTTTGAATGTCGGAAATGAAAATGCAATATCGATAAGAGATTGGGTTGTCAAATGTTATGCCTGCTTTGATAAAGTGCCGGAATTCGTATCGGTACCGGAAACAGTAGAGCAGAGAAATTATTTCTGCTTTTATAATTATGAATATTGTCTTGATGTGACCCGGCAGAAGAAGATATATCCGGATACAATGTCAATGGATACCGGCTTGCAGGAAGATGCAAAATGGTATATAGAGCATGAAGATGAGGTAAACAAGAAGCCATATTGGAAGTATATTGATACCAATTTGGTATAAAGGTAATTGACATAATAAGGTAACATGCGTATGTATCAGGAAGGAAATTAGGATGAAGATAATAGAAGTAATGGACCTGAATCGACCGGAACTGGCGGTTTATGCGGAGCTTTCGAACGACAGCTTGCAACAATCTATGAACCAAAGGAAGGATTGTTTATTGCCGAGAGTCCGAAGGTGATTGAGCGGGCGTTAGATGGTGGATATGAACCGGTGTCTTTTCTGGCAGAAAAGGGACAGCTTGCAGAGGCTGAGGAGATTCTGGATCGGATGGAGGATGTCCCAATCTATGTTGCACCGGATGAGATATTGACGAAGCTTACCGGTTACCATCTGACAAGGGGGCTCTGGTGCACGATGCGCCGCAGGACATTGCCAACGATAGAGGAGGTATGTCAGGGAGCGAAGCGGATCGCTATTTTGGAAGAAGTGGTCAATCCGACAAATGTGGGAGCATTGTTCCGCTGTGCCGCAGCACTTGGTATGGATGCAGTGATATTGACCGGTGGCTGCAGTGATCCTCTTTACAGACGTGCAAGTCGTGTGAGTATGGGAACAGTATTCCAGATTCCGTGGACAATGTTGTCAAAGAAGGATGGTGTCTGGCCGGAGCAGGCAATGAAGACATTGAAAGAAATGGGCTTTAAGACGGCGGCAATGGCACTCCGAGAAGATAGTGTAGGAATTGATGATCCGCAGTTAAATAGTGAGGAAAAAGCTGGCAATTGTGCTCGGTACAGAGGGCGATGGGCTGGCCAGAGATACGATAGCTGACTGCGATTATACGGTTATGATTCCGATGGCACATGGTGTAGATTCACTTAACGTAGCGGCGGCAGGAGCGGTAGCTTTCTGGCAGCTGGGACATCAGCGGCAGGAGTAGTATCCGTTTGTAAAGATTGTGCGTCGACGACAGGAAAGGGGGGCTTCTGGCAGTTGAGATACCGCTGACAGGAATAAATAGTATTCATCTGGAAAGTTATAGCATCAGTCGCAGAAAGTTGCAGCCCGCAAGAAAACATGCTGGGAATATATTGATGCCGATTTGGTAAAATAATAAATTGACAAATAATAAGATGGCAGTATAATGATTGGTAGCACTGAATTGGTGCTACCAATTTCTTTTTATATGAAAAAAGTATAGTTCAAACGAAAAAGGATAAAAAATGTAGAGAGGATATTTGAATGAAGTATATTAGACAGTTTTTAATCATTCTTGCAATTTCATTTATCGGGGAACTGCTCAAATATGTATTACCTTTGCCGATTCCTGCCAGTATTTATGGAATGGCGATTTTATTTGTATGCCTGATGACTGGATGGATCAAGTTAGAGGCAGTGAAAGAGACAGGGAAATTTTTAATTGAGATCATGCCATTGATGTTCATTCCTGCCGGTGTTGGTCTGATGGTTAGCTGGGGAACGCTGAAGCCGGTGCTGATTCCGGTATGTGTGATCACGGTCGTTACGATCATTATGGTTATGGCGATGACAGGCAGACTGTCACAGTGGATCATCAGAAAGGATAGGAAGAAAGAGGAACAAGAGGATGCATGATTTTTTTTTTGAAAACTCCCTGTTTGCGGGAGTTACACTTAGCCTGATCTCATATTTGATCGGGTCAATATTAAAGAAGAAATTCAAACTGGGAATATTTAATCCGTTACTGATCTCGATTGTAGTTACCATCCTGGTACTGGTTGTGAGCAAGGTGGATTATGATACTTATAATGAAGGTGCCCAATATTTAAGCTGGCTGTTGACCCCTGCAACTGTATGCCTGGCACGATCCCACTCTATGAACAGTGGGGAACTGCTGGAAGCATAACTGTAAGGCGGTTATGGCAGGTCTTGTTGCCGGTGTGGTGACAAGTCTTTGTATGGTGTTTGTATTGTCGAAGATCATGGGACTTACACATGAGGAGTATGTAACGATGCTTCCGAAGTCTATCACGACTGCGATCGGTATGGGTGTTTCAGAAGAACTGGGTGGATATGTAACGATTACGGTTGCGGTTATTATCGTAACGGGTGTTCTTGGAAATATATTTGGTGAATTAGTGTGCAAGATTTTTCGAATCACCGAACCGATATCAAAGGGTCTGGCATTTGGATCTGCATCTCATGCGATCGGAACGGCAAAGGCGATCGAGATCGGTGAAGTGGAAGGTGCAATGAGCAGTCTGGCGATTGCGGTTTCCGGTATTCTTACGGTTGTGCTTTCGTCGTTATTTGCGCATTTTATGTAAATATATATGCTGCTTATAAAATGCAAGGATTTATTTCGAATTTACAGATCGGATATAGAAATAATGAAGTTAGTTGATAATCTCATAGGCGGGTATCCGCTGGTAGCGGATATCAAAAAATATAGAAATAACGAAATTTATTGATAGTCAGGGAGACGAGTATGGAAAAACAACATGTTACATCAGAATATGAAAAAGCAATTCAATATATTTACAGCCTGATGCAGGACGGAACCTTGCAGAACGGAAGCAAGCTTCCGACCGAACGTACGATAGCGGAGACGTTAGAATCGGAAGAAATTCGACTAGGGGAGGCACTCAGTATCCTGCATGGTATGGGAATGATCGAACGCGTACAGGGATCGGGAAATTATATATCAAAAAAATGCCGGAGAGTCGATCCGTCAGATGCTTATGATGATGCTGGCACTTGGCAGTATCACGAAATCCGAGGTCTGTGAGTTCCGTTGTACAATGGAAAAGTCTGTATGCAGTATGCTGATCGAGAAGGGAATACCATTTGAGTGTCAGGTGCTTCTGGAGGATAATCTGGCAAGGATGGAGCAGGCAGATGGTTCCGAACTGGTTAGCGTGGATAAGGAATTTCATGAATTGCTGATCCGGGCAACAGAGAATGAACTGTTTTCGATGATCATGGAGGCGGTTATGATCGTTTATCGGGAATGGATCGATCTGGTGCTGCGCCGTGTGAATACAAAAGAGAAAAAGGCAAACTTGCTTAATTATCACAAGCAGATCTATAATAGTGTATTAGAACGTGATGAAGCAGCCATGAAAGCGGCGGTAGACGGACATTATCATCTGATCAGCCAAATGCTTGCACTGTAAGTGAACAGAAGTGTGCTTGGGTTGGCGTTTGCAAATGTAAGTGAGTAGAAGTTAGAAATAATAAAGTTCATAGAGGTAATATATAAGAAGGAGGTAAGAGAGTATGATCGTAACACTTGGAAGACAATGTGGATGTGCCGGAGATGAAGTAGGAAAAAAATTATCGGAGTTGTTAGGGATTCCCTTTTATACGAAGCCAGAGCTGATCGCGCTTGCAAAAGAAAAGAAAAAAATTTATGAAAAGTATCCAATGTATTTTGGTGAGCAGCCGGTAACTGCGATGATCAGTTCGGTTGCGGATGATTTCTGTCCGAAGAATCAGTATGATACACCGAAACGGGCATTGTCAGCAATGTTTGGCGGACAGAGTTTTATCATTATAGGACGTGCTTCGAATTATGCCTACCGGGATGATAAGGATGCTGTCCGGGTGTTCCTGTGTGGAGATAAGAAGCAGCGGGCGCATCATATCGCAGAAAAGCATAAGATCTCGGAGCGGAAGGCTATGGCGCTTGTTGAAAAGACAGATGAGAAACGGCGTGGTTATCACAGATATTATACCGGAGAAGAATGGGGCTATGCAGAGAATTATGATCTGTGTATAGATGCGGTACGCCTGGGTGTTGATAAGACCTCGGAACTGGTCGCAGACTATGTAAAGCGGGTTGGAGGTAAATAAATGACAACAAGGGAAGAAGCATTGGCATACGGACTGTCTTTTTCCTGATACATATCAGCAGGCTCCGTTTCATGATCCGAACTGGCAACTGGTGCGTGTGAAAGGAAGCAGGAAGGTATTCCTGTGGACATATGAGAGAGACGGATATATTAATCTGAATGTAAAGGTTGATCCGGAATGGCGGGATTTCTGGCGGAGTGCATTTGACGCGGTGATGCCGGGCTGGCATCAGAATAAGGAACACTGGAATACGATCATTCTGGATGGAAGTATTCCGGATCAGGATGTGAAACGGATGATCGCAGAGAGCTACGATCTGGTTACAGCCAGTCCGTCAAAGAGGATTTATGAGGCGGTGAAAAAGATTCCTGCCGGGAAGGTAGCAACCTATGGTCAGATCGCGGAGCTTGCCGGAGATAAGAAGATGGCGCGTGCGGTAGGAAATGCACTTCATAAGAATCCGGATCCGGAGCACATTCCCTGCTTTCGTGTGGTAAATGCAAAGGGTGAATTATCCGGAGCGTTTGCATTTGGCGGAAAGAACGTACAGGCAGATCGATTAACGGCAGATGGAGTTACAGTTGTCGATGGACGGGTGGATATGGAGAGATTTGGAATAAAGATCTTAGATGGAGAAATCATATAGAAAAAATATAAGTGAAAAATGATTTATATGCAGGAAATGACCGTTCAAATACAAAGGTTATTTGAAACAGAAAACAAGTCATTTTTGCGAGACTACTGTACAGGCAAGGGGGAGGCAGTATATAATATATCCGTAATTTCAACATGGGGTTTCAAATGAGGTTTGGGATACATATATAACCAGAGACTTGTCGGGGGCGATAGTCTCTGGTTTTTTTGTTTGGGATGCATATTTTACGGAGTGGAAGTTAATTATTTTGTAATTCCGTTCGAATGTGTAAGATTTACAAGCAATTCTTTATTTGAAAGGAAATAAAAATGTCAGAATATCAGTATGTAGAGCATGAATTTGATCCGGTATATAATGAAGAATCGCAGGTGCTGGTTCTTGGCAGTCTGCCATCGGTGAAATCCAGAGAGCAGGGCTTCTACTACGGACATCCGAGAAACCGTTTTTGGAAGGTGATGGCAGCTGTACTTGGCGTGCCGGAACCCTTGACGATAGAAGAGAAAAAACGGATGCTGCTTGCCGGTCATGTGGCGGTCTATGATGTGATCCGGGCTTGTGAGATCATCGGTTCCAGTGACAGCAGTATCCGAAATGTGGTTCCTGCAGATATTGAAAGCATTGTAACACATACCCCGATCCGGGCAGTTTTTACAAATGGTAAGACTGCCGGCAGATTATACAAAAAATATCAGGCAGAACATATCGCTCTTCCGATGATCGAGTTGCCTTCGACAAGTCCGGCAAATGCAGCGTTCTCGTTGGAACGACTGGGAGAAATATGGAAATCGGAGATTGGTAAATATTTGTAGATAAATTGGTAAAATTTAAGTAGGCAAAATGTCGGGCGGTGTGGTATAGTAAGGATAACTTTTTTTCTGATGAACAATAGACGTGGAGGTTACAAGGAAATGTCTCAGATAACGAAACGTGCGTTGGAAGCATCACTGAAGAAGCTTCTTACAAAGAAACCGCTTGATAAGATTACGATAACCGATATCACGGAAGACTGCGGCATCAACCGAATGACATTTTACTATCATTTTAAAGATATCTATGATCTGGTAGAATGGGTGTGCGTGGAGGATGCAACGAGGATACTGGGTGAGAATAAGACCTATGATACCTGGCAGGAAGGCTTCCTTCGGATTTTTGAAGCGGTGAGCGAGAATAAGACATTTATGATGAATGCATATCATTCGATCAGCAGAGATCAGGTAGAAAAATATCTGTATAGTCTGACATATGATCTGATGATCAAGGTCATCGATGATAAGGCGAAGGATATGCAGGTTCGTGAAGAAGATAAGAAGTTCATTGCTGATTTTTACAAATGCTCCTTTGTCGGCGTATTACTTGAATGGATTGAGAATGGCATGAAGCAGGATCCGCATGTGATCGTGGATAAGATGGGACTGGTGATGCATGATAATATTACCAGAGCATTGGAAGCATTTCGGACAGATGTCTTTCACAAAAAAACAGAGAACTGACAGATACATTGAAAAAACAATGTGTCTTATTTTTCCAGACCGATTATCCCATCAAAACAGGGGAAATGATAAAATTTTAGACAGAACAAGTACCGTGAATATATTTTTTATCACGGTACTTTTTTTGTTTATTGAGGGCAAAAACGGGGAATCTTATAATAAAGACAGTTTTTGAGATAATCGGTCTGTTTGCAGGCAGGCTGTATAGATTGGAGGTAATTCGTATGTATTACGCAAGTGGAAATTATGAAGCATTTGCCAGACCAAAGAAGCCGGCGGGTGTGGATCAGAAATCGGCATATATTATAGGTTCGGGACTTGGTGCATTGGCGGCAGCCTGTTTTCTGGTAAGAGATGGACAGATGAAAGGCTCACATGTACACATTCTGGAGAAAGACCCGATTCCGGGTGGGGCATGTGATGGTTATCAGTACAGTGATATCGGCTATGTTATGCGTGGCGGACGTGAGATGGATAACCATTTTGAGTGTATGTGGGATCTGTTCCGTTCGATTCCGTCCATCGAGACAGAGGGTGTCAGTGTACTGGATGAGTATTACTGGCTGAATAAGGCAGATCCAAACTATTCTTTGTGTCGGGCAACTGAGAATCGGGGGCAGGATGCACATACCGATAAGAAGTTTGGATTGTCCGATAAGGGTGCAATGGAGATCATGAAGCTGTTCTTTACCCCGGATGAAGAATTATATAATAAACGGATCGATGAGTATTTTGATGAAGAAGTGCTTAATTCTAATTTCTGGATGTACTGGCGGACGATGTTTGCATTTGAGAACTGGCATTCTGCACTTGAGATGAAGCTCTATATTAAGCGTTTTATCCATCATGTCGGAGGACTGCCGGATTTCACGGCACTTCGTTTTACCAAATATAACCAGTATGAGTCCATGATTCTTCCGATGGTAAAATATCTGGAATCATTCGGTGTGGTGTTCCATTATAATACCAAGGTTATAAATGTGGAATTCGAGATCGAAGCAGGAAGAAAGTTGGCAAAGAAGATTGATATTATCCGTGACGGTGAAGCAGATGCGATCGATCTGACCGAGAATGATCTGGTATTTATCACAAATGGCGGCTGTGTGGAGAATTCTTCATACGGAAGTCAGAACAAACCGGCTGAATTCAAGACCGAGATCCGTGAGGGTGGCGGATGGGATATGTGGAGGAAGATCGCTGCACAGGATCCATCCTTCGGACATCCGGACAAATTCTGCTATGATCCGGAACAGTCCAACTGGATGAGTGCAACGGTAACGACACTAGATGAAAAGATTCTTCCATATATTAAGAAAATCTGCAAGAGAGATCCACTCTCCGGCAAGGTAGAAGTTACAGGTGGTATCGTGACTGCGAGAGATTCCGAATGGCTGCTTTCATGGACGATCAATCGTCAGCCGCAGTTCCGTAATCAGCCAAAGGGACAGGTGCTTGTATGGGTATATGGATTATTTTCAAATAAACCGGGTGATTATGTAAAGAAGACCATGCGGGAATGCACCGGTAAGGAGATCTGCGAAGAGTGGCTCTACCATATCGGAGTACCGGAGGAGAAAATACCGGAGCTTGCTGAGCACAGCGCAAACACAGTGCCGGTTATGATGCCGTATATTACAGCATTTTTCATGCCGCGTGAGAAAGGTGACCGCCCGGATGTTGTACCGGAGGGAGCAGTAAATTTTGCATTCCTCGGACAGTTTGCAGAGACAGCAAGAGATACGATATTTACGACCGAGTATTCGATCCGTACCGGTATGGAGGCAGTATATACTCTGTTGAATATCGATCGTGGTGTGCCGGAGGTCTGGGGCAGTGTCTATGATGTCCGCGACCTGTTAAATGCGACAGTGGCGATCCGGGATGGAAGAAAGATTACAGATATGAAGCTTGGTCTGAAAGAAAAGATCGCGATGAAAGAGCTTTTAAAGGCGGTAGAAGGAACCGATGTCGAGAAACTGCTGCGGGAGCATGGAGCGATATAAATACAAGATCTGTATATAAAGAAAGTCTCACGATATAATATAGTGAAAGAAAACAAAGCATCTGCTGATGTATGGACTTTATATAGTTTATGGATCAGCAGATGTTTTTTATATGGACAATGCAGACCATGACGGATAAACTGTCATGCATGACAAATTTATATATTTATTTTTTATATGCAGTGATATAATACAGGTATCTGCAAAATCTGCAGAAGGAAGGAATAAAAAATCAGGAGGAAAATGAATGAAAAGACATTTAAAAAAAGTAGTATTGGCAATGATCGCATTTGTACTGTGTGGAGTAATGAATGTGACAGGTTCCAATGTAAGTCTGGCAGCAACAGACGTTGAGACGGAGCAGACGGCAGAACTGGAAGCAGCGTCAACCGTAAGGCATGTATCAGCGAGAGAACTGTATCATGCAGGTGACTATCTTTACATAGAAACCTCAAAGGGTGTGCTTGCGTATAATATGAAAAAACAGACTGCAAAGTATGTTGTAAAGAGCGCCGTTGTCAGTGGAGTTTTGGTACAAAAGGATATCTGTATTACAACCTTTATCAGGACAGCCAGATGAGTATCTATAAGATCAAGGCTGATGGAAGTTCAAAGCCAAAACAGATCTGTAAAAATGGAAGACTTGGTTTTATGAAAAACAACCGACTTTATTATGGTCATTCTGGTTTATGCTCAATGAAACTGGACGGAACTGATAAGAAGTGTCACATGAGGGTAAAAGATGGTGCAAATGGAACGGTATTCTATTATAAGGGCAAATATTTCTACAGTGTATTTCCGTATGTGACAGAATCCTATTCCGTTGACACAAAATATAAGCATAAAAAGAAATACCCGGCAGGAAATAAAACGGTTTGCAATGCATTTGTCAGAGCTTTTGATGATATGCAGTATAATGAGAGTCTGACCGTCAGGGGATATCAGTATGGTACTTTGATCAAAAAACGGAAAAAGCTCAAATTCCATTTATAAATTTGGAGATTCTTATTATGGAAAGAGTACGGGCAGAACTTCCAAGAAAAAGATCTACCAGTCATCCAAGAAGAAGGTATACGTTCTGGCAGCATGTCCGGGATATATCATGTTTGCGGAAAGCAATCAAAAAGCAAGCTATGAAGATGGAACTGTAAAGATCATCAATGTAAAAGGTAAGGTTGTCGCAACATTAAAGAAGAGTCAGAAATAGAACATATATAAAACAGAAACTATAAAAAACAAATGCTCTGGCAGAGGTGTGGTTTGCCAGAGCATTTTTTGGATTGTACGATAATGTACAAGCGGAAGGACTGCCACATGGCAGATTCCTGTGTTTTGGTTGTGTTTAGAGATGTGTATTATTATTTATTAAACAAGTGCTTCGCCAAGTGCAGTACAATCAGCAAGACCTGCTTCATCCGGTGTTTCATGGCAGATCAGTGGAGCTGCTGCGAATACAACGCCATCAGCCTGGCACTGAGCTTCCCATGTATCCATCCATTCGCCGCTTCCCCAGCCATATGAACCGAAGATGGCGATCTTCTTACCGTTTAATGCCGGTTCACATTCAGCGAACATTGGCTCAAACTCGCTTTCTTCTAAGACTTCAGCACCCATAGCAGGGCAGCCAAATGCGATCGCATCATAGTTATCTACCATATCTGCAGTAAATTCTGCGGATGTTAAAAGATCACATTCTGCACCTTTTGCTTTTGCACCTTCTGCAACAGCCTGTGCCATTAATGCTGTATTACCTGTGCCACTCCAATATACAACTGCAACCTTACTCATAGTAGGTTCCTCCTTATAATTCATGTATTTTATATTTAGAGATCTCCGCACGAAAATGCTTACGGGAATCCCCTATATTCATTTTGTTATGTGGACGCCATGTGCATAAATACTTATTTCGTTATGCTGATGCTGTTTTCATAAATATTTATGCAGCAACCGTCAACTGCCAGATGGTTCGTCCCTGATGCCAGAGATTTGCATAGATCTCACGGCATTTTTTAAATTTGGCAAATGTTTTCTGGGCCTCACCCAGATCTCCGTATACCTTCCAGTCGCCCATGCCCTTGCAGTTGCTTCCGTGGTATTTGATAAATCCGAGAACATCATTTAACGGGTAGCCAAGGAAGACACCGATCTCATGCGGAAATTCTTCCGAACCATGAAGACGTGTACGAAGCTGTTCAAGCATTTGGTCGATCGTTCCTGCCTGATATCCTGTGCTTACAAGAAAAGAGAGGATCTCCGGTCTTGATAATTCGCGAACCATAGCATCCGGTCTGTAGACATAGATCAGGGCAGTTTCAGCATTTTCCCGCAGGATCGTGATCCGGATCCCTTTTTTCTGAAATTGTGCATCCCAGACAGCCACACTTTCGTATAATTCTTCTCCGGAAGAAAAACGATAAAGAAACAGGCTGGCAGGTTTTAAGGACGCCAATGTAGGCGAACAATGTGTGATCAAATATTCTTCAAACATAATCACAAACTCCTTTTTGCATCGATTCCGACAAATATTCTGCAATATTCAAAAAACCTAAAGCTATATGCAGTGCTGGTACGCTCGCATCAAAGCAACGTTGCATATCAAATTTTAGTATGCACCGTAACTCTGTAAATCATTCAATCTACTGGTTAGACATATCTAACTCATGGGTGCATTATACGGTCTGATCCTGTAAAAATCAAGCGAAAAATGTGATAGAAATTCTCAATAAATTCGACCGTTTTTTGTTGACGGAAAAAAGGCTTCTGCATGGTATTTTTTATAAATGGTTAGCAGAAACTAACCAAAAAATCTTGTGAATAAATCGTGTGACTCCAAATTCTATATGCATCCCTGACTGCTGAAAACAGGGTATGCACCCGGATGCAATGACGGATCCGGGACAGAAGCTGTCACCAGAAAGAAGGATCAAAGCATGATGAATTATTTAGAAATCGAAAAAGTAATCGGAAGAGAAATTATCGACTCCAGAGGAAATCCTACAGTAGAAGCAGAAGTTATTCTTGCAGATGGTACAGTTGGACGTGGCGCAGCTCCAAGTGGTGCATCAACAGGTGAGTTTGAAGCATTGGAGCTTCGTGATGGCGACAAGAACCGTTTTGGCGGCAAGGGCGTCCAAAAGGCAGTAGAGAATATCAATACAACGATCAATGATATGTTAGTTGGAATGGATGCATCAGATACATATGCTGTTGACCAGGCAATGATCAAGGCAGACGGAACAAAGGACAAGTCAAATCTTGGTGCAAATGCAATCCTTGCTGTATCGATTGCAGCAGCAAGAGCAGCAGCTATTTCACTGGATGTACCTTTATATCGTTTCTTAGGCGGTGTAAGCGGCAACAGACTTCCGGTTCCTATGATGAATATTATCAATGGTGGATGCCATGCATTATCATCCGGTCTGGATGTTCAGGAATTTATGATCATGCCGGTTGGTGCTCCTTCATTCAAAGAGTGTCTCAGATGGTGTGCAGAAGTATTCCATGCACTTCAGGCCATCTTAAAAGAAAGAGGACTTGCTACGTCTGTTGGTGATGAAGGTGGATTTGCACCTGCACTTGCATCCGACGAAGAAGCAATCGAGACAATTCTTGAGGCAGTAAAGAAAGCCGGATATGAGCCGGGCAAGGACTTCAAGATTGCGATGGATGCAGCTTCATCCGAGTGGAAGACAGGCAAGGTTGGCGAGTACAAGCTGCCAAAGGCTGGTACTGTATATACATCAGAGGAGCTGATCGCTCACTGGAAGAGACTGGTTGAGAAGTATCCGATCATCTCCATCGAGGATGGTCTGGATGAAGAAGACTGGGAAGACTGGGAAGGTTGGAAGAAGCTGACTGCAGAGCTTGGAGATAAGGTACAGTTAGTTGGTGATGATCTTTTTGTTACCAATACCGAGAGACTTGCAAAGGGTATCGAGCTTGGCTGTGGCAACAGTATTCTGATCAAATTAAACCAGATCGGTTCTGTATCAGAGACATTGGAAGCCATCAAGATGGCTCACAAGGCCGGATACACAGCTATCTCATCGCACAGATCCGGTGAGACAGCAGATACAACGATCGCAGATCTTGCAGTTGCTTTAAATACCTGCCAGATCAAGACCGGTGCACCATCCAGATCTGAGCGTGTAGCTAAGTATAATCAGCTCTTAAGAATTGAAGAAGAGCTTGGTGCTTCAGCAGTATATCCGGGTATGAAAGCCTTCAATGTAAAATAATTATTGTCATATATTTTCCTCAAAAAATATGAATAAATGCTATGGGAGACGTAAGCTTTGCGTTTCCCATATTTTATATGTAAAAAATAAGACCTGTAAGTAGAGTTTTTCACTGCCGGGTGGTATAATTTTAAACAAGTCATATTATGTTGAAAAGATTCGATGGTTGTGATCACAGACATCGGATCAGGATAATGGGAGGGCATATGAGTCGAATACTGATCATAATAGCAGTCTTACCGGCATTGATCCTGCTGGGTTTTATATATATGAGAGACCGGAAAGAGAAGCCGCCGGTCAAATTAATGGTATTGCTTCTGGCACTTGGTGCAGGTACGATCATTCCGGCAGCGATTGCAGAATTTATCGGGCAGTTAATCGTTGCACAGACAGATACGGATCATCAGACGATGCTGCTGGTGCTCTGCTTTCTGGTGATCGGAATTGTGGAGGAGCTTGGAAAATATCTGGTAACGGTCTGCACTACATGGAAAAGCAGAGAATTTCAGCACAGCTATGATGGAGTTATTTATATGGTCTGTGCATCGCTTGGCTTTTGCTATATTGGAAAATATCTTATATGTTGCTTCAGGCGGAATCGGAACGGGCATCCTCCGGGCATTTACCGCTATTCCACTTCATTGTACGGTAGGTGTTATCATGGGTGCACTTTATGCGAAGGGCAGAGAAGCGGCATATGCAGGTGACCGTGCGGGTATGATCGGATTTATGGCATGGGCATATATCGTGCCGGTATTTATTCATGGCTTATATGACTATCTTGTGATGGCGGCATCGTATGGATATATTTCGGAGGCATGGGTATTCCTGATCCTTGGAGTGATGTATGTACTTTCAATTTTTCTGATCTTTTACTGTTCAGCGCATGACCGCAGAATTGACGGCAGACCGGAGACTGCAGATTATGGGATGTACCGGATGGATTTTCGCAGACCGGGCAGAGGATATTATTATCCAGATCAACCGGATTACCGGGCGGGTTATCCGGGCTATCCGGGTGGTGATGCGTATGGTCAGGCCGGAGGATATATGCAGAATACAAATTACAACCCATACAATGGTGGTTATACACAGGGGATGAATCAGTATCCGGGTAATGGCTATGTGCAGGGGATGAATCAGTATCCGGGTAATGACTATGTGCAGGAGATGAACCAGTATCCGGGTAATGGCTATGCGCGGGGGATGAATCAATATCCGCAAACTGGAGTTAATCAATATCCGCAAACTGGAGTGAATCCATATCGGCAGCAGGAGAATCCCGGATCACAGAATTATTCACAGAGTTATACGTCGAATGGCACTGGTACGGATTATGGCATGACAGGGTACAACGGACAAGGGCAGAAATAAGACCGGAATTGTGGCAGAAACGCTGAATATGCCGCACGTTTTGATGGAAGAGACATATGATGAATATATAGGAATCCATATAGCAGGAACATTTGCCAGGGGTGAAATGATGAGATTTCACAACATACCGGTCCGCGATATCATGCAGGAAGCAGTCCGATATGGCGGGGTGATCGTGGACGTTCGTACCGAAGAAGAATTTCTGAGAGGACACATACCGATGGCAGTCAATGTACCATTGTCGGATATCCAGTATGGTAATTATAATCTTCCTAAAAATAAAGTGCTGCTCACATATTGTCAGTATGGAGGCGGCAGTGCACTGGCAGCGAGACTGCTGTCGCAGGCAGGATATAAGGTGATCAATACCGTTGGGGGAATCGTACAGTATAAAGGAGCATTGACGAAAAACCGCTGACAGAGGGTGTAACTAGCCATTATGAAAGAGAAGAAAATGTGGTTTGAAAATGAGAATAACAGAATAGATCGATCCCGGACATGACAGAACCTGTTAAGGAAGTGCATGACCGGGATTTTTTTTTGTTTAATTTACTTGTGGTGGCAGGGGGAAGTATGTATAATATGGACAGGGTAATTGGCGGGTATCACAGGATATTCCGGAGGTACTTATTTTTTTAGAAAAGAAAGGATATAGGGTAAATGAGAAAAAAGAATTTTAGGAACGATCATTGCGGCAGGTCTTTTTTGCAGTAGCAGCATTTGCAGGGGCAAATGGACTGGCAGAGACACAGGCGGCATGTGAACATTCACAGGTGAAGGATGGAGCCTGCGTGGATTGTAATGATCCGGTAGAATGCATCGAGGTAGAGGATGCAAGTGGAACAGCAAAGGGCACTTATTCTAAACTGGAAGATGCAGCGGCTGCTGCCGGAAACGGTGATATACTGAAGCTTCTATATAATTGTGAGAGTACATCAACATATATTGATGCGGGGAATAAGAATCTTACGATTGATCTGAATAAGAAGGAGTTAAAGGCTGTTCATTTCGATATCATGGGTTCGCTTGTGATAGAAAAATGGAGAATATAGTGGCTATATCAGGAATGCAGCGACAGGGAATGAACATACATTAACATTTGAAAATGTGAGAGCAGATCTTACGCAGCTTGGATGGTATGCAAAGGGTGGCATTAAACTGGTAAACAGTAATATAGAACAGCAACATGATGGTGCAGCATTTACAGAATGGTGGATTGAAAAGCTGCAGATGGATCAGACATCTGTTTATAAGATTACAAATTCGCCAAGCGGACTAAGCAATTATGGGTTGCTTTCATTAGATGAAGCTGTGGGCGGTATTGAGGAATTTCTTCCGGCCGGATACACATGGATGGACAGCCGAATTCCTATAATACGATATTAGATGAAACAGGCACAAAGGCGAGAAGCGTAGAGCTTCGTTATCGCCGGCTGACAGATGCGACAGTTTCTGTATCCATTGCCCCGACTTCTTATGTATATGATGGAAAAGCAAAAGAGCCAACAGTGACTGTCACATACGATGGAAGAGATCTGACAGAAGGAACGGATTATACCTGTACATTTACAGATAATATCAATGCAGGAACAGCAAATGTAAAAATAACAGCAAAGGGTAAGACTTATCACGGAGAAACCGTAAAGAATTATACGATCGATAAAGCACCACAGACAGCACCAACCGGTCTTACGACAGAAAATGAAAGTGCAAAAGGGAAAAAGGACGGTTCCATTAAAAATGTTGATATATCCATGGAATATTCCGTTGACCAGAATGTATGGAAGCCGATCACAGCAAATACGATCACAGGCATTTCTGCCGGTGATTATTACGTCAGATATAAGGAAACAGCAAATTATTATGCATCGGGAGCAACAAAAAAGTAACGGTTAAAATGTCTGTCCCGGATGGTGGAACAACAGAAAATGTGACAACAGAAGACGTGACAACGGAAGCTTCTACAGATGCAACGACAGAGGATACAACGGAAGCTACAACTACGACAGAAGATAGTACCGATGATACAACGGAAGATGTAACGACAGAGTCAACGGATGATACTCAGGATGAAACGGAAGATGTGACAACAGAATCCGAAGAAGTTGTATCAACGGAGGACCAAACAACAGAGAAAACAGATGCCGATAAGCCGGATGACCAGAAGAACACCGGAGTAAAGACAGGAGATGATTTTGCTATGAAGACAGCAGTTGCAGGGTATGATCATTTCACTGGGGCTTGCCGGAATCGTTGTTATAAATAAACGCAGAAAATAAAATCAGAAACAAAGATATAAGAGAAAAGGAGTGCTGGATTTGGACAGAAATGTCTGAATCTGGCACTTGTGATTGAAAAGGAAGTATATGAGCAGAATCGAATTGATCGCTCCATGTCATTTTGGATTGGAGTCAGTATTGAAAAAAGAAATCCTGGATCTTGGATATGAGATCGTTCAGGTAGAAGACGGAAGAATTACATTTGCAGGAGAAGAAGATGCGGTTGCAAGAGCAAATATGTTTATTCGTACAGCTGAACGTATCATGATCAAGTGCGGAAGCTTTAAGGCTGTAACATTTGATGAATTATTTGAAGGAACCAAGAGTATTCCATGGGAGCGGTATCTGACCCGTGATGCAAAAATTCTGGGTATCCAAGGCTACATCAAATAAGAGCGCACTGTTCAGCCCATCTGATATCCAGTCCATCGTGAAGAAAAGCTATGGTAGAGCGTTTGAAACAGACCTACCATGTATCATGGTTCACGGAAGATGGAGCAGAATATCCGGTTCGTGTATTTATATTTAAGGATATTGTTACAATAGGGTTAGATACATCAGGAGTATCTCTTCATAAACGTGGCTACAGAAAGCTGGTTGGTAAGGCCCCGATATCAGAAACCCTGGCATCGGCACTGATCATGCTGACACCGTGGAACAAGGATCGTGTACTGGTCGACCCATTCTGTGGAAGCGGAACATTTCCAATCGAGGCTGCTATGATCGGAGCAAGGATCGCACCGGGCATCGATCGGGATTTCCTGGCTTCCGAGTGGGCGAAGGTCGGAGATAAGAAGATGTGGTACAATGCGATCGATGAAGCAAATGACATGATCGACCACGATGTAAAGATGAATATCCAGGGATATGATCTGGACGGCGATATGGTGAAATGTGCCATGGAGAATGCCAGGGCAGCAGGTGTGTAGACCAGTATATTCATTTTCAGCAGAGAGATGTAAAGGATCTCAGGCATCCGAAAAAATATGGATTTATCATCACGAATCCGCCATATGGCGAGCGTCTCGAGGATCGGGAGGACCTTCCGGAATTATATAAGACAATTGGGGAAAGTTTCAGACGACTGGATGACTGGTCCATGTTCCTGATTACATCATACAGTGAGGCGGAGAAATATATAGGAAGAAAGGCGGATAAGAATCGTAAGATTTATAATGGTATGATCAAATCCTATTTCTATCAGTTCATGGGACCGAGGCCGCCAAAGAGAAAGTGAGACCAAATTGAAAAAGTTTTTTGATAGCGGTAGCAGTTGCAATCCTGAGTGTATTGCTCTATCTGGGCTTCTTCCGGCATCCGGATGTGAGCGTGGAAAAGACCGACGGTTCGGAGGCTGCGGCCGAGGCAATGATGAAAGAGATCGTAACAAGTGCAAATGAAAAGGGTGTAACGTTATATATCAATGACAATAAGATCACAGAGGCTGAATATCAGGCATATTTCAGTGATCGGTTACAGTTGATGATCCCGATCGCAGCATTTACCGATAAACTGGATTGTCTGGTAAATGTATATGAAAACGGAACGATCACACTGGCAAAAGGTGACAGCCTTGTTAAAGTTTATGGTGATTCGGATGTGGTGAACATCAACGGAAATACGATTCAGACGATCGATAAGCCGGAAAGAAAGGATGATATCATCTATGTGCCGGTGAATGAGATCTGCGAGGCATTAAACTACAGTTGTAATATCAATCTGGAGACAAATGCCGTGGTGTTAAAAAAGATTGCCGAGGAAGAAAAGCTTCCGGTAGCATATGATATGAGAGAGCATGATCGTGTTTCTCCTGTCAGAGATCAGGGTATCTATGGAACCTGCTGGGCATTTGCATCACTTGCGGCACTGGAAAGTACGATCCGTCCGGCGGAAAATCCGGTATTTTCTGTTGACCATATGGCACTGAATAACAGCTTTAATGTCAGCCCATTTGACGGTGGCGAATATTATATGAGTATAGCCTATCTTGCGGCATGGCAGGGACCGGTGCTTGAGGAAGATGATCCGTATGGTGATAACCAGACGGTAAATGGATTGTCGGCGGTAAAGCATCTGGAAGAAGCCATCATCCTGAAGGACAAGAATTACGAGGCGATCAAATCATCCGTATACAAATATGGCGGAGTGGAAACGGTTATTTACTGTGATATGAAGAATGCAACGAGTAGTTCTTATTACTATAACAGAAACCGCAGTTCCTATTATTATGATGGAGATCAGACGCCGAATCATGACGTGGTGATCGTTGGCTGGAATGACAACTATCCGAAGGAATATTTTAATACAGAACCGGCGGGAGACGGCGCATTTATCTGCAAGAATAGCTGGGGGCAGGATTTTGGTGACGAGGGATTCTTTTATATCTCTTATTATGATACCAATATCGGTATGAACAGCGTAGTATATACGAAGCTTGGAAATAGTGGCAACTACGACAAGATCTATCAGTCAGATCTGATGGGCGAGGTCGGAACGATGGGATTTGACGACAGGCCGGAGGCCTATTTTGCAAATGTCTATACGGCTGGAAAGAACGAGACATTAAAGGCAGTTTCTTTTTATGCGACAGGCCCGAAAACGACATATGATGTGTATGTTGTGACGGATTTTACCGATGTATCCGACTTGCAGCAGCGGACAAAGGTGGCATCCGGTGAAATGCAGTACGAGGGTTATTATACGATCAATCTAAATGAGGCAGTACCGCTTCCGGATAATCGGAAATTTGCGGTGGTTGTGCATGTGAATACACAGGATTCCACGATGCCGATCGCAATCGAATATAATAATGATGAGAAAACGGCGAACTTCGATATCACGGATGGCGAGGGCTATATCAGCCTGTATGGCACGAAGTGGTCGAGTGCGGAGCAGGAGAATGACTGTAATGTCTGTTTGAAAGCCTTCACGGATGTGGGGGATTGAATAGAAAAGGAGAAGACAAGATGAAGAAATTGATTTTTGCTACGGGTAATGAGAATAAGATGAAAGAAATCCGCATGATCCTTGCGGATTGTGGATATGAGATCCTGTCGATGAAGGAAGCCGGAATTCAGGCTGACATCGTAGAAGATGGAAAAAAACATTTGAAGAAAATGCCATCATCAAGGCAGAGGCGATCCGTAAGATGACAAATTGTCTGGTGCTGGCAGATGATTCCGGTCTGGAGGTAGACTATCTCGATAAAGCACCGGGAATCTACTCTGCAAGATTTATGGGGGAAGACACCTCATACCGGATCAAGAATAAAGCGATTATTGACAAGCTTGCCGGTGTTCCGGATGAGAAGCGTACTGCAAGATTCGTATGTGCAATCGCGGCTGCATTCCCGGATGGAAAGACCATTACCAGACGTGGCACGATTGAAGGAATCATTGGATACGAAGAACGCGGCGAGAATGGATTTGGATATTGATCCTATTTTCTTCCTGCCGGAGTATGGCAAGTCCACAGCAGAGCTGTCACCGGAAGAAAAGAATACGATCAGCCACAGAGGAAATGCACTTCGTTTGATAAAGGAAGTTATAAATGAGAATACTAATAATTAGTGATACACATGGAAGAACTAATACGATCCGGGATGTCTTAGATACGGTGGGAGACATCGATATGTTTATCCATCTGGGGGATGTCTGCGGAGATGAAGAATATATTTATGACAATGTAACCTGCCCGATCCACATGGTTGCCGGGAATAACGACTGGGATTCCGATCTTCCGATGCAGGAGGAATTCATGATCGGCCGGTATAAGGTATTTATCACGCACGGACACCGATACAGTGTCCATTATGGAACGGACCGCTTACAGGAGTTGGTCAAATATGATGGTTACGATATTGTGATGTATGGACACACGCATGTCCAGAATCTGGAACGATATGGCGGAGCTTATATCGTAAATCCGGGCAGTTTGGCATATCCGCGCGATGGCATGAATGGCAAATACATGCTGCTGGAATTTGACCAGCATGGAATACCATTTTTTGCAGAAAATGAACTGAAACCGAAACGCCGGATGCGCAGCATATTTGAAGATATGTGGGGCGACCGGGAAGAGTAGAGATTATTAGAGATAAGAAAGAGGTCGGCTGTGAAGAAACGAGAGATTATAGAAGGTGTTATAAAAGACTATGATTTCCCAAATAAGGGAAGCTTTGAACTGGATGGCAAAAAAGTGATCGTGAAGGGAGCACTGCCCGGACAAAAGGTGTCCTGCATGGTATCCAAGGTACGGAAGGATAAGGCAGAAGCACGTCTGTTGGATGTGCTGGAACGCTCTGAGATCGAAGATGCAGTACCACCATGCCCACAGTTTGGTATTTGCGGCGGCTGTGCATACCAGACCATGAGCTATGAACATCAGTTGGAGTTAAAGGCCGGACAGGTGAAGAAGCTGTTAGACGGCGTGATCGATTCGGAGGCACATCCATATGAATGGGAGGGCATCATCGGCTCGCCTGTTACAACTGCTTACCGGAATAAGATGGAGTATTCATTTGGCGACGAATATAAGGATGGCCCGCTGGTGCTGGGGCTTCATAAGAAGAACAGCATGTACGACATTGTTCCTGTCTGCAACTGCGTGATCGTAAGCGAAGATTATAACAGGATCGTTTCCTATACGATGGAATTCGCAAGGGCACATGGACTATCCTATCATAAGAAAATGCAGCATGTAGGACTGCTTCGTCATCTGGTGCTTCGCCAGTCTAAGACAAATGGCGGACTTCTAGTAAATCTTGTAACCAGCACGGACGGATTAGAGAATCTGGATCTGAATGCATATGTAGAAGGGCTTCTGGCACTTCCGCTTGACGGAACGATCATTGGTATTCTCCATACGGCAAATGATTCTCTGGCGGATGCTGTTGTGCCGGAGAAGGTAACGCTGTTATACGGAAGAGATTATATCGAGGAAGAGGTGCTGGGACTGCATTTCCAGATCTCGGCATTCTCATTTTTCCAGACAAATACAAAGAGCGCGGAACGACTGTACAGCAAAGCCCGTGAATATGCCGGAGATACCAAGGACAAGCTGATCTTCGACTTATACAGCGGAACCGGAACGATCGCCCAGATGTTATCACCGGTTGCCTCCAAGGTTATCGGCGTAGAGATCGTGGAAGAAGCAGTCGAAGCCGCAAGAGAAAATGCAAAGAGCAACGGACTTGATAACTGCGAATTCATCGCAGGCGATGTCTTAAAGGTCATCGACACCATCGAGGAAAAACCGGATCTCATCATCCTCGATCCACCGAGGGATGGCATTAATCCAAAGGCTCTCTTTAAGATCATCAACTACGGTGTAGACGAGATCGTCTATATCAGCTGCAAACCAACTTCTCTCGCAAGAGATCTTGTGACCTTGCAGGAGCATGGATATTATGTGAAAAAAGGCGTGTGCGGTGGGATCAGTTTGTGAATACCGGGCATGTGGAGACGGTAGTACTGCTTTCCCACAAAAAAGCCAGACGGACATATCAACGTAAAAGTTGAGTTTGGTGAGGGTGAGGGAAAAGTTCCGCTTGATAATATCGCTAAAAGAGCCGAAAGCTATAAGCCCAAAGAACGAGTGACCTACAAAATGATAAAGGAGTACATAGAAGCTAAATACGGCTTCAAAGTACATACCGCATATATCGCAGAGGTAAAGAGAGATTTAGGCTTGCCGATGTACGATGCTCCTAATGCGGTAGAGGAATTGAAACAGCCGAGGAAGCATCCGACAGTGGAGAAAGTGGAAGCGATAAAGGATGCGTTGAAGCATTTTGAAGTGATTTAATGAGGATAGGCGTATCATTAGAAATAGTGGTACGCTTATTTTTGTCCTTTTTCGCAGATTTGTCCTTTCCCCTGCTTTCCAATATAATGAAGCTAAAGAAGTGGAGGTGTGCTTATGAGAGAGAAATTTAATCATCTGTATTTGGATAGCCACGAAAGAAAACTTTTGATACATAGCCTTGTAGAGTTAAAAAATCAACTTATTCAGCAAGACAGATATACGGATTGCATTGACGAGCTTATTTTTAAGGTCACAAATGCACCGACCAAGAGAATGAAAATTGAATATGTCTAAGGCAGATTACAAAGCCGCTTATTCTTATTGATTTTAAGAGTAGGCGGCTTTTTGCGTTCTCTGGTACTGTTTACATAGCCACCTTGACAAAGTGGCTAAATCTATGCGAAAGGAGGACGCATTTATGTCAAATTGCAAAGTGATTGCTCTGACTAACCAGAAAGGCGGTGTCGGAAAAACAACAACAGCGGTCAATCTGGGCGTAAGTCTGGTGCAGCAGGGTAAAAAAGTCCTGTTGATTGATGCCGATGCACAGGCAAATCTCACGATGGCTCTGGGTTATAACAGACCAGACGATATTCCCATAACGCTCTCTACTGTGATGCAGAACATCATAGACGATACAACGCTTGATGTTTCACAGGGTATTATCCACCACAGAGAGGGCGTTGACCTGCTTCCGTCAAACATTGAGCTGTCGGGCTTTGAGGTAAGGCTAATCAATGCAATGAGCCGTGAGCGTGTGCTGAAAACCTATGTCAATGAGGTTAAAAAGAATTACGATTATGTGCTTATTGATTGTATGCCGAGCTTAGGTATGATAACCATCAATGCTCTGGCGGCGGCTGACAGCGTGATTATCCCTACACAGCCCCACTATCTCTCGGCTAAAGGTCTGGAGCTTTTACTTCGCTCCGTATCAATGGTCAAGCGGCAAATCAACCCCAAGCTGCGGATAGACGGTATCTTAATGACTATGGTAATGCCCCGTACCAACATTTCTAAGGAAATTACGGCAACGGTCAAAAGTGCATACGGTAAGAAAATCAAGGTATTTGATACCGAGATACCACATTCTATCCGTGCGGTGGAAGCTACCGCAGAAGGCAAAAGTATTTTTGCTTACGACAAAAGCGGCAAGGTTGCCGCAGCCTATGAGCAGTTCGGAAAGGAGGTGGCAGAGATTGGCGAGAAGCAGAGAAACCAAAATCGAGCTGACCGCATACGATGACCTTTTTCAGACGGACGAAAGCCGTGAGGAAGCAAAGCTAAGCAAGATACGGGATATTCCCATATCGGAGATTGACGAGTTTCCAGACCACCCGTTCAAGGTTTTGATGGACGAAGATATGGAACAACTTGTTGAGAGTATCAAGCGAAACGGTGTAATGACCCCTGCGACAGTTCGCTTAAAAAAGAGGACGGACGGTATGAGCTTATCAGCGGTCACAGGCGAAAAAAGGCTTGTGAACTTGCGGGGCTTGAAACGCTGAAATGCGAGGTTAAAGAGCTTACCCGTGACGAAGCCATTATTGTGATGGTGGAAAGTAATCTCCAACGCTCCGTTATTCTACCAAGTGAAAAAGCCTTTGCGTATAAAAAATGCGGTTGGAAGCTATGAAACGACAAGGTGAAAGAAGATTTAACTTCGTCCCCAATGGGGACAAAGTTGAGGAGTGATGCTGAACTTGCCGAAAAGGTTGGAGAAAGCCGCAATCAAATTCAGAGGTATATCCGTCTAACGGAGCTTGTACCCGAAATCCTGCAAATGGTAGATGAAAGGCAGATTGCTTTCCGTCCTGCGGTTGAGGTTTCTTATCTGACCGAGGAACAGCAATACACCCTGCTTGAAGCAATGGAGTACAACGATGCTACCCCGTCATTGGCACAGGCTATCAAAATGAAGAAGTATAACCAAGACGGCAAGCTTACTTCCGAGGTTATCCAGTCCATTATGGAGGAAGAAAAGCCCAACCAGAAGGAAAAACCTGCTTTCCGTGACGAGAGGATAACCAAGCTCATTCCCAAGACTGTTCCCAGAGGGCAGGAAACGGATTTTGTTGTTAAGGCGTTGGAGTTTTATAACCGACACTTGCAGCGGAACAAGGCTCACGAGAGATAGCCACACATCGAGGGCGAGGTCTGCCCATTTGAGTGGATAGCCATTATTTCGGCTTCCCCCTCTCCACACCTCACCCCCTAACTACTGCCAGTAACTATCCGAGAAAAGAAATACTTTAAGCTGTCCATAACGGGCAGCTTTTTTCGGTCAGTAAGGCAAAATATTCAATCCAAATTACAGGAGGTAACTATGAAAATCCCTAAATTGTTCAAAAAGGCTGCGGCTTTTGTAATGGCTGCGGTCACGGCATTATCTATAATGCGTGCGACAGCGTTTGCTGCGGGTGACATCGGGATGATTTCCTTTTCCCACACCTATGACAGCAACGGTAATGCGATGAGGTACAATTCCAGTGCGAATATCGGCGGCTATACCGCAGGCGGAACGGGAAATTATAAGTACCGTATGTTTGTGGACGGAGAGAATGCGTTTTGTATTCAGCCGGGAGTACCGCTGAAAACAGGAAACACACCCCTTGAAAAAAGGCTTCCTCTGATACTTGGAACGCCCTTTCAGCCAATCAGAAAAAAAGGCGGTTGGACTTGCCCTGCTCTATGGGTATCAGGGCAACCGAAATAATCTGTCGGGAAGTGATGATGAAAAATGGCTTGCCACGCAGACCCTCGTATGGGAGTTTGTCACAGGCTGCCGTGAAGCCACAGGCTCATATAACCAGACAAGCACCACCGTTTACAGCCTGCACTTCGGTTCAAATTATGCCAACAGCGGAGCAAGGGCAGTGTATGACCAGATTGTTGCAATGCTGCGTGAGCATAACACCATTCCGAGCTTTATGTCGGGCGGTAAGAATGACATCACAAAGGAGCTTGCCTACAAGGACGGAAAGTACAGCATCACATTGACGGACAGCAACGGCGTCCTTTCCGATTACAGCTTTTCAAGCTCTGACAGCAATGTGAGTGTATCGAAGTCTGGAAATAAGCTGACAATCAGATCCACCGTAGCTATCAGCGCAGGTTCTGTCCGCATTACGGCAAAGAGGAACAATGTGCCGACTGTCAGCAGCAGTGCAAAGCTCATTGCCTATGGCGACCCGAACTTGCAGGATTTGGTAACAGGTGTGGAGAATGCTGATACCGTGTCTGCATATATCAATATCGAAACGCCGACAGGCACGATTGCCCTCAAAAAGACTTCTGAGGACGGAGTTGTGGAGGGCATCTCTTTTACAATCAAAGGTGATAACTTCAATAAGACAGTTAAGACAGGAAAGGACGGCTCTGTCTCAGTGGAGGGATTATTCCCTGGCACTTATACCGTCACAGAACAGTCCATTGACCGTTATGAGCCGCAGAAAACCCAGACCGTCACACTTATCGGAGGAAAAACCTCTACTGTGACCTTCAGCAATACTTTGAAGCGTGGCAGTCTGGAAATCGTCAAGACTTCCGAGGACAATTTGGTGGAGGGAATGAAATTCCACCTTTATGGCACATCTTTAAGCGGCTTGCCTGTTGACGAGTATGCCGTGACTGATAAAAACGGACTGGCTAAGTTTGAAAATGTCCTTATCAGTGGCGATACCCCGTATGTGGTTGAGGAAGTGGATACCGCAGTCCGCTATGTCGTTCCTGCTTCCCAGACAGCTCCGATTGAATGGAACAAGGTCACAAAACGCAGCTTCGACAATGTGTTGAAGAAATTCCAAGTGACTGTGACAAAGACCGATGCAGAAACAGGTTCTCCGCAGGGCGACGCTTCCCTTGCAGGTGCGGTTTACGGCATCTATAAGGTGAGGAACTGATTGACACCTACACGACTGATGAAAACGGTCAGTTTACGACCAAGTATTATATCTGTGACAATGATTGGACTGTCCGTGAAATCAGCCCGTCCGAGGGGTATCTTCTGGATACCGCAATCCACAAGGTAGGTGCAGAACCAGAGCTATACACGGTAGAGCTGAACAGTACCGCAAACGATGTGAATGAACAGGTCATCAAAGGCAATATCGCAATCATCAAGCATACGGACAACGGAGAAACCCAGATTGAAACACCTGAAGAAGGTGCGGTATTTGAAGTGTTCCTCAAATCCGCAGACAGCTATGAAAATGCAAAGGAAACCGAGCGTGATGTGCTGACCTGTGACGAGAACGGTTTTGCCCAGACAAAGGATATGCCGTATGGCATTTATACCGTCCGCCAGACCTTTGGTTGGGAGGGGCGTGAACTGATGAAAGACTTTGATGTGTTTATCAGCAAGGACGGTCAGACCTACCGCTACCTTATCAACAACGCTAACTTTGAGAGCTATATCAAAATCGTAAAGAAAGATGCAGAAACAGGCAATACAATCCCGTATGCAGGTGCAGGCTTCCAGATTTACGACCCAAATGGAAATCTTGTGACTATGACTTTCACTTATCCCGAAGTGACGACCATTGACACCTTCTATACTACGGCAGACGGCGACCTAATCACACCGCAGACATTGGAATACGGCAAAGGGCTATTCCCTTTGTGGAAGTACAAGCCCCGTATGGGTATGTCTTAAATTCCGAGCCTGTTTATTTTGATGTGGTGCAGGAAAATTCCGAGGAAGAAAGCGGCATTACCGTTATTGAGGTAGTACGTTCCAATATGGCACAGAAAGGTACAATTACAGTAGAAAAGTCTGGCGAAGTATTCAGCTCCGTGGCAGGCGATAAGGGATTGTATCAGCCGATTTTCTCTGTCAGCGGTCTTGAGGGGGTGCAGTCTATGAAATTACCGCAGCCGAGGATATTGTCACTCTGGACGGGACGGTCAGAGCAAACAAGGGCGAGGTTGTAGATACCGTTACGACAGGCAAGGACGGTACCGCAAAATCCAAAGAACTGTATCTCGGAAAATATGAGGTTAAGGAAATCACAGCTCCGTATGGAATGGTGCTGAATGAGGAAGTTCGTTCTGTTGAGCTTGTGTATGCAGGACAGAATGTTGATGTAACGGAAACAGCTACTTCTTTCTATAATGAAAAAACAGCGTGTTGAAATCGACCTCATCAAGAGCCTTGCCATTGATGAAGCCTACGGCATTGGCAAGAATGGAGAAATCTTTGATGTGACCTTTGGCTTGTATGCGGCGGAGGAACTCACAGCCGCAGATGGAAAGACCATTCCTGCGGACGGTCTGATTGAGGTCATTTCCCTTGATGAAAGCGGTCACGGGAAAGCTATCAGCGACCTGCCGATGGGCAGCTATTATGTGCAGGAAACCTCGACCAACTCCGCATATATTGTCAGCGATGCAAAAATACCCTGTTATTTTTGAATACGCAGGACAGGATACCGAAACTGTCCGCATCATAGCCAATGAGGGCGAAGCTATCACAAATGACATCATTTACGGCTCGGTAAGCGGTCTGAAATCCGATGAGGACGGAAAAAGCTCTGGGCAGGTGCAGTTATCGGTATCTTTAAGACAGGAACTACCGAGTTTACAAAGGAAAATGCGATTGCAGCTACCACATCAAAAAAGATGATGGTAGTTTTTCTTTTGAAAAAGTGCCGTATGGCACTTGGGTAATCCGTGAAATCGAAAGCCCGAAGGGATATGTACTCTCCGAGGAAGAAATCGCCGTGACTATCGGCAAGGTGGACGGAGTTGTGGAAATCGAGCTTGTCAACTACTTCATTAAGGGCAATATCGAATTGACTAAGGTTGATGAGGATTATCCCGACAACAAGCTGTCTGGTGCGGTATTTGAGGTTTACTCCGATACTAATGGCGATGGGAAACTGGATAAAGACGATACGCTGCTTGGCGAAATGAAAGAACTTGACGGCGGCGTTTACCAGATGAGTGAACTCCGCTACGGCAAATATCTGGTAAAGGAAACCAAAGCTCCGACAGGCTTTGAGCTTGACGAGAATGTATATTCCGTATCCGTTGAGGAGAACGGCAAGACCTACACCGTGGAAAATAAGGCGGGTGTAGGATTTATCAATGACGCACAGAAAGGCTCTCTCAAAATCGTAAAGACTTCCTCTAACGGTAAAGTTGAGGGCTTCTCCTTCCGTGTGACAAGTGCTGACTACGACCAGACCTTTAAGACCGACAAGAACGGAGAAATCTTTATTGAGGGCTTGCGGATTGGCGACTATACCGTATCCGAAGTAAGCGACAAGGCTTCCGCAGGATATATCCTGCCTGCCGATAAACAGGCAACGGTCAAGGTGGACGCTACGGCTATCGTGCAGATGCACAATGAGTTCAGGGATACGCCGAAAACAGGCGATGACTTTAATCTGGGCTTATGGGTAAGCCTTGCAGCTTTGTCTGTTGTCGGTGCGGGCGTTCTCGGATTTGTCGGCTATAAGAACAGAAAGAAGAAAAAGGAGGACTAATTGATGGACGCTAAAACCATTATTGCAATCGTGCTTGTCGTGTTCATTGTGGGTGCGGCGGTATGGCTGAATATCCGTAACAGAAAGAATAAGTAAGTGGTTTGGGCGGCTGAAAGATGCCGCCCTTTTCCTTTTATGGAGGTAACAATGAGAAACCTTAAAACCATTGAAAAGAAAGTCAGAGCTGTTCTGGAAAAGAATGAAGATGCCAGAAATGACGATATGGTGCTGTATCTTGCACTTTGTAATGCCTGTCTGAAGGATGCAGGGGCAATGCCGCTTGCAGAGATAATGACGCAGCACAAATATCTCGGTCTGCCGAGCTTTGAGAGCGTCGGAAGAACACGCCGCAAGCTGCAGGCACAGCATCCAGAGCTTGCAGGAGCCGCCGCCCTGTTCAAAAATGAGAGCCACGGGCGAGAAAGCCTATCGGCGTTATGCCAAAGAATAGAGAGGTGCTTATGGACGAAGAAAACGCTCCAATCAGAACTATGAAATCATCGAGAGCTGTACTATCGGGAAGTACAGAGCTTGTCATCGGTCACAATCCCAACGCACCCAACCCCTTATGTGTTTGGTACTGCAAGGGCGGCTCAAATTATTTCTGGGGTTATTACACGAATGGAGCTTGATGATGCACGGAAAAAGCTGAATGAACGATACCAGTCAGAGTGCCGTATGCCCTATAATCAGCCTGCCCAGAAGCAGAAAAACGGTGATGACCGTGAGCGATAAAATAAAATATGACTGCAAGACCTGTCCTTACCCCCGATATAAGGACGGGTCTGTTATTTTCTGCGATGTCTGTATCCGAAAGATTTTAGATGAGCAGAAAGAGAAAAAAGAACGAAAGGAGTAGCCGAATGAGTAATGAAATAAAGACAAGACCTTTAACCCTGACAGAACAGAAATACACCTATGCCCAGAGTATGCAGCTTGAGGGGCAGACAGGTACTATCGGGCATCTGCGTGGTGACTTTTGCCACGACGGGCTATGGCTTTTACACCACTTGGTTTGATACCAGACCCCAATGGAAATCTGACGAATTTAAGGCAGACCTTGATACGGTCATCAATGCTTTACGGGAGGATAAAGGGCTTTTGCATAACCGCTATGATATGAAAGTGCGTTTGCAAGGCATTTCCCAGAAAGTGCTATTAAGGGCAACTATTGCACTGAGTACGGTTTCCGTGTAGATACGGAGAAACACGCTTTTCTGCTTCGGTGCAATCCCACCAAAGGCGACTATAATTTTTACTGCTATTGCTATGTGAAGGAATGGCTTGACAAGCATATCCAGAAAGCGGAACAAGGTATCCGCTTTATTGACCCTCAATATAAAGAACTGTTTCGTATCCCAGACGGCGGAAAGGTCATTGTCACGACCTCTTGGGGAGAGAAACGGGAGTATCCCTGCCGCTTTATTGATGAATACCATACCGAAGTCGGCAGCAATCTGTACCACATCTGCGAGTTTGCCGAGCGTATGCAGAAAAAACGGGGCGACCTATGAGCCGAAACCTGCGGAACAAACGCCGCAGAAAACACCGAAGCACAAGGATTTAGAACGATAAGGAGGATTTAGAATATGGCTGTTAATCAGAAAGCCGTCAAGGTCTTGAATAAGGTCTTGGAAGTAGGCTTTACCGATGAAAAAAAGCATTGCCGCTATGACTATGGACGATATTCTTTCTATGCAGGGCATCACGGTTGCGGATATTACTCTCATCAATGACCTGCAAAAGAGCATTAAATCGAACAAGGTCATTGCTTTTCTTGGCGGTGGTGCGGAGTGAGCAAACAGGAATATTTGAAACAAAAACGATAAGGAGGTGTAGGTTGAATGGCTGCGAAGTATCAGCTAATCACAGAGCTGTATCGGCGTACAGGCGTTGCGGTTGCAAAAAATCCGCAGGCGTGGCAGGGGCTTTCTGTCCTCTGCCTGCCGCAACTATAAATGCCGTTTTGACGAACAGCTTTTTAATATACGCCCAACGCCCCGATGCTGTCGCCGTTGCGAAGCTCGAAACTTGGAACAGGCAATTCAAGCGTTGGGTCAATAAGGACAGCAAGGGTATTGCCGTATTTGACCCGAAAGGTCGCAGGAATACGCTGAAAAATACTATTTTGATGTGTCCGACACCCACGAGGGTTATTACGGCAGCCGCCCTGTTCCGATATGGCAGATGAGTGAGCGATACGAGCAGGCAGTTATTGAACGGCTTTCCGACAGATTTGGCGATGTGGAAAGCACTGACCTTGCTTCTGCCTTAATGGAAACGGCAAAGAAAGCCGTGGAGGACAATCTGCAAGACTATTTTTCTCAGTTAAAGGACTGCACGAAAGACAGCTTTTTGGAAGAACTGGATGACTTTAATATAGAAGTCATTTACAGGCGGCTGGCAGCAAACAGCGTTGCTTTTATGCTGATCAGCCGCTGCGGTCTGGATACGAATGAGTTTTTTGACCGTGATGATTTTGCGGATATTGTAAATTTCAATACCCCTGCAACGATAAACGCCATCGGCGTTGCCACGAGCGATATTGCGGAAATGGCGTTACGGGAAATCTCACAGTCTATCCGAAATGTGCAAATGGCGGAAAAAGACCAGAATCGCACACCTTTGCACAAAGAACGCAGGCTCAGTATGATAAAGGCAGACAACAACCCGAAAGGAGCGAATACAATGAGCAAAATCACTTACAGCAGACAGGGGATTATCTTATTCCCGACCTAACATTACCGACAGAGCCAGAGCTTCCGCTTGGCAGGTACGCTTTGATGCACAGGGATTATCTGGAGAAGCACAAGCGAGTGACCTATCTCAATCTGCTGACATCGGGCAGGCTGAACGGGCATCTGCACGAGGTAGAGCAGACAGCACTCCAGAGGTTGGAGCTTCTGACGAAGCAGCTCTCAGCCGAGCAGGGCGTGACAGAGGAACTGAAAGAGAAAGCACCGATGCAGTGGGTCGGACTGATGAACAACATCCGCAGCCAAGCGGAGGAAGTGATACTGACCGAACTGATTTACAAGGGCGGCGAGCGTTGCCAAAGAGGATGAGGTTAGGGTCAATCTTCCAACCGTAGATGAACAAATCGAAATGATAGCAAAAGCAGAAGGACGAAAAAAGCCTCTGCTTTTTTTTATTTCCAAAGAAGATATTGACTCCGTGCTTCAGAAAGGCAGTGGCGTTGCGGACGGAAAATACCGTATCTACCGCCAATTCCAAAAGGGCGAGGACAGACAGAAAAATATTGAGTTCCTTAAAAATGAGTATGGAACGGGCGGCGGTACGCACATCTTCCCCGATGGTTTCAGCGGTCATTCTTGGCATGACAGCAAAGGTCTTGCCATTGACCGAAACGGCACTTATACCAATCACGACCTTGTGTTGAAATGGTCACAGGTTGAAAAGCGTCTGCGTGAGATGATTAAGGATAACCGCTATCTCAATGCGAAAGAAAAAGACCATTATGCCGATTATCTGGAGAGCATGTCAGCTCCCCAATATGAGATTGACACCCAGAGGAAAATAGCAAGGCAGCGTTTTATTGACGCCCACCGTGACCTGCCGCCTGCCGACAAACGGGATACCCTTGCTTTGCGGCTATCTGACTTTATCCGTGACTTGGACAGGTACGAAAAAGACCTGTTATCTGCTGTGGAACGAAGCGACCTTGCAGATGTGACCGCCGAGCAAATGGAACAGCATCTGTCCGACCCCCTCAACTGTTCAACAGCTCATAGACTTTCTTGCACAGGTACAATGGAAAACGACCTCGGTTTTCAGCCGCAGTAATGGGTGGAAGTTTACCGAGGAATTAAGGGAGCTGCACCCACTCCGTTACCTCTACAATGAGGGCGATGTGGTGTATATCGGTGCGGATAAATATGAGATTGCAACACTTACCGAGGAAAAGGTTTATCTGCAAAATGCCGAATTCCCTATCTTGGGGCAGGAATACAGCCGAGCCGACTTTTTTGAAGAAAAGCTAACGGAAAATCCTGCAAATGACCATTTGAAAGTGGTCGTAACCGAGAAACAGAGGACAGAAACACCGTCCGAGAAAAAGCAGGACGGAATACAGTTTTCTATCGGTTTTTCCGAACACCCTGCCTTTTATGACAGACAGCTTAATGACCGCTATACGGATTTGAGCTTTGCTCTGGGTAATAAGCTGCTTGGTATTTTGGACGAGAAACAGCACCGTGAGCGTGAGGGCGATAAAAATATCGGGTGGTATCACAAGACCGATTTTGTTATCAAGGCTGTTATCGGCGGCGAGGAATTTAACTATGAAGGGCGGTTTGATATTGGCGATGGTGAGGGGCGATTTAATTGCCCACATTAAAAATTTTACGATTATGCCTTATCGCCAAAGGGCGAACAGCTATATGGAGATGACCGAGAAAGCCTGCTCCGTGGCAGAGGTGAGTTTATCCCATTCTTTGGAACAGCACACCGAGCTGACCAAAGAGGACGAGAAGCTCCTTGATGAGATTATGGCTACCGAAAGTGATTGGTACAGGACAGCCGAGGAAGCCGAAGAAAAACCACAGGCGTATGCCGATATAATGAATGGCTCAGAAGCTCCTGCCATTGAAATGGAGAAATCCGCAGACGACCTCATAGGCAGGGAAATCATCATAGATAACCGTAAATATCTCATTGAGAACATTGGCAAAATCAGCGGCGATGTGTCCTGCGTGACATCACATTCCAGAACAAATGTGGGTTTTCCGATAAACCGAGTGGGAAAAATCGGCTATATCCGAAGCTATTGAACAGGAAAAACCGAATTACCCCCGAAGAAAAAACGGAAGCTCCAGCCGTTTATCCGTGACCGTCATAATTTCGCATTACGATGACAATGCCATCGGTGTCGGCGGGAGCAAAAGAAAAGTGTTCCGCAACAATATGGTGGCAATCAACCCTTCTGCACGAGCTTGAAATCGAAAAACTGCCTTGCCACACCCGAAGAACAGGAGGTCTTATTCCTCAGTATGTCGGTTGGGGCGGTTTGTCTATGGCGTTTATTTAACACAATGCGGCCGGCTGACGAGTTTATGAGCCGGCGACCCTATCCCCAGAGGAATACCGTGCCGCTATGGA
>VOFK01000647.1_pt1 | contig 66970 bp, 54 predicted proteins | sample 5384121 | NCBI WGS metagenome assembly VOFK01 (sample SAMN12384730, study PRJNA508395) | human gut metagenome | isolation source: healthy gut J | host: Homo sapiens | reverse complement strand
AGCTTTCACTCGGTACGGTACAGTTCTCGGCGTCAGCTACGGGATTAACAATCAGTCTGGCAAGCCGGATCGGACGCAGGCGTTTTCTCTGATTCTGGATACCGCGTTGACGAACGGACGGGCAAGGATACGGCAGCGGTGCCTATGGCGACTCTGGAACAGGTCATCGGGCAGTGGCTGCAGACGATACCGTACAAAGCGGCCGTTTACCACCAAGCACTGACCACAGCGGTTCAGGACGCACCCAGCAGAAGGTAAATGCGCAGTTGAGCACTCCATGCAGCAGCTTGACCTCAGCCAGCCCCTGCCTGATGCTGCATAATCCTTGACGAGTACGACTGTGACCGTGAGAACATGCGTCGTGCTTGATGAGCTGGAAGCGCCGAAGATCCTGCTTCAGTGGCATCTCGGCTTCCATGCTCATCACGATCACCGCGGATCGCGGCGTCCGGGTTTGATGCCGCCCAGATCCCGCTGAATACCTCGACTGGCGGCAGATCGACACCCAGTGGACTCGACGCGGCGTCGGGCATGATGATCTTGTGCGGAGCGTATATCTGCAGGGGCCGGGTATTCAGACACCCCGGAGCAGCTCGACCCGGATGGAATTCGCACGGCAGATGCGCTGGTCAGCTTCCTGCAGCCTGTGCGGAAGTACGCTGGCACCTGCAGAGCTTGCCCTGTCGCCTCGCACCTCGAGCCCGCTCGGGCGTAACGAGTCTGGTGCTCGGCAGCGACAGCGGAGCAGGTGCGGTGAATGTGGACCTGCTCTGACCGCACAGCCCGGCTGAGCGAAGCGCAGCTCAATGGTATTGCGCCCTCAATCGGATACCGGAACGGCTTGAACCCTCGGAATGGTTCTCCACGCAAAATAATATTATAATTTTTTATTTGACCTGATTTCCCGGAAGAAAGAAACGCGAAATCATCATATGCAACAAAACGGCAAACCGAAGACAAAAAGGAGTATAAATATGGGACTTTATGACGAATTCAGATTCAGACCGGCGTCGTGGCTGCCGCACAGCGAGCTGCCGTTGGAGGAGCTGGAGCGCGTGCGCAATATCAGAACGCGAAAGGACATGGAATACAATGAACGAGAACGGATATTCCGTGCGTGGTCCTGGATCCGACGCTCTGCATGGTAGAGGATCTGGAGGGATCTCACCCTTCTCCATGATCTGCCCGAACCAGTGGCCGGCGGCCTCTTCGGAGATCAACAAGTTCAACATCAACCGATCCCTGGAAAGAACAACGTCGCGTCCGGCGCGGGCCTGAACTACGCTTCCTGAACCACTTCTATTACGGATCCGGGGAAGACCTGCGTCCGGCGCTGAACGAGCGAGCTCCGGGCGAACGATGCATATTCCAACGTCATCGACGAAGTGACGGGCGGCGGCGTGGACGCATTCTACGGCGACGGATGGCCCGGCCACACGGCATTAATCGATCCGCGCAGCGGGGTTCAAAGGCTGCCTCCATGGAAGCAATTCCGCAGCTGGGCTCCCGCATCACGACGGAGGTCCCCTGACGGTCTGCGAGAACTGCTGTTCGGGCTATGGGCGCGTCCGGCGACGTGGGGCCGTGCCGCCGAAGTCCGCGACGATCGGTCCGCGCGACGTGATGCACGCGAAAGAGGTCGTGGAGCTGCACAATTTCGCCAATGCGGACGGCAGTTCGTGGCAGCGCATGGTCTCCCGGCTCGAGCTGTACGGCCCGATCAGCATGGAGTGCCCGGCATCCATCTACCGTCTCAAGAAGGGCGTGTGCTACGTGTCCGAAGCCATCGCCAAGCCCTTTCGGCAGCTGGTATAACGGCATCGCGGACAAGGATATCTGAGAAAACGCTGCAGTGACGGAAGCAGCGGCGTTCTGAATGCTATACCGCCGCCGGCAGGAAGGGCGGCTGTTATAGAGATCCCGTATCCCGCAGGGAACCCTGCGGGATATCCCGCGTTACAAAGGAGAAATGACATGCAGGCAATTATCAACACAAAGCTGATCCTGGAAGACAGCTATGTCTGGGACGGTGCGGTCACGTTTGAAAACGGACGCATCGTGCAGTGCGGAAAGCGTGCGGAGGTAGACATCCCGGCGGACGCGGAGCTGATCGACGCGCAGGGATTATATACCGCGCCGGGACTGGTCGATATCCATAACCACGGCACGGTCCGGGAGCACTTTATGCCGCGCCGCGCGCATGCGCGGATTTTTTCCTCTCGCACGGCGAGACGACGGTCCTGCCGACCTTTACTGCAATCTGACGCTGCAGCAGATGCTGCAGGGACTGGAAAACGTAAAGACCGCCATTGCGCAGGGGCGCGGGAACCTCGGCGGCCTCTATATGGAAGGGCGCCGTATATGAGCGGCGAGGGCAGCAACCAGAACTCGATCCTCTGGCGCGGGGAGATCCGGCCGGAGGAATACCGGCCGCTGATCGATGCGATGCGCGGCTTTGCGCGCATTTAAGCGATCGACCCGGCCAGGCGGGGGATCGAACGGTTCATGCAGGACGTGCGCCGGGCGGATCCGAACGCGATTCGCGCTGGGCCATTCGCACGCGACCGCCGCGCAGTGCCGCCGGGCGCGGCTGCGGCGTGAAGGTACAGACGCACCACGGCGATTCCGGCAAGGCGCCGGGCTTTGCGCAGGGGACCATCGGCGCAGGCTGTGACGAATATACGCTGTATGATCCGGATATGTACGCGGGAGCTCATCTGCGACGAGACGGGGATCCACGTCGACCCGGACATGCTGAAGATGGTCGTGCGGACGAAGGGCGTGGAGAAGATCATCCTGATCACCGACTCCATGCCGGCCGACGGCGATTATAAGAATAACGAGGCCGACGGGATCGCCTGGGGCCCGGATCTCAATTATGACTATGAGGGGCATCTGGCCGGCAGTCATCTGACGCTGGACAGCGCGTGCCGGAATCTCATGGCGCACACCGGCTACGGCCTGTGCCACGCGATCCGCATGGCGAGCCTGAACCCGGCAAAGCTCCTGGGCCTGGACCGCGAGCTCGGCTCCATCGCCCCCGGAAAAAAAAGCCAACCTGCTCCTCATCGACGATCTCGTCCACGTGAAAAAAAGTCTTCCTCGCCGGACGCGAGGGTCTCAGAACCGCGGCCGTAAGGCGCACGCTCCTATATGAAGCCAATGATCCGCGCCGAGGCACGCGCCCCGGCGCTTTCCTGTGGCTGCCGCAAACGCCTCGAAAAAACCGGCACCTCTGCGAGTCCCTCTGCGTATGCTGACGCAGAGGGGGGATCGATATGTGTGTGAAAATGGAGCAGCTGGGGCTGGTGCTGCTCGGGGCGGGATCCGGGCTGCTGGTCGTTTTGCGCTGTGCGGGTGGTTTTTGCGGGTGCTGATGGCCATCATTCTGATCGTGCTGGGACTTTTGCTGCTGAAATAAACATATCCTTGTCCGGCTCCGCGTATATATATCCCAGAACATACAAGGAGTTGAGACTATGGAGCTTGCATTCGAACAAAAAACAGCGTTCCTGCCTGAAGCGCACGGCGCATCTGTCCCTCGCGCAGGAGCAGACGCAGGAGTCATCATACCCGACGCCATGCCCGACGCCGCCCGCACGCTCATCTGCCATGCCGAGCCGGAGCTGCAGAGCAAGACCAGCCGCGCCGGAAGTCTGCTCGTGACGGGCAATCTGCGCGCCTCCTGCCTCTATGCCGACGAGGCGGGCGAGGATTGCAGCTGCTCACCACCGACGTCCCGTTCACCCTGAAGCTGGAAAGCAGCGACCTGCAGGAGCTGACGCAGTCCGTCGTCCGCTGCTCGGTCCGCAGCGCCGACAGCCGACTCATCAACTCCCGCAAGGTCCTGCTGCGCATCAGCGTGCTGGTCCAGGCGGACGGATATGAGCCGTGGACGGAGGAGGTGCGCGCGCGACCGACGCGCCTGCCTGCCTGCAGCAGAAGACGCAGTCTATTCCAACGCCGTCCCGGTCGAAACGGCCGAGCGCGCCTTCCAGGTCAGCGAGGAGCTGAACGTGCCGGAAGGGCGGGCGAAGATCGTCCGGCTGGCCGACTGCATGCTGCAGCCGGTCGTGACGGAGCAGAATCTGGTCGGCAGCAAGGCCGTGATGAAGGGCACAGCCAATTTGCAGCTGACCTATCTTGACGAGCAGAATGAGCTGCGCACGCTGAGCCTCGCCGTGCCCTTCTCCCAGTACTGCCAGCTGCAGGGGGGACTATATGAACAGAACGAGGACGTGGAGACCGCCCTGCTCGTGACCGGCGTGCAGCTCGAGCCCGTCGACACTGAGACCGGTCAGAAGCTGCTCTTCGGCGCGGGGATCCTCGCGCAGTGCACCGTCATCCAGTCGCAGACGCTCACGCTCTGCGAGGACGCCTATTCCACCCGCGGCGATTTCCAGCCCCAGTGGCAGGAGCAGGAATACAGCATGCGCCTCGACGCGCAGACCCTGCGCGAGCCTATCCGTCCGTCCTTCCCGGCGCAGGCGTCCGCCGTGCTCGACTGCCGCGTCTATCCCGACGCGATGGCGCTCGAGCGCACGGCAGACGGCGTGATCGTCCACGTGCCCCTGCGCGCGGACACGGTCCACACGGACGCGGACGGCGCGGTGCAGTCCGAATCCTTCCGCACCGAGGTCAGCTGCAAGACCGCACTGGACGAGGACTGCGCCTGCGAGGCCGTCTTCCAGCTCCAGCCGGAGGGCTACGCCTCGGCGGGCAGCGGCGCGGTCGAGCTGCGCTACGACGCGGTGTTCCAGCTGCAGTCGTTTGCCAAGCAGAAGCTGCAGAACCTGGTGGGCGGCACGCTCGATCTGACGCGGCAGCCGCGCGCGGAGCGCGCGTCGGTCGTCATCCGCCGCACGGGCGCGCAGCAGCCGCTGTGGGACCTTGCCAAGCGGTATAAGACCGCGGCGCAGGCCATCCAGACGGCCAATCATCTGACGCAGCCGGAGGTAGAGGCCGGAAGGCTTCTCCTCATTCCCATGTAAGGCAGAGGAGGCGGACTATGGAACACAGATCGATCTATGAGCAGATCGCCGGGCGCACGGACGGCACGGTCTACATCGGCGTGGTCGGCCCGGTGCGGACGGGAAAAATCCATTCATCAAGCGCTTCATGGAGCAGCTCGTGCTGCCGAACATCGAAAACGTCTATGAGCGCGAACGCGCCACCGACGAGCTGCCGCAGTCCGGCTCGGGCCGGACGATCATGACCGGCGGAGCCGAAATTCGTCCCGAACGAGGCTGCCCGCATCAGCCCGGACGGAAAGAACGACATTGCAGGTGCGGCTGATCGACTCTGTGGGCTACATGATCCCCGGCGCGGTCGGCGACACCGAGGACGGCAAGCCCCGCATGGTCACCACGCCCTGGGCCCCGGAGGAGCTGCCCATGGCGCAGGCGGCGGAGCTCGGCACCAAAAAGGTCATGGAGGACCACAGCTCCCTCGGCGTCGTCGTCACGACAGACGGGACCGTCACCGATATCCCGCGCGAGGACTACCGCGAGGCCGAGGCCCGCGCCATCACCGACATGCAGAAGACGGGCAAGCCCTTCGTCGTTCTCGTCAATACGCAGAGCCCCGGCGCGGCCCCGGCGGAGGCCCCCCAGCGCGCAGCTGCGCAGCGAATACGGCGTGCAGGCCCTCGCCATGGACTGCATGCACATGCAGACGCAGGACATCGGCCGTCTGCTCGAAGCGGTCATGTACGCCTTCCCGGTGGAGGAGCTGCGCTTCTTCCTGCCGAGCTGGGTCCGCGCCCTGCCGGACGGCCATCCGGTCAAGGACGCGCTCTACGACGCCATGCTCGAGCGCGCGGGCGCGCTCACCAGCCTCAGCGAGGCCGAAAGCGTCCTCGGGACGCTGCAGGAGCTCGAGCCGGTCGACGAATTCCGCGTGCGCGAGGTCGACCTCGGCACCGGCACGGTCAGCTGCGAGCTGCATCTGCCGCAGGCGCTGTTTTATGAGGAGCTGTCCCGGCAGGCCGGGGTGGAGATCGCCGACGATGAAGCCCTTCTGCAGATGCTGCGGGAGCTTTCGCAGACGAAAAAGCTTTACGACAAGGTCCAGACCGCGCTCGAGCAGGTCAAGGCCACCGGCTATGGCATCGTCATGCCCGGCGCGGAGGAGCTGAAGCTCGAAAAGCCGGAGATCGTCAAAAAGAACGGCAACTACGCCGTCAAGCTCCGCGCCAGCGCTCCGTCGATCCACATGCTGCGCGCGCAGATTGAGACGGAGATCAGCCCCATGGTCGGCGGCGAGCAGGAATCCCAGCAGCTGATCGACTATCTGCTTGGCGAATACGAGGAGGACACCGACAAGCTCTGGCAGAGCAACATCTTCGGCAAGTCTCTCTACGAGCTCGTCTCCGAGGGCGTCACCGCCAAGATCATGCGCATGCCGGACGACGCCCGGCAGAAGCTCACCAAGACCCTCGGCCGCATGATCAACGAAAACACCGGCGGCATGATCTGCATCCTGCTGTAAAAGGCTCCCCTCCCAGGGGAGCTGACTGAGAGGTCGTCGCAAATTTGCGACTGCCGGATGCCTCCGGCGGCCCTATCTTTTCTCTCGCAAGAGAAAAGATAGGGGAGAAAAGAGTGCTTGGGGACGCGGGGGCGTGCTGCCTCTGAATTTAGGCAGGAACCAATGTTTCGGGCGCCATTCCACACGATAGTCACCTTACGGGCGTCTGACTACGCGCCGCCTGATACGTAGGAATCAGATTTGTAAGCAGTTACCTTTGAATATTTGCCATCAATAGAAGGTGCAGACCGGATTTGTCGGTCTGCACCTTTTTGCGGGATGGTTTGTGTTACGCGTTGTAGGGGCGGGGCTCTGCTCCGCCCGTTCTTCCGATGAAAACGGCACCTGCGGGCGGAGCAGAGCCCCCCCCCTACAGGGTGCACCGCAACGGCTTCCCCTTGAGGGGGAAGCTATGAGGCAAACAAACCCCCCGGACGTATCGTCCGGGGGGTTACTTTTATGACTCTGCCTTTTTATAGACCCACGCATTTGGCAGCGGGCGGCCGCCGGTGTAGCGCAGGGGGGAGGAGGACGACTGCGTGACGTACTCGCCGTCGAACCACAGCATGGCGCTCGAACCGCCGTCGAGGTTGATGGCCTGCATGCACTTGTGCTGCAGCAGGATCTCGGAGCAGTTGTTGACGCTCGTGCCGAGAATGCCCTCGAGCGGATACCGGCCCTCGATGACAAGCATCAGGATCTCGTATTTCTCGCTTTGGCCGATGCACGCGCGCGGCTGCTCGCCGGTCCAGTAATCGTCCATGATCTTCTTGCCGTCGACGATCAGCGCGGGGGTGAACTCCGCCGCGTCGGTGCAGTCCTCGCTGACGGGGGACAGCGCGTCCTTGATGTAGAACAGATCGTCCTCGTGCAGCTCGATGCGCTTGTAGGCGTAGGCGGAGAAGTGGTCGCCGTAGGCCTTACCGTTGGACATCGTATAGCCTGCGAGCAGACCGCCGTTGCCCGCGCCGTTCGGGTCGAGGAAGCCGTTAGCGTTCATCGCCAGCACGCCGTTGTGCGCCTCGGCGATCGTGCCGGAGAGCTGACCGGCGGTGCCGAGCGTCGTTGCCATCTCGATAGACAGCCGCGACGGGTCCTTGCCCACAGCCAGTACGCCGCGGTAGCCCTTGCCGGAGATGCGCAGCAGCAGCACACCGTTATACGCGTCGATGGCCAGCACCTGCTCGCCGAAGGTCGACTGGATGGACGTGCCCTCGTCGTCGAACCCGGCTTCGTTGATGTAAATATGCTCCCAGCCGTTGGCCAGCGTGTCGGGGTGCTCGGCAAGATAGGTCTCCATCGAGGTCCGGTCAAGCTCCCAGAAGACGGAATAGAAATTTTCCTCCGCCTGCTTTTCGAGCTCTTCCTGCGTCAGCTCCTCGGCGTCCGGCTGGTCGGTCTCGTGCGTGACGTTGGGGTCAAGGGTGACGATGTTGTCATCGGACGTCGACGGCGTCTGGTCCGCGGGCGCCGGATCGGTCCGGCCCCAGGTCGATTCCTTGCCGACGGTCCCGGCCTTGACCAGACCGTATTCGTACCGGACCTCGTCGATCACGTCCTTGGGGATGAAATACGTCGCCAGCCACTGGTGCCGCATGGTATCCATGGCGGTGTTGATGTAGATCGTGCGCCATTTCTTGACGAACGAATTGTTGGTATAGATACAGAAGAAGTACAGCCCTTCCAGACAGAGGATGACGAGCAGCCAGATGGCCAGCGTCTTCAGAGGCTTTTTGACCTTCTGCTTTTTCTGCCGGCCGGAGCGCTTGGCGACCCGCGCGCCGCCGGACGAGCTGAATAATTTGACCTGTGACATCGAATCTCTCCAGTTATCATGAAATTCACATACGAATGCATTCTATCACAGATCGCGGCAGGAATCAAACCATTTGAAGAAAAGTTAAGAAATATTTACATTTTCCCGCGGAATTGATACTTATTTCGCGCCGGTCTGCGTGCTGCGGCTGACGGTGCCGGGCTCGGCCTCCAGATTTTCGCCGTATTCGACCGTCCCGATGCGGCAGCCATGCCCGATGCGGACGTATTTGCCGCGGACGATATCGGCTTCGACATTCTCCAGCTCGATATCGTCGCCCTCAATCGAGCCGATGCGCGCGCGGCCGGGCGTCGTGCGGAACAGGCCGAGGATCACCGCCGTATCCTTCTGCAGGATGTGGATGCTGCCGCCGCCGATGGCGTGGATGCGCACCGCCGGGTTCGTTGAAATCTCGACCGTTTCCGCGTTCAGCAGTCCGCCGATCTGTACCGCGCCGCTCAAAGCTGCCGTTTCCGCCTCGATATCCCCGCTGACCCGGCACGCGCCGGAGGCGCGGAACGCCCGGCAGTGGACGCTGCCCGCTTCCAGAGAACCGGACGCGCTGAGCTCGTCTGCCGTAAGCGCCCGCTCCGTCCGCAGGGAACCGGAGACGGACGCAAGCCCCTCTACCTGCACCGACTGCGCGGAAAAGTCGCCCGAGGCCGACAGGCTGCCGCAGCGGACGCTCCCGGCTATCTTGCCCGCGCCGCTCGTGTGCAGTTCGCCCGCGCAGTCCACGTCGCCCTGCACCTTTGCCGCGCCGGAGCAGTGCAGCTCCTCGCATTTGAGGCTGCCGTTGACTTTGCCCGCGCCGCTGATCGAGACGCTGCCGTATTCGCCGCCGGGCATGGTGCTCGAGCCGGAAATTTTCATATCGATGTGTTCGTTCATAATGTTTCCTCCTTCAGATGCTCCAGAATATCCGTTCTTTGTGCGCCCTCGGCAAGATACAAATGCAGAAGCTCGTCGAGGGGATAGGTTTTCGTTCCGTATTTTGTTTCCAGTATCAGCGTTCGCCGTGCGGCTGCTGCCTGCTTTTGTCCGGCCAGCTCCGCGGCCAGCGCCTCGAGCGAGACGCGGTCCTTGCTCTGCAGGATCAGCTCGATGCGCGGGCAGATCTGCGCGCGCCGGAAATAGGTCTCCTGCCCGGTCGGCGCGGACCGCCGCAGGAACCACCCCTCCGGGATCAGCCCCATCCGCTTCCAGCGGTACAGCGCTCCGTAGGAGATCTGGTACTGCTCCAGCAGCTCCTTTTTGGAGATCAGCTCCTCTTCCAATCCCGTGCCTCCTTCCGTAACAATGTTACGGTCGTATATTAGCATAACATTGTTACGCTGTCAAGGCAAAAATTTTCCCCGGAGCCCGAAGGCTCCGGGGGAAACGGGAAATGCGGGGGAGAAGGCGCTTATGCAGCTTCCTTCGTCATGTTCATGAGCACCTTGGCGCCCATGGCGCGGGTCGCGGTGCCCTTCGGGCTGAACGCGCCGTTGGAACCGGCCAGATACTTCTCAGCCGTGCAGTAGGTGACAGCCTCGAGCGCCCAGTCGGCGATGGCATCGAGATCGGTGTAGGTGAGCTTTTCGGTGATGCCCTCAGCCGTCTTGCCGCCGATCTTGTCGTAGCCGTAGAGGACCTTGGCCATCTCCTGACGGGTGATGGACTTGGTGGGCTTGAACGTGCCGTCCTCATAGCCGTCGACGACCTTGTTCGCGCTGGCCCACAGAACGGCGTCGGCGTACCAGCTGCCGTCCGTGCAGTCGGAGAACTTTTCGCTGACCTTGCCCTCGACCTTGGGGGAGCCCGCCATGCGGTACAGGACCGTCACAAGCATCCCGCGCGTCAGAGCGCCGTTCGGGCCGAACGTGGTCTCGTTCAGACCCTTCATATAATCCTTCTCGGTGACATAGTTGACAGCCTCAACAGCCCAGTTGCCGTCGACAACGTCGGTGTACGGAGTGGCAATGATGCTGATGCGGCCCTGCGGCGCAGCGTAGGAAGCGGGGACGGTGCCGCCCAGATCATCCTTGATGTAGTTGATGAGGACCTGGTTGTCCAGCATGACGGAATCCTGCAGCAGCTTGTTGTCCGCGAACATGTTGATGCCGTCGCCGGAATCCTTGAGCATGTAGTTGTGAGAAGCGACCGTGTATGTAGCCTTCGGGTCGATGTCAACGTACTTGCCGTTCTTCAGGACCTTGACGTTCTTGACGCGGTAAGCGCCGTCAACGGAGACGAACATGGACTTGTCGTCGCCCTTGGCCGAGGACTTGACTGTGGTGTCGATGGTGTACTTCAGGCCCGAGACCTGCAGGAAGCCGCCCATTTCGCCGACGGAGTTCTCGCCGTCAGAGTAGGTGGACATGGTATTGCGGGCCGTCCATTCCAGCGCGTCGATGATCTCCTGGCCGGTCGCTTCGACGACGCACAGGGCGTTGCCGTACGGATGGACCTTGATGATCTGGCCGTAGGTGATGTCGCCGGCCGGGATGTCGGCACGGATGCCGCCGCCGTTGACGAGCGCGATGTCAGCGCCGGAAATGGCACGGTAGGCGTCGGCACAGAGGTCGCCGAGGTTGGTCTCACGGTTGCGGATGGCGCGGGTGCCGTCGGCACGCTTCGTGGTCAGGTTCACGGAGCTCTTTGCAACGACGGTGTTGACCAGCGCTTCGTTCTTTTCCTGAATGGACTTGACGAATGTGTCGGTAGCGTCGTCCTTGACCGCGTAGTCAGTGACCAGCTCCGTGGTGAACTTGCCGTCCGAGATGGTCAGCTTGCCGATGTTGACGAGCTTCGTGCCGGTGGAGGACAGGGGGATCTCCTTGCCGTCCTTGTTCTTGACCATCTCCTTCTCAATGGTGGAGTGGGAATGGCCGTCGAGCACGACGTCGATGCCGGTGGTGTTGGCGATCAGATCGGTCGAACGCCACGGCTCGGAAGATTCGTCAATACCCAGATGCGCGATGGCGACGACATAGGTCGCGCCGTCCTTCTTGGCAGCGTTGACAGTCTCCTGCACCTTGTTGTAAAGGTCAGCGCCGTTGTTGCCCTCGGCGAAGGAATAGACGAAGTTGCCGTTTGCATCCTGGAAATAGGTCGGCGTGGACTTGGTGAACGATTCCGGCGTGTCGATGCCGACAAACGCGACCTTGGTGTTGCCGTAGGTCTTGATCTCATACGCCTTGTAGCCGGTCAGCCCCTTGCCGTCCTTGGCCGTGTAGGTCAGGTTGCAGCACAGGTACTGATATTTGGCCTTGTCGATGAGCTTCTGCAGCTGGGGCAGCGTGTAGTCAAATTCATGGTTGCCGAAGGAAGCGAAGTCATAGCCGAGCTCGTTCATGATATCGACCAGATATTCGCCCTTGGACAGCGTGCCGATGACGTCGCCCTGCACGGAGTCGCCGCAGTCGACGAGCGCGACGTAGTTGTACGCCGCCTGCATCTCCTTCTTATACGCGGCAAGACCGGCGTAGCCGATGTTGTCATCGACGGCGCAGTGCACGTCGTTGGTGTACAGGATCACAATGTCGTTGGATTTCTCATCTGCTGCGAATACCGTGGTCATCAGACCCAGTACCATGCATACTGCCAGCAGAAGCGCGATCAGTTTCTTCATAGTATCCTCCCTTAATTTTTACCCCGCGTCAAACGCCCAGAGCAGTATATCTGCATTATACTACAAAAGTCAAGCCTCCGCCATTGGCAGATGTTTGCAATCCACCCGCCCATTTTCGTCACCCTGCACAAAATATGCACCCCATCCACGCCCACGCTCCAACACCATGCCATTTTTCGGCAAAATATCCGCGTAAGCAAGGCGCGGATGCCATCAGAGCCCCGCCCCTACATCGCGTAACACAAACCATCCCGCAAAAAGGTGCAGACCAGCAAATCCGGTCTGCACCTTCTATTGGCTGCAAATATTCAAAGGTAACTGCTTACAAATCTGATTCCTACGTATCAGGCGGCGCGTAGTCAGACGCCCGTGAGGTGACTACCGAGTGGAACGCCAGACCGAAACATTGGGGCTTACTTAAATTCAGATGCAGAATGCACCCAACCGTAACCAAGCGCCCCTTTTCTCCCCCTTCTTTTCCGGCAAGACGGAAAAGAAGGGGCCGCCGGAGGCATCCGACAGTCGCAAATTTGCGACAACCTCTCAGTCAGCCTGCGGCTGACAGCTCCCCTGCAAGGGGAGCCTTGGGGCGCGCTTTTTATTCCGCGAACGGTTTGCCTTTCAGGACGGTCTGGCGCATGAAGCGGAAGGTGGCGGGTTCGCCTTGTTCGGCGAGCATGGTGAGCAGGAAGCGCAGGCGCTTCATCGTGTTCGGGTGGACGAGGCGCGATTCCTGCGCGCGGTCGAGATACTGCAGAGCGGAGGCGTCGGTATAGGCCGCGCCCTGATACGTCTTGCAGGCCGCGATCCGGTCGGCGACCATCTCGCACAGATACCGGACCGGCATGTCGACCGGCTCGTACGTCCGCGTGACGGGACTCAGGTCCGTCCAGTATTCAAAATGATGCCGGTTGCGCCCCTTGTGGTGCATCCAGGCCAAAGAATAGCCGTTGGCCTCGCGCTCGGCCGTGTTGGGGCTGCGGCTGCCCTGAAAATACCGCACGCCCGCGAAAAACTCGGTAGGGGAGTACTTGGAAAGGTCGTGCGTCAGCCCCTGCCAGATCAGCCCCATCCGGAAGCAGCCGCGCATGACCAGATGCCGGTGGTGCGTGATGGTCTTCAGATGTCCCCAGAATTTGTTCATAGCTGCCGCCTCCTGTTTTCTTATCCCATTATACGATAAAACCTGTCAGGATGCAACGCGGCGAAAAAATTCGTTAAAGCCTATTGACAAGCTAGGAATTATATGCTAGGATACAGCCATCCAATGAAGAACACCAACCTACCGAGTTGGTTCTACAAAGAAGAGAGGGTGAGCGCATGATCCGGAATCTCCCGCCGCGCGCCGCATTCCGATGTCGAATGTGACCGCTGGACTGTCCAAATTTCACATCACATTCTGACAAATAAAAAGGAGATCATCATTATGTCTAAGATTTATACTTCCGCAGATCAGCTCATCGGCAAGACCCCGCTGCTCGAGCTCACGCATATCGAAAAAGACCTGGACCTCAAGGCGAAGATCCTCGCCAAGCTCGAATACTTCAACCCCGCCGGCTCCGTTAAGGACCGCATCGCAAAGAAAATGATCGACGACGCCGAGGCCTCCGGCAAGCTCAAGCCCGGCTCCGTCATCATTGAGCCCACCTCCGGCAATACCGGCATCGGTCTGGCCTCCGTCGCCGCCGCCCGCGGTTACCGCATCATCATCGTCATGCCTGAGACCATGTCCGTCGAGCGCCGCCAGCTCATGAAGGCCTATGGCGCCGAGCTCGTCCTGACCGAAGGCGCCAAGGGCATGAAGGGCGCCATCGCCAAGGCCGACGAGCTGGCCGCGCAGATCCCGAACAGCTTCGTCCCCGGCCAGTTTGTCAACCCGTCGAACCCCAAGGCCCATTTTGAGACCACCGGCCCCGAGATCTATGAAGATACCGACGGCAAGGTCGACTACTTCGTCGCGGGCGTCGGCACCGGCGGCACCATCACCGGCGTCGGCAGCTATCTCAAGACACGCAACCCGTCCGTCAAGGTCGTCGCCGTCGAGCCGGAAAGCTCCCCGGTCCTGTCCAAGGGCGTTTCGGGCGCACATAAGATCCAGGGCATCGGCGCGGGCTTCGTCCCCGATGTGCTCGACACCAGGATCTATGACGAGATCCTTCCCATCTCCAATGAAGACGCCTTTGCCGCCGGCAAGCTCGTCGGCAGAAAAGAGGGCGTGCTGGTCGGCATCTCCTCCGGCGGCCCTGCATGCCGCCGTGGAACTGGCCAAGCGCCCGGAGAACGCGGGCAAGACCATCGTCGTCCTCTTCCCGGACACCGGCGACCGTTACCTCTCCACCCCGCTGTTCGCGGACTGACCGTACACAAAAAGCGCGGGGCACTCGCCCCGCGCTTTCTTTTTCCGATAAAATATGCTATACTGATCTCAAACTTCTTTCAGGAGGCGTGTCAATATGATCCCGACCAAGGAGCAGGCGTGGGACCTGCTGTGTGAATATAATGAGGGCGAATTCCACCGCCTGCACGCGCGCATCGTGGGCGACGTCATGCGGTATTTTGCCGTCCAGCTCGGCTATGCCGACGAGGCGGACTTCTGGCAGACCGTCGGCATCCTGCACGATCTCGATTTTGAGCAGTATCCCGACCAGCACTGCACGAAGGAGGCGGAGATCCTGCGGGAAAAGGGCGTCGACGAGCGCCTGATCCACGCGGTCGTGAGTCACGGCTATCTGCTGACCGTCGACGTGCAGCCCGAGCACCAGATGGAGAAGGTCCTCTACGCCACGGACGAGCTCACGGGCCTTATCGGCGCAGTCGTGCGGATGCTGCCGACGAAAAGCGTGCAGGATCTGCAGCTCAAGTCCCTCAAGAAAAAGTTCAAGGATAAGAAATTTGCCGCCGGCTGCTCGCGCGAGGTCATCGAGCGCGGCGCGGATATGCTCGGCTGGAGCCTTGACGAACTCATGGAACGGACGATCACCGCCATGCAGGCGTCTCCGGCTGCCAATGGGAACTGAGAAGGTGCTCGTCGCCATGTCCGGCGGCGTGGATTCCAGCGTGGCGGCAAAGCTTCTGACCGACGCGGGCTACGACTGCGTCGGCTGCATGATGAAGCTCTATGACAACGAGGACGCGGGCATCCACAAGGGCCATACCTGCTGCTCGCTCGACGACGCGGAGGACGCCAGGAGCGTTGCCCGCCGTTTGGGCTTCCCGTTTTATGTTTTCAACCTCAAGGACAAATTCGCTGAGTGCGTCATCGACCGCTTCGTGGACGCCTATGAGCACGGCATTACGCCGAACCCCTGCATCGACTGCAACCGCTATCTGAAATTCGACAAGCTGTTTGAGCGCGCCGATATCATGGGCTGCCGCTATATCGCCACCGGGCACTATGCCCGCATCGAGCGGGCAGGGGAGAAGTACGTCCTCAAAAAGGCCCTCGACGAGACGAAGGACCAGAGCTACGTGCTCTACGACCTGACGCAGGAGAAGCTCGCCCGCGTCAAATTCCCCCTCGGCACCTTCCGCAAGACCGACGCGCGGGAGATCGCCGCCGAAGCCGGCCTCTGCAACGCCCGCAAGCACGACAGCCAGGACATCTGCTTCGTCCCCGACGGCGACTACGCGAAGATCATCGCCGCGCGCACCGGCAAGGAACCCCAGCCCGGCCCGTTTCTGGACCTGAACGGCAATGTCGTCGGCACGCACCGCGGCATCATCCACTATACCGTCGGCCAGCGCCGCGGCCTGCGGATGCCGTCGGACGGCAAGATTTATGTCGTGAGGATCCTGCCGGAGCAGAACGCCGTCGTCGTCGGCCCGGATCAGGCCCTCTACACGAACGAATGCTTCGTGGCGAACATGCACTGGATCTCCGGCGAGGCCCCGGCCTTCCCGTACCGCTGCAGCGCCAAAACGCGCTATCGCCAGCCCGAGCGCCCCTGCACCGTCTACCCCGCCGGGCAGAGCGGCGTCCGCCTCGTCTTCGACGAGCCGCTGCGCGCCATCACCCCCGGCCAGTCGGCCGTGCTCTATGACGGCGATACCGTCCTCGGCGGCGGCATCATCGCAAGGGAGGCGGCAGAATGCTGATCTCCTCCCGCGGCCGCTACGCCCTGCTCGTCATGATCGATCTGGCCGGACACCGCGGCGGTCTTGTCCCCGGCCGCCAGATCGCCGAGCGGCTGGAGCTGTCGCAGAAATATCTCGAGCGCATTCTGCGCACGCTTGCCGAGGCCGGGCTGATCGAGGGCTCGCACGGCAAGGGCGGCGGCTACCGCCTCCTGCGCAGCCCCGCGGACTATACCGCGGGCGAGATCCTGCGCGCGGCGGAGGGTACGCTCGCCTGCCTCGGCGAGGACGTGCAGCTGACCCCGGCGGAGACCGCCTCCGGCGTTTCCGAGGTCTACCGCCGCCTTGACGCGCAGATCCGCGCCGCCCTCGACGCCGTCACTCTCTCCAGCCTGACCGCTGCCGACGCCGGCGATGAATACGTGATCTGAAAAACGCAGCCCCCGGCTGCGTTTTTTCGCGTGCCTGCCCCGCCGCAGCGGGCCAAAGGCTTCCTCTATGAGGGGAAGCTGTCGCCGGAGGCGACTGATGAGGTGGACAGCGCCTCGTAAATGCAGCTGCCCCCACCTCATCCGTCACGGCTATCGCCGTGCCACCTTCCCCTCATAGGGGTAGGCAATGGGGCGCGCCGCACCCAAGGCTCCCCTCCCAGGGGAGCTGTCAGCCGCAGGCTGACTGAGAGGTTGCTGCAAATTTGGTAGAACCTCTCCGTCCCGGCTCCGCCGGGCCACCTCCCCTGAAAGGGGAGGCTTCCAGCGAACGCTTCTTAACAGACCCTTAACACGACGAAGTCTTTCCTTTATGCTATGATAAAATGGGTGAAGATCTTATGGGAAATACACAGACCAAAAAAGAACCGAAGTCCCTCCGGGCGCGGCTGCGGCAGCTGTTCCCGTTTTCGTGGCGGGATCTTGGCGTGAGCCTCGGCTTTCTCGGCCTGGCGGCCATCCTCTGCGCGCTGCTGCGGATGATCGACTCGTCCGACGTGTTTGTCGCGCTGATCTTTGAATGCGCGGTCGTGCTCGTCTCGCGCTTTACCGACGGCTACCTGTTCGGCCTGCTGGCCTCGTTCCTCGGCGTCTTCGGCGTCAACTGGATCTTTACCTACCCCTACATGCAGCTGAACTTCACCATCTCCGGCTACCCCTTGACGTTCCTCGTCATGCTGGCCGTCTCCGTCGTGGTCGGTACGCTGACCACCCAGATCAAGCAGCAGGAAAAGCTCCGTGCGGAAGCGGAGAAGGAAAAAATGCGCGGCAATCTCCTGCGCGCCGTCTCCCACGACATCCGCACGCCCCTGACCGCCATCGTCGGCGGCATCGACGCGATCCTCGAAAACGGCGAAAAGCTCTCGCCCGAGACCCGCACGAGCCTGCTCGAAAACATGCGCGACGAATCCAACTGGCTCATCGGCGTGGTCGAAAACCTGCTCTCCGTCACGCGCATGTCCGGCGCGTCGAACATCAAAAAGGAGCTCGAGGCCGGCGAAGAGGTCCTCAGCGCCGCGGCCATGAAATTCCAGCGCCATTACCCCGCCACCCGCGTCGAGATCTCCGCCCCCGACACCCTCCTGATGATCCCCATGGACATCATCCTGATCGAGCAGGTCCTCATCAACCTCATGGAAAACGCCGTCCAGCACGGCAAGACCACCACGCAGATCTCCCTGCGCCTGACGCGCAGCGACGATCTCGCCGTCTTCGAGGTCTCCGACGACGGGCAGGGGATCGCCCCCGCCCTGCTCCCGCACCTGTTCGACGGCTACCTCACCCGCGACCAGGAGGCCATCTCCGACAAGCGCCGCAACATGGGCATCGGCCTGTCCGTCTGCAAATCGATCGTCCAGGCCCACGGCGGCGCCATGCGCGCCAGCAACCGCCCCACCGGCGGCGCACTTCTGCAATTTACACTACCACTGGAGGAAACGAGCCATGAAGATCAAAGAGAAAATACTTCTGATTGAGGACGAGCGCACCATCCGCGGCTTCATGCAGGCCATCCTCACCGCCAACGGCTACGACGTCCTCATGGCCGGCACCGGCGCGATGGCCAACACCATGATCTCCTCGCACTGTCCCGACCTCATCATCCTCGACCTCGGCCTGCCGGATATGGACGGCATGACGATCCTCCGCAGCGTCCGCGAATGGTCGAAGGTCCCGATCCTTGTCGTCTCCGCCCGCAGCCACGAGCGCGATAAGGTCGAGGCCCTCGACGCCGGCGCCGACGACTACCTCACCAAGCCCTTCGGCACCGAGGAGCTCCTCGCGCGCATCCGCGCCGCCATCCGCCACACCCGCACGCCCGACGGCGCAGCCGCCGTGGCCAATTCCGGCGTCTTCACCGCGGGCGACCTCACCATCGACTACGGCAAGCACCGCGTCTACATCGCCGGCCGCGACGCCGGCCTCACCCAGAACGAGTACAAGCTTGTCGCCCTCCTCGGCCTGCACGCGGGCAAAGTCCTGACCTACGACTATCTCATCAAAGAGCTCTGGGGCCCCAGCGCCCGCAGCGACAACCAGATCCTCCGCGTCAACATGGCCAACATCCGCCGCAAGATCGAAAAAAACCCCGCCCAGCCCGCCTACATCTTCACCGAATCCGGCGTCGGCTACCGCATGATCGAAGGCGATTAAAAACAGGCGGCCCCGCCCGGGCCGCCTGTAAATTTTTTCACCATTCCTGAAAAAATTCATAAATCTTGTGAACCTATTGCATTTTTTCCCCAAATGTGCTACCATGGCTCATATACCATGAGAAATCAAAAAATGTTAAATTCCAGTAAAACTTCTTGCGCTTGACAGCCAACTGTGCTAGAATACCCACAGCAGTAGCGTTTGCTACGCACCACCCCGCCCCTACAGAGTCCCCTCCCTTGGCTCCCCTTGCGAAGGGGAGCTGGCGCGCAGCGCCTGAGAGGTCATCCCCGCCGCAGCGGCCCTACGGAACCTCTCCGCCTCGCTCCGCTCGGCACCTCCCCTTAACAAGGGGAGGCATTGGCTCCGCCGCACCCCCCTTGGCTCCCCTTGCGAAGGGGAGCTGGCGCCGCAGCGCCTGAGAGGTCGTCCCCGCCGCAGCGGCCAAAGGCTCCCCTCCCAGGGGCCGATTCCCCCTATCAGGGGGAAATGTCCCGAAGGGACAAAAGGGGTAGGGAGCTGTCGCCGCAGGCGACTGAGAGGTCGTCCCCCGATTGCACCCTTCCCCCTAAACCCCGGCCCCCCGGCCGTTGCACATAGAAAAACGAAAGAAGAAAACAAAAAAATTGAACCATACATAAGGAGAGAAGAAAAAATGATGAAACGAATCATAGCCCTGTTGTTGGCGCTGATCCTGACCGTCGGCCTGCTCCCGACGGTAGCGCTGGCTGCCGACGGGGATACTCCCGCTGCAGGTACGAGTAGCGACGTCAAAAATGGCTACTATGAAGATACGACCTGGAAAGAGGGAACCCTCAACCAAGGCAAGCTGCCGACTGGCGTTGAATCTGTCTCCAAGACCGCGAAACCGACCTCGAACCCTAACGAGTACGAAGTCACGCTGTAGGTTGTCCTGAAGAAGACGGAATCGCAGGAGAACCCCGGTTCTGCGGCAACTGTGCTGGTACTGGACCATTCCGGCTCCATGAATGGATGCGCATACTGTAAAAGTACCACAGATACGCGTGGCAATTATTATCACACAGAAGGTTGTAAATATGATAAACCTAACGAATGGGTAAGGGTCACCTCTGAGCAGAGCCGCATGTCTGCCGCAACAAAGGCGGTAAAGGACTTCATTAAAACCTACAGCGGCCGCTTTGACGAGAATGGGCAAGAAACCACGATCGCGGACCTGAATCTTGGCCGCTGGGTCTGCCTTGTCTGGTTCAACAAGAAAGGCGGCGTGACCGGCGGAGGCGACTGGGTCGATGTATCGAACAAGAGCGGCTATCAGATGGCGACAGATACCAGCGGATGGAGTGCCCACGACGGAACGAACCTGGATTGCGGTCTGCGGCTGGCAGATTATCAGTTGAAGCAGAATACGGTCGCTAAAATTAGTAAAAATCTGAAGAACGTTATTGTCTTATCGGACGGCGAACCGACATTTTACCTGAGCAAAGGTGTCAGCATAAAAGGGTCTATAAAGATTGGCAATACAAAATACTATGTCCATGGCTCGGGAAAAGATTGCAAAAAGGATACCTATAATACCACCAAAAGCACAGCAGCCACGCTGAGAAACAGTGCATCTGTCTATACGGTTTGCTTTGGTGCAAGCGGTAATGAGATAAAAGATTATGACAAAAACGGTAATCAGAAGATAACTGTTGGCAATTATTTAAAGCAGAAGATCGCCACACAGCCTAAGTCGGGTTCGAATGAAAAGTTTGCTTACGATGCTGCTGATGCGGATGCACTGAACACTGCTTTTGCAGCCATCTCTAAAACCATCGTCTCCGGCCTGAGCACCGGCACGGTCAAGGATACCCTGCCGACAGGCATCAGCTCTACGGTCTTTGGCGAAGGTAAGACCGTGATGAACTGGGAACTCAATTCGGACGCGTTTAACAAGACAGAAGAAACAAAGCCGCTCGCCGACGGCACGAAGGAAACCGTCTACACCTACACCAAAACCTACACCGTCACCATCGACCCGGATAACGAAAATCTGGTAAAGACAGAGGACGGCTACGCCCCCCTCAACGGCAAAACGACCCTCACGGTCAAGAACAGCAAGGGTGAGAACGTAGAGATCCCCTTCCCCATCCCCGCCGGTAAAGTCACAATGCCGAGCCATACGTCACGTGGAAGTCGCAGGATGGTATTACCACGCTCGAGACGGATAACAACGTAGAATACAACACACAGCCAAGCTTTGATCAGGCCGACCCGACGAAAGCAGATGATGCGCAGTACACGTACACCTTCGTTGGCTGGGCAACCGAGGCCAATAAGGAGACCGGCACGCTTGAAGCAGACCTCCCGCCTGTCACCGACGATGTGACCTACTATGCAGCATTCAGCAAAACAGCGCGGACATACACCGTCACGTGGATGCCGCAGGACGGCCAAGACACTGCTTACGAAACAGATACGGGTGTAGCGTATAACGCCCGTCCGAGCTATGACGGTACAGAGCCTACCAAAGCGGCCGATGCCGAACATACCTACACCTTCGCCGGCTGGGCAACCTCGGCCAATCAGGAGACCGGTACACTCGAAGCAAACCTCCCGGCTGTCACCGCCGATGTGACCTACTATGCAGCATTCAGCAAAACGCCGCGGACATACACCGTCACGTGGATGCCGCAGGACGGCCAAGGCAATGCTTACGAAACAGATACGAGTGTAGCGTATAACGCCCGTCCGAGCTATGACGGTACAGAGACTACCAAAGCGGCCGATGCCGAACATACCTACACCTTCGTCGGCTGGGCAACCACTCCGAATCAGACGAGCGGCAGCGCTGTTGATGCCCTTCCGAACGTTACAGCGGATGTAACGTACTATGCGGCATTCAGCGCAACAAAGCAGACCTACACCATCAGATTTGAAACCGAAGCTGGCGGTACGCTGACAGGCACAACGGAATGTACGGGCCTCAGCCACGGCGCCGATTTCCCGGCTGCTCCGACAACGACCTCCAATGTCGGCTACTACTTCGACGGCTGGTACAAGGACAATACCAAGGTCACATCTTTCCCCACCACAGTCACCGAAAACGCAACTTACACTGCAAAGTGGCTTTCCTATAACTCGATCAACCTTGATCTCACCGGCAAGATCCAGAAGACTCTGAACTCCGACGTTGAGTTGAGCAACCAGAGATTCACAATCAACGTGAAGCAGACTGGTGCAGAAGTAGCTTCCGCAACTGCCACCGCAACTGCCACTGCGACTGTCTCTGCCACTACCGCCAGCGGCACAGGCTACACCGGCTCGGCTCCGTTCCAGAAAGACGATTTCAAGCTGATCTTCACAGCCCCCGGCACCTATATCTATTCCATCGTCGAAGCCGAAGACGGCCAGCTCTCCGGCATGACTTACGATGTTGGCTTCGCCAATGGTCACACCATGATCGTCAATGTTGACGAGAATACGACCACGAACGAACTCTATGTCAAGTCTGTCACCATCGACGGTAAAACTGTCTACACGCACGGCGAAACCGAAGCAACCCCGACTTGGCTCACCATCACGAACAACTACGTCGAGCCGAAGAACGCTCAGGTCACCAACAAGGAAGTCGTTGTTACGCAGCCGGAGGGTGCCCTCAAGACTGCAGTTTACGCTTTTGAGACCACCAGCGAGGTCACAGTGCTCTACCCGACAGGCAACGGCACCACGAGCAATACGTTGGAAGTCCCGTACGGCACAACGGAAGCCACCCTGCTTTACAAGATCACCGTCTTTGCCGGTACGAAAACCTACTACGAGTTTGACGACGTGAGCGCAAAGTTTGTCTATGCAGAGCATGCAAACGTAGCACAAGTAGACAACACCTTTAAGGTTACTTTCGAGAATGGAGCGGAATACGCATACGTCTATGTCGCGGTTACGCATGGCCTCAACTTTGACGATGACAGCTGCAAGGTTGATAACACTGTACTTGGTCAGACAGCCAAGACCACTGTTAAAGAAAAAGACCCCAACAGCGTGACCGTTGATTTCAGCCAGCTTGTCTACAAGAAGCTGACCGTCACCGGCGACAAGGCCTTTACCGGCGCAACCTTCGAAGCAGTGCTGGATGGAGAGTGGCATGATTTGCCGGCCGCCCTCAGTCTGGAAGACGCGTCCGCGATTGCAACGTATGCCCACGCCACCCCGGGTGCAGCGCAGCTTCACAAGACCCTGACCGTCAGCTTTGACGCGAACGATGATCTGACCCAGAACAAGGCGTTTACAGGCTCGATTACATTCAACGCAGAAGGTGTCTACACCTATACGCTCAAGGAAATTATTCCCGAAGGTGCGACTGGCTACGATACGTCGGAATTCCACCTTGTAGTGACAGTTGAGGCAAACGGCAATGGACAGCTGGAAGCTACGGTTTCGATGTGGTTCAATGACGAGCTTATGCCGCTTGAAACAGGCATTCTCTTCAGCAACACCATCGACACCGGCAAGGACGACTACTATCCCATCATCATCCCCACCATCATCAACAAGGACACCGGGATGCTGAACAAGACCGACCACTTCGCCTACGTCATCGGCTATCCGGACGGCACCGTCCATCCCAACGGCCAGATCACCCGTGCCGAAGTCGCCACCATCTTCTTCCGCCTCCTGCGTGATGAAGTCCGCGACGGCGCCTTCACCACCTCCAACACCTACTCCGACGTTGCCTACGGCAAGTGGTACAACAACCCCATCTCCACCATGTCCGCCCTCGGCATCATCACCGGCTACCCCGACGGCACCTTCAAGCCCAACAAGCCCATCACCCGTGCCGAGTTCGCCGCCATCGCCGCCCGCTTTGACGAGACCCAGTCCGGCAAGTCCGCCACCTTCTCCGACGTCATCGGCCACTGGGCCGCCAAGGAGATCGGCATCGCCTACTACAACGACTGGATCAAGGGCTACCCCGACGGCACCTTCAAGCCCGACCAGAACATCACCCGCGCCGAAGCCATGACCCTCATCAACCGTGTCCTTGAGCGCAAGCCCGAGTCCCCGGCCGACCTGCTCACCAACATGAACAAGTGGACCGACAACATGGATACCTCCAAGTGGTACTACCTCGACGTCCAGGAAGCCACCAACAGCCACGGCTACACCCGCAAGACCTTCAACTACGAGCTCTGGCGCCAGATGCTCCCCGACCCCGACTGGTCCCGCTACGAACGCTGACCCAATCCAAAGCCCCCGGGCCCCCGCCCGGGGGCTTTCCCCATAAAACAGACTTCCCCTATGAGGGGAAGCTGTCAGCTGCAGGCTGACTGATGAGGTGGACAGCTCTTGACTTTCCCCGCGCATCCTGTATAATAAGAACCAAATATACCCGGTTTTCTCATCCGAAGACGTGTAGCGGGAAGTCGTAAAAAGCTTTCCGCGAAAGAGCAACGAACCTACTCGCCCGGAGCTGTGAGGATGAGTTCTTCCCCGAATCAGCCGCCGCCCCAGCGTCAGACAGCGCTGGCCGCCCGGCTGCCTGGCCGAAAGGCCGCCATTGCGGGCCCGCCCGTGAGAAGGTAGGGGACGAACGCGGACGCAAGTCCATAGTCCAAGTCAGAAGAATCGCTGTCTTCGCCCGCAGCGCGCCTGTCTGCGCTTTTGCCCGCGGAGGAGGGGAGACCTTTGCCGATAGCACGATGACTCTATCGACCGATCCGGAGCAGGGCGCCGGTCTGTTTTCGAACAGACCGGCGTTTTTTTATGCTGCGGCCCCGCCGCACCTCAGGAGGGATCCATGATGAAGAAAATCCGTAAATTCGCCGCCATCGTCCTGACGCTCTGCGTCCTCGCCTCGCTGGCCGCCCCGGCCCTGGCCGCCTCCGGCGTCCAGAGCGAACTGCAGGGCAGCGCCGCCTACATGCTCTCCGCCGTCAAAGCGCCGGAGGTCGGCTCCATCGGCGGCGAGTGGGCCGTCATCGGCCTGGCCCGTTCCGGCTATCCGGTCCCCGCGAATTACTTTGACGATTACTACGCGCGCGTCGAGAAGTACGTCAAAGACTGCGCCGGCGTGCTGCACGAACGGAAATACACCGAATATTCCCGCGTCATCCTCGCCCTGACCGCCATCGGCCGCGACCCGGCGAACGTCGCGGGCTATAACCTCCTGACCCCGCTGGGCGATTTCGAAAAAACGATCTGGCAGGGCCTCAACGGCCCCATCTGGGCGCTCATCGCCCTCGATTCCGGCAGCTACGACATCCCGAAAAACCCCGCCGCCAAAACCCAGGCCACGCGCCAGCTTTATATCAATGAGATCCTGAATAACCAGCTTGCCGATGGCGGCTGGAACCTCACCGGCACCGGCAATTCCGACCCCGACATGACGGCAATGGCCCTGCAGGCCCTCGCCAAATATCAGGACCAGAAATCCGTCCAGTCCGCCACCGACAAGGCCCTTACCTGGCTCTCCAAAGTCCAGGACAGCAAGGGCGGCTACGCCTCCTGGGGCACGACGAACGTCGAATCCGTCGCACAGGTCGCGGTCGCCCTCTGCGAGTTGGGGATTTCTCTGGATGACAGCCGTTTCGTCAAAAACGGCCACACCCTGACAGAAAATCTTCTCTCCTTCCGCCAGTCGAACGGCGGCTTCTACCACGTCCTCGACGGCTCGGACGGCAACAATCAAATGTCGAGTGAACAGGGCTTCTATGCCCTCGTTGCCATCGACCGGGCGGAAAACGGCAAGAACAGCCTGTACCGCATGGGCGACGTGACCAAGAACACCTCGAAACCCGCCTCGAACGTCAGCAAGGGCAATGCCGACGCCTCCGTCAAGGTCCCCGGTGTGACCGCCCCCGGCACAACGTTCACGGACATCAAAAACCACGCGAACAAAGCCGCGATTGAAGAACTCGCCTCCCGCGGCATTATCAACGGCATGGGAAAAGGGACCTTCCTGCCCAACAAGACCATGACGCGCGCGGAATTTGCCGCCATCGTTACCCGCGCCCTCGGTTTAGCAGCCAAGGACACGAAAGCCTTTACGGACGTCCCCAGCAGCAAGTGGTACGCCGGTTACATCGGCACAGCCAACAGCAGCGGCATCGTCAACGGCGTCGGCAGCGGCAAATTTAACCCCCGACGGCACCATCACCCGGCAGGAGGCTGCCGCGATGGTGGCAAGAGCCGCGAAGCTCTGCGGCCTCGATACCGCCATGTCCGCCGCCGCGACCAAAGACATGCTCGCCCAGTTCGGCGATTACCGCGGCGTAGCCAGCTGGGCCAAGGAGCCGCTGGCGTTCTGCTACGCGGCGGGGATCCTCGACCAGAGCGACCTCAATATCGAACCCACCAAGGCCATCCTGCGCTGCGAGATCGCGCAGATGCTCTACAATATGCTGACCGCTGCGGAGCTGATCTGACATGACTTTCTGGAAGAAAAATAAACTCAAAATTATCATCCCGGCGCTGATCGTCCTCGCGCTTGCTGCGGCGTTTGTCTTTGGCGACCGGAATATGCCGAAGCAGAAAGACACGTCAGCGCAGCCGACCGTTGCTGCTCCGGTGGAGGCACCGGCGCAGAACGCGGCGGAATCAAATACGCCGGACAAGGTTGAGACAGAACCGACGCAGACGCCCACAGAAAACGTCTCAGAGCCGTCTGACGACCCGCAGACTGGAGAATCTGCACAGGCTAATACCGAACAGCCAGAATACGTTTCGCCGGAGGAAATCCAGGCAAGTGCAACCGGCGAATATGAAGAAGTGGGCGGCATGCTGATCGACACCGGCACGGGCAAGGACAAGTACCAGACTGACCCCGTCCCGGAGGGCAAACCCATCCCCGTCGAGCCGGAGGACGTGGAAATTGGCGATGCGGAATACACCTGCACGCTGTCCATCTCCTGCGCCACGATTCTTGACAACATGGAGCTTTGCAACAAGGAAAAGCGTGAGCTAGTGCCGGAGGACGGCTGGATTCTGAAACCGATGACCGTCACATTTTATGAGGGTGAGAGCGTTTTTAACATCTTACAGCGCACCTGCAAACAGCAGAAGATCCACATGGAATTTGAGAACACGCCGATCTACAATTCCGCCTATATCGAAGGAATCAATAATCTCTATGAGTTTGACGTTGGTAACACTTCCGGTTGGATGTACAAGGTCAACGGCTGGTTCCCGAATTACGGCTGCAGCCGCTACCAGCTCAAAGACGGCGACGTCATCGAATGGGTCTATACCTGCGACCTCGGCTACGACGTGGGCGGCGGCTACGCAACAGGCAGCGAATGAGAAACAAAGACGCCTTTTCCGGCTATCATCCGACGATCAATTTTCTGTATTTTGCGCTTGTCCTCCTGTTCTCCATGTGCCTCATGCACCCAGTCTACCTGCTGATCTCCCTGACCGGTGCACTGACCTATGATATTTATCTCAAAGGCCGGAAGGCGGCGCGGTTTGCCGTCATGGGACTTCTGCCCATGGCGGCGCTTGCCGCGCTTGTCAATCCGGCCTTTAACCATGAGGGCGCGACGATTTTGACCTATCTGCCCTCCGGTAATCCGCTGACGCTGGAATCCATGTTTTACGGCGTGGCTGCGGCCGTCATGCTGGCAAGCGTCGTATTGTGGTTTTCGAGCTACAACGAGGTCATGACCTCTGATAAGTTCGTCTACCTCTTCAGCCGCGTCATTCCGGCGCTGTCGCTCGTTCTTTCCATGTCGCTGCGCTTTATCCCGAAGTTCAAGGCGCAGATGCAGACGGTCAGCGAAGCGCAGGCGTGTATCGGCAGAGATACAAAAAATGGAAGCATCCTGCGCCGCGTCGGGAACGCCGTCAGGATCTTCTCCATCCTAGCCACATGGTCGCTTGAGAACGCGATTGAAACGGCGGATTCCATGCGCGCCCGCGGTTACGGTTTGCCCGGACGAACAGCGTTCTCAATTTATCGTTTCGACGACCGCGACAAGGCCGCGCTTGCGTGGCTGATCTTCTGCGGTCATATCTCGTTTCCGGCTGGATGGCAGGCGGCACGTATTTCCGCTACTATCCGACCGTGAAAACCGCCGCATGGACGCCCATGACCGTGAGCTTTATGCTCGTGTATCTCGCGCTGGTTCTGACGCCGGTGATTCTCGACCGAAAGGAGGACAGGCAGTGGAAGTCTTTACGATCCGAAATCTGACCTTCGCATATCCGGAGCAGGAGAAGCACGCACTCTCTGACCTGACGCTGTCCGTCCAACCCGGCGAGTTTCTGGTGCTCTGCGGCCCATCCGGGTGCGGCAAAAGTACGCTGCTCCGGCAGCTCAAAACCGTCCTCGCGCCGCATGGCCGCAGAAGCGGCGAGATCCTGTTCGACGGCAGAAATCTTGACGATCTTGACCAGCGCGAACAGGCGGAAACAATCGGCTTTGTGCAGCAAAGTCCGGAGAATCAGATCGCGACCGACAAGGTCTGGCACGAGCTGGCGTTCGGGCTGGAATCCCTCGGCTATGACACGCCGACGATTCGCCGCCGTGTTGCCGAAATGGCAAGTTTCTTCGGCATCCAGACGTGGTTTTATAAGCCCGTCACTGCGCTTTCGGGCGGTCAAAAGCAGCTCCTGAACCTTGCGTCCGTGATGGTGCTTCAACCGAAAGTCCTGATCCTCGACGAACCGACGAGCCAGCTTGACCCCATTGCCGCGTCGGACTTCCTCGCCACCCTCGGCAAGATCAACCGGGAACTCGGTACGACGATCATTCTGACCGAGCATCGTTTGGAAGAAGCGTTTTCCTTCGCGTCGCGCGTGGCGGTCATGGACGGCGGCAGACTGCTTTGCACCGGCACGCCCGCCGAAGTGGGCGCGGAGCTGAAAAGCAGCGGGAACGCAATGTTCCTCGCCATGCCCGCCGCCATGCGCATCTGGGCGGCGTCGGATTCCACGGCGGCCTGCCCCATCTCCGTCTGCGACGGCCGGAACTGGCTGCTGGAATATGCAAAAACGCACGAGTTGAAGCCGATTCCGGAAGAAAATAAAAACGCGCCGGACACGGAAACCGTTGTCTCGGCGCGGGAACTCTGGTTCAAATACGACAAAGACCTGCCCGACGTGGTAAAAGGTCTATCCTTGGAGCTGCACAAAGGCGAATTTCTGGCGCTGCTCGGCGGCAACGGCACGGGCAAGACGACCACGCTCAAGCTGCTGGCAAGCCTGAAAAAAGCTTATCGCGGCGAGCTTGCCATCACAGGAAGCGTCGGAATGCTGCCCCAAAAACCGCAGGCACTGTTCGTGAAATCCACGGTCCGCGAAGATTTATTGGAGATTTTACCAAAATCCGAACGCAAAACCGAGCGGCTTGCACAAGTCGTCTCCCTTTGCAAGCTGGCAGACCTGCTCGATCGTCACCCGTATGACCTCTCCGGCGGCGAACAGCAGCGTGCCGCGCTGGCGAAAATTCTTTTGCTGAACCCCGACATTCTGCTCCTCGACGAGCCGACAAAGGGTCTGGATGCGGAGTTCAAGCAGACGTTCGGGCAAATTTTGCGGACGCTGCAAGCGTCCGGCGTGGCGATTCTGATGGTCAGCCACGACATTGAGTTCTGCGCGAAATACGCCGACCGCTGCGCCCTGTTCTTTGACGGAAATATCGTCACAGAATCTACCCCAAAAACGTTCTTCTCTGGCAACAGCTTCTATACGACCGCCGCGAACCGCATCGCGCGCGATATCCTGCCCGAAGCCGTCACGCCGGAAGATGTGATTATGGCCTGCGGCGGCGTGCTTGAGCCGGAACCGGCGCTGCCGGAATATCAGCGCATCCCGCCCGCGCCGGAGAAAGAGACGCGGACGGTGAAAAAGCTCCCGGTCTGGCGAAAAATCCTCGCCGCTGTGTCCGGTATCGTGTCGCTGGCGCTGATTGTGCAGGCCATCGGCGTGACGGATTTGACAAAGCTCATTGACGCGAACGGCATGACCGCGCTGGCAGGCGGGCAGCTCAAGCTCTACGGCATTTTGCTTGCTGCGCTTCTTGTGTTTGCGCTGTCCATTGGCCGCAAGGCCGAACGTCCGGATTACCTGATTCAAACGCCCGTGGAAAAGCGCAAGCTGAAAAAGCGCACCGTGACTGCCACGCTGCTCATCCTGCTTTTGATTCCCTTGACGCTGTTTGTCGGCGTGTACTACTTCGCAGGGCGAAAATATTACTTCATTTCGCTGCTCATTTTGCTCGAATGTATGCTGCCATTCTTCCTGATTTTCGAGGGGCGGAAGCCGCAGGCGCGCGAGCTGGTGCTGATTGCCGTGCTCGTTGCGCTGAATGTGGCAGGCCGCGCCGCGTTCTTCATGCTGCCGGAGTTCAAGCCGGTCGTGGCAATGACGATCCTGGCAGGCGTGGCCTTCGGCGGCGAAACGGGATTCTTAGTTGGCGCAATGACCATGCTTGTCTCCAATATGCTGTTCTCCCAAGGGCCGTGGACGCCGTGGCAGATGTTTGCCATGGGCATCATCGGCTGGCTGGCAGGCGTCCTGTACCGCAAAGGCATCCTCCGCCGCTCGCGCCTGAGCCTCTGCATCTTCGGCGTCATCGCCTCCACCGTCCTCTACGGCGGCATTATGAATCCCGCGTCTGCCCTCCTGTGGTCCAACACGATCAACTGGAAAATTATCCTGAGCTATTACGTCACCGGCATCCCCATCGACCTCGTCCGCGCCCTCGCCACCTTCTTCTTCCTCTGGCTCACCGCCGAACCCCTGCTCCAAAAACTCGACCGCATCAAAACCAAATACGGCTTAGCGGAATAGCACCAGCAGACCCACGCACTGTTTGACAAACTCGCCCGCCCGCGCTACAATAGCGCAGAAAAGCTGCAGATCAGGGGGGCGCATCTATGAACATCTACATCATCCGGCACGCGGAGCCGGACTACGAGCATGACTCGCTGACCGAAAAGGGCTGGCGTGAGGCGGAACTTTTAAGTCATCGTCTGTCTAAGATCCAGGAACGCGTTTTATTACACGTCTCCGCTCGGAAGGGCCAGAGACACCGCGTCCCTGACGCTCAGGGCCGTCGGTCAGGAGGCGGAGGTCCTGCCGTGGCTGCGCGAATTCGACACGGGCTATACGGTCCCGCCGGTCTATAATCCCAAGGGCTTCGGCTGGGACTTTCCACCGAAGACCTGGACGCATGAGCCGCTGTATTACGACCCCGAGCGCTGGCTGCAGGCTCCGGCCTACCGGGATTCCGGCGTTGAGCCGGTCTACCGCGCCGTGACGGACGGCCTTGACGCGCTGCTGGCGAAGCACGGCTACGAGCGCGGCGACCATCTCTACCGCGCCGTCCGGCCGAACACGGAAAACCTGCTGCTCTTCTGCCACTTCGGCGTCGAGTGCGTGCTGCTCTCACGCCTGTTCGACTGCTCGCCCGTCACGCTCTGGCACCATACGGTGGCCCTGCCGAGCAGCGTCACCGTCGTCACCACAGAGGAACGCGAGAAAGGCGTGGCTATCTTCCGCATGTCCCGCTTCGCCGACCTCTCGCACCTCGACGCAGCCGGCGAAGCCCCGTCGTTCTTCGCCCGCTTCTGCGAGCAGCACGGCGACGGAACACGGGAAAACTGATAAGAAAAACGACCGGCCCTGCGCTTCGCGCAGGGCCGTTTGGCGTTTCAGAAATTCGCGTTCTGGTATTCTGTGGGGCTCATGCCGGTGAGTTTTTTGAAGGTGCCGGAGAAGTAGGTGATGTCTTTATAGCCCACGGCTTCGGCGACCTCGTAGACGCGGAGCTTTCCCTTCTTGAGAAGCGTCATGGCCTTCTGCATCCGGCAGCGCGTGAGATAGCTCCCCACCGTACAGTCGGTCTCCTTCTTGAACAGGTGGCTCAGGTGTCCCTCGCTCAGGCCAAGGCTTGCCGCCACCTGCCCTACGGACAGGCCGGGATCCGCGCAGTTTCCTGCGATATAGTCCATCGCCTCCTGCACGTAGCGGCTCTTGGCTCCCGCGCGGATCGCGGGAAGCTGCGCTTCCGGCTCCTTTTTCCGGCTGCTCAGCTTTTTCTGCAGCGCAAGCACCGCGTTTTCCAGATCTCCGTCATGAAACGGCTTGAGCAGAAAATCCACCGCTCCCAGCCGAAGGGCCGTCTGCGCATAGGTGAAGCTGCCATAGGCCGTGAGGATGATGATATACGCGTCGCATCCCGCCTCGCGCAGCTTCGCGATCATCTCGAGCCCGTCCATTTTCGGCATTTTGAGGTCCGTGATGATGAGTGACGGCCTGCATTTTTCCGCCTGCGCAATGCCCTCCTCGCCGTTGGCCGCCTCGCCGACGACCACGCAGCCAAGGCTCTGCCAGTCCGTCGCCAGCACGATGCCCTTCCGGATCATTTCTTCGTCTTCCACGACCAGGACCCGCATCATTCCGCATCCCTCCTTCTGACCGGCAGTCTTGCCGTGATACAGGCGCCGGTCCCGTCCGTCCGGTTGTCCAGACGCAGGCCAAAGCGCTCGCCGTAGTGTTTTTTGAGGATCGTATCCACATTAAAAAGCCCCAGATGCCGTGTCTGCTTCTCAGGCGGCCGGTATGGGCCGAGAAGCGCCTCGGGCAGCCCCGCGCCGTTGTCGCAGACGCGGATCTCGAGCGTTTCATCTTCCAGTTCTCTCGCTTCCACCGTGAGCTTTCCGTCCGGCACGCCGGAAAGACCGTGCAGGATCGCGTTTTCCGCCAGCGGCTGGAGCATCATCTTGGGGACCATGCACGAAAGCAGCGCCTCCGGCACGGTCTGCTCGTAGGTAAAGCTGTCGGACAGGCGGATGCGCTGGATCTCCACATACCGCCCGAGGATCTGCAGCTCCTTTTCCAGCGGCACAAACTCGTCCGGCAAGATGCAGAAGCGCAGGATGTCGGCCAGGTTCGTCGACATCAGCGCGACCTGCGGCACCTGATTGATCTTGCTGATCCACTTCATCGTGTCCAGCGTGTTGCACAGAAAGTGCGGGTTCAGCTGTGCCTGCAGCATCCGGATCTGCGCGTCGTTGAGCGCCTGCTGGTTGCGGCGCAGGGAGAGCACCATGCGGTTGAACTGCTGGGCAAGCTCGCTGAGCTCGTCGCGCCGGTCTTCCTCAATGGCGACCTGCACCTGCAGATCGTTCTGCCCGACCTGCGAGATCGCGTCATGGAGCCTTCCGATGGGCCGGAACATCTGCCGGCTGAGCTGCAGACTCAGGAAAATGCTCACCGCCGCGCCGCCCAGCGCGCAGAGCGCGCTCACCGTATATAACAGGCGCAGCGTCCCGCGTGTAAACACCTGCGGCTGCTGCAGGACCAGATAGAGCCCCGTCACGCTGTCCTGCCGGGCGGTATAGAGAAAGTCGTCGGAAAATCCGGTCAGTGCCTTCCCGGCCAGAAGCTGCGACCGCAGCGCGCTGGCCAGCGTCTGGACCTGCGCCGGCTTGGTGCAGTAGATGCCGTGCCAGAAGCGGTCCATCACAAGCAGCTCGTTCTGCGCGCCCGCCATACCGTCGAGCGCCTCGCGCAGCTGCTGTTCGTACATGACCGCCACAAGAAAGCCGGCCGTTTTTCCGCTCACCGTCAGCCGCGCCGCGGCGCGCAGGACCGGCGCGTCCGGATCGGTCGGGTCTTCGCTCGCGCTGTAGACGAGCGTCCCGTTTTCGGCCTGCGCCGCTTCGTATAAGATCCCCCAGTCGGGGCTGAGCGCGTCTTCCCCGGACGCGGCCTGCGTGGAGTATAGAAGCGTGCCGTCCGCGCTGTAGAGATCGAACCGCGCGGTGCTGCGCACCGCGGCCGTCGCGGTATAGAGACTGCTATAGACCTTGGCGCTGTCCTCCTGCGCGCCCGCGAGGGCCCGCGTGACGAGTCCGTCCCGCTGCAGACTTTCCGCCGCGGAGAAATGCCGTCCTGCATCGTGTTCAGCGCGTGGCAGGCGCTGCTCAGCTGCTGCTGCGCGTTCTGCTGCTGGTCGGCGGTCATGCGGAACCGGAAGATCTGCAGCAAAAGCGCCGAGCACAGAAGCAGCGGCGCGAGCGACACGGCAAGAAACGCCGCGTTCAGCCGCTGCCGGAAGGAATGGAAATGAAGCCGCTTCATGCGCCCGCCTCCGTTCCCAGATAAAATTCCCAGCTCATCAGCAGCGCTTCGCGGCTGCGGCTGGCCCAGCCGACATCATAGTCGACCTGCGGGATCTGACTCAGAGCCGGGAGCGTCCCCGTGCTTTCCAGATCCCCGCGCACCGAGCGGCGGCAGAAGCGCTCCTGCAGGAGCTTCTGCACGCTGAGGCTGACCGTGAAATCCACGAACAGCTTTGCGTTTTCCTCGTGCGGCGCGCCCTTCAGCATTGCGCAGCCGTCCGGTACGCAGCTCGTGCCGTCTGCGGGGTAGACCATTACAAGCTCGTCGCCCGCGGCGATGCTGCGGCTGGCCGTCTCTTCGAGCGTCACGCCGACGACGGCCTGCCCGCCCACGACGGCGGTCAGGACCGCGCCGGAGCTCTGCAGCTGCTTCCCATCAAGATTTTCGGCAAAGGCCTGCAGAATTTCATCCGTTTCGCCAGGAAGCGCGCAGAGCATCGTGACGAGCGCCGTATAGCTCGAGCCGGAGACCGACGGGTCGGCAAAGGCGATCTTTCCCGCAAGCTCCGGCCGGAGCAGATCGGCCCAGCCGGTGATCTCCTCCGCGCCGACAAGCTTGGGATTGTAGACAAAGACGAGCGGCAGCGACGAAAACGGCGTCCAGATATCGTCCTTCGCGCGGTACTGCGGCAGGATCGCGTCGGCATCCGCGCAGGTGTAGGGCGCAAACAGGTCCTGATACGATTCCAGGCTTTCCACGCCGCCGCCGAACATCACGTCCGCCTGCGGCGCGTCGGTCTTTGCCGCAAGCTGCTCGAGCAGCTCATTGGAGCCTCCCTCGACCACCGTGACCCATACGCCGGTCCGTGCCTCAAATTCCTTGACGATCGGCTGCCAGACCTCTTTTTTATGTGAGGTATATAGGATCAGCCGCTGCGATTCCTCCGGCGCATAGTCCGGCAGCGGCTCGGAGGCGGCGCAGCCGCACAGCAGTGCGAGCAGCAGCGCCAGAAGCAGCATCCGCCATTTTTTCATCGTTTCACCCTCCATCGGGGCAGTAATTTTGACCTAATTATAGCACACCGCTCCTGCTCTTTTCATCCATTTATCACAAGAATGTCAGAGGATTACAAGAAAACGCAGAATTGTCCCCTGTCCTTTTGTGCAAATAGCCGGTAAAATAGAGCTATCCAAACAGTGCCAGGCACTGCCCGGTAAAAAATTTTACAGGAGGAAACACACATGAAAAAGATTCTTGCATTTCTGCTTGCAGTTTCTATGATCCTGGCGATGGCCGCGTGCGCAGCCGCTCCGGCCCAGACCACCACGGAAACCGCGCAGACCGAACAGACGGAACAGACCCCCGCGGCAGAGCCCGCCGCAGAGGAGCCCGCCGCAGAGGAGCCCGCTTCCGAGCCCGCAGCTCCGGCTGAGGAAGAAAACCTCACCGAGACCCAGAAGATCATCAAGGAAGCCGAAGGTATGACCCTCGAGGAGCTGGCCAAGAAGGCCATCGAGGAGTCCAACGGCAAAACCTTCTACGGCGTTGGCAACTCCAGCCGCGGCAAGAGCGCCCTGCCTCTGTTCATCGAGTACCTGCAGTCCATCGACTCCAGCTACACCATGGACTTTGAGTGGCAGCAGCCCAAGAACAACAAAATCTTTGAGCAGCTCACCGCTGACTCCCTGAAGGAGACCGGCACCTTTGCCATGACCCTCATTCAGGACGGCAACCAGATCGAGAGCAAGATGGTCAAGACCGGCGTTCTGGATACCTTTATCCCCAAGGATTGGGCAGACGCCAACGGCACCACCGCCGACGCTTACACCGGCTTCCTGCCGCTGCAGACCCTCAACAAGGTCTTTATGTACAACTGCACCGGCGACAAGACCTATGACAACTGCTGGGACTTCGTTGCCGAGGGCGAGCATGGCCTGTTCATGGACATCGACTCCGAGATCGTCGGCAAGAACTTCCTGTACATGCTGACCCGCGACGACTACGCAGCGTGGCTGAAGGAGTCCTTTGAGGCTCTGTCCGCTGACGAGCAGGCATACTTCCAGCCCACTATCGCAGAGATGGAATCCGAAGCTGCAGACCTCGGCCTCGGCGCTGACGGCGCTTACGCACTGGCATGGATCAAGCTGTGGGTCGGCAGCTACAACGCCCAGACCGATGACGGTCCCATCTGCAATACCCTTGTCTACGCTTCCGCAAAGGATCAGTTCGGCCTTCTCGTTTACTCCAAGCTCCGCTCCGTCGAGGAGTCCAGCTCCGTCTCCGTCAACAACATCAAGGTCGCCGCGTATGAGGACGGCTATCAGGGTATCGGCGGCTATGGCTACTGCCATTACCTGTTTGTCACCGATAACTCCCCGCTGCCCTGGACCGCCTGCGCCTTCATCGCCTACATGACCTGCACCGCCGACGGCTTCTCTGCCTGGGGCAAGGATATGGGCGGCTATTCCTCCAACCCGACCGTTGCTGAGGAGACCGAGGCCAACTTCCATCACTCCATCGGCGGCATGGCCGAGGACGGCACCACCGTTGAATTCGCAGCAAAGAACGACCGCGGCTACGACTGGTGGACCACCAACGGCAAGCTCGTGCTCGAGGATCCGGAATACTGCGCAGACGTTGCTTTCACCGTCGGCAGCTGGATTGAAATGCTGAGCAAGTACTCCGCAGGCTAACCTGTCATTTCGCACCGTTTCCGGCGCCCCTGGATGCGCGCATCCAGGGGCGCCTTTCAAAAGCGCTGTTTCCTGGATCCTTTTTGTAGGGGCCGATGCCCGCATCGGCCCGTTCTGCCCCCATGCGGAGCCGTACGGATGGGCCGATGCGGGCATCGGCCCCTACTGCAGGCAGCGTTTTCACGCCCCCTGATCTGTCCCTTCAAACCTGAGAAAAGAGGAGGAAGCCATGAGCCGACCCACCACCCTCCGCGCCAGCAGAACCACGATTGTGCTCAATAAGGTCAAGACCTTCTTTTCCAAGCCTCACAACGTCATTCTGCTGCTGCTTGGCATTGTTCTGACCTTCACCACGGTCGCGCCGATCGTCGCCATCGTACAGGATACCTTCAAAATTCACCCCGGCACCATCGACGCCCATCTGACGGGGCAGGCGTCCGGCTACACGACCGTCAACTACATTGACCTTTTCACCAGCCGCATGGCCAAGACGAACCTCTGGACGCCGCTTCTCAATACCGTCCTGCTTGCCGTCGGCACCTGCATCGTCTCCATTCTCTACGGCGGTCTGTTCGCATTCCTGATCACAAGAACTGATCTTGCCTGGAGAAAATATCTGAGTTCCATTTTCATTTTCCCGTACATCATGCCGCAGTGGACGCTGGCCGTCGTGTGGCAGAACCTGTTTAACTCCAACGCCGTCACCGGCACGTCCAACGGTCTGCTTGCCGCCCTGTTCGGCGTCAACATGCCGATATGGTGGTGCAAGGGCCTGTTCCCGAGCTTGATGGTCCTGGGCCTGCACTACGCGCCGTTTGCCTATATCCTCATCGGCGGCATCTTCCGCAACATGGATGCCAACCTGGAGGAAGCCGCCACCATCCTGGACACCCCCAAGTGGAAGACCATGTTCCGCATCACGCTGCCGATGGTAAAGCCCGCGATTTTGTCCACCATCCTGCTGGTTTTCGGCAGCGCGATGGGCTCTTATCCGGTGCCGCATTATCTTGGCCTCAGCACGCTGTCGACCAAGTATGTCTCGATGAACTCCAAGTATACGGGCGAAGCGAGCATCCTTGCCATCATCATGATGGTCTTCGGCGTGGCGATCATGCTGCTGAACCAGCTCTCGCTCAGGAGCCGCAAGAACTACACCACCGTCACCGGCAAATCCGGCCAGATCTCCAAGATCACGCTCGGGAAATACGGCAGGTACATCATTGCCATCATCCTTGTCATCTTCACGTTCTTCACGAGCATCTTCCCCATCATCTCCTTCGCGTTCGAGACCTTCCTGCCGAACCCGGGCGACTATTCGTTCCTGTATACGGGCGACGCCTCGAACCTCACGACCAAGTGGTGGGTCACCAGCGAGAATGTCACCGAAAACGGCATGTACGGGCAAAAGGGCATCTTGTATAACGAGACGATCTGGCGGGCGTTCAAGGGCACGATGCTCGTCTCCGTCGCCTGCGCGCTGCTGGCCGGCACCATCGGCACGATGATCGGCTACGCCGTCTCCAAAAACCGCCGCAGCCGCTGGGCTAACTACGTCAACTCCGTGGCCTTCCTGCCCTACCTGATGCCGTCCATCGCTGTGGGCGTCGCATTCTTCATCCTGTTCTCGACGGAGAAGCTGAACCTGTTCAATACCTACACGCTGCTGATCATCGTCGGCACGGTCAAGTACATTCCCTTTGCCAGCCGCAGCTCGCTCAATTCCATGCTGCAGCTCTCCGGCGAGATTGAAGAAGCCGCCGTCATTCAGGATGTCCCCTGGATCAAGCGCATGACCCGCATCATCATTCCCATCCAGAAGTCCTCCATCATTTCCGGCTTCCTGCTGCCGTTCATGACGTGCCTGCGTGAGCTGTCGCTGTTCATGCTGCTGTGCGTGCAGGGCTTCATCCTCTCGACGACGCTGGATTACTTCGACGAGATGGGCCTCTACGCGTTCTCCAGCGGCATCAACCTGATCCTGATCATCACGATCCTCATCTGCAACACTCTGGTGAACAAGATCACCGGAGCAAGCCTTGACAAGGGAATAGGAGGTTAAGCACATGCCTGAAATCAAACTCGAACACGTCACCAAGCGCTGGGCCAAGTTCTACGCTGTGGAAGACCTGAACCTTACCATTGAGAATAACGCGTTCGTCACGCTGCTCGGCCCCTCCGGCTGCGGCAAGACCACGACGCTGCGCATGATCGCGGGTCTGGAGACCCCGACGTCGGGCCGCATCACGATCGGCGACAAGGTCGTCTTCGACAGCGACCTCGGCATCAACGTCCCGGCCAACAAGCGCAAGGTCGGCTTCCTGTTCCAGAACTATGCGCTCTGGCCCAACATGACCGTCTACCAGAACATCTCCTTCGGCCTGTCCAACATCAAAGAGGAGCTCCCGAAGATCGACTTCGAGGCCAAAAACGCTGCGCGTCTGGCTCAGATCCTCCAGACTCCGTCCGATGTGACCGCGGTTCTGGACGAGTGCCGCGACAAGGACGGCAAGCTGGAAGAAAAGAAGGCCGTCCTCAAGCTCATCGACGCCTTTACGCTCTCGCAGTACACGGCGAAGAAGCTCTTCGGCTATCATCTGGAGAACGGGGCCGACTGCGCCGCCGCGATCGCCGCACTGCAGGCAAAGGTCGACGCAGCCCATAAGGCCGCGAAGGACGCCGGCTTCACGCTGGACGAGGAGTTCCGCTTCTGCAGGGACGGCAGCGTCGTCAAGCAGACGAGAAAGCTCACGAAGGAGGAGATCGACCTCTCCGTCCGCCGCGTCAGCCGCATCGTCAAGATCGGCATGTTCATGGACCGCTACCCGGCCGAGCTTTCCGGCGGCCAGCAGCAGCGTGTCGCCATCGCAAGAACGCTCGCGCCGGAGCCCACGGTTTTGTTCATGGACGAACCGCTTTCGAACCTCGACGCGAAGCTGCGGCTGGAAATGCGCTATGAACTGCAGCGGCTGCACGTTGAAACCGGCTCCACCTTCGTCTACGTCACGCACGACCAGATGGAGGCCATGACGCTCGCCACCCAGATCTGCCTCATCAATAACGGCGTTCTGCAGCAGTATGAAGCGCCGCTGGATGTCTATCATCACCCGGCGAACCTCTTTGTCGCCGACTTCGTCGGCAACCCGTCCATCAACTTTGTCGAAGCCAAGGGCAAGCAGGCGGCCGACGGCTCGCTGACCCTCACGGTCCTCGGTGGGCTGACAGCCAGATTCTGCCCGGCAAAGGCGCTCGAGCTTTCCAAGTGGTTCGCAGACCGCGACGCAGCTGCCGCCAAGAAAGCCGCCGACCTCAAGGAGAAGGCCGCGCAGAAGGGCTACGTCGAAAAGGGCAACAAGGATGAGGTCTTCCGCTATCATATCGCAAAGGTCGACGAGGAAGACGACTCCCTTGCGGAGCTTCCCGAGATCACGAACGAAGATTTTGTCCTCGGCATCCGCCCGGAGTTCCTCGACATCGCGGACGAAGGGAACCTCCGCGGCGAGATCTACGGCGCCATGCCCACCGGCATGGAGTCGACGATCAAGGTCCGCGTAGGCGGCTTCCTGCTGACCGGCGTCGTCTTCGGCAGCTCGCTCTTTACCATCGGCACCGAGGTCCCGCTCTCCGTTACCGGTGACCAGATCATGCTCTTTGACCGCAAGTCCGGCCAGTGCATCACCTCTGGCACCCTGAATTTCTGATCCAACCGCAAACCGGCCGATGCACCCGCATCGGCCGGTTTTCTTGGAGCCCCACCTGGACACTATGCACAATAGGGAGGCAATTCCATGGACCTTTCCCGCTCCCGTTTTTCCGAATGGCTGGCGCAGCCGCTGCTGGACACCGATCTGAAAGAAGAGCTGCTGGCGATGGCGGAAGATCCGGATGCGATCGAAGACGCCTTTGGCTGCGAGCTGCAGTTCGGCACCGGCGGCCTGCGCGGCATTCTCGGCGCGGGCACGAACCGCATGAACATCCACGTCGTCCGCCGCGCCGCGCAGGCCACGGCGGACGTTCTGAACGCTGCCGGTCTTCCCCGGCGCGCTGCCATCGGCTATGACAGCCGCATCGGCAGCGAGCGCTTTGCCCGGGAGACCGCCTGCGTGCTGGCCGCAAACGGCATTGAGACGTATCTCTACCCGCGGCTCGAGCCTGTCCCGGCGCTGAGCTTTGCCGTGCGGACGCTTTCCTGCGGCGCCGGCATCTGCATCACCGCCAGCCACAATCCCGCGCAGTACAACGGCTTCAAGGTCTACGGCCCGGACGGCTGCCAGCTGACGCCCGACCGAGCTGCGCAGATCGCGGAAAAACTGCGGCTGCGCTCCTATTTTGACAAGATCCGGACGGAAAGCTTTGCTTCGCTTCTCGCCGCAGGCCGGATTCGCTGGATCCCGGACGCCGTTCTGGACGCGTTCGTCGACGCGGTCCTCGCCCTGCGCATGGGCAGCGGCGCGCTTTCGGACCTCAGCGTCGTCTATACGCCGCTCCACGGCTCCGGCCTGGAGTGCGTGGAGAAGCTGCTCGGAAGACTTGGCGTCGGACGGCTGACGCTCGTCGAGGCGCAGAAGGACCCGGACGGTCATTTCCCGACCTGCCCGTATCCCAACCCCGAGATCCCCGAGGCTATGGCGCTCGGCCTTGCTTGCTGCGCGCGCGTGCATCCCGATCTTCTGATCGGCACGGACCCGGACTGCGACCGCTGCTGCGTGGCCGTCCCAGACCAAACGGGCGGATACCGCCTGCTCACGGGCAACGAGATCGGCGTGCTCCTGCTCGATCATCTCTGCCGGCAGCGGCTGCAGAATGGCACCATGCCGGAAAAACCCGTCGCTGTCACCACCATCGTCTCGACCGATATGGCCAACGCCGTGGCGCAGAAATACGGCGTGGAGCTGCGCCGCACGCTCACGGGCTTCAAGTTCATCGGCGAGCAGATCGGCCTTCTCGAGCGGGAGGGCCACCCGGAACGCTTCGTGTTCGGCTTTGAAGAAAGCTACGGCTATCTCTCTGGCACGCATGTACGCGATAAGGACGGCGTGAACGCCGTCCTCCTCGTCTGTGAGGCGGCGGACTGGTATCGCAGGCGCGGCATGACGCTGTCGGACGCCATGGACGCGCTCTACCGCGAGTTCGGCTATTACGCGTGCGCGCAGAAAAGCGTTTGCTTCTCCGGCGCGCACGCCATGCAGGAGATGGCGGCCCGGATGGCCCGCCTGCGGGAAGACCTGCCCGAGACCATCGCCGGCTTCCGTGTCGCCGGCGTCACGGACTACCTGACGCAGGCGACCGGCCTGCCGCGCGCCGACGTCCTCGAATTCCGCCTGGAGCCCCGTGCCAAGCTCATCCTCCGCCCCTCCGGCACCGAACCCAAACTCAAACTCTACCTCACCGCCCCCGCCCCCTCCGCCTCCGCCGCAAAGCCCCTCCTCTCCGCACTGGAGCAAGGCTGTGCGGAGCTCTGTATCGACTGATGGATGGCGGCTGCAAAGGGCCCTCCCCGGTCTCCGGGAGGGCTTTTGCATTTCGTGGGATAAAAGAAAAAACTGCAGAGGCTCTTGCAAAACAGGCAGATATCGTGTATAGTAACCAATGAAAAAACACAAGATTTTGGGTTTGTGTTTATAATATGCCATCCGATGTACAGTAACCGGAGCTTGCCGATATTGGCAGACTCCGGCGCAAGAGAAAGGGAAAACCACTCGACCGGAGCTGTGCGCACAAGGCCGTTCCAAAGCAGCAGACGCTGCGTGGGCGAAAGCCCGCCATTGCGGAGTGATATCCGTGAGAAGGTAGGAAGCGGACGCGGGATCCGATGCGGATCCCAGAGTGCAAGTCAGAAGAACTGCTGTCAGCGCCGCATTTGCGGCGGAAAGGATGAATGCGTGGGACGAGCTCTGCCTGTAGCATTTTTTGAGACAAGTGCGCCGTTTTTCACATGGAAAACGGCGCTTTTTATCTCGATAGGGTTCGTCCGCCATTTCTGCGTGCTGCGCAGAAATGGCGGACGTTTTCTCCAGAGACCGTCTGCGCCCCTGTTTCTGCCCCGCTTCGGGGCTGGCGATAGATATTATGATTCTGGAGGAATGGAACGAACATGAGTAAACGAATGGTAGCGCTGCTTCTGGCCCTTGTCATGCTGCTGGGGCTTCTGCCCGCAGGCGCACTGGCAGCAGAGCCGGAAAACAACAGTCTCGGCACGGTCCGCGTGATCGTCGAGAATATGACGGCTAAGAAGGGCCAGGATCTCGGCACGGTCGGAACCTGCCCGTGGGCCGGCAAGCTGGTCGATACGGATGTCGAGATGGAAGCCGGTGACAACGGGATCACGCTGGTTGCCAAAGCGGTCAAGAAGACAAATGAGAGTTATGCCGTGCTGGATGGCGAAAACAAACCTGTTGATAAGGACGCAGCCTATATCGCATCGATCAACGGCCTTGCCGGCGGTGACTACACGGAAGAAGAGAATAACGGCTGGATGTGCACGCTGAACGGCTGGTTCACATCCTCGGGTTTGAACGCTTATCAGGTTGGTACTGGAATTGCCGACGGTGATGAGATCCGCATGATGTACAGTATGACCGGCGGCCCGGATGTTGGATGCACCTGGGATGACCCGTCTACGGCGCTTGCCAGTCTGAATATCTCCGGTGGTACGCTCTCTCCGGCGTTTGCGTCTGATGTGACGGAGTACACGCTGACGCTGGATGATGGCAGCAAAGCTGTGACGCTTTCGTCCGTGCAAAAGGACAAGAGCATGCAGGTCCGCACCTATAAAGGAACGACCTATGACGCGATGCAGGCTGGCCTGACCCGCGGCAACCGTAAAGCGACAATCGATGTAACGGCGGGCGATACGCTGCTGATCGTTGTTGGTGATCAGGCGTGGAATTCGTACCAGACAATCAAAAAAAAACGGTCTACACCCTCACCATCGCTGCCGCTCCGCAGGGCTGGGACGGCAAGACGGCCATGCAGCCCACAAAAGGCGACGGCAGCACGGAGGATCCCTACCAGATCACCAGCGCCGCAGAGCTTGCCTGGCTGCGGAACAATATAAACACAAGAGTTGCCAGTCAGGGCGGTCATGGCTCTATTACCGAAAAGGAAGCCTACGGCAGCGCAGTGCTGATGAACGATATCGATCTGAATGATCAGGCATGGGTCCCCATCAGTGTTGTGACAAGCAATGGAGCAGAGAAGGGTTACACTGGCACCTTCAACGGCAACGGCCACACCATTTTCGGTCTGAACGCGATCGTCGACCCGAATACGACTGACGCGGTCGGCGCGGCACTGTTTGGCCATGTCTATGGCGGTACGATCAAGAACCTGACTGTAAAAGGAATATCCAACGGAAAGAATTATACGGCTGGAATTGCGGCTATTCTATTCAATGGTACGATTTCTGACTGCACAAGCGATGTTACAGTAAATGGGGCCAGAATGATTGGCGGTATCACCGGCTATATGTCAAATGCTGACTGCAAGCTGATCCGCTGCGCGAATACCGGTAATATAACCGGTAATGATACGGGCGCAGTTGGCGGCGTCTGCGGTACAGCCAACAAAGGCGAAATCAATGCGTGCTACAACAGTGGTACTGTTACGTGTACAGGCAATAGGCGCCAGACTGGCGGTATTGCTGCTTCTGGTGCAGCAAAAATAACTGACTGCTATAATACGGGCAATGTTGTTACCAATACAACAAAAAGCAAACAAGTAGGCGGCATTGTTGGCTATTATAGCGGTACCAGTCTTTCGAATTGTTATAATACAGGCGCGATCACTGCATCGAGCAATGTGGGCGCAATTCTTGGTGGTGGCGGAAGCGGCATCGAAAACTGCTATTATGACAATACAGGAAAAGATGCGAACGAGGCTACAACCGCCCTCCCCGCGGCGGACATCAACACTGCCCGTTTCGCAACAAAGCTTGGAGCCGCGTTCGGCTCTCTTGGTTCGGGTGCGCCGGTGCTGATGTGGCAGACGGGCGCAAAGGCCGTTGCGGCGTTTGATGTGACGCCCGAAGACGCAGAGGTCACGCTGACGCCTGCCGCACAGACCGCGGCAGGGGAGAAGAATGTCTTCCTGCTGACCTCCGGCACAAGCTATACCTACACCGTCTCCGCCTCCGGCCGTGCCGACGCTTCCGGTGCGCTGGAGACCGGGAGCAAGCTGTACACCATTGAACTCCCCGCCGCACAGGCATACAGAGTCTGGTTCAACGTAATGGACAAGGAGAGCGGCGAGAAGATCACCGGCTATACCGTCGAGGTCAAGTCCGGCGATACCGTCTGCCCGGCGGGCGAGGACGGCAAGTACAGCCTGTACGCGGGCAAATACACATATACCGTCTCCGCCTCCGGCTATGAAACCGCCAAGGGAGAGTTTACCGTCACCAAGACCAATCGCGGCGTCGACGTCTCCATGGCGAGGCCTGGCGCATGGGACGGTACAACCACCGAACAGCCGGAACAGGTGAACGGCGTCTACCAGATCGCCAACGCCAAGCAGCTGGCCTGGTTTGCCCAGAAGATCAACGCGGGCGGCAGCCGTTCGCTGTGTGCGGTCCTGATCTCGGACATTGTGATCAACGATGCGTCTACAAGCAACGAATGGACACCGATCCAAGACGGTATCTCCGGTTACGGAACTGCTGAGGAAGACCGTTGTGAATACACCGGTATGTTCGATGGAAAGGGACATACGGTCTATGGCCTGACGGCCCCGCTGTTCGGCAATGCGGACAAAGGCAGCATGATCAAGAACGTCACGGTCACCGGCACGATCACCGGCTCTACGAACGTCGGCGCGATCTGCAAAACGACCTACGGCAATATCGAAAGCTGTGTCAGCTACGCTACGATCACAGTGGACGGGAAGCGCACGGGCGGCATCGCAGGTCTTGTTTACGCAGGCGGCAGTATTACAAACTGCATCAACTACGGTGCCATTACATCGACCTATGCAACGCCCTCTCTTGCGCCCGATGCGAAGGAAGCGTATATCGGCGGTATCGTGGGCTATGCCTACGTAGGCGTTGAGACCTGCGCAAACTTTGGTGAAGTCAAGGCGACTGGTGACGGCATCAGCTGCGTCGGCGGTATCGCCGGCTACGCACGTGTCGGCTACGAAGCCGAGGCAGACAGCGCATACCTTCTGAACTGCTACAACACCGGCGCAGTCTCTGCGGCAAGCAAGACCGGCGGCATCGTCGGGGAAGCCGCTGTCGCTGTGACCAACTGCTATAACACCGGCGCTGTCACCGGCGGCGCGATCATTGGCAGCAGCGCCACCGGCAGCAGCATGACAAACTGCTACTATCTCACCGGCTCCTGCACCGACGGCGGCAGCGCAGCGGAAAAGACGGAGGCGGAAATGAAGTCCGCAGCCTTTGTCCTCACGCTGGGCAAAGCATATGGCCAGGATACAACGCCGAACCGGAACAAGGGCTACCCCATCTTCACCTGGCAGGGCGGCACCAAGCCCACCATCGACCCGGATGAAGAAGCCGTCGCCAAGGACGCCGCAGCCCTAACCGTTCCCGAGACTGTCACCGAGGCAGGCGACCTGCACCTGACCACAACGGGTGACAACAGCTCGACCATCACCTGGAGCAGCAATAACGAGACGATCATCACGAACGCTGGCGTCGTGACGCTCCCCACCGAGGCGGATGAGACCCGTCACCCTGACCGCGACGGTCACCAAGGGCCTCGCATCGCAGACCCGCACGTTCAACATCCTGGTCAAGACTGATACCAGCTTCCGGCAGGCGGAGCTTGCAAAGATCGAACAGAGTCTGCCCAAGAGCCTCGTCCCGGTCTATGGCGCGGATACGAACGTCAATGAACTGCTGCGCAGCAAGCTCGCTGCTGCCATCAAGGCCAGCGGCGCGGCACTGAAGCCCGAAGATATCACCGTGAAGCTCACAAACGGCGGTAGGAATAACAGGAATTCCTCGGATACCACTGCATACCTGAATGCCGGGGAAGAAAACAACGGCGCCATCACCTTCTACTATAACGACCCGGCAACGGATACCCGTGGAGGCGAGACTGTGGTCGGAGCGGCCTTCCAGCTCACCTCCGGCGCAGCCAGTGTCACGCATACAATGACCACGATCCAGATCCCGTGGGACGTGAATAAGGTCAAAGCGGACATGCAGGTGCGGATCGCGAAAAATCTGACCTTCGACCTGATCAAGGGCAGCAACACCAGCGAAGAGGACATCACGTCCGACCTTACGCTTCCGTATCATCTGGACAGAGACTTGTGGTGCCACTTCACATGGAGCAGCGCGAACTCTGCCATCACCATCGATGAAGAAAAGGACCAGCCTACCATCGCCGCTAACGGCACCGGGCATGTCACGCCGCTGGCCGTTGACAGCACCGGCAAGGTCACAGCGACCATCATCTTCAACAAAACGGCGAGCAGTCCGTACGAAGAACCGCCGATCACCATCACCAAGGACTTTACCCTCACGGTCAAGAGCGGCTCGAGCGTCGCAGTGGATCAGATCAAGGCCGCCCTCGACCTCTATACGCTGGATAAGCTGAGCTATATCTATCTGACGGATACGTTTGATCCTCAAAATGTCCTCGGAGATGTCCAGCTGCTTCGCCCGAGGCAACTCGGCCTGGACGGTTCAGAATACTCGATCACCGTTACCTCTGACAGCAGCTATGTGCAGGTCAACGGCTACCGCGCCAATATTTTGCCGCAGTTGGGACAAAAGACGGCCGTTCAACTCACCGTTACGATCAAATATAAGGCGAACGAAACGATCAGCAGCAGCAAAAAGCTGACGATCCAGCTCGCTCCGCTTTCCCAGGAGACGATCGATCGGGAAAAACTGTTGATCCAGAAGGTCAGAGCTGCACTTTTTGACGGCATGAAGGGTGAAAATACCTCGCCTGACGCTATCACGAAGGACCTGCACTCGTTCCAGGAGGTCTACCTGGACGAAAACAATGAACTGGTCTGGGTTTATGACGTCAAGGAAGTGACCGGCATGGGCCTTGTCCCGGGTGATATTCCGGGATACGATCCGATGGCTTTCTATAGCGGTGGATGGAGAACATTCCGCTCCAGCAACGAGGCTGTCATCACGCATGAGAGTCTGCATGTGAACCGTCCGGAACAGACGACGAAGGTCAAAGTCGATTGCAGTCTGGAAAGCGAACGATTCACCCGGTATTGGACGCAGTTTACGGAAGCCGGTAATACGACGGAAGCTGAGAAGTGGAAAGATTTTGCGCCGCAGGCGATGGAACTGGAGCTCACCGTCCTCGGGACGAGCGTCGATACCGACAAGGCCGCCGCCGATGCGGTGATCGCTCTGATCGACGACATCCCGACCCCGGTCACGCTGGAGAGCGAAAGCAAGATCACCGCCGCGCGCGACGCTTACGACAAACTGACCGACCCGCAGCAGGACCTTGTGAGCAACTACAAGAAGCTGACTGCTGCCGAAGCTGCGCTCGCAGCTCTCAAGGATGCGCAGGATGATACGGATTATCTGGCGCAGATGAACAAGACACTCGCCTATATCCTGTCTGCGGTCGAAGATCCCGATCTCGGCTCGACCCATGGCGAATGGGCCGTTCTGGCTGAGGCACGCGGCAAAAAGTCCGCACCCGCGTGGTACAGCCTCTACGCCAGCAACATTGCCGATTATCTCGAGGAACACGGCTCGTTCAGTAAGCGCGGCACGTACACCCGCGTTGTGCTGGCCTTCACGGCGCTCGGACAGGATGCGTCGAACCTGAAACTGCACGGAACGACGTACGATCTGACCGCAAAGCTGCTCGAAAAGAAAGCTGACGGCAACTACTATGCAGCTGCTGGTATCAGCACCGTTTCCGCATTCAATCTGATCGCGCTCGACTCCAGACCCTATGCGTCGAGCAACACGGAGATCCGCGATGCGATCGTCGACCATCTGCTGTCCATCCGGCGCGAAACTGGCGCGTGGAGTGACCGGAGCGACAATTCGAACAACAGCGTCGACGCGACCGCGATGGTCCTGCAGGCGCTGGCGAGATACCAGAGCAATGCCGCGGTCAGGGCCGCGACCGACAAAGCGCTGACATGGCTGTCCAGCGTGCAGACCAGCACAGGCTTCGGCTCTGCGGAGGCTGATGCGCAGGTTATTGTTGCGCTGAGTGCGCTCGGCATCGATTGCATGACCGACGAACGCTTTACCAAGTCCGGTGCGAACGTCATGAAGAACCTGCTTCGTTACGCGGAGGCAAACGGCAGCTTCGTGCACGACCGTTCCGACGATACGACTGCCGACAATGAAATGTCGACCGAGCAGGCCGCGTATGCGCTCGTTGCCTACTGGCGGTTCAAGAACCGTGCATCCGGTATGCGTGCGCTGTACGATATGCGCGATGCGGAGAACCTGTTGCCCGCTTCCTCTGCGGCCGACGATGTGATCGCGCTGATCGATGAACTTGGCGCGGTGACCGACTGCAAGTACGCAACTTACCTCAAGCTGCAAGCGATCGCGTCTGCCTATAGAAATCTTAGCCCGGATGAGAAGAACAGCGTTACAAATTATAACGACTACCTGACGAAGAAGGCACAGTTCGATCAGCTTCTCGCGCGCTATCAGGCGGCCTGCATTGAGGAACTGGACACGTATTACGCGAAGTTCAAGCGGCAGAATTATACCGCAGCGCAGTGGAAGCAGATCACAGAGGCCTATACGAATGGCAAGACCGCGATCCGCGCTGCGGAGTATCAGGAGGCTGCCGACCGTGCGCTGGCCGCAGCCAAGCGCAGCATGGATGCCTATGCGGCAGGCGATACCGTCTCTGTGACCTTCCGCCTGATTGGCGATTTCCCGGAATCCGAGACCGGTACGCATCTTGGATATGTCAACTGGATCGAGACCACCTCCTACTCGCTTGAGACGGGAAGCACCGTTGCAGATCTGTTCGATACCGCGCTTAAGGACGCAGGACTCTCGAGCAAAAATACGCGCGCGGACTACGTCTCTGAGATCCGAGCGCCGCAGATCTATGGCGGTTATTGGCTGGCTGAGTTTGATAACGGCAGGAACTCCGGCTGGATGTACACCGTCAATGGTAAACACCCTGGCGTCGCCTACAGCAGCCAGACACTGAAAAATGGCGACAGTGTCGTCTTCCACTATATTGACGACTACTCCACCGAGGAGACCCGCGCAACATGGCTGCGCGCTGAGGATATTTCTCCGGCCGAGTATGTCCGCCGCCACATTGGCGATATCGTCAGAACGAGCGGCAGCGGCAAGGTAAAGCCGACACTCACGACTAGTGATCTTGGCACGAACGTGACCTTTACGTTCACTCCGTCCGCAGGCGTTTCGGTCCGCGACGTCAAGGTCAACGGCAAGTCTGTCGGCGCAGTCGGAACTTACACCTACCGCAGCCTGCAGATCTATTCCCGCATCGACGTTACCTTCTCCGACAGCAAGCTTCCGTTTACGGATGTGCGGACCAGCGATTGGTTCTATGAGGATGTTGCGTTTGTTTACAGCGAGGGCATCTTCTCCGGCACCTCGGCTGTGACCTTCAGCCCGAACGCCAGCATGACCCGCGCAATGCTTGTGACGGTCCTGTACCGTCTGGAGGGCGAGCCCGCCGTGAACGGCCGCAGCGGCTTCGTGGATGTGACCCGGAACAGCTACTATGAAGATGCTGTAACATGGGCCGCAGACAACGACATCGTCAACGGCACCGGTAACTTGACGTTCAGCCCGAATGCGAATGTCACCCGGGAGCAGATGGCTGCGATTTTGTACCGCTATGCACAGTATAAGCGCTATCACATCTCTGCGAGCGCGAGCCTCACCGGCTTCTCTGACGCTGCAAGTGTTTCTACCTATGCGAAGACGCCGCTTAGCTGGGCGGTGGCCGAGGGCCTGGTCAAGGGCACGGACGGCCGGCTCCTGCCCAAGGGCAGTGCCACCCGTGCACAGGTCGCTGCGATCCTCCACCGGTTCGTAGAAAATATCGTGAAATGATCCCCAAAGGCGCCCCTTGGAAACAAGGGGCGCCTTGATTTTGATCAAGCCCACCCACCCCACTTGCTTTTTATACAGTGCTGCTGGTATGATAACAGAAAAGGCACGCGCCTGAGGGGGCGGGAAAGGGAAGTGCGATGACGGAAAGAGAAAAGCGGGTACAGTGGTTTCAGGAGGCGCGGTTCGGGATGTTCCTGCACTGGGGGCTCTACGCGATCCCCGGGCGCGGCGAATGGTACATGAGCGGCGCGCGGATGCCTGCGAAGGAATACGAGCGTTACATGCAGGAATTTACCGCGAAGGCTTATGACCCCAGAGACTGGGCGAGGCGGGCTAAACGCGCCGGGATGCAGTATGTCGTGCTGACAGCGAAGCATCACGACGGCTTCTGCCTGTTCGATTCCAAGCTGACAGACTACAAGAGCACGAACGCGCCCTGCGGACGCGATCTCGTGCGGGAATTTGTGGACGCGGTGCGCGCCGAGGGGCTGCGCGTGGGCCTGTACTACTCCCTGATCGACTGGCACCACCCGGACTTCCCGAAATACAACGACCCGAACCACCCGATGCGCGGCAACCCTGCCTATCGGGAGGAACAGATCGACTTTGACCGCTATCTTGCCTACATGCACGGCAGGTCGAGGAGCTGGTCACAAATTACGGAAAGATCGACATCCTGTGGTTCGATTTTGCCTATGGCGAGCTGCGCGGCGAGGCGTGGAAGGCGACAAAGCTCATGCAGATGGTGCGCAGCCACCAGCCGGACGTTGTCGTGGACAACCGGCTCGAGGCCAGCGGCGAGGGCTTCGGAAGCCTCGTCACGGAGCACCCGGCTTATTACAGCGGCGATTTTGTCAGCCCCGAGCAGCTTCTGCCGCCGGAGGGCATCCGCAATGTCTGCGGCGAGCGCGTGCCGTGGGAGCTGTGCGCGACGATGAACAACAACTGGGGCTATGTGCCCTATGACACGAATTACAAGCCCGCGTCCATGCTCATCCGCAAGCTCGTCGAGTGCGTCAGCAAGGGCGGCAATCTGATCCTGAACGTCGGCCCGGACGCGACCGGACGTTTCCCCGCGCAAAGCTGCCGCCTGCTTGACGAGATCGGCGCGTGGATGGCGCTGAACGGCGAGAGCATCTACGGCTGCGGCAGCGCGGAGCTTCCAAAGCCGGACTGGGGCTGGTACACCAGGCGCGCGGGGAAGCTCTACGCGCATGTGCTCGAAGCGCCGCTCGGCCCGCTGCCGCTGACCGGGCTTGTGCCGGCACACATCGGCGCGGTGCGCCGTCTCGCTGACGGCGGCGAGGTGGTGCGCGGCGAGAGCTGGGTCACGAGCGCGTATGAAAATCTCGCCTTTGTCTCGTTCGGGACGGTCCCGCAGTACACCTATCCGCTGCCCGACCCGATCGATACCGTGCTGGAGATCGAATATCAATAAAATCAAATCAAGCCCGGCAGCGCCGGAGAAGGGACCTTTGGATGATGGAAACGCAAGTACAGGCAAATGTCGTCTTTACGGACGACGCCTATCTGAAAACAAGATATTTCCCCCGCGCGGACGGCGGCTATACCATCCGCGTCGGCCGGGGCGGCCGGCGGGATATCCTTTCCTGCAAGGAGCTCTACGGCAAGGCGGTCAAGACGGCACTGGAGCTGGAATGCACGGCCTGCGCCTTTGATCCTGGCCCCGTGGCGGAGCTTGGCCAGAACGGCCTTTTTGCGGCGCTCGAGGGCGTATATGGCGGCGCGTATCAGAAAAAATTCGCGCTGAGCGGCCGCTGGGAGCCGGAGCTGGCATGCAGCTTTCCCGGCGCGGACGAAACGCAGCTGAATAAAGCGCGGGAGCTCGCGCGGTCGATCCTGCAGACGCGCAATCTGGTCAACCGGCCGTCAAACCTGCTCCGGCCGGAGGCGCTTGCGCAGCAGCTGCAGGAGATGGCCGCCGGCCTGCCGGTCGAAGCGGAGATCTATGACCGGCCCGCGTTGGAGCAGCTGGGCCTGCGCGCGCTTCTGACCGTCGGCGACAGCAGCGCCCACGCGCCGAGGATGGCCGTCCTGCGCTATACCGGCGCGCCGGAGAACAGCCGGAGACTCGGGCTGGTCGGCAAGGGCGTGACGGTCGACTCCGGCGGCTACAGCCTGAAACCGGCCGCGTCCATGGCCGGGATCAAGGGCGATATGGCGGGCGGCGCCGCGGCCGCCGCCGCGGTGCGCGCTGGCGGCGAACGGTGCGGCCGTCAACGTGACGGCGGTCGTCCCGATCTGCGAAAACCGCATTTCAGACGCGAGCATGCTGCCCGGCGACGTCATCACCAGCTTCTCCGGCCAGACGATCGAGATCCTGAACGCCGATGCCGAGGGGCGGCTGATCCTGGCTGATGCCCTCGCGTGGGCCGCGGAGAAGGAGGGCTGCACGCATCTGGTGGACATCGCAACGCTGACCGGCGCGATCTGGTCGATGCTCGGCTTTGTGACGACCGGCGTGATGGCCAGCGACGACGGCTTTTACGACTGCCTTACGCGCGCGGCTGCGCGCTCCGGCGAAAAATTCTGGCGCATGCCGGACGATGCGGAATATGAAAAACTCATTGAGAGCGACTATGCGGATGTCCGCAACACCAGCAAGGACGGCTGCGGCGCGATCACGGCCGGGCTGTTCCTGAAAAAATTCACGGCCGAACGGCCCTGGCTGCATCTGGACATCGCCGGGACGGCGGACAACACCGGCATCGTCTGGCAGCATCAGGTCCCCGGCGCGACCGGGACTGCCGTCAGTACGCTCTATCATCTTTCCCAGGTGCTTTTTGAAACGAAGGAGGAACCGGCATGCATACACCCCTGATCGAAGCTTGTGCAGACTCTTACGCCTCCTGCCGGGCGGCGTGGCTTGGCGGTGCGGACCGGCTGGAGCTGTGCGCGCATCTTGTCATCGGCGGGACGACGCCGTCGACGGCGCTGTTCCGGCAGGTGCAGCGCGATATTCCGGTCAAGACCAATGTCCTGATCCGCCCGCGCTTCGGAGATTTTCTTTACAGCAAGGAAGAACTGGAGCAGATGTGCGAGGAGATCCGGATGTACCGGGACCTCGGTGCGAACGGCGTCGTGATCGGCGCGCTGACGCCGGACGGCGATCTGGATCTGGAAAGCATGCGCCGGATGATGGACTGCGCGGGCGGGCTGGACGTGACGCTCCACCGTGCGTTCGACATGACGCGCGACCCCATCCGGACGCTGGAGGATGCCATCCGGCTCGGCTGCAGATCGATCCTCACATCCGGGCAGCAGAAGGACGCGCTGACCGGCGTGGAGCTTCTGCGCCAGCTTCAGGAAACAGCGGCCGGGCGGATCGATATCATGGCGGGCTGCGGGGTCAAGCGGTGGAATATCCAGGAGATCCACGACCGCGCGGGTATCACCGTCTTCCACACGACCGGGCGCAAAGGCGCGCTCGACAGCGGCATGCGCTACCGCAAGCAGACCGTGGCGATGGGCCTGCCGTCCTTGTCCGAGTACGAGATCTGGCAGACCGACGAGGACGAATTCCGCGCCTGCGCCGAGATCGTCCACAGCTTTGCAGGAGCGGGCGCATGAGACTTTCAGACGCAGAGCTGCAGTGGATGCAGACCCGCCTGGCGCAGCGATACGCGGCGGCGGGCCGCGAGGCGCAGGAGACGCTCGAACGGAAGCTCGCCGCGCTCCCGCCGGATCAGTCGCTTCTGACAAGCTGGTGCTACGCGGCCAGCCCCCTCAGCGACTGGGCGAATTATGATTTTTCTCTCTTCAGCGCCTGCGCGGCGCACGCGCTGTTTTTGCGGGAGCAGTCCCCGGAAGTCCGGGCGCTTCCCGAGCAGCTGTTTCTCAATTACGTGCTCCACCCGCGCGTGAACGAGGAGGAGCTCTGCGACTGCCGGGGCGCTTTCTACGCGCAGCTGGAAGAACGCATCCGCGGTCGTTCCGCGCGCGAGGCCATCCTTGCTATCAACTTCTGGAATGCGGAGCAGGTCTGCTACCGCGCGACCGACGCGCGGACCATCAGCGCGCTGGGCGCGCAGCGCTCCGGCTTCGGGCGCTGCGGCGAGGAATCGGCGTTCGCAGTCAACGCCCTGCGCGCAGCCGGGATCCCGGCGCGGCAGGTGTACACGCCCCGCTGGGCGCACTGCGACGACAACCACGCCTGGGTCGAGGCCTTCTGCGATGGCGCGTGGCACTATCTCGGTGCCTGCGAGCCGGAGCCGGAGCTGGACCGCGGCTGGTTTACCGGCGCGGCCAGCCGCGCGATTCTGGTGCACAGCCGCCTGTTCGGCAGACCCGCGCCGGACGACGCAGTCATCTCCGAAGACGGCGCGGTGACGTTTTTGAACCAGACGGCGCGCTACGCGCCCGTGCGGTCGCTGCGCGTGCTCGTGCGCGAGCCGGACGGCAGTCCGGCTGCCGGGGCAGAGGTGACGTTTGGCATCGTCAACGCGTCGCAGATATTTCCCGCGGCAGTGATCCGGACGGACAGCCGCGGCGCGGCGCAGCTTGTCTGCGGCTATGGCGATCTCGCCCTGCAGTCGCGGAAGAGCGGATGGTCCTGCGAAGCGCTCTGCCCGGCCGCGCAGCAGACGCTCGAGCTGACGCTCGCAGCCAGAAGCGCCGTCCGGCTGCTGGGAAGCGTTCACGATCCACGCGCCGAAGGCGCAGCTGCCCGCGCGGAAGCCGCCCGACCCGGCAGAAAAAGCGCGCGCCGCAGAGCAGCTGGCATCAGCGAATGAAAAACGCCGCCTCCGGATGGAAGCGGCGTATGACCCGGCCCACGTGCAGGTGCTGTGCGCGGAATTTGGCTATGGCCCGGAGGTCGAAGCCATTTTGCGTGCGGCCTGCGGGAATTTTGATGCGCTGGCAGAGTTTCTGGCGGAGCCCGCGTTTGGCCCGGCGCAGAAGCTTGCGCTTTTGCAGACGCTCTCCGAAAAAGACCTGCGCGACGTCCGCCCCGAGGTGCTGCGCGAAGCACTGGCGCTTGCCGCGGACGATCTGCCGCAGAACGTGCGCGCACTGCGCGAGATCCTCTGCCCGCGCATTGGCACGGAGCCGCTGGCCCGCTGCCGCGCGGCGCTGCTGAACGCGTTTTCGCAGGCGCAGAAACAGGAATTCCGCAGGGAACCGACACAGCTCTGGCAGTGGATCCGGGAAAATATCCGGTACGTGCCGGAAGTGGAATACCGGCAGCTGATAACGCTGCCCGCCGGCGCGATGCGCCTGCGCTGCGCAGATCTGCGCTCGCAGCGGCTGCTGTTCGTTGCGGCCTGCCGGGCACTTGGCGTGGCGGCGCGGCTGGACCCGCACAGCGGCGCGGCGGAATATCGTCCCGGCGAAAGCTATCTTTCTCCAGAGGAGGGGCGGACGGTCAGCGCGGCGCTGCGTCTGGAAAAGCAGCCCGGCGAGACGTGGCAGACGGACGCGGATTTTGGCCTGTCCGTACTCGCGCCCGATGGCTGGCAGCCGCTGGAGCTGTCCGGGCTTGCGTGGCAGGGCGACTGCCTGACGGTCCCGCTCTGCCCGGGCGTCTACCGCATTTTAACGAGCAGCCGTCTGCCAAGCGGCGACCTGCGCATGTCGCGCCTCGAGCTTCGACTGGACGCGGGGCAGATGGCCCCTGTCCGCCTGCAGAGGCAGCCCGTCGCGTTTTCTGAGCTGGCCGTGGATTTCACGCTGGCCGATTTTCAGGCCGAAGCGCCTGACGGACGCAGGGCGTCCGCCGCGGAGCTGACGAAGAGCCCGTCGCTGCTTCTCTGGCTGGACGCGGGCAGCGAACCGACGGAGCATCTTCTGAACGAGCTGCTGGCGAGCCGCGGCCGCATCCGCGCCCTGCGGCTGGTGCTGCTCCTGCGCACAAGGCAGATGCTGCAGAACGAAAAGCTGCGCGCCGTGCTCGCCGCCTTCCCGGAGGCGGAGGTCTGGCTGACCGCCGACTCTGCCGAACCTGCAGCGCGAAGCGCCTACGTCGACCCCGACAGCCTTCCGCTCCTGCTCCTCTGCGACCGCCCCCGCCACATTATCCACGCCGCCGCCGGCTACCGCATCGGCAGCATCGATACCGCCCTGTCCTTCTGCCGGGGCTGGCAGACGGAAAGCCCGCATCGGCCCCGCGCCCAATGACGGCAGGCCAAACATGCCAGGACGAAAAACAAGGAGTGAACAATATGGAAAAACTGGAACTGTACATCCCCAAACCGGAAGATCTATGGTTTTATCAAAAGATGACGTCCGACCCGGAAACCATGTCATATAACGCAGGCTGGGATGTTGATTATGCGGGATACCATCGGGACACCGGCTGCATTGACCATCCGGACGAGGCTCTTGCCGATTGGTACGACGAATGGGTAGGAAAGGAGCCGGAGCGTTTCTATGCTTATATCAAACGCAGCTCCGACGGAGCATGGATCGGTGATGTAAATTTTCATTATACACCCGAAAAGGATTGGTGGGATATGGGTATCGTGATCTATGCCCCCTTCCGGGGGAAAGGTTACGCCGTTCCCGCGCTGAAGCTGATGCTGGATCACGCGTTCCGTGTCTGCGGGATCTCCCGGATCCATAACGACTTCGAAGTCGCCCGGAAAGAGATCGCTGCCTGGCAGACCCATCGCAAAGCAGGCTTTCAGAAATTGGGTGTCAAAAACGGTGTTCTCCACATGATGATCACCAAAGAAGAGTATCTGGACGCAGCGCAAAACGTACCGATCGACGATCAGATCGCAAGCGCAGCAACGATCTGACCGGGGAAGCCAGCAAAGCGCGCCCCCATTCAAAACAAACCAACCAGCGGCGGAGAGCCCTCCTCTCCGCCGCTGGTTGAATATTTATAGAGTGAATTTTACGTTTCCTGTCCGGGAGAAGTACGACTTATCCCTTCTGCTCCTGCCTTTCGATCTGCCCGAGCAAGATCTCTGCCGCGTACCCGCAGGCGCGCTCGACGGAGCCGGGGGTGAAGGGGTTGGACAGGTTCGCGTAGCGCAGCGTCTCGAGATAGCTGCGGCTGCCGCCGGTCTTGCAGAGGTTGAGATAGTCCTGCCAGGCCGCGTCCCGGTCCTCGGCGTACTTCTTCTTGAACTCCATCGCGCCCATCGTCGTGAGCGTGTAGTTGATGTAGTAGAACGGGTAGAGGTAGATGTGCAGCTTGTGGTACCAGTAGCCGCCGCGCTCAAAGAACGCGTCGTTCTCATAGCGCCGCCACGGCATGTACTTTTCCTCCAGCAGGTGCCACTGATACGTCCGTTCCTTCGGCGTCAGCTCGGGATGGGCGTAGCAGATATGCTGGAACTCGTCCACGGCCACGCCGAAGGGCACGAAGGTCAGCGCCTCCTGCAGATGCGCGAAGCGGAATTTGTCCGCCTGATCGCCGAAGAACCACTCGGCATAGGGGTAAGCGAACTGCTCCATGGACATGGAGTGGATCTCTGCGATGTCGGTCGATTCGCTGTAATAGTCCGAAATGGGCTGGCTGCGCATGGCCATATAGCCCGCGAACGCGTGGCCCAGCTCGTGCGTCAGCACCTGCATATCAAAGATCGTGTGGTTGAAGCAGGAGAACACGAACGGCGCCTTCAGACTCGGCAGGCTCGTCATGTAGCCCGTGGAGGCCTTGCCCGGCTTGTTCTGCAGATCCATCAGCTCGTGGTCGATCATGAAGTCGATGAATTCGCCGGTTTCCGGGCTGATCTCGTGGTACATCTTCTGCGCGGTCTTGACCATGAAGGCGTCGTCGCCCGCGGGCTCGGCGTTGCCGTCCGGGAACACCATCTTTTCGTCGTAGCACATGACGTGGTCGATGCCGAGGCGCCTGGCCTGCGCGTCATAGAGCTTTTGGCACAGCGGCACGAGGACGGTGCGCACCTGCTCGCGGAAGGACGCGACCTCCTTCTCACCGTAGTCCGTGCGCCCCTGCTCGAGATAGCCGACGGGGATATAGTTCTCGTAGCCGAGATTCTTGCCCATCTGGTTGCGGATCCGGATCAGCTCGTCCCAGATCTCCTCCAGCCGCGGCTCGTTGCCCTCGTAGAACTTGGAGTACGCCTTGACGGCGGCGGCGCGCACCGCGCGGTCGGGATGCTCAAAGTATTTCTGCAGGCCGTAGAGGTTCAGCGTCTTGCCGTCAAAGGCAATCTCGGCCGTGGCCATGATCTTCTGATACTCGTTGGTCAGACGGCTCTCCTGCTGGCGCAGCGGGATGTTGGCCTCGCAGTACAGCTTCTTCTGCAGATCCATGGAGACGAAATACTGCTTGCCGAATTCCTGCTCGATATCCGCCCGGTAGGGGCTGGCGGCGATGGCCTCGCTGAGCGCGACCTCCGCGCCGCTGAGCGTGGGCAGCGTGTTCTGCAGATAGGCGATCTCCGCCTCATAAAATTCGTCGCGCGTGTCGAGCGTATGCCGGATGTGCGCAATGGAATACTGCGTGGCCAGCTCGCACGTCTCGCGGTCGATCTCAAGCATCAGCGCGCGCAGCGCGCCATAGCTCTGCGCATGCTCGACCGCATCCTTCCACCCGGCAAGCTTCTCCCGCCGCGCCTCCAGATCCGGCCGCTTATATTCCAGAGTCGAAAACTTATAATCATTCATAGCGTTTTATCTCCTTAATATACATAATACCATTATAAAGCACACAAACAAGAAGTCAAGGAGGAAGAGGGCAGCCGAGCGGTACACCAACGATCCTGCTGCTCAGGAATCACAAAACTAATGCGAAGGGGCGATGGATGCTGCGGACGAGCTAACAGTTTTTAGACGTTTCTTCTTCCGTAAGCGCAAAGAGTGTGCTGTACTAGAAATGAAAGTATATGAAAACGGGTGATACGATGCTAAGTCTCTATGCGCGAGTTTGGCGCGCGGCAGGTCGGAGCCTATGATCCGTTCCGGCTCGTTCTCTGAGAAGATGCCGCAGAAGCCAATCACGGCAGCCATATGCACAAAAACGAGGTCACACCGCAGATGGCCTCGTTTTTCTATTCCCATTTCAGAGGCCGCAAAGACGTTTACAGCGTCCGCAGCCGCCCAAAGACGGAAAAACGGGATGTTTTCCAGTCTGCGATCCCATCTGCCCGCCGCGCGGGCAGTTTGGGGCTTTGTGAGGGGGCGCTGAGAGAGCGAAAACGTGCATAGAAACAAATCGCTATTGCGCTTCACCGCTTTGAGCCGCATGGGGGCGGGCGGCCAGCACCTGCTGCACCTGACGCCGCCGCAGGAACACCGTCAGCCAGCACACGAGCATGGAGGTCAGACCGCAGATGGTCATGCAGAGCCGGTAGTCCAGGACCTCCCCCAGCGCGCCGATGGCCAGCGACAGCACCGCGCCCGCCGCCGTGCAGAGCAAGGATTCATAGGCGTTGAGCCGGGCCCGCAGCCGGTCGGGGATGTAGCGCTGCACGGCCGCCTGACGGATGGTGGCGCTCTGGATTCCCAGAAAGCCGCAGAGAGCCCGGTTCACCAGCATCAAGGGGTACGGCAGCCACAGGAGGCAGGCGTCCATCAGTTCATAGGTCTGATATACCCCGAACAGGAAGCCGAACCGCTTTCGCTCCGGCAGGGAAAAGCGGTAGCGGACAACTCCGCCGATGGTACGCCCGGTGAACTCCGCCACAGAGAAAAAGGAATACATGGCGGTGGTGAAGCCCTGCGCCGTGCGGAAGAAGGCAATGAGCAGGGGAGCGTAGCCCATAGCCATACCGTTGGTGACGGCCATGTACGTATACAGACCGCGCAGGCCGCGTTCCTGCCGCAGATAATCGGCGGCTTCCCGGACGTCCCGCCACCAGGTTTTCAGAGACAGCAGCGGCCCCCGGTCCCGGCGGTTCTCCTGCACCCGGATGCGGTTTTCGATGAGGGCGGCCAGCACCGACAGTACAGCCTGGATCAGCAGAAGCCGCCCCACGCCCAGAGTATCGTACAGCAGCGCTGCCAGCGGCATCATCAGGACCTTCAAAATGGGGTAAAGCATGGCGGAGACGGTGTAGGCCCGCTCCTCCTGCCCCTCCGGCAGCAACAGAGGGTAAAAGCTGTTGTAGGCCAGCTCGTCAAAAGCGCCGAGACACGACACCAGCAGAGAAAAGGCCAGATAGGCGGTGTAGGAGAAGGCGTTGTGCAGCAGGAAGATCCCCGCTCCGGCGTAGCACACGCCGTTGAGCAGATCGCCCCATACCAGAAACGGTTTGCGCGGCAGGCGGTCCATCATGGGGGCGATGATCAGCGGCAGCAGCACCATGGGAATCAGCTGAATGGCCACCGACAGTGCTGCGGCCAGTGTGCTGCCCGTCTCGTCAAAGACCAGAAAGGACAGGGCGAACTGACTGATAATGCCGCCGGCAGCGCCAAGTGCCGTCGCGGCGGTGATACGGGTAAAGTCCCGCGTCCAGAGTGTTCGTTTCATGGCATTCACCTCACTGCTATGATTATCGCATAGCTGCTTACAAAAGAAAAGTGGGTCATCATGGGAAAAATATTCCCGTGACGACCCGCTTAGATGCACGAAACTGCTATTTTGCGGGAAACTCCTCCAGCAGGCGGCACGCCTGCCGGTACTGGCGGTTGGCTTTGTACCACGCCAGCACCCACGGCAGGTGAAACCGGGTGAAGCCCATGGGGTACGTGTCCCGCAGCACCTCAATGGCAACGGTGTAATCACCCTTGACGTAGAGGGCCTTTCCGCGGAGTGTGACCAGAAGCGGCAGCGGATCCAGCCGTACCGCCTCCTCCCATCGGCCCTGCAGACCGCGCTGCAGTGCCAGCTGCCGGGTGGAGAGAAATGGTTCCCATTCCTCCGTCAGAGGATGCAGTTCATCTTCATAAAGGCAGCCAGCAGCAGGGCGTCCGCCGCCAGCGGACTGCAGGCGAGGACCTCCTGCCGGGGCTGCACCAGCCGCTCATAGCAGGAGGCGAAGTCTGGGCTGCCGGAGAGCAGGGCCTTCCAGCATGGTTCCAGACTCTCGGGTTCCGGCGTCCAGACCAGGCCCAACCGGCGCAGCAGAAGCTCCGTCACCTCCGGAGAAGGCGCTGCCTTGCCCTGTTCGATCTTGGATAGATACGAGGGCGCGCAAATACCCCGGCACAGCCCCGCCTGACTCCAGTCCCGCCCGAGCCGGGCCTGCCGGATCAGCAGCCCGGCAATGTCGCCGCCCTTCATCATATGAACTCCCGCACACTCTGCCGGGAAACGATCAGCTTTGCGGCAGCTTTTTCACCAAGTGTCATGCTTTTCTCCCTCCTGATTTTATGGGTTACCGCGATTTTTGCAACCCCAAAATCGGTTGTTTTTCTGTTTCTTGCAAATTTAAACAAAAACCATTTTACATAATACCATTATAAAACAGACTGTAAAGAAGTTAAGGAGGGAGATAGAAAGCTAACCGGCGCAAAAACTGCGCCGCAGTAGACAAAGAACTACCGCAATATTTTTCCTGCACTTTTTAGCCGTTTTTAGCGGTTTCCTCTCAATTCTAATTCCTTTCCTAACATCTTGTGACCTGCGTCCCCCCATGTGTTCCACACCTGTCTGTGGCATTTTATGTGGTCAAAAGCAGAGCCTCGCCGGAGCTGCTCCGGTGTGAGGGCTTTGTAGTGTTCTTGATGACCATACCCTCCACCCGATAAAATAACAGAAAACCCGCGACGGGACCGCCTCACGGCGTGGAATGCTATAATCAGAGTAATGGCTGTGCGGAACTTTGCTGTTGACATTTCAACATCCATGTGGTATAGTCCGAAAGTTGAGATTTCAACAAAAAGCATTCGTGAGAGAGGAGCGCAGCCATGCAGGAGCGATTTGAGACGTTTACGGTTTTGATCAACCGGATCAGCCGCGACATACGGAGGATAAAAAATCAGGAGATGGCCGTCTATCATCTGCGAAGTGCCCATGTGTCCTGTCTGTACTACATATATTCTCTGGATGGCGTGACTGCGGCGGAGCTGTGCGAGCACTGCGAGGAGGACAAGGCGACCATTTCCCGTGCGTTGGAGCATCTTGAAAGTAACGGATTTATCGTCCGGAATTCTGAACGGGCCAAACGGTACAGAAGCCCTTTGCGCTTGACTGAAAAAAGGGTCAGGAGGCCGGCAAACGGATCGCGGAGAAAATCAGCGCCGTCCTTGATACGGTCAGCAGTACCCTTACGGAGGACGAACGAGCGACATTTTACCGCACCCTTTCTGCCATCAGCAGAAGCCTTGAGGCTATCGCTCAGAATAGCGAAGAATAGGAGATTGACGAAATTGAAAACAAGGATTATTGTTGATTCCACTGCGGACTTAGTTCCTGAAATCAAAGCACGGGTATCTACGGTACCCCTCACCGTTCATTTCGGGCAGGAGGAATACATTGATGGCGTGACCATCGACAACAAAACATTTTATGAAAAGCTCATCGAAAGCGATGTGCTGCCCACCACCAGTCAGGCAACGCCGGACGCCTTTATAAAGGAATTTGAAAAGGTCAGGCAGGCGGAGGAAGCCGCCGTTGTTATTACCCTTGCATCCCAATTTTCCGGCACATATCAAAGTGCCATGATCGCGGCAGCGGATTATGAAAAACATTTATGTTGGTAGATGGTACCAGCGCAGCGATGGGAACAGGGATTCTGGTGGAGCTTGCGTTCCGCCTCTTGGATGCAGGAATGACCGCAGAGGAAACTGCGCAGGCACTGGAGGAAGAGAAGAAAAAAAAAAATCGTTGTTGTGGCGCTGGTAGATACCCTCGAATACCTCAAGCGGGGCGGCCGCATTTCAAAGACAGCCGCATTCGCCGGAGGGGTACTGAATATCAAGCCCGTGCTTTCCGTTATTGACGGCGAGATTCACCTGCTGGGAAAAAGCACGCGGCTCCAAAATGGGGAACAATCTGCTCGTTCAGGAGATCGACAAGGCCGGCGGCATTGATTTCAGCAGGCCGGTTCTGCTGGGCTACAGTGGAATTTCTGACGCGCTGCTGCTAAAGTATATCGAAGACAGCCGTCACATCTGGGAGGGAAAACTGAAAGAAATTCGCTATACGACTGTAGGAAGTGTGATCGGAACCCATGCGGGCCCTGGCGCTGTTGTGGTAGCGTTTTTCAAGAATCAATAAAAAGCAGATCACACCGCGCATCGGAGATATTCCGCTGAAAAAGCTGACCGGACGCGATCTGCGGCATCCACACGATGCTGCACAATGCCCTCGACCGCGCAGTCAAAGAACGGCTGATTGTCCGAAACCCGGCAGATGACTGCATTCTACCCAAAATCTTGAAGCACGAAATGAAGATCCTGCCGCCGGAGCAGATTAAGCCTACCTGCTAGCAGCAGAGCAGCGCGGTGTCCTGCCGATGTTCTATCTCGAACTCATCAGCGGCCTGCGCAAGGGTGAATTGGTGGCACTGCCAATGGTCGGATTTGGACATCGAAAACAAGACGATTTCCGTCAGTAAGCAGGCCGGACGCAACAACGCAGGCGAACCCGACATCACACGCCCGAAAACGGAAAACTCCATCCGCAAAATCTCAATTCCGCAAGATGCAGTCGATCTGCTGGTCGCAGAACACCAAAAGCATCCCGGCAACCCATGGATATTCCCGTCACCCAAGACAGGCGAAATATACCACCCGGATTCGGTAGTCAACATCCATAAGAAAATTCTGAAGGACGCAGGGCTGGAGCATCTGAGATTTCATGACTTGAGACACACATTCGCAACCTTGGCACTGCAAAATGGCGTGGACGTAAAAACCGTATCGAGTATGCTCGGTCACTTCGACGCGGGCTTCACGCTACGAACCTACACCCACGTCACACGGCAGATGCAGGAAAGCGCAGCCGAAAAGATGGGCAATTTCATGGCGCAGGTCATGTAAAAACAAAAGAGCGGCGGAGAGGATGAGATACATATCCTCTCCGACGCTCTCTGGACATTTCGCCGTGTGGGTCACGGTGTGGGTCAGGCAAATTCGCCGCCCGAAAATCCGAACAAATAAAAGAGAAAACCAGCGGAAATCTTACGATTTTCACCGGTTTCTGGAGCTAGTGGCCGGACTTGAACCGGAGATCTGCTGATTACGAAGAGTAGAAAAAGATATAAAAATAACGATTTCTGGACGTTTTCAGCACTTTCTGCTCGGAAATCAATGCTCTTTTGCCCCTCTTGTTTCCACTGTTTCCATCCGCTCCTTTCGCCGTGTGGGTCAGCGTGTGGGTCAAACCAGAAAACCCTAGCGCAAAAAGCTGCGCCGCAGTAATCAAAGATTACGGGAAAAAAACACCTGTGCAGAGGTCTCGCAGCGTACTGACTATTCCGTTGCCCGACGAATCACCAAATCGAGATATTTCTACAACGAAATCTCGTCAGCAAGCATCTGGCGACACCACTCCATGGTTTGTGCATCCGGGTGCTGCCCCTCAACTTCCAGCGACCAAGTAGATTGGCGCATGATCCATTCAATCTCGTCAGGACTCATAGCAACCTCCCGGCAAACAAATTCCAAAACCAGTATAACTCGAAGTGCAGCTGAATGCAAGCTGCTGACTTGATGCCGCTGTCCGTTTGGACGGTGGCTATTTTTATGACGTCGAAAAAATTTTCAAAACAGGCTGTTCAAAACGCGGTTTTCTGTCGGATTAAATAGAAAGATTTTTTTGGAGGGACGCGAACAGGCAGCGCAGGCGCGGAAATGTAAATGATCTGTGAATTTTCTCGAAAGGGCTTCTAAAAATCGCGTTCCCCTGGCCTATACAGTGAGGGGATTTTTTCGAAGGGACACCGCTCAAAACGCAAAAAAAATCTGTCGGATCAAATAGAGGGCATTATTGCTGGGCGTAAAAATATCTTCCCCTCTGAATAAGAAAATTTGCGAAGGAGGGTAACAAAAACGGCTTTTAGCGTCGGATTAAATAGGGGGTGTTTTCAGAAGGACAAAGTACAGACAGAAAAAATGGACACGAACAAAGGAGGACAACATGAAAGAATCAAATTACAAAAGCTACGACGAACTGCCGCTGTTTCTGAACGTGGCGACGGTGGCAAAGGTGCTGGCACCACGCCGTCTAGCAGCTACGAGCTGATGCACGAGAAGGATTTCCCCGCACTACGGATTGGCAATCGGATCGTCGTTCCGAAGGAAGCATTCATCCAATGGGTGGAGCAGCACACGGGAGGAACTGAGTGAAGCGAAATCTCTGGCCGACACGCGATCCGGTCAAGGACTACTTCCCTCTGCCGAAAGAAGTTTTCTCGTTGGGTTTGAGCGCAGCAGAGATCGCAATTTACGCCTACCTGCTGTTCTGCGAGGACAGGCAGACGTTTCAGTGCTGGCCAAGCCACCGAAAAATCGGTGATGCGGTTGGGTTGAGTCCGAATACGATTCGTAAGCATATCCGCTCACTCGAAGAACGCAGTCTGCTCATCACAGAGCCGACGATGGTTACGACGAAGGATGGCTGCAAACGCAATGGCAACCTGCTGTTCACCATCCGACCGATTCAGGCGGCGCTTCAGCAGGACTATGACCGGCAGATGCAGAAGCTGGATGAGAACATGGCAAGGAGGAAATATGCCGATTTTATTGAAAACACAGGTTGATCGCACAGCCAAAACGCCAGTCACAGCCCGTCGCGCCCGTGTCGGCGGTTTGTGCCGCTTTCGCAGCCCAGCCGAGCGCGTACCCATCCAGCAGCAGAAAACCGGACGTTGCGCCAACGTGCGGGATCGTTGCGGGCACGGCAAACGCAGAAAAAAAGAACGGCTGTAGGCGAATTTCGGCAGAGGGAGAAGCCGCAAGCGGCGAAGCAGGACAAAAGCCGCGGGGTCGTGCGCGCCCCGCGGCATTCTGCCCGCCGTGCGGGCAGTTTCGGGATTTGCGAGGGGGTTGTTGAGAGGGCAAAAATAGCACTTGTGGGGTCGCAATTTGAAAAAAGCCCGCCGTTTCAAGAGAAAACGACGGGGTTGCACGAAAAAGTGCACGAAAACGGAAAAACAGCAGGTGCAGAGGTGGGTGAAGCAGCTCCGAGTTTAAAAAGCAGCGTTGCAGGTCCGAAAACTTGCACGCTGCCTTCTGAAAAAATCTATGCTTTACTGCACACGATATCCGGCCAAAATCAGGCTGACGATCATCTGCCAGAAATCGTGTTCCTCCGCGCTGTAGTACCGGCTGTCCGAAATCTCGTGAAAAGACACAATGCGGTTTTCTTCATCCAGCCAGGCTTCATTCTGCATACGTTTCATAATCCCTTTGCAAATGAATTTGTTCCGCATTATTGCGCCGCCGCGCCATCCAGCGGGACATAGCGGGCGCTCTCAATGTAAAAATCTCCGGGATAGCACAAAAGCGTATATTCCTTGCGCGCGAAAGGCTCCGGTCCTACCTGCAAGTCATCCAGTACGGGATAAAAATCAACGACATAGGTCACTTTGTGCCCGTCCATCGTCTTTGAGACTCTCTGCAACCGTAGATTCCCGGGTTCGAGAGCCGCCGTCTGATCGACAACTGTACCGCTTTTCGTGTCATAACCCGCGCACTGGGTGATATCAAAGGAGTATCTTCTGAAATAGCAGTCGA
>VOFK01003189.1_pt1 | contig 67151 bp, 79 predicted proteins | sample 5384121 | NCBI WGS metagenome assembly VOFK01 (sample SAMN12384730, study PRJNA508395) | human gut metagenome | isolation source: healthy gut J | host: Homo sapiens | reverse complement strand
CGAGCGGGCATACCCGGCAGGGGTTCCGCCGACGGGTTGCAGGGCCGCGCATCCGGGGGCTGCCGCCCCCGGGCGCAGGTCCGGCTGGGGAGCGGAACGGCATGGAGTGGCCGGCCGCAGCGGTGACAGCCCCGTACGCGAACCCGGTGACCGGACGGCGACGCGGTCCCTGAAAGCCTGGGCACGTGAAACCCGGTCCGAACCTCGGTGGACCACCATCCAAGCCTGAGTACTACCCTGTGACCGATAGCGCACCAGTACCGTGAGGGAAAGGTGAAAAGCACCCGGAGGGGGAGTGAAACAGTACCTGAAACCGTGCGCCCACGAGCAGTCGGAGCACCTTTTGGTGTGACGGCGTGCCTTTTGTAGAATGAGCCAGCGAGTCGCTGGCGCGGGGCGAGGCTAACCGAAAGGGAGCCGGAGCGAAAGCGAGCCTTTAACAGGGCGACTTGAGTCCCGCGCCGCGGACGCGAAGCCGGGTGAGCTATCCGTGGGCAGGCTGAAGCGGGTAAGACCCCGTGGAGGGCCGAACGCACGTCGGTTGAAAACGGCGGCGATGACCTGCGGATAGGGGTGAAAGGCCAATCAAACCCGGAGATATCTCGTTCTCCCCGAAATAGCTTTAGGGCTAGCGTCGCGCGTTCACCGCCGGAGGTAGAGCACCGGATGGACGAGGGGGCTTCGCCGCCTACCGAATCAACCGAACTCCGAATGCCGGCGGCCCAGAGCGCGGCAGTCAGAGCATGTGGGCTAAGCTGTGTGCTCGAGAGGGAAACAGCCCGGACCGCCCGCTAAGGTCCCCAAGTTCCAGCCGAGTGGCAAAGGATGTGCGTCCGCCCAGACAACCAGGATGTTGGCTTAGAAGCAGCCATCCATTCAAAGAGTGCGTAACAGCTCACTGGTCGAGTGGACATGCGCCGACAATACACGGGGCTAAGCTGGACACCGAAGCGGCGGGATTTTGATTTACAGAATCGGTAGGGGAGCTTCCCATGGGCGGAGAAGCCGGAGGGCGACCGACGGTGGAGCGCATGGGAGTGAGAAATGCTGGCATGAGTAGCGAGAGACGAGAGTAACTCGTCCGCCGTGAACCCGGGGTTTCTGGGCAAGGCTAATCCTCCCAGGGTCAGTCGGGGGGGCTAAGGCGAGGCCGGTAGGCGTAGCCGACGCGCAGCAGGCAGACATTCCTGCACCGCGCACGCGGCGCTACGACCGACGGGGCGACGGATGGGGGTGGCTCGGCGGGGTTCTGGACGTCCCCGTGATGGAGCGCGCGCCCGCGGACCGGGAAATCCGGTCCGCAGAAGGGCGAGGCCCGGACGAAGCGACAAGCGAAAGCGAGTGAGCCCGAGGTCCCTAGAAAACCCTAGGCAGGGCGCGTGCGCGCCCGTACCGCAAAAACCGACACAGGTGGGTGGGTAGAACATACCGAGGCGATCGGGTCAACCATGGTCAAGGAACTCGGCACAATGGCCCCGTAACTTCGGGAGAAGGGTGCCCGCGCGTACGTGAACCGGACTTGCTCCGGGAGCGGAGGCGGGCCGCAGTGGAGAGGCCCAAGCGACTGTTTACCAAAAACACAGGACTCTGCAGAAGCCGCAAGGCGACGTATAGGGGCCGACGCCTGCCCGGTGCCGGAAGGTCACGCGGAGGAGTTAGCCGATTCGGCGAAGCCCCGAAGCCAAGCCCCGGTAAACGGCGGCCGTAACTATAACGGTCCTAAGGTAGCGAAATGCCTTGTCGGGTAAGTTCCGACCTGCACGAAAGGCGCAACGACTTGGGCGCGCGCTGTCTCGACCATGGACCCGGTGAAATTGCACTGGTCGTGAAGATGCGACTTTACCCGCGGAAGGACGGAAAGACCCCGTGAACCTTCACTGCAGCTTGGCATTGGCCGCTGGTCCCGCGTGTAGAGGATAGGCAGGAGGCAAGATCCGGAGGCGCCAGCCCCCGGGGAGCCCGCCCTTTGAATACTGCCCTCGCGCGACCGGCGTTCTAACCCGAATTGCCGTCATCCGGCGCGGGGACCGTGTCAGGCGGGTAGTTTGACTGGGGCGGTCGCCTCCTAAAACGTAACGGAGGCGCGCGAAAGGTCCGCTCAGGACGGTCGGCAACCGTCCCGAGAGCGCAAGAGTGCAAGCGGGCTTGACTGCGAGACTGACAAGTCGGGCAGGGACGAAAGTCGGCTCTAGTGATCCGGCGGCCCAGAGTGGGTGGGCCGTCGCTCAACGGATAAAAGGTACCCGGGGATAACAGGCTGATCTTGCCCAAGAGTCCACATCGACGGCAAGGTTTGGCACCTCGATGTCGGCTCATCGCATCCTGGGGCTGAAGTCGGTCCCAAGGGTATGGCTGTTCGCCATTTAAAGCGGTACGCGAGCTGGGTTCAGAACGTCGTGAGACAGTTCGGTCCCTATCCTCCGCGGGCGCAGGAGAAGCGATGGAGGCTGCCCCCAGTACGAGAGGACCGGGGTGGACGCACCTCCGGTGAACCGGTTGTCGACCAACGGCACGGCCGGGTAGCCGCGTCCGGATCGGATAACCGCTGAAGGCATCTAAGCGGGAAGCCGTTCCGGGATTAGTTCTCCTTTCCGGTAAGGGCCCAGTAGACTACCTGGTCGATAGACGGCAGGTGCAAGGGCGGCGACGTCCTCAGCCGAGCCTCACTAATCGCCCGAGCTCTTCCGGAACCGCACCTCGCGGCCCGCGGGACATGCGCGCACGCGCGGTCCGGGCACGAGATGCCCCTGAGTCATCCCTATGCGCCATGCGGCCCCCAGTGGCACGTGTAGAGAGACCCAGACACCGTAACGGTGGGCGACGCCCACCGGTCAGCGGCCAGAGCATGGGGGCACGCCCGGTCCCGTTCCGAACCCGGAAGCTAAGCCCCATCGCGCCGAGAGTACTGCGGGGTCAGCCCGTGGGAGGCCAGGGCGCCGCTGACCGGTGGGCGGCACCGAGCCGTCATCGAACTGAGAAGGGGGAGGCCTCGCGGCCTCCCCCTTTTTTGCGTTGTATATACGTTGTACTTTGGGACCTAGCTCCCCCGTATGTGCTCTTACTGTTTGGCTGTATTTTGAGTCCTTCTAGTGTATTTGAGCGATAATTACTCGCATTGGCGTTAGGGAGGGCTTGATGTTTACCGTATTTGTCTTGGGCAATATTGCTTCGGGTAAGTCAACTGCCTGCCGCTATTTCGAATCTCGTGGCGCTATGCTTATCGATCTGGATGAGCTTGCAAAATCGCTGTATGTGCCGGGCTCTGATATCGTCAATACACTCGCGGATGAATTCGGTTGGGACATTTTGGATGAGGAAGGCGGCATTCGCCGCAGTATCCTCGCTTCTCGAGCTTTCGCTTCTCCTGATTCGGTCGCACGGCTCAATGGCATCGTGCATCCCGTTCTGATTGAACAGCTTTCGCTTAGGATTCTCGATCCGGTTTGTTGTACGGTTTCATCTCCCCGTTATCCCTTTGCGGTGGTCGAGGTTTCAGCTCCGACTGGTTTTGAGGATGCATTTGGCTTGGCTGATGAAATTCTGGTCATTAGCGCCCCTTTGTCAGTTCGTCGCGAGCGCGCTATTCAACGTGGCATGGAGCCATCTGATTTCGATGCCCGTTCTGCTTGCCAGCCCGATGAGTCTGCGCTGTGCAATCTCGCTACAACTGTGATTGACAATGCGGCAGACGATAACTCGCTCTTTGAACAACTGGACGCATGGCTTTCGCGCCATGGGTTCGGGGATGTAGCGGATAAGGAGGAGGCCGATGCCTAAGACACGTTTCCTTACGTGGTATCGCCTTATACCGCTGGCTGCCGTTTTTGCCTTCGGCCTTATCTCATTCGTTTACTCATATGCTCCTGCCTTTCTTTTAAGCCGCTGTATCCGATTGACTACGAGGCGTATGTAAAAAGCAATCCAGTATTTCGCATAATCTGGATCCGTATCTGGTGTGCGCTGTCATTAAGTCTGAATCGAATTGGGATCCCGAGGCCGAGTCGAATCAGGGTGCTCAGGGATTGATGCAGCTGATGCCCGAGACTGCCCAGGATATGATCGCCAAGGGCCTTGTCGACGGTGGCGAGTATTCGGCCGACAACCTTAACGATCCGGCTACGAATATCGAGTTTGGCTGTGCGTATCTTTCGTATCTTCTAGCGTATTTTAACGGGTCGACTGACAGTGCCATTGCCGCCTATAACGCCGGCATGGGCAATGTCGACGGATGGGCGCAGCAGAGTACGTCGCTTCATAATGCAATCACCTTTCCCGAGACGCAGGCGTATCTGATTCGTGTCAATAATGCCTGGGTTCGCTACAAAACCCTCTATCCCGATCGGTTCGTATAGGACTATGCCTGCCGCCTGCGTATACTGCAGATATATGAGTTAGGAGTATCCATGGCGGAATTTGAAGTAGAACGCGTTGGTGGTGAACTTAAGCGCTTTGGCGTTGAAGGCTCTGACGTGCCGTTTAAGGTCGTGTCTCCCTATGACCCTGCAGGCTCTCAGCCTAAAGCCATTGAGTCGCTTGTGCAGGGCGTGAGGGACGGAGACCGCTATCAGGTTTTGCTGGGCGTGACTGGTTCGGGCAAGACCTTCACGATGGCAAAGACTATTGAGGCCCTGGGAAAGCCGACGCTGGTCATGGCTCCGAATAAAACGCTCGCCGCTCAGCTTGCGAGCGAGCTCAAAGAGTTCTTTCCCAACAACGCTGTGGTCTACTTCGTCTCGTACTACGACTACTATCAGCCCGAGGCGTATGTGCCGCAAAGCGATACATATATCGAGAAAGACTCCTCGATTAACGAAGAGGTTGAGATGCTGCGACATCAGGCGACCGCATCGCTGCTCTCTCGACGCGATGTGATCGTTGTCGCATCGGTCTCGTGTATCTATGGCATTGGCTCTCCTGAGGACTATGCGGGTCTGGCTCCAAACGTCGACAAGAAGGTGCCGCTCGAGCGCGATGACTTTATCCATGCACTTATCGACATTCAATATGATCGCAATGACTATGACCTGGCACGCGGCACGTTCCGCGTGCGCGGCGATGTTGTCGACGTGTATCCGCCTTATGCTGAGCATCCGTTGCGGTTTGAGTTCTTTGGCGACGAGGTCGAGCTGATTGCCGAGATCGATGAGGTCACCGGTGAGATGCTTCGTGAGTACGAGGCCATCCCCGTATGGCCGGCATCGCACTACGTGACCGAGAAGCCGAAGGTCAAGGCGGCTCTGAAATCGATCAGCGAAGAGTGCGAGAAGCGCGTGGCGGAGCTCAAGGCGACCGACAAGTTGCTCGAGGCGCAGCGTCTGCAGCAGCGCACCGATTATGATCTTGAGATGCTCGAGACGATGGGCTTTTGCAACGGCATCGAGAACTACTCGCGTCATCTGGACGGTCGCAAGCCGGGTGAGCCGCCGTTTACCCTAATCGATTACTTTCCCAAGGATATGCTCTGCATCATCGATGAGAGCCATGTGACGGTGCCGCAGATTCGCGGCATGCACGAAGGTGACCGCTCGCGTAAGGTGACGCTGGTGGAACACGGTTTTCGCCTGCCCTCGGCGCTCGATAACCGCCCGCTTCGTTTCGATGAGTTTGAGGCGAGGATTCCCCAGTTCATCTACGTTTCGGCAACGCCGGGCGACTATGAGCTGCGGGTGAGCCAGAACGACGTTGAGCAGATTATTCGTCCGACCGGTCTGCTCGATCCCAAGATCGATGTGCGTCCGGTTCGTGGGCAGATTGACGATCTTGAGGACGAGATTCGCGAGCGCGTTGCCCGCAAGGAGCGCGTGCTGGTGACCACGTTGACCAAGCGCATGGCCGAGGACCTGACCGACCATCTGCTCGACGCAGGCATTAAGGTCAACTACATGCACTCTGATACGGCGACAATGGACCGTGTCGAGATCCTGCGAACGCTGCGCGAGGGCAAGATCGATGTCCTCGTTGGCATCAACCTGCTTCGCGAGGGCCTGGATCTCCCCGAGGTCTCACTGGTGGCAATTCTCGATGCCGATAAGGAAGGCTTCTTGCGCAACCGCCGTTCGCTGATTCAGACGATTGGCCGCGCGGCCCGTAACGCCGATGGCGAAGTCATCATGTATGCAGACGTTGTGACCGATTCGATGAGAGAGGCCATCGAGGAGACGCAGCGCCGTCGCGAGATTCAGATGGCATATAACGAAGAGCATGGCATCGTGCCCAAGACGGTGCGCAAGGCCATCAACGACATCTCAAGTTTTATTGCCGAGGCCGAAAAAACCGTGGGTTCCAAGGGACGCTCGAAGGGCGACTCTCTTGGCCATGGTGCATTCTATACGCCCGATGAGTCGGGCGAGGGCGGCGTGCCGGAAACGGTGGCGCCCGAGCAGACACTTGCGGAGCAGTTGGAAGAACTGCCGCATGACGAGCTTGTGCGGATCGTCGAAACCATGGAGGAAGATATGCGTAACGCTTCTGCCGCCATGGACTTCGAGGAGGCAGCGCGCCTGCGCGATGCCGTCGTTCAGATTCGGGCGATGCTCGAGGGTGCGTCTGAGGACGAGACGATCGAGCGCTTACGTTCGCAGGCCCGCAAAGGTTCCACGTTCGCATCGGGCAGAAAACGCCAGGGTGCACGGTTTAAGAAATAAAAGCACTGCCCCCGAGCTTCTCGCGGAGTTCGGGGGCAGTGCTATTTAGTGGACTAGAGATCAGCAATGAGGGCTTCGGCACAACGGATGCCGTCGGTGGCCGCGCTCATGATGCCGCCGGCATATCCGGCACCCCTCGCCGCAAGGGTAAAGGCCCGGGGTCGACACGGCATGGCACGTTCGGTCTCGGGTGACAGTGATCGGTGAGCTCGAACGAGTCTCCACGCCGGTGAGAACGGCATCGGGGGCGGTCATAGCCACGCAGTTTCTTACCGAGTAGGGGAATTCCCAAACGAAGCGATTCGACGATATGCTGCGGGAGGGCATCGTCGATCGCCGTCCAGGTCACGCCAAGTGGATAGGTTGGTTTTACCTTTCCGGGTGCCGTGCTGGCGCGTTTGGCAAGGAAATCTCCGACGAGTTGTGCCGGTGCGTTCCAGTTGGAACCGCCCAGGCGATAGGCGGCCGCCTCGCAGGCGCGCTGGAGCTCGATGCCGGCGAGCGGGTCATCGTTGGGAAGGTCCTCAGGCGTGACGTTAACGAGTAGGGCGGCATTTGCGTTGCGCCCGTCGCGAGCATTGAGGCTGGCACCGTTGACGCACAGATGGCCCTGCTCGGAAGAAGCCGCGACAACCTCTGTCCGCCGGGGCACATACAAAACGAGAACACGCTGCGCCCGTTGGGGAGATGGGCGACAAGCTTGTAGGGGGCTGCTCCGAGTGCCGAGTGCCCCGCCGAGGGGCCATATTGGGCACGGTCGATGTCGCGCTGTGGATGCTCGATGCGCACACCCATGGCAAAGGTCTTTTTGCGCGAGGGCAACATCATGGGTTTTGAGAACCTCGAATACGTCGCGGGCAGAATGACCGCAAGCAAGGATGAGATGCTTTGTGTTGATTGACTCGCTTGTCGCGTCGTGGGACGACTGGATGTCGATACCGACAATGGCGCCAGATGTGTCAGTGTGAATGTCAACGAGTTTCGTTCGATAGCGAACGGTTCCTCCGAGCTGTTCAATGCGCTGGGAGATGCTGGTAACGACGGCGGGGAGGATGTCGGAGCCAATGTGCGGCTTGGCATCCCACAGAATATCGCGGCGCGCGCCCGCCTCGACGAAGGTTTCGAGGATAAGGCGATGGGCGGGATTTTTGGTTCCCGTATTGAGTTTGCCGTCCGAGAAGGTTCCCGCGCCGCCCAGGCCAAACTGGATATTGCTCTCGGGGTCGAGGATGCGCTCCTTTAGAAAGAGGTCGATCGCATGCGAGCGGCGAAATGCCGGGTCGCCGCGCTCGATGAGCAAGGGCTTAAGACCTGCTTCGGCGAGCGTAAGCGCAGCGAAAAGGCCGGCATCCGGCGCCGACAACGACAGGGCGTTCTTGAGGTGCGTCGGAGACGGGGGTGGGGAATGAAGACCCATCGTCTTTTATCGCGCGTACGCGCGAGCGGTCACGCTCGGAAACGCTGTCGACCGCTTCTCGCTCGAGGTGGGGACTGGTCAGCTCAACACGAAAGCTCAGGATAAAATGGACGTCTCGTTTTTTGCGAGCGTCGATTGACTTGCGGTGGAGCTCGATGGACTTGATCTCGGAGTCTTGCAACGTAGGACGCGCTTGGCGACTCGCTTGCCAACAATGAGGCAGGCATTTTCATCGCCGGCTTCATCGAGCGACGCGTTGACTTGGGTGATTTCGATCATCGAGGTCTCCTTAGAGGCAAGAAAGAGGCCGTCCGGTATTCCAGACGGCCCGAATGCGTTTTTGATTATAGACTGCGCGGCTACAGGCTGCTTGCAGCGCGAATGCCCGAGATCCAGGCCCACGCAAGGTTAAAGCCTCCGCAATCGGCGTCGATGTCGAGCGCTTCACCGCAAACGTAAAGCGGGGCGTCGACAACGCTGCGCGCGCGTAGGCTGGGTGTTGAGATACTCTCGACAGATACGCCACCACGCGTGACCTGCGCTGAGCGCTCCTCGGTTGTTCCCTCGACGAGCAATTTAAAGTGCTTGAGGATCGAGACCAGGTGGATGACATCGTTGGAGCATGGATGGCACTGCTCGAACGCTGTGCAGACGACGCGGGAGAGTTGCGGGGCGAGCATGCCGTCGAGCCAACGGGGATCGCGGGGTGAAAAGTCACCGAACAGCTCAACGCGCCGGTTGAGCATATCGAGCAACTCGTCTTTGGAGAGGTCGGGGAAAACGTCGAGCAGGATCGTATCGCCGTGCTGGATACGACGAGAGAGGTTGAAGACAGCGACGCCCGAGATGCCGAAGGCTCGAAACAGTACTTCACCGTCTTCGTGCCAGAGCTCACTATGGTTACGGGCGAGCGTCAAGCGGACACGGACGCGCAGGCCGTCCAACGTCTTGAGGCCGCCCGATCGCCAACGACCGTTGCCGATACGGGGCAGAGGATGGGGCGCAGCGAGGTGAGGGGGAGGCTAAACGTATCGGCGATACCGGTGGGGTTGCCGCCCGTGGCGATAATTACGGCATGTGCCTCCAGGGCCTCGTTCTTGCGAGGGACATCGGCGAGCGCTTTCCGAAGCGAGCGGAGCTCCGATTTTCGGTCGTCGTGCTTTTTGTCTTGAGTGCCCGCGCTGGACGGTCTATTTGGAGTGTCCAGCCTTCGGAAGCTTTGTGCGCCGAGGCAACGTTGGCTCCGCAGATTAAGGTGATACCTAGGCGGTCGCAAACGTTGAGAAGCGCGTCGCGCACCGATTCGGCGCGAAGGGAGCGCGGGTACAGCCGGCCTTCCTCGGAGGTTGTCATGATGCCCAGCGAGGAGAAGAAACCCATAAGCTCTTGTTCGGGCCGGGGGCCCATGACGGATTCGACGAATGCGGGGTGGTTATACCGCTGTGGATCAATCGATTCGTTGGAGAGGTTGCAACGGCCGTTACCGGTCGCAAGGAGCTTAAGGCCGCAGGCGACATCGCGCTCAACGATGCAGACGCTTTTGCCAGCTCGTGCGGCCGTAATGGCGGCGGCGAGGCCTGAAGCCCCGCCGCCGATTACCAGGACGTCATAGAAGGCGCTCGTGTTCACTTAGGCCTCGTCGGTCTCGTGCGGGGTAATGGCCTCGACGGCAGAGACTGCCTTGGGCAACATGCCATCGGGCAGTGCGGTCTCGACCTCGCCCTTATCGCAGGCCTCGGCGAGTGCCGGATTAATGGGAAGCGTGCCCAAGATGTCGAGGTTATAGCGCTCTGCGACCTCGGGGAGCTTGCTCTTGCCAAAGACCTCGATCTTCTTGCCGCAGTCGGGGCACTCAATATAGCTCATGTTCTCGACAATGCCCAGAATGGGGACGTTCATCTTCTCGGCCATGTTGACCGCCTTGGCGACGATCATCGAGACCAGATCCTGCGGGCTCGTGACGATGACGATGCCGTCGACGGGCAGTGACTGGAAGACGGTGAGCGCGACGTCGCCTGTTCCCGGAGGCATGTCGACCAGCAGGTAGTCGATGGGGCCCCACGAGGTCTCGCTCCAGAACTGCCTGATGGCGCCTGCGATGACCGGACCGCGCCAAAGGACGGGGTCGGTCTCGTTTTGGAGCAGAAGGTTGGAGCTCATGACCTTGACGCCGTGCTCGGAGATTTCGGGCAGCATAAGGTTGCCAAGGGCATGGACGTGGCGTCCGCTCATACCGAACATCTTAGGGATAGAGGGGCCGGTGATATCGGCATCGAGGACGCCGACCTTGTGACCGTGGCGGGAAAGCTCCGTGGCGATGGCGCCGGTGACGAACGACTTGCCGACACCGCCCTTGCCGGAAAGCACGGCGATGACGCGTTTGACCTCGGACAGCGTGTTCTCCTCAAATTGCGACGGCGACGTTTGTCCGCCGGCGGCCTGTGCGTGCTCGCAACCCATGTATGACTCCTTTGTATATGTTGGGGCCGGGGCCCCGCGATGTGACACGAGCGTCATTGTACCCTCGTTTGCGAGCGGGAGTCATTGCGATGCGTTTGGGCCGAGCGTGCTTGCAATACGATGGGTCCAAGCGAATGGGCGGGCTTACTGAACTTTGCTGGCGAACTCGAGGTATTGCATGCGCTGCAGCTTGTCGATCGTCGAGGCGTAGGGGCTGTCTTCCGATTCCAAGTCGTAGCGCAGCCCGTCGGCACCAAGGTAGCCGGCGACATTGATGGTGGGCACATCTGACCTTGTTGCAAGCAGAGCCTTTTGATAATTGGTGAGCGGGGCGCCAATCTTATTAAGGGTAATGGCTGCAATCTCGTTTGCCCCGACGGTGTCGTAGACGTTGAGCTCGGTATTGCCGGCGATCTCATAGTTAGCCCAGACGAGATATGTCGACTGATAGATACGGAAAGCGTGGCTTGCCGTATCTTCCTGAGGGTACAGCTCGTCGTTGAGAGTCGTTGCGGCGCTCGGCTGATGGTCGCCAAAAAAGACAAGGACAACCGGTCTGCCGATATTGCGGAGCTCGTTGATAAAGTACTCGAGGTCCCGGTCGGATGCGTTGATGCAGGTGAGATAGGTGTTGAGCGCGCTGTTGGCACCCTCACTGGCTCCCTCGACCCAATAGTTTGTCAGCTCTTCGGCGGGAACGGTGCCATAGTCGTAGCCGCCGTGATTTTGCATCGTGACGTCAAAGATGAACTGCGGGGCTTCGTCGGTTCTAAGCAGGTCGAGTATCTTGTCGTAGGTGGCGTAGTCGCATACGCCGGCATGGTAACAGGGCGCACCTTCGAAATCGCCGATTGAAAGAAAGTCTCCAAAGCCCAGCTGCTGATAGATTTTATCGCGATGGTAGTTGACGGGGTTTTGCGGGTGCATAGCGGTAGCGGTATACCCAAGCTCCTTAAGGTCCTTTGCCAGGCTGTTGACGCCATTCATCTGATACAGCTGATAGGGGATTTTGCCTAATCCGACAAAGGCCGTTGTCGCTCCGGTCAAAAATTCGAATTCGGAGTTCGCCGTTCCGCCACCGGCGACCGAAGCGAGCATGGTGCCGCGAACAAGTGTGTCGGGAAGCGAGTTGTAGAATGCGGGGCCGGTGTACCCGGCCGCCTGGAGCTGCTCAAAGCACGAAAGATCGCTAAAACTCTCGTTCATGACGGCAACAATCGTCGGCTTGATTTCATTGAACTGGGCAACGGCCGCCGCGCGCGCTGCTCGCTCGAGCCATACGTGCTGTCGTAGGTGGCGGCGAGCTCCTGCTCGATGCTCTGCGCCTCATCGGGCGTATAGTCTTTTGGGCCTCTCAATGGGCAACTCGTTGACCATTTCGGTGAACGAAGTGATAAAACCCTGAGACGCATACGTGGTGATGGGCTGCCAACGGTCAAATCCAAAATCCAGCGCCTGCTCCAAGTCGATGCTGGAAAAGCCCGAGAGCCCCACAACGGTCACTAGCAGAAAAGCGCAGAGGTTAGCGGCGATTGCGGGGGAAGACATGGGTGGGCGTACGGAGCTTTCGCGGTCGGATAAGCGAAAGAAGCCCCTAGGGAAATCTCCAGCAGGGCGAGAGAGGTTACGATTCCGGCGGTAAAGGTAAAATCGTATCCCTCGCTCACTTCCATTGCGGTGCCAAGGGCCAAGATATCGCTTGGCAGGATGGCCTCGCCTTTAAACGTTATGACGAAGTGTCTCGGCAATGCCAAGGATGCAACAGGCGACGGGCACGAGGGGCCATGACGCCCCCATGACGCTGTCCCAGCAGATAAAGGGAGAGCAGAACCGTCGCGAGCAGCCGACGGAAAACCCGAATGAGTTGGCGGGAATGCGATAGAACGTTTCGTTACAGGCAATTTCGAGTGAAACGAACGAGAGCGCTGAAACAGCGGCGATGACAAGGATGTCACGGCAAATACAGGCAACCGTTCCCGTCGCAAGATCGGTTTGGTCGATAAGTCCCGAAACCAAGGGCTCGACAAGAAGTATGACGGCGGCAGCACCGAGCGCCGAATAAGAAAGGACCCATAGGGAATTGTCCTCATTTACGAGCAATTGATTCGTAATCCATGCAGCTACCATGCCGAGCGGGATGAGGAGCGTCGCGCACCAAAAGACGCGGGCAATGGGCGGCTTTTCATTGTGTTTGATTGAAAAATATACGCGCACCACGACGATGGCCACGATAAGGACGGCGATGAATATGGGCAGATTGGCCATGTCGCTCGAAGTGATTTCAAGGGGGATATCTTCGGTCATGGACGTTCCTCTGTTACAGCAAATTAAGTTCAGTAGTAGATTACTGTAACCTTTCCACGGCATTTCGAGAAACAAAGTGCCCGATACGCAAAGCTAAAGGTCTGCGAATCTTGTATTACGAACATCTGTGCGCGTCGAGTGCGCTAAACTCATCGACAGTATGATTCGATGCAATAGGAGGCAAGGAGCTTCCATGTCTGATTCTTCTATCGTTATTCGCGGCGCTCGTGAGCACAACCTCCGTGATATCGATGTTTCCATTCCGCGTGACCAACTCGTGGTCATTACCGGTCTTTCTGGCTCGGGCAAGAGTTCGCTGGCATTTGACACTATCTATGCCGAGGGCCAGCGTCGATACGTCGAGAGGCTTTCGAGCTATGCGCGCCAGTTCTTGGGCCAGATGGACAAACCCGACTTGATTCAATCGACGGCCTTTCGCCGGCGGTGTCGATCGACCAAAAGACGACGTCTAAAAACCCTCGCTCGACGGTTGGCACCGTAACCGAGATTTATGACTATCTGCGCCTGCTGTTCGCCCGTGTAGGCACCCCGCACTGTCCCGAATGCGGCCGCGTCATTGAGCGCCAGACGACCGACCAGGTTGCCGACAAGGTCTTGGCGGCGGGGGAGGGCCGCCGCGCGTTTGTGCTGGCACCGGTGGTGCGCGGGCGAAAAGGCGAGTACACCAAACTGTTTGAGGACCTTCGCGCCGAGGGCTTTAGCCGCGTGCGTGTCGACGGTGAAGTGCGCTCGCTCGACGATCCGATCGATCTGGATAAGAAATTCAAGCACGATATCGAGGTCGTGGTCGATCGCATCGTGATCCGTGAGAATTCTCTGGGCCGTATCGCCGAGTCTGTTGAGCAGGCGACCGCGCTGGCTCACGGCAATGTAAACGTGTACATGCTGCCCGATCGTGATGCTCCCGAGGGGACCGAGGGCGAGCTTCTGGAGTATTCGTTGGCCTTGGCGTGCCCGGAGCATGGACACTCCATCGATGACCTGCAGCCGCGTGATTTCTCGTTCAACGCGCCCTATGGCGCGTGCCCCGAGTGCGATGGCCTGGGCTTTAAGAAGACGGTCGATGCCGAGGCCTGATCGAGGACCCTCGAAGTCCATTGCCGACGGAGTCTTTGGTAGCCTGTTTGGCAACTCTAACTACTATCCGCAGATTTTTCGCTGCGGTCTGCAAACACTTTAAGGTGAGCGCCGATACGCCGTGGGAGGACTTGCCCCCTCGCGTGCGTCGTGCATTCTTGGATGGCCTGGGCGATACGAAGATCTCGGTCGACTACCAAAAGCTCGACGGACGTCGCAGCCAGTGGGATACCAAGTTTTCGGGCGTTCGCAACATCCTGTACGAACGCTATACCGAGACGACGAACGAGAACACCAAGGCGCGCCTGGAGAAGTACATTCGCGAGGAGCCGTGCTCGAGCTGCCACGGCGCTCGTTTGCGCCCCGAGATGCTCGCCGTCACCGTGGGCGGCAAGTCCATTTACGAAGTTTGTTGCCTGTCGTGCCGTGAATCGCTCGAGTTTTTTGAGGGCCTGGAACTCACCGAGCGCCAACAGTTTATCGGCGGCCGTATCGTCAAGGAAATCCTGGAGCGCCTGCGTTTTCTGGTCGATGTTGGACTCGACTATCTGACGCTCGATCGTGCCTCGGCGACGCTTTCCGGTGGCGAGGCGCAGCGTATTCGCCTGGCAACGCAGATCGGCGCGGGTCTCATGGGCGTGCTCTATATTCTGGACGAGCCCTCGATCGGTCTTCATCAGCGTGACAACGAGCGCCTGATCAAGACGCTCGAGCGCCTGCGCGATATCGGCAATACCGTTATCGTCGTCGAACACGACGAGGATACAATCCGTGCCGCCGATTACGTGATCGACATGGGGCCCGGCGCCGGCGTCAACGGCGGACACGTAGTCGCGGCGGGAACGCCTGCCGATATCATGGCGTGTCCTGAGTCGATGACGGGCGCTTATCTGACCGGCAAACGAATGATCCGGGTGCCTGATGAACGGCGCAAGCCCGGTCGCGGCTGCCTTAAAATTACGGGCGCTCGAGCCAACAACCTCAAAAACGTTACTGCCAAGATCGAGTTTGGTACGCTTACGGTTGTTACCGGCGTGTCGGGATCGGGCAAGAGCTCCCTGGTTACCGATACCATTGCGCCTGCCCTTACGAATGCCATTCACCGTTCGACGCGCCCTGTGGGTCCATATAAGAAAATCGAGGGCATCGAGTGTATCGATAAGGTTATCGATATCGACCAGTCGCCGATTGGCCGCACGCCGCGTTCCAACCCTGCTACCTATATCGGCCTGTGGGATGATCTTCGCGCGCTGTTTGCGAGTACGCCGGAGTCGAAGGCGCGCGGCTACTCGCCGGGTCGTTTCTCCTTTAATGTGAGTGGCGGGCGCTGCGAGGCGTGCAAGGGCGACGGACAGATCAAGATCGAGATGCACTTCCTTCCCGATATCTACGTTCCCTGCGAAGTTTGCGGCGGTAAACGCTACAACCGCGAGACACTCGAGGTCACCTACCGTGGCAAGACCATCTCGGACGTGCTCGACATGAGCGTCACCGAGGCGCTGGCCTTCTTTGGGAATATCCCGCAGATTAAGCGCAAGCTCCAGACGCTGTACGATGTAGGCTTAGGCTACGTGAGCTGGGCCAGCCCGCCACGACGCTCTCCGGCGGCGAGGCGCAGCGTGTGAAGCTCGCCAAGGAGCTTCATCGACGCCAGACGGGCAAGACGTTCTATATTTTGGACGAGCCGACGACCGGCCTTCATTTTGAGGACGTCCGCCAGCTGCTCGATGTGCTACAGCGCTTGGTCGATGCGGGCAACACGGTGCTGGTGATTGAACACAACCTTGATGTCATCAAGGTTGCCGACCGCCTGATCGATATGGGTCCCGAGGGCGGTAACGGCGGCGGAACCGTCGTGGTTTCGGGCACACCGGAGCAGGTTGCGGACTGTCCGCAGAGTTATACGGGCAAGTTTTTGGCGCCGTTGCTCAGGCGCGACCGGGAGCGTCAGGCTCAACTTGATGCTCAATAAATAGGCGATTCAGTTTATGGGCGCCATCGACTCCTTGTGATTCGATGGCGCTTGCTGTGCCGAAGTGACGTATGCAGCCGAATTGGACATATACTTAATCTTTGCGTCCGAATGCGAGGGAAAGGATATGTCATGGCAAAGGCTGTAAAGACGCCAAAAACCAATGCGATGCGCGAGCTGGAAAGTGCCGGCATTTCCTATGTTCTACATACGTACGAAGACGATGGTGATGAGTCGGTGGGCCTCGGGGGTCGCGATTTCGGAGCAGCTTGGCGAGGAGCCCGGTCAAGGATTTAAGACTTTGGTCTGCGTGACGCCGTCCAACGACTATGTCGTGTGCTGCATCCCTGTTGCCGACGAGCTCGATTTAAAGTCCGCCGCGCGTGCCGCGGGGGAAAAGTCCTTGGCCATGATGCATGTGAAGGATTTGCTTGCGGCGACTGGCTACGTTCGCGGCGGCTGCAGCCCGGTCGGTATGAAAAAACGCTACCGGACGCTCATTGATGAGACGTGTGTCCTTTGGGATACCATTTTTATTTCGGGAGGCAAGCGTGGTTATCAGCTCGAGCTTGCACCCGATGATTTAATTGCATTTTGCGGGGCGACGGTTGCCGCGATTACGAGAGAGGACTGAGCGATGCCGCAGGAAGAATTGAAGCGCGGAGCTCATTTTGCAAAAGAATCTGCGCCTCAGACACCCTCATCCGAAGCTTCTTCGTCGCGAGATGACACTGACGACATGGGCTCGTCGGACTACTCCACGGTTGGTCGTTCCGCCGGGCTTATGACCATTCTGACTATCGTGTCTCGCGTCACCGGTTTTATCCGCACGTGGGCAATGGCGGCCGCTATCGGCATGTCGCTACTCTCGTCCTCCTACCAGGTCGCCAACAACCTGCCCAATATGCTCTACGAACTCGTGATGGGTGGCATGCTCGTGACGGCGTTTTTGCCCGTGTACATGGGCGTGAGGCGTGAGCAGGGTCGCGAGGCCTCGAACGAGTACGTGGGCAACCTGCTCGGCATTCTGCTTTTGGTGCTGGGTGGCATTTCGTTGCTGGGGACCGTGTTTGCCCCGGGCTTTATCTGGACGCAATCGTTCCTTTCGGGTGACGGCGGCAGCATGGATACCGCTGCGTTCATGTTCCGTTTCTTTGCCATCCAGATTCTGTTCTATGGTTTGGGCTCGGTGTTCTCGGGCGTTCTCAACGCACACCGCGACTACTTCTGGTCGACGTTTGCCCCGGTCCTCAACAATGTGATCGTCATTGCGAGCTTTATGGGTTTTGCGCCCGTGTCCGCACAGTTTGGCGAACGTGCCGGCATCATCTTGATTGCGGCCGGTACGACCCTCGGTGTCTTTGTTCAGATGGCATGTCAGATTCCCGCGCTTGGCAAGCACGGCGTGCATCCCCATATCCATATCGACTTTAAGGACCCCGCGCTGCGCCAGACGATTGCGCTCGGTATCCCGACGCTGCTCGCCACGGTGTGCATGTTTGTCTCGACTTCTATCACCAACGCTGCCGCGCTGGTGGTCCAGCCCGAGACGGGTCCTTCCGTCATCGCCTATGCGCGCCTGTGGTACACGCTGCCCTACGCGCTGATTGCCGCCTCGCTTTCGACGGCGCTCTATACCGAGCTCTCTCACGACGCACAGGAGAAGGATTACGACAGCGTTCGCACGGGCATTTCGCGTGGCGTCGCCCAGATGCTGTTCTTCCTGATTCCGTTCGCGCTGTACCTGATTGTCTTCGCACGTCCGCTCAACATGATTTACTGTGCCGGCAAGTTCGATGAATCCGGCGTGGCGCTGGTGTCCGAGTACCTTGTCTACCTGGCGCTCTCGCTGCCGCTCTACGGCGTGGTCGTGTTGATGCAGAAGAGCTTCTCTGCCTTGCTCGACATGAAGCCCTATAGCCGCTATTGCCTGTATTCCGCCATCGGCCAGGCTGGCTCGGTTCTGCTGTTTGGCGTTGTGCTGGGCTTCGGTATGCCGGCAATCGCGCTTTCGTATGTCGTCGACTACGTGATCTTGGTCGGCTGTTCGCTGTGGTGGCTGCGTCGTCGCCTGCGTGGCCTTCAGGTCAAATCTATCCTGCATGGCGGTTTCTTTGGCCTTTGCTCGGGCGGCCTAGGGCTGCCGCAGGCGCCGGCGTCATGTGGGCGCTTGAACACTTTGTCGGGGTACTTGGCGGCTCGATTCTGATTACTCTTGGCTATGTTTGCGTTGCGGGTGTCGTCTCGCTTGCTGTTACCTTTGGCCTTGCCGTCGTTCTTAAGATGCCCGAGGTCTCGGCGCTGCTTCGTCGCAAGTAGGTGCGTGTGGCCGGTCACGACAACATTCCAACGCTTGCCGAGCAGGTTTCGCGCGTTCCCACGCAGCCCGGATGCTACCTTTGGAAGGATGCCAAGGGCGATGTCATCTACGTGGGCAAGGCGAAAAACCTACGCGCCCGCATGCGTCAATACGTGACACTGCAGGATGAGCGTCAAAAGATTCCGCTGATGATGCAGCTGGTGGCGAGCTTTGACTACATCGTTGTCGAAACCGAGCATGAGGCGCTTGTACTCGAGCGCAACCTGATCGGCCAGTACCATCCGTACTTTAACGTCGACCTCAAGGATGACAAGAGCTACCCCTTTATCGCCATTACAAAGGGCGACCTGTATCCCGCTATCAAATACACGCGTGAGCGTCATAAGCCGGGAACGCGCTATTTTGGACCCTATACCGATAGCCGTGCGGCACGTGAGACGATAGATACGCTGCGCAAGGTTATTCCCATCTGCTCTGCATCCTGTGCGGAGTGGCGTCGTTGTCGCCGTATCGTCGAGTCCCACAGGGGCGAGGAAGACATCGTCAATATGATTTGCGCGCAAAACGGGCGTCCCTGCTTTGACTACCATGTCGGGCGCGGCCCGGGTGCGTGTGTCGGCGCGATTTCTCCTACGGACTATGCCAAGAACGTCAAGCGTGTCGAGCGCTTTTTTGTCGGGCCATCGCAAGGATGTCGTCGATGAGCTGACCTCCGAGATGACGGATGCCGCCGAGGCGCTCGACTTTGAGCGCGCGGCACGCGTCAAACGTCGTTTGGAGGTCATCAGGGGTCTGGACGATCGTCAGCAAGTCGTTTTTCCCTCCAGTGTCGATATCGATGTCATCGGTTTCTATCGCGAGGAGACCATCTCCGCCGCTTGCGTCTTTGTCGTGCGTGAGGGTCGAACGGTTCGAACCTGCGAGTTCATTCTTGACAAGGGTCTTGATGTTGACGAGGAAGAGCTCCAGTCGGGCTTTCTTAAGCGCTATTACGACGAGACGGCTGATATTCCAGCTGAGGTCAACCTTTCCGTCGAGCTTGAGGATGCGGAGGCGCTGGGGGAGTGGCTTGCGGGCAAGCGTGAGCGTTCCTGCCATCTCCATAGGCCGCAGCGTGGCGAAAAGCACCGTCTGCTCGATATGGCATCCAAAAATGCGCGCCATGCCCTCATGCGCTACATGATGCGAACGGGGTACGCTGACGACCGCACCAATCAAGCGCTCCTGGAGCTCGAAAGTGCGTTGGCGCTGCCATCGCCGCCGTTGCGTATCGAGTGCTTCGATATCTCTACACTGCATGGCACCTTTACGGTCGCCTCGATGGTGGTGTTTACCAACGGGCGCGCCGACAAGAGCCAGTACCGTCGTTTTAAAATTCAGGCCGAATTGGACGAGGCAAACGACTTCGTGTCGATGTCCGAGGTTTTGGGACGACGCTATGCTCCCGAGCGCATGGCCGACGAGCGCTTTGGCTCGCGCCCCGATTTGCTCGTTGTCGATGGCGGTAAGCCGCAATTGACCGCTGCGATCAAGCAACTTGAGGCTCTTGGGCTCGATATACCAGTTTGTGGCTTGGCGAAGGCCGACGAGGAAGTTTTTGTGCCTTGGGACGAGACTCCTGTCGTGCTGCCGACCGGGTCTGCTTCGCTCTATCTAATTAAGCAGGTACGCGATGAGTCCCACCGATTTGCCATCACGTTCCACCGTGAGTTGCGCGATAAAGCCATGACGGTTTCGGTACTCGATGACGTTCCAGGCGTGGGACCCACCAGAAAACGTGCCCTTATGCGCCATTTTGGTTCGATGAAGCGTTTGCGCGCGGCGAGCGAGCAAGAGATCGCGGAAGTTCGCGGCATACCTGCCGATGTTGCCAAGGCGGTCCACGAGGCGCTCGTTGCGTGGAATGCCGAGCGCGCCGAGGCGGCGGCTGGCCATTCCGATAGCTAAACACGAGCCTAAACTACTGATATACATGATTGCGTGATTTTCAACCATTTATTTCGCCATGATTGCATGCTGGTTTTCGGGTTTTATTAACGCTAAAACGTTTGACTAGCCCTAGTGAACAACCCCTGCTATCCTGCGGGTTGACGAAGACTGATATCTCACCTCGCCGATACATACTGTCTGGCGAATCATTTGTCAACGAATTCGGTGAACGGTAGTAAATACCGTTCAAGCGTATGTATGTATCGGTCGCCGAGCGCGGCACCTCAGTTGGGTTCGTCGGTAGGTAAGGTATATATCGTCCGCAAGTTGCGCGGGGGCAAGTCTAGGTGCTCCCGAGTAAGATTCTCTATTGATAGGAGAAGACATGGCCATCATCAACAAGGGTATGTCCAGGCGTTCGTTCCGCGGCCTCACCGGCAGCGTGGCTGCTGTCGCCGGCCTTGGTCTCACTGGCTGCGGTGGCAGCTCTAGCGACGAGGGTTCCGCTTCCGGCTCCACCGATTCCGCCAACCGTGGCGGCGGTGTGATTACCGCTGGTTCCGCTTACGCTCCGTCCAGCTTCGATCCCGCCAGCACCGGCTCCGCTGTGGGCCTGGGTGCTAACTGGCACGTCGTCGAGGGTCTCTACGGCATCGATTACCACGACTACAGCACCTTCAACGAGCTCGCCACCGACGATCCCAAGTCCGTGGACGACACTACTTTCGAGGTCACCATCCGCAAGGGCGCCAAGTTCTCCGATGGTACCGAGGTCACTGCTGACGATGTCGTTGCCTCCTACACCGCTTGCGCTGCTTCCGCTACCTATGCTCCGTTCTTCCAGCCCTTCGAGTCCATCGAGGCCAAGGACGCCAGCACCGTGACGGTCAAGACTAAGGTCCCCAACTTCTCCCTGCTCAAGGATCGTCTGGCCATCGTCCGCGTTACCCCGGCCACCCAGACCGAGGAGGATCGCGCCAAGCAGCCGATCGGTTCCGGCCCCTGGATGTACGACTCTATCTCCGATACCGAGATCACCCTGGTTCCCAACCCCGAGTACAACGGTGAGTATGCTGCCGAGGATAAGAAGATCCAGTACAGCATCCTGACCGACCCCACCGCTCGCGTTACCGCCCAGCAGGAAGGCTCCACGCTCGTTATGGAGCTCGTTACCGCTGACGCCGTCGACCAGCTCGAGAGCGCCGGCTGCAAGATCGATAACGTTCAGGGCTTCGGCACCCGCTTCATCATGTTCAACGTCGCCAAGGAGCCTTGGAACAACGTCAAGGTCCGTCAGGCTGTCATGTATGCGCTCGACACCGAGAAGATGGTCAGCAACACCTTCGCCGGCCTTGCCACCGCTGCCAGCTGCTACCTGCCCAAGAGCTTCACCAACTATCATGAGGCTTCCACGGTGTACAAGACCGACGCCAAGAAGGCTAAGAAGCTCATCGAGGAGTCTGGCATCACCCCGGTGCTATCACCCTGCGCACCACCGACAACGAGCAGATTAAGGGCATGGCCGCCCAGGTCAAGAACGACCTCGACGCTCTCGGCTTCGAGGTGACCATCCAGACCGATACCTCGCCGGCCACCTACGCTGCCATCGACGGCGGCGAGGCCTACGATATCCTCCTTGCCCCTGGCGATCCGTCCTGCTTCGGCGCCGACCCCGACCTGCTGCTCAACTGGTGGTACGGCGACAACGTCTGGATGCAGACCCGTTGCCCGTGGAAGGAGTCCGCTGAGTGGGAGAAGCTCCACGGTCTCATGGACGAGGCTCTTGCCGCCGAGGGCGACGAGCAGCAGAAGAAGTGGAACGAGTGCTTCGACATCATTGCCGACAACGCCGTTCTGTACCCCGTTGTCCACGTCAAGACCGTCTCCGCTTTCTGGGACGATCCGTCCACTGCACCCAACGGCGAGGCCCTCGATGGCTTCAAGGGCATCGGCACGACGAGCATGTCCTTCAGGGGCGTTGCGACCGTCAAGGCGTAAGACTCGCTTGAGTCTGTATGCAGGATGCCGGTCGTTGGTACAGTATCCTCATAGTTGAAACAAAGACCCGGGCGGCAACGATGTCGCTCGGGTCTTGTAATGAGTATCCGTACTCATATACCAGTTGGTCCTACCGACAAAAGAAAGGGGAGAGAACGTGAACAACTTTCTACGTTTGATTGGAAGGCGTCTCGTGGCGCTGCCGATCATGGCATTGGGCGTCACCGTCCTGTGTTCTTCCTTATGTCGTTCTCCAAGACCGACCCCGCCTATACGGCGTTGGGTGACGGTGCCTCGCCCGAGGCGGTTGCCGAGTACCATGAAAGTATGGTCTGGACGACCCCGGCCCGTGCGCTACGTGCGCTATATGGGCGATCTGATCCATGGCGACATGGGCACCTATGGTGCTGCTCGCAACTCCGTTGCCAAGCGCATCTCCACGGCCCTGCCCGTCACGATGCAGCTGACCTTCATCGGTCTTGCCATCGGTGCGGTCGTTTCGTTTTTGACTCGGCGTCATCGCGGCACTGTATCGCGACAAATGGCCGGACCAAGTGATCCGCGTCTTTTCCATCGCCGGCTTGGCAACCCCGTCGTTCTGGCTTGCCGTTCTGTTGATCCTGCTGTTCTCTTCCTACCTTAAGGTGCTCCCGGCATCGGGTGCTCTGCCTCACTTCACCACTAATCCGGCTGGCTATCTGGGACGTATGATCATGCCCGCTATCGCCTTGGCATTTCCGCTGACGGGCCAGATGACTCGTATCGTGCGTACCGCCATGGTCGAGGAGCTCGACAAGGATTATGTCCGTATGGCTCGCGGCGCCGGCGTTCCCGAGAAGGTCGTCGTCGGCATCAACGTTTTGCGCAACGCGCTGATCACCCCGGTCACCACCCTCGGTCTTAAGATCGGTTACCTTATGGGCGGCGCCGTCGTCATCGAGGTTATCTTCAACCTCCCCGGCATGGGTACCGCGATTCTGCAGGGCGTTCAGGGCAACGAGGCGAACCTGGTTCAGGGCGTCGTCATCGTCGTTGCTCTTGCCTTCATCATCATCAACATCGTGGTTGACATGCTCTACCTGCTCATCAACCCGCGCATCAGGACGGTGTAGATTATGGTAAAGATTCGAGAGAAGCAAACCGAGCAGCTCGAGAAAGCTGCCTCCAAGGGGCTCAAGCTCGGTGGCTGGAAGAAGATGACGCTGTCTTCTAAGATTGCCGCCGTCGTGCTGGTGCTGGTCGCCCTGACCGCGATTCTGGCGCCCCTTCTTGCCCCCTATAGCCCGGTCGAGATTTTCACTGCTCGTCAGGCTCCCGGCAATGGATTTATTTTCGGTACCGACGATAAGGGCCGCGACATCCTGTCGCGTATGCTTTACGGTGGCCGTTACTCGCTGATCATCGGCTTCGGTGCTACTGCCATGGCTCTGGTCTGCGGTTCGGTCGTGGGCGCCCTCGCGGCGGTTTCGCGCAAGTCCGTTTCCGAGGCGATCATGCGCATCCTGGATATCATCATGTCCATCCCGGGCATCGCCCTCGCTGCCGTCTTCGTCTCCATCCTGGGCAATTCCGTGCCGTCGATCATCTTCGCCATCGGCTTTATGTATACTCCGCAGATTGCCCGTATCGTACGCGCCAACATCGTGTCCGAGTACGGCGAGGACTATGTCCGCGCGGTCATCGTTTCCGGCGCCAAGGCTCCGTGGATTTTGATCAAGCATGTTCTGCGTAACTGCATCGCCCCGATCATGGTCTTTACCGTTACCCTGGTCGCCGACGCCATCATCTTCGAGGCCTCGCTGACCTTCATCGGCGCTGGTATCCAGGAGCCCACCGCTACCTGGGGCAACATCCTCGCCGACGCCCGCGGCGGCGTGCTCGCTGGCCGTTGGTGGCAGGCGCTGTTCCCGGGCCTGGCCATCATGATCACCTGCCTGGCGCTCAACATCCTCTCCGAGGGCATTACCGACGCCATGGCCGCTGCTCCCTCCGCCGCCCGGATCCGACTGATTCCTCCAAGCGTCGCGAGGCCGACCTGCTGGTCTCCGACCCCGTTCGCGCCTACAAGGAGCAGGCCCAGTCCCTCTCCGCCCGTCTTGGCGCCCTGCGCGATGTTGAGCTCAAGCGTGACGATCGCCATGTGCCCGACGAGTCTGTCGAACCGATTCTCTCGGTCCGTGACTTCTGCATCCAGTTTGAGCATCACGGTGATATCAACGTCGTCGACCATGTCAACTTTGACGTCCGTCCTGGTCAGACCATGGGCCTGGTGGGCGAGTCCGGTTGCGGTAAGTCCATCACCACGCTGGCCATCATGGGCCTGACCGATGAGGACGAGCACCTTTCCGGCGAGGTCCTCTGGGAGGGCCGTGACCTGCTCAAGATGAGCAAGAAAGGAGTGGTTCGGCCTGCGCGGTACCGATATCGCTATGGTCTATCAGGACGCCCTATCCTCGCTCAACCCCTCCATGCTCATTTCCGCCCAGATGAAGCAGCTCACCAAGCGCGGCGGCACCCGTAGCGCCGAGGAGCTCCTGGAGCTCGTGGGCCTCGATCCCAAGCGCACGCTCGAGAGCTATCCGCATGAGCTTTCCGGCGGCCAGCGTCAGCGCGTTCTGATCGCTATGGCCCTTACCCGCGACCCCAAGCTGGTCATCTGCGACGAGCCCACGACCGCTCTGGACGTTACCGTCCAGAAGCAGGTCATCAAGCTGCTTAACGACCTTCAGGCCAAGCTCGGCTTTGCCATGATCTTCGTTTCGCACGACCTGGCGCTGGTCGCCGAGGTCGCCCACAACATCACGGTTATGTACGCTGGTCAGGTTATCGAGCAGGCACCCACCAAGGAGCTGCTCACCAACCCGATCCACGAGTACACCCGCGGTCTTCTGGGCTCCGTTCTGTCCATCGAGAGCGGCTCGGGCCGTCTGCACCGTCCCCGGCGCCGTTCCGAGCCCGCGCGATTTCCCCAAAGGGCGATCGCTTCGCGCCCCTGCTCGAGCCATCCGCGTATTGGCCTGGACACCCGTCCGGTCTTCAAGCGCGTGCCCGGCACCGAGCACTTCTATTCCGAGCTCCCCGACGAGGTGCTCAAGGCAAATGGTTTGACCCCTCACGCGGAGGTGATGTAGATGAGCGAGACCGCAGTCAACGGCGTCGAGCCGATCATCTTCCTTGATGACGTCCACGTCACCTTTAGGACCCGTACCGGCTCGATTCTGCACCCCAACCTGGTTCACGCCGTCCAGGGTGTAACGATTAAGCTCATGCCCGGACAGACGATCGGCATCGTCGGCGAGTCCGGTTGCGGTAAGTCCACCACCGCTAACGTCATGTGCGGCCTGCAGGCCCCCACGAGCGGCAAGGTCTACTTTAAGGGCAAGGACGTTACCAAACGTACCGCCGAGGACCGTCGCCACATGGGTCGCGTCATCTCGGTCGTGTTCCAGAACCCGGCCACGGCGCTCAACCCCCGCATGGTCGTTCGCGAGCAGCTGCTCGACCCCATGCGCGTCCACAACCTGGGTACCGAGGCCGAGCAGGAGAAGCGCGTCAAGGAGCTCTTGGAGCTCACCGGTCTGCCCAGCTCCGCCGCCGAGGTTCTTCCTGGCCAGCTTTCGGGCGGCCAGCGTCAGCGCGTCGCAATTGCCCGTGCCCTGTCGCTGAACCCCGATGCCATCATCGCCGACGAGCCCACCTCGGCTCTGGACGTTTCGGTCCGCGCGCAGATTCTCAACCTGCTGACCGACCTTAAGAAGGAGCTCGGCCTGGCCATGGTGTTCATCAGCCATGACATCCAGACGGTCCGCTATATCTCTGACGACATCATCGTTATGAATGGCGGCAAGATCGTCGAGCAGGGCGAGGCCAAGCAGGTCTTCCAGCATCCCCAGGATCCCTCACCAAGATGCTGCTCGGCGCTGCGCCGTCGTTGCTGCACCCCAAGCTCGGCGAGTAGCCTCGCTTTCCCTCCCGTGCGCCCGGTTCCCTTGCCGGGCGCACCTCCGTTGCGATTTCGAAAGGTTGGGTTCACGAGCCATGCCAAGTGCTCAGGAGCTACAACATCAATTTGGTGAATATCGAGGCGCCATGCCCCGTCCATCAGATTTCGATCTCTTTTGGAAGGATCGCATGGCCGAGGCCGACGCCGTCGGGCTTGACTATGCGATCGACACGGCATCGGTCACCGATGCCGCGACCTGCCAGCTTTTCGACCTCTGGTATACCGGCATGTGTGGCGCGCGCCTGCATGCCAAGTACCTTAAACCCGTCTCGGACGAGCCCGTGCCATTGGTGCTTCAGTTCCATGGGTATCCGGGTGCAAGCCGCAGCTGGTTTGAGCAGGCGTCGTTTGCGGGCATGGGCATGGCACTCATCGCCCTCGACTGCCCCGGCCAAGGAGGTCCCTCCGAGGACATTGGTGGATTTGAGGGCACAACGGTTGCCGGGCATATCGTCGCCGGCATCGACGGCGACCCGGCCAACCTCTACTATGTCCCGCTTGCACCAAGATATTCGCATCCTGTGCCGTATTGTTCGCGAGCTCGAGGGCATCGATCTTTCCCGTGTGTTTGTGAACGGCGCGTCGCAGGGTGGTGGTTTGGGCATTGCGACCTGTGCGCTTAACAGCGAGCTTATCAATCGTGCCGCCATCCTCTATCCCTTCCTGTCAGATTTCCGCCTAGTCTGGGATTTGGATGCAGACGACATTGCCTACGAGGGCCTGCGCTATTGCTCTCGCTGGTTTGACGAGGACTCGACTCGTATTGACGAAGCCTATGCCAAGCTGGCGTACTTCGATTCCAAGAACTTTGCCCCTATGGTCAAATGCCCCGTGCTGTTTGGCACCGGCACAGCCGATATCGTCTGCCCGCCAGCGACGCAGTTTGCGGTCTATAACAACCTGACCTGCGAAAAGCGTCATGAGTTCTTTGAAGGCTTTGGCCACGAGGAGATTCAGGATTTTGACGATTTGATTATTCCGTTTTTCTGCAAGGGAGGGGAGGCTCATGTCTAAGTGCGAGAGCAATGTTAATGAGCTGATTGTCCCCGGGCTCGTGGGAATTCCTGGAACGGTTTCGTCAAGGCTCGCAGAATATCGGGACTGGTGCGGTGATGTCCAAGCAGATGTTTCTGATTTAGAGACATGCGCTTCGAATCTTGAGATTCAAGGCCTGGCCATTACGGCGATTGACTTTGTTAACCCCTGCGCCCGTTACTCGGAGGTCTCCTTTGAGCTCGGTGACGATGCGATTCACGCTCGTTTGATCGAGCCTGTCGGTCGTGCCCGAGTATCTGAGCGCGTGCCGTTGTGCCTGATGTTCCACGACATCGATCGGCCTGTGCGCGGCTGGCATCACATGACGAGATTTGCCGCCATGGGGTATGCCGTCCTCGCGCTGGATGACGATGTTGCTGGTGCGGACGACCTGCAGCGGGGGATTTCTTCGCCCGCTTTTGTCGAGCGCGTCCGTTGGGGTTGCGCGCTGGCGAAGGTGGCGCGCAATCTTGATGGCATGGACCCCGACCGCATCTTTGCATGGGGCGAGGGTCTAGGCGGCGGAGTCGCGCTGGCGGTTTCTGCTCTGGACGAGCGGGGCCTCGCCTGCACGGCGGTTGCCAATCCGCTTCCTGGCGGCCTCGAGGCGCTGTCGTCTCGGGTGCGCGGATCGGTGCTCATGGGCACATCGCTTATGGATACCGTGAGCGATCCCAAGGATCAGTTTGCCGTATTCAACGGTCTTGAGTGTGACCGGAGACATATCATCTATGCCAAATACGCTCACGAGCGCATCAATGCGTTCGAAAACGAAGTCGTCGACTTTTTTAACCAAACGTTCTACTCGTGTTCTTTGGCCTAGACGGCCTGGACACTGCCAACAAGAGTGGGCGGCATAGGGCTGCCCACCAGACAACTAAGGAGATTCTTGTGGCAACTCAGAAATTCACCGGCGTTATCCCTCCCGTCGTTGTTCCCGATACCGAAGACCACCAGCTCGATGTTGCCTCCTTTGAGCGCAGCATCAACCGCATGATCGATGCCGGCGTCGATGGCTTGTTCTTCCTGGGCTCCTCGGGCGCGAGGTCGTCTTCTCCACCGACGAGCGTCGCCGTCAGATCATCTCCGAGGCCGTCCGTATCGTCGACCACCGCGTTCCCGTTCTGGTCGGCATCATCGACACCGAGACCGAGCGCATGATCGAGCACGGTAAGGTCGCTCAGGAGCTGGGCGCCGATGCGCTCGTCGCCACCTGCCCGTTCTATGCCCTGCAGGGCATGACCGAGGTCGAGGAGCACTTCCGCATCCTGCATGAGGAACTCGACCTGCCCATCTTCGCCTATGACATCCCCGTGTGTGTCCACACCAAGCTCCCGTGGAAGCTCCTTGCCAAGCTCGGTGCCGAGGGCGTTCTGGCCGGCGTCAAGGATTCCTCGGGTGATGACATCTCGTTCCGCTACCTCGTTCAGGAGAACGAGAAGAACGGCCATCCGATGAGCATCCTCACCGGTCACGAGGTTGTTGTCGACGGCGCCTACCTCGGTGGCGCCGACGGTTCCGTTCCGGGTCTCGCCAACGTTGAGCCCGAGGGCTACGTGCGTCAGTGGAAGGCCGCTCAGGCTGGTGACTGGGCTACCGTCAAGGCCGAGCAGGATCGCCTCAATGAGATTTCGCACATCTGGGATGTCACCTCGGGCGTCCAGGGTTATGCCGGTGGCGTCGGCGCCTTCAAGACCGCTATGAACCTCATGGGTATCTTCGACAGCCCGACCATGCCGCGCCCGGTGAAGGCCATGACCGGCGAGAACGTCGAGGCTATTAAGAAGGTCCTCCAGGACAACGGTCTCCTGTAAAGCTTCCCCGGGCACCCGACCTCGCCGTTCAACCGTGCGGCCATGACCCATTAGGTCAATGGCCACACGGTTTCTCGGCGATCTCGGGCATCTGGAAAACCTTTACCGCGCTGTGACGGCTAGCCTGACGGCGCATTTCCTGTAGTTGTTTTTTATCTCCTAAGGAGAGCGACATGGAGAACAAGTACGTCTGCTCTGTCGATATCGGCGGAACTAAGATCGCGACTGCCATCATGGAGTACCCGGCTGACGGCAGCGTGCCACATCCCGTTTTTGAGGCCGAGGTTCCTACCGAGGCCCAGGAGGGCGGCGAGGCCGTCTTCCAGCGTATCGAGGCGTCCATCAAGGCTGCTCTCGAGGCGAATCCCGATGTCGAGGTCCTTGGCGTCGGTATCGGTGCCGCCGGCGTCGTCGATCCCAAGACGGGCGCCATCGCGTATGCCAATGAGATCATGCCCGGCTGGTCCGGCGTTCAGTTGGGGCCGCGTCTGCGCGAGGACCTCGGTCTTCCCGTTGCCGTTGTGGGCGACGTGCAGGCTCATGCTCTGGGCGAGGCCCACTGGGGCGTCGGCAAGGGCAAGTTCTCCGTCTTGTGTCTTGGCATCGGTACGGGCATCGGCGGCGCATATGTCGAGAACGGCCGCGTGATGCAGGGCTTCCATGGTGCTGCCGGCCATATGGGCCACATCGAGTGCTCGGCTGCCGCCGGCATTCCCTGCGCCTGCGGGCGTTCCGGCCATCTGGAGTCGGTTGCTTCGGGCACTTCCATTGGTCGTATGTACGATGAGCGTTTTGGCCGCGTCGACCCCAGCCGTCCTTCGGTCGGTCGCGATGTGAACGATCTGTGCCGTGCGGGCGACGCAAAGGCGACCGAGGTCATCCATGACGCCGGCTTTGCGCTGGGGGCCAGCTTGGGCTCGCTCGCTAACATCCTGGACCCTGAGGTCATCGTGCTTTCGGGCGGCGTGATTCACCAAGGTCCCGATTGGCGTTCGCAGACGTGGAAGGATTCGGTGCACGAGGGCTATGCCAGCCAGGCGCTCGATCCGCTTCAGGACACGCCGATCCTCATCGGTTCTCTGGAGGGCGATGCTCCGCTCATCGGTGCCGCTGAGCATCTTCTTGCCTCGTTGAAGTAAACGTATCTTCTGTAGGAGCCTCCCGAGACAACACGCCTCGGGAGGCTGTTCTGAGAAAGGTTACAGCCTTATGAGAAAGGTTGAGTCGACCCCGTCGATCCTTTGATTCAATCCCTGAAGGGCAAGCTCGTCGTGAGCGTTCAGGCGTATATGGGCGAGCCGCTTCGTACGCCCGAGACCATGGCTCAAATGTCTCGTGCTTGCGAGCTCGGCGGCGCCGCCGCCATTCGCTGCCAGGGTCTTGCCGACATTGCCGCCATTAAGGGTCGCTGTGAGGTTCCCGTCATCGGCCTGTGGAAAGATGGGCACGAGGGCGTTTACATCACGCCGACGCTGCGTCACGCTCGCGCCTGCGTTGCTGCCGGTGCCGATATCGTGGCGATCGACGCCACCGATCGTCCGCGCCCCGATGGCAAGACGGTCGAGGATACTTTCCGCCCGCTGCACGAGGAGGGTGTGCTCCTGATGGCGGATTGTGCCACCATCGAGGATATTCGCCGTGCTGTTGATATGGGCTTTGACCTGGTATCCACCACGCTTTCTCACGGCGTCGCCGCCATCGACTGCACCATGGCCGATGGCGCCGACCTGCCGCTCCTGCGTCAGGCGACTGAGGAATTCCCCGGCCTTCCTATCATTTGCGAGGGTCGCGTGCATACGCCCGAGGAGGCTCGCGCCGCGATCGATGCTGGCGCTGGGCCATTGTCGTCGGCACCGCCATCACGCACCCCACGAGTATTACGAGTTGGTTCAAGGCTGCGCTTGAGGCGTAAGACAGGCCTCGTATCCGCTCGGGGCGGTATACTCAATTTAGGCAATTGACCGCGCGGGATCCGGGTTGCTGGGTCCCGCGCTTGTTTTCGGGAGGCAGCACATGCAAAAGGGAGATGCCATGGATGCGGCGGAGCGCTCGGAGCGCATCCCCGATATCGTCATCATCACCGGAATGTCCGGATCGGGCCGCACACAGGCCATGCACGTGTTCGAGGACATGGGCTATTTTTGCATCGATAACCTGCCTCCGCGTCTCATCGCCCAGCTTGCCGAGCTCGTCGGCATCAATACGGGCGTGGGCAGGCATCTCGCCGTCACCCTGTGATTTGCGTAGCCAAGGACTGTTTGACGAGTTGCTCGATGCGGTCGCCGCGCTCGAAGAGCGCGAGATGAGCTGTGACATCGTGTTTCTCGAGGCCTCTGACGAGGTGCTGATCCGTCGTTATAGCGAAAACCGCCGCCGCCATCCCATTGCCAAGCCGGGGGAGACTACGGCCGATGCGATTCAGCGCGAGCGCCTGCAGCTGCAGGGTGTGCGCGACCGAGCCGATATGATCATCGACACGAGCCGCCTGCGTACCTCTGCCCTGCGCAACAAATTGCGCATGGCGTTCTCCGAGTTGTCCGACCAGCAGCTCATGGACGTTCACGTGTTCTCGTTTGGCTTTAAGCACGGTATGCCCGTTGAGGCGGACATTATGATCGACGTCCGCTTCCTGCCTAATCCGTTCTACGATCCCGAGATGCGCACGATGACCGGTCTCGATAAAAAGGTCTCCGATTTTGTTCTGGACCATCCCAAGACGCAGGAGTTCTGGAAAGCTTGGACGCAGCTGCTCGATACGGTGATGCCGGGCTATATCGCGGAGGGTAAGCCGCAGCTTTCTATCGCCATCGGCTGCACGGGCGGTCAACACCGCAGCGTTGCCATCGCCGAGGCCACGGCACGTTATTTGGAAGGCGCTCAATATCACGTGAGCATTTCCCACCGCGACCTGTCGCGCGCCAACACGAAAGCATAGGCCTGCATGTCGTTTACCGCCGAGGTGCGTGACGAACTCGCGCGCTGCGAACCCGAATGTGAATACTGCGATTTGTCGACGCTTGCCGCCCTGACGCGTGTGAGCGGTACACTTTCGCTGGCCGGCTCCGGGCGGTATCGTTTGACGGTCGCGACCGAGACGGGCGCCGTCGCGCGCACGATGATCACACTGACGCATCGCATCCTTAAGCTCAAAACGGAATTCACCGTTCGTAAATCTGTATTGCATAAGGTTCGAAACTACCTCATCACCTTGCCTGATCAGCCAGACCTGGATAAGGCTCTGGTGCTGCTGGGTATCCTCGACCGCAGGGGAGGACTTGTCGCCGGCGTGCCCCGACATATCGTTGCCCGTCCCTGCTGCAGGCTTGCCTATATCCGCGGCGCGCTCATCGCGGGCGGCTTCGTGGCCGATCCACGCGGCGATTTTCATTTGGAGATCGCTGTGCAGGGCGAGCAATATGCCAAGGGGCTCTGCGATCTGTTGGAGCAGATTGGGGTCCATGCTCGTGTTAATGCGCGGCGGGGGTCATATGCCGTGTACATTAAGAGCGCCGAGGAGATCGAGCATCTATTAAAGCTGATTGGTGCCAAGCGCAGCGTTGCCGAGATTGAGGAGGCGCGCGCGGTCAAGTTGGTTAAGAACGATGTGAACCGTCGCGTGAACGCCGAGCTCGCCAACCAGACCAGAAGCGCCGGTGCCGCCCAGCATCAGCTTGCGTTGATCGATGAGCTCGAGCAGCGTGGCCTTCGCGATGCGCTTCCGGATGCCTTGGCGGTCTTTTGCGACCTGCGCGAGCGCTACCCGATCTTTCGCTGCGTGATTTGGGGGAGATGGCTGACCCTCCCTTGTCGAAGTCGGCCCTCTACCATCGTGTTTTACGGCTTGAAAAGCTCATTGAAGCAAACAGGTAGTTTGAAGTATCGACTTATATATGGATTTAACTGCTATTTTAGTCTTTAAAACGTTTTAATGTAAATTTGATTTTCAATTTCGAGCATTCTCGTGAAATTCAAGTCAAAAAAAAGGTATATTAGGCGAGTGGTTAGTTTGTGGGCCTCAACGGCGGGCGCTGTAGCTCGCGGGGGCCTTACGAAAGGAGACACAATGGCAGTAAAGGTTGCTATTAACGGCTTCGGTCGCATCGGTCGTCTGGCTTTCCGTCAGATGTTCGGTCATGAGGGCTCCGAGATCGTCGCTATCAACGACCTCACCTCTCCCGATATGCTCGCTTACCTGCTGAAGTACGACTCCACGCAGGGCAACTACGCTCGCGATCACGAGGTCGTTGCTGGCGAGGATTCCATCACCGTTGACGGCAAGGAGATCAAGATCTACAAGGAGGCCGACGCCAACAACCTGCCTTGGGGCGACCTTGACGTCGACGTCGTTCTCGAGTGCACCGGCTTCTACACCAGCAAGGCTAAGGCTCAGGCCCACATCAACGCTGGCGCCAAGAAGGTCGTCATCTCCGCTCCGGCTGGCAGCGATCTGCCCACCATCGTGTACAACGTCAACCATGAGACGCTGACCGCTGAGGACAACATCATCTCCGCTGCTTCCTGCACCACCAACTGCCTCGCCCCGATGGCCAAGGGTCTGAACGACTTCGCTCCCATCGTGTCCGGCATCATGACCACCATTCACGCCTGCGACTGGCGACCAGATGCCGCTCGACGGCCCGCAGCGCAAGGGCAACAAGCGTCGTAGCCGCGCCTGCGCCGTTAACATCGTCCCCAACACCACCGGTGCTGCCAAGGCTATCGGCCTGGTTCTCCCCGAGCTCAACGGCAAGCTCATCGGTGCCGCCCAGCGCGTCCCGACGCCGACCGGCTCGCTCACCAACCTCTACGCTGTCGTTGACAAGAAGGTCACCGTCGACGAGGTCAACGCTGCTATGAAGGCCTACGCCGAGACCATCTCCGAGACCTTCGCCTACAACGAGGACCAGATCGTCTCCCGCGACATCGTCGGCGAGACCCACGGTTCCATCTTCGACGCCACTCAGACCATGTGCTCTGACCTCGGCAACGGCCAGACCCTCGTTCAGGTCACCTCTTGGTACGACAACGAGAACTCTTACACCTCTCAGATGGTCCGCACCATCAAGTACTTCGAGAAGTTCGTTGCTTAATTTAGCTTTTAGCGAATAGCTCGTTGAGCGTCTAAAGAAGGGCGCGGCCTTATAGGGCTTACACCCTAGGGTCGCGCCCTTTTTATAAGAAATCGTCTGCCGTAATGGGAGGCAGACACGTACGAAAGGTAGAAGCAAACATGGCCTTTACCAAGAAGACCGTCCGCGACATCGATGTCGACGGCAAGCGCGTTCTCGTCCGCGTTGACTTCAACGTGCCTATCAAGGATGGCGTCGTTGGCGACACCACCCGTATCAAGGCTGCCCTGCCCACCATCAACTATCTCGTTGAGCACAACGCTCGCGTCATCCTCATGAGCCACCTCGGCCGTCCCGAGGGCACCGGCTTCCAGCCCGAGCTCTCCCTTGAGCCTGTCGCCAAGAAGCTCGCCGAGCTCTCTGGTCTTGACGTTGCCTTTGTTGCCGACACTTACGGCGAGAAGGCTGCCGAGGCTGTCGCCGCCGTCGAGCCGGGCAAGGTCCTCGTTCTCGAGAACGTCCGCTTCGATAAGCGTGAGAAGAAGAACGATCCCGAGATCGCCAAGAAGCTCGCTTCCTATGGTGACGTCTTCGTTCTCGATGCCTTCGGCACCGCTCACCGCGCCCAGGGTTCCGTCGTGGGCCCCGCCGCTTACCTGCCTGCCGTCGCCGGCTTCCTGCTCGAGAAGGAGGTCGACACGCTGACCGGCATCTTCGCCGAGCCCGAGCGCCCCTTCGTCGCCATCGTCGGCGGTTCCAAGGTTTCCTCCAAGATCGGCGTTCTCGATCACCTCATCGACTCTGCTGACACCCTGATCATCGGTGGCGGTATGGCCTACACCTTCTTCCTGGCTCAGGGCCTGTCCGTCGGTCAGTCCCTCAAGGAAGAGGACTGGGTCGAGCGCGCTGGCGAGATGCTCAAGAAGGCCGAGGAGAAGGGCGTCAAGATCCTGCTCCCCATCGACAACCGCGTTGCCGATCACTTTGGCGAGGACGCTGTCCCCGAGGTTGTCGCTTCCGACGCTATCCCCGACGATCGTGAGGGCATGGACATCGGCCCCAAGACCGAGGAGCTCTACGCCGAGGCCGTCAAGGGCGCCAAGACCGTGTTCTGGAATGGTCCCATGGGCGTCTTCGAGTTCGACAACTTCGCTCACGGCACCCAGGCTATCGCCGAGGCTGTCGCCGATGCCGACTGCACCTCGATCATCGGCGGTGGCGACTCTGTCGCAGCTGTCAACAAGTTCAACCTGGCCGACAAGATGAGCTGGATCTCCACCGGTGGTGGCGCTTCCATGGAGCTCGTCGAGGGTAAGGCCCTGCCCGGAGTGGAGGCGCTTCTCGATGCCTAATCGCACCCTTCTTATCGCTGGTAACTGGAAGATGAACAACGACGTCGCCGAGGCCGCCAAGCTCGCCGACGAGCTGGCTCAGGCTCTGCCCGAGGTTCCGGCCGGCGTCGAGGTGCTCGTCTGCCCTCCGACCATCGACATCACCACGGTTCATGACCGCATTCAGGCTGCCCCCATCGCCCTCGGTGCGCAGAACGTGTACTGGGAGGCCAAGGGTGCCTTCACCGGTGAGTCCTCTTGCGACATGCTCAAGTCCGCTGGCTGCACCTACTGCATCGTCGGCCACTCCGAGCGTCGCGGCTACTTCCACGAGACCGACGAGGACCAGAACAAGAAGGCTAAGGCTCTCGTTGCCGCCGGCCTTGTTCCCGTCTTCTGCTGCGGCGAGTCCCTCGAGGTCCGCGAGGCTGGCACCTATGTCGAGCACGTCGTGAACCAGGTCAAGGCTGGCCTTGCTGGTCTTGAGATCACCTGCCCCAAGCAGGTCGTCGTCGCCTACGAGCCCATCTGGGCCATCGGCACCGGCAAGACCGCTACCGCCGAGGACGCTCAGGAGGTCTGCGGTGCTATCCGTGAGACCCTCAAGGAGATGTTCGGCGAGGAGCTCGCTAACGGCATCCGCGTGCTGTATGGCGGTTCCGCCAAGCCCGGCAACATCGCCGAGCTCGTCGCCAAGCCCGACGTTGACGGCGCCCTCGTGGGCGGCGCTTCGCTCAAGGCTGCCGACTTCGCCTCTATGGTCGTCAAGGCAGGCGAGTAGGACATATGGCACAACGTCATCTTCCTGCACTCCTGATTATCATGGATGGCTGCGGCCTTGCTCCGGCCGATGGCGAGAACGCCGTCGCCGCTGCCAAGACGCCCTTCCTTGATGGCCTGTACGAGAAGTACCCCCACACCACGCTCGGTGCTTCGGGCGAGGACGTGGGCCTTCCCGACGGCCAGATGGGTAACTCCGAGGTGGGTCACCTCAACATCGGTGCCGGCCGCATCGTGTTCCAGGAGCTTTCGCGCATCAACAATGCCATCAAGGACGGCTCCATCGCCAAGAACGAGGTTTTCGTCAAGGCTATGGACGATGTCAAGGCTGACGGTAAGACTCTCCACCTCATGGGCCTTATGAGCCCGGCGGTGTTCATTCTCACATGAACCACGTCGAGGCTCTGGTCAAGATGGCTGCCGAGCACGGTGTCAAGACCGTTCGCGTCCACGCCTTCATGGATGGCCGCGACGTTGACCCGCAGTCCGGTGCCGGTTACATGAGTGAGTTCTGCGCCTTCCTGGCTAAGATCTCCCGAGGAGACCGGTTGCGACGCTCGCGTTGCCACCGTCTCGGGCCGTTATTGGGCCATGGACCGCGATAATCGTTGGGAGCGCATCCAGCGCGCCTACGACGTCATGGTCAACGCGTCCGATGCTGATACCGACCCCGTTGCCGGTATCAAGGCCTACTACGAGAAGGACCCGCGCGGCGACGAGTTCGTCGAGCCCTTCGCTGCCCACAACGAGGGCATTCACGAGGGCGACGCGGCCATCTTCTTCAACTTCCGTCCCGACCGCGCTCGTCAGATGACCCGCGTGTTCACGGACAAGGAGTTCGACGGCTTTGAGCGCGAGCAGATCAAGCTCTCGCACTTTGTGACGATGACTGAGTACGATCCGACGTTTGACGTCGAGGTCGCCTTCCCCCCAAGACGTTCCCCGAGAACGTCCTGGCCGACGTTATCGCCGCCAATGGCCTGAAGCAGCTGCACACTGCCGAGACCGAGAAGTACGCCCACGTGACGTTCTTCCTCAACGGCGGCATCGAGGAGCCCAAGGAGGGCGAGGAGCGCGTGCTCGTCGCTTCCCCCAAAGGTCGCTACCTACGATCTGCAGCCCGAGATGAGCGCTCCCGAGGTTACCGAGAAGCTTGTCGCCGCCATCAACGAGGATCGCGCTGATTTCTACATCGTGAACTTCGCGAACTGCGACATGGTTGGTCACACCGGTGTCTTCGACGCTGCCGTTAAGGCCGTTGAGGCTGTTGACGATGCCCTGTCCAAGGTTGTCCCGGCGATTCTCGCCAAGGGCGGCTTTGCGCTGATTACCGCCGACCACGGCAACGCCGATCACATGTTTGACGTTGCTTCCGACGGTTCCAAGCATCCGTTTACGGCTCACACCACCAACCGCGTGCCGTTCATCATCGTTGATGAGAAGGCCAAGCTCACCGGTATCGAGGACGGCCGTCTTTCCGATATCGCTCCGACCATGCTCACCATGGCTGGTATTGAGCCTTCCGCCGAGATGACGGGGCCGCGTGCTCGCCACCGAGGCCTAAGAGAAAACAAATACCGTTTTTCTAGCAAGGGGTTGTCCACAACCGGACAACCCCCATTTTGGTATTTCTGCCATTTCTACCCCGTCCCCGAGTGGCAGGTAGGGGAGAGCGGGGGATTGTGGTACAGTACTGGAGTTTGAATTGTTCTATTAAGGAGCTTATCTATGGGTCCGTTCCAGATTCTTCTGTTTGTCGTTTGGGCTGTTTCTGCCGTGGCGCTGACGATTCTCGTCCTGATGCATTCCGGTAAGGGTACCGGCGTTTCGGATATGATTGCCAGCTCGCTGTATAACTCCAGCTCAGCCACAGGCGTTATGGAGCAGAACCTTGACCGCCTGACCGTCATTATGGCTGTCGTGTTTGCCGTGTGCGTCGTGCTGTGCATGTTCTTCTTCCCGCAGGGCATCGTGGGCTACTAATCACGAACCGCATAAATACTTGAAAAGGGTCCCGCAAGTGCGGGACCCATTTTGTTTACATATTTGTAACAGAGTCAAAATATCCTCATATACTTCGCCCAACTAAAGAAAATCTCGACCGTTAACCGGAATTAGCCCCAAATCGTGCATAAAATGCGCTACTGTATTGCAATACGTTGGTCCGCTTTGTATAACCAGCCAAAACGGCGGACCGCGTTTGAATGGTTCGATTGGGCTGTCTTGACGTTGCCCGACCGAACTTACTTTGTCCTATCTCATAAGGAGGATGGCATGGCTGATTCTATGTTCCACCAGCCCGTTATGGGTCGTCGCGCCTTTGTCGGCGGCACCCTCGCTGCGAGCTCCATGGCTTTTTCTTGCCGCATGCGGCAAGAAGGGCGGCGACACTTCCGGTTCTGACTCCGGTTCGACGCTGAACTTCTACATCAACAACCCGGTCTGCATCGACCCCTACAATGTCCAGAGGACCAGGGGCACTCAGGTCGAGTACCAGCTCTTTGACGCTCTGACCTCTTACGACGCCGAGAAGGGCGAGATCGTTCCGCTGGCTTGCGAGTCCTTCGAGGCCAACGACGACGCCACCGAGTTCACCTTCAAGATCAAGAAGGCCAAGTTCCACAACGGTGACGACGTTACCTCCAAGTCCTTCAAGCTCGGTTGGGAGCGTCTGGTCAACACCAAGTCGGCCATCGCTACCGAGTACGGCCCCTTCCGAGGTCTCCTATCACCTTTCCATGGTCGAGGGCTATGACGACCTGCTTGCCGGTAACGCTACCGAGCTCAGCGGTGTTACTTGCCCCGACGATGAGACCCTCGTCGTCAAGCTGTCTTCCGCTTACGCCGACTTCCCCTTCGTCGCCTCTCACCCGGCTCTGGCCCCGGTTCCCGAGTGCGCCGAGTCCGATGCCAAGAGCTTCTACCTTGCACCGGTCGGTAACGGCCCGTTCATGATGGACGGCAAGTGGGAGGATGGTCAGGAGATCAACCTCAAGAAGTTCGACGATTACTATGGCGACAAGGCCAAGATCGATGGCATCCACTTCCAGGTCATCAAGGACATGGAGACTGCTTACAAGGAGTTCCAGGCCGGTAACCTCGATGTCTGCGACGTTCCCGTTGCTCAGATCGATGCCGCCAAGAAGGACCGCGGCGTGTCCAAGGACGGCTACACCATGGGTGACGGCGAGCGCATGCTGCTCGGCGCCGAGCCTTCCACGTACTATCTGACCTGCAACACCACGGCCGAGCCGTTCAACAACGCCGACCTGCGCAGGGGTATCTCCCTGGCCATCAACCGTGAGGCCATCTGCAAGACTATCTTCAAGGGTACCCGTACCCCCGCCGACGGCATTGTTCCTCCGGGCATCGATGGCTACAAGGAGGGCGCATGGGAGTTCTGCGCCTACGACGTCGACAAGGCTAACGAGTACCTGGACAAGGTTGCTCCCGCTGGCTCTAACGGCGATCGTGGCATTAACGTGACCCTTTCCTACAACCAGGATGGTGGCCACAAGGAGATCATGGAGTCCATCATCGGTGACCTCGCCAAGGTTGGCGTTACCGCTGTCTCCGATACCCCTGAGTGGTCTGCCTTGCTCGAGCAGTACCAGAACTTTAACTATCAGTTCGGTCGTCTGGGTTGGATTGCCGACTACCCGATTATGGACAACTTCCTGTATCCGCTGTTCCACTCTGATTCCCTCGGTGGCGACAACCGCTCCGGTTACAACAACCCCGAGTTCGACGCCAAGGTCGACGAGGCTCGTACTATTGTTGACGACGAGGAGCGCGTCGCTAAGATGCAGGAGGCCGATGCAATGGTCGCTGCCGACTGCCCGGTCATCCCGGTGATGTTCTACACGCACACCATCGTCGGCTCCGATCGCATCAAGCACCTCTATGTCGATCCGCAGAAGCACGCCGAGCTGGGTACCGCTGAGCTCGCCTAAGAGTTTGCAGCTTCCGTGAGGGTCAAGTATTTACGTAGACCTCATGGGAAACATACAGTTCTCCCTAACCTGGGGTAAACTGGCTGATGGTAATTTTGGGATGCCGGTCTGGCGATCGGCATCCCATTTAGGTTAATCCCTAGATAGGGGAGTGGTATGGGTAAGTACATCGTTAAACGTGTGCTTCAGTTCATCCCGGTATTTTTGGGCGTTACGCTGATTCTGTTCGCCCTTCAGAATATCGTGCCGGGAGATCCGATCAAGCTGATCGGTGGAGACAAGGCTCTGTCCCCCGAGGTGGAGCTTCAGCTTCGCGTCCGCTATCACCTGTCCAGTCGGACGAGGACGGCAACGCGATCCTGACGAGAACGGCGACCCCGTTCAAACGTCGCTCGTGGACCGTTACTTGTATTACATGAACGGCCTGCTTCATGGCGATCTGGGCAATTCGTATCAGCGCAAGCTGCCGGTTACGGAAATCTTTGCCCAGAAGTATCCGTATACGGTCAAACTTGCCGCGTGCGCCATCGTGCTCGAGGCAATCATGGGTATCGGTGCGGGTATCATTTCGGCGGTAAAGCGTTATTCCTTCTGGGATATTTTGGTAACGCTCACCACGTCGATCCTCGTTGCGGTCCCGGCCTTCTGGCTCGGTATGTTGCTGCAGCTGTTCTTTGGCGTCATCCTCAAGGACGCTACGGGCGGTGCAATCTCCATGCCGATCTCGGGTGCCGGCGGTTCCAGCTCTCAGTATCAGGATTGATGCACTATGTGCTTCCGACCATTACGCTGGCTTCGGTTTCGACCGCTTATGCCGCCCGCATTATGCGCTCGCAGCTGCTTGACGTCATGAACCAGGATTACATCCGCACGGCAAAGGCCAAGGGTCTCTCCAATCGCGCGATCATCATCAAGCATGCGCTTAAGAATGCACTCATCCCCGTCGTTACCTATATTGGTGTCGACTTTGGTGGCATGCTTTCGGGCGCCATCCTGACCGAGACGGTTTTTAACTGGCCCGGTATCGGCTATGAGGTCTATCGCGCCATTAGCATGCGTGACTGGCCCATCGTTATGGGCGGCGTTACGCTCATCGTCGTCGTCGTCATGGTGATCAACCTGCTCGTCGACATTAGCTATGCATTCCTCGACCCGCGCATCCGCCTTGGCGGTCCGTCGGATAAGGCCTAAGGGAGGTACGTCTCATGCAGGAAACTGATTCTCAGTCTCAGGAGCAGGCTACCGCCACCAAGGCCGCATCTGCTCCCGCCAAGTCCCGCACGCTGTGGGGTGACGCTTTCAAGCGTCTTCGTAAGAACAAGCTCGCCGTTATCGGTGTTTGCTGGATCATCATCGTCGTTTTGGTTGCCCTGACCGCAGATCTGTGGGCTAAGCCCTGGCTCGGTTCGCCGACGGCTTCCGACTCGACCACCATGGCCGAGACGTCGCTGTTGGCTCCGTGTGCAGAGCACCCGTTTGGCACAGACGCCCTTGGTCGTGACATCCTCGTCCGCGTTATCTACGGTGCACGCGTTTCGCTGTCCGTCGGCATTATGGCCACCGCGATCTCCACGGTGATCGGTCTGGTCATGGGTGCTCTGGCCGGTTTCTACGGCGGGATCTGGGATACGATTATCATGCGCTGTGCGGATATCTTCCTGGCGTTCCCGTACGTGCTGTTCGTCGTCGCCATGATCGCCGTTATCGGCCGTGGTCTTCAGAACGTCTTTATCGCCATCGGTATTCTCGGCTGGCCTTCGATTGCGCGCGTCTTCCGCTCTGCAATCTTGACGGTCAAAGAAAACGACTATGTTGACGCTGCGCGCGCGATGGGTGCATCTGATGCTCGTATCGTAGTGCGTCACATTTTCCCGAACTCCGTCGCCTCCATCGTGGTCTACGCGACCATGAACATTGGTGGCGCCATTCTGACCGAGTCCGCTCTGTCCTTCCTCGGCATGGGCGTTATTCCGCCTACGCCTTCGTGGGGCTCCATGATTCAGGACGGTCAGCAGTATCTTCTGACTGCTCCCTGGATGATGATCATGCCCGGCCTGGCAATTCTCTCGACGGTGCTTTCGCCTTCACCCTGCTGGGTGACGGTTTGCGCGACGCCCTCGACGTCAAGATGAAGGACGCATAAGGATGAAGAAGAACAAGAGTTATGTGGACCTGAAGGACCAGCCGGTTCCCGAGGGCCAGCATCTGCTCGAGGTCGATGACCTTAAGATGTATTTCCACACCGAGGATGGCGTCGTTCGCGCTGTCGACGGTGTGTCCTACACGCTCGATCGTGGCGAGACCCGGGCGTCGTCGGTGAGTCCGGCTCCGGTAAGTCCGTGACCGCCATGACCATCATGGGTCTTATCTCGATGCCTCCGGGAAAGATCGAGGGCGGTGACGTTCGCTATCGCGGCCGCTCCATCCTCGAGATGACCGAGGAAGAGATGCAGCACATTCGCGGTAACGACATCGCGATGATCTTCCAGATCCTATGACCTCCTTGAACCCGGTCTATAAGATCGGCAAGCAGGTAGGGCGAGGGTCTTCGTCTGCACCGTGGCTACTCAAGCAGGAGGCGCTCAAGCGTGCCACCGAGCTTTTGGACCTCGTTGGCATTCCCGAGCCCGAGAAGCGCGTCAATGAGTATCCGCACCAGTTCTCTGGCGGTATGCGTCAGCGCGTCATGATCGCTATGGCTCTTGCCTGCGACCCCGATATTCTGATTGCCGACGAGCCCACGACTGCCTTGGACGTTACCATTCAGGCTCAGATTATTGAGCTTATGCAGGAAATGCAGGAGAAGAACGGCAACGCCATCATCATGATCACCCATGACCTGGGCGTTGTCGCCGATATGGCTGACAAGATCATGGTTATGTACGCCGGCCGTCCCGTCGAGTTCGGTACTGCTGAGGAAATCTTCTACGAGAGCCGCCACCCCTACACCTGGGGCCTTATCCGCTCCATCCCGGAGCAGGCCATCGAAGAGAAGAAGCCTCTTACGCCGATTCACGGCAACCCGCCTTCGCTCATGAACCTGCCTGAGGGCTGCGTCTTCTCTCCTCGCTGCCCCTATGCGACGGACAAGTGCCGCAAGCAGCGCCCCGAGCGCGTTGTCACCGAGTCTGGCCACTACTCTGCGTGCCATTACTCCGGTGACCCCGAGTTCCTCAAGAACGCTCCTGAGACGTCCCGTACGCGCAAGGATTCCAAGAAGGGAGGCGAGGCGTAATGGCAGATACCAACGAGCGTACTCCGCTCTGAAGGTCGAGCACCTCTCTAAGGAGTTTCCCGCTGAGTCCGGCATGTTCGCCAAGCGCTTCTCCAAGCGTGTCGTCTCTGCTGTAAATGACATCTCTTTTGAGATTTATCCTGGCGAGACCTTTGGTCTGGTTGGCGAGTCTGGTTGCGGTAAGTCCACCACGGGCCGTACCATCATGCGTCTGACCAAGCCGACCGCCGGTAAGGTGTTCTTCCAGGGCAAAGATGTTGCCGAGATGAGCAAGCATGAGATCAAGGACATGCGTCGCGAGATGCAGTTTATCTTCCAGGATCCTTATGCTTCGCTCAACCCTCGTATGACCATCGGAGAGATCGTCTCCGAGCCCATGACCATTCACGGCGTGGGTACCAAGGAGGAGCGCATTGAGCGTGTCCGCGAGCTTCTCGACGTTGTCGGTCTGAACCCTGAGCACATCAACCGCTATCCGCACGAGTTCTCCGGCGGTCAGCGTCAGCGTGTCGGCATTGCCCGCGCGTTCGCTCTGAAGCCCAAGCTGATCATCTGCGACGAGCCTGTCTCTGCACTTGACGTTTCCATTCAGGCCCAGGTTTTGAACCTGCTGAAGGAGCTTCAGGATAAGTTCGGTACTGCTTATCTCTTCATTGCTCACGACCTCTCCGTCGTGCAGCACATTTCTGATCGCGTTGCCGTTATGTATCTGGGCAAGATGGTCGAGGTTTCGGACTGGAAGACGCTCTACAGCGAGCCTCACCATCCGTACACGCAGTCGCTGCTGTCTGCCGTGCCGGTGCCCGATCCTGATATCCAGAAGACCCGCAAGCGCATCATCCTCGCCGGCGATCCGCCGTCACCGCTGGATCCGCCGACCGGCTGCCGTTTCCACACTCGCTGCCCGATCGCTCAGGGTATCTGCTCTGAGAAGCTTCCCGAGTTTAAGGAAGTCGCACCGGGCCACTGCTGCGCGTGCCACTTCGCGGAGCCGTTCCCGATCAAGGAATCGCACATCGACCTGTAGCCGGTTGTTATCGTCCGGGCCCGTGCTGGACTTAGTTTTCAGAACGTCCTCGACCATGGAAACCCCCTTATCCTGCTCCTTCGGAGCCGCGGATAAGGGGGTTTCCTGGTCTGCGGAATGTTCTGAAAACTAAGTCCAGCGCGGGCCCCTGTGTCAACGCGGCAGGGAGGGGTGCGATTTCTAGATCGCTCACTTAATCTAATGGGAAACTTTGTGAGGTCGGAGCTTTAGCTCCGGCCTCTTTATATAAGGGCTCGGCAAAGCCGAGCCACTAAATTTGTATCAGCCCCCAGAACATGTTTGAGAACTGTGCCTGAAGTACGTATCTGCAGGCCCCGAATCGGTGTTGCCTCCCGGCGCATTCCGCAGGGAGGCAACACCGATTCGGGGCCGGACACACGGATCTACCTGCGCAATTACAAATTCGTAAACTTTTTTCAAAAAAGTGCTTGCACAGTTCTCGAATCATAGGTTATTATCTTCCTCGTTGAACGCGCGGGTCCAACAAAACGAACCGTGAATCAACAACATAGCATGTCGGAGTGGCGGAATTGGCAGACGCGCTAGCTTGAGGTGCTAGTGACCGCTTTTTGGTCATGCGGGTTCAAGTCCCGCCTCCGACACCATCGCATTTGAGAAGCCTCTTCGGAGGCTTTTTTGTTACCGATAGACGGTGGGGTCCACGATGGAAACGCTTGAACGCAACGAGTGGGCAGACGTTGCCCAGCTAGTCGAGATCACGAGCGATGCTGTCATCATCTGTGAGCTCGACGGAACCATTCTGCATGTGAATAATCGCTTACTTGGTTTGATGTGCGAGGAACGCGCCGACGTCATCGGTGGAGATGTTAAAGACGTCCTGTACTCATCCGCTTTTGAACGTGCGACGGAACATCGTCTGCCATTTGAAACTGATGGCTCCGAGAACGAACTGATGCTCAAGCTGAGTGACGGCTCCTTTATCCCCGTCTTGGTTCGTGCGGGCTCCGTAACGCCTCCACGCATCTTTGGGCGCCGTGCACCACGTGTCCTGGTGGCGCTTCACAGTATCGAAGAACAGTATTCTCACGACCGTCAACTCAAGCGTGCGTTATCGGAGCTTAGAGTGGCGAACAAGCGCCTCTCTGGCACGCTCTCGGTCATTATGAGTACCGTGGGCTCCGATGAGCTGCCCAGCCTACTTGATACCGTTTTGAACCAGCTTGTAGGAACGCTCGATGCTTCGGGTGCTGCTATCTATTTTTCTGAGAGCGGCGGTTTTAAGCTTCGCGGTGTTTCCAAGGAGCTGTACGACAGCTACCTGCCTGAAGTTTTTGCCGTATGGCGCTGGCATTCCGACGTATGTTCTTCGTGAGTCGCGTGCCTGTCGCTTGTCGATTCAACAGGACCTTGAGGGCGATAAGGCCGCCTCCGGTATGTTCATGGACTTGGACAATCGTTCTAAGCACCTGTTGCGCATGCAGGATATGCCTCCGTACCGCAGCGAGATCTGTCTTCCCGTTTTTTACGGTACGCAGATCCTTGGCGTGCTGGAAGTTGGTTGGAAACGCCCCCAGGCACCGCTCGCCTATGACGTTAATGTGCTCGAGGTCATTTGCGATTACTTGTCTATCCAGCTGGTCGGCATGGCATCGAGTCTTCGCTCTCGTCGCACGGCCGAGCTTGGCCGCTCGCTCAATGTCTTACGTGATGAGTTGTTTACCTTTCTAGACGATTCCGTCGCGGCTACCCAGGCGGTATCGTCCGAGATCTGCAATATGCTCAACTGCCATTTTTGCCCTATTGAGTATGACGCCAGTCTGGATTCCTACGTCATAGATTTTGAAGGCGGCAGTCGCGTTGCTTTGCCGGACGATCCCGAGAAGCTTTTCTTTTCCACGACGGCGCCAGCGGCACGTCTGGGGGCTGGCCCTGATGGCTTTGAGGCGTCTGTTTTGGGGGGTACGAGTGCCGAGGACCTTAAACACGTCCGTATAACTCGCGTTGACGAATCGATGCCTATGGGAGGCTGGCTTAGGGCGCATGGTCTGCCTTGTCAAGGTCTCTACGTCGACTCCGGCATCGAGGCGGGGCACCCGCGCTCTGAGGGCGATGGCAAGCACAGTAACGACGCGATTGTTCCTGCTTCTGTTGCGAAGAGCCCGACGACGCGCGCGCTGCTGCTTCGTGATGGCAGCCAAGAGCCGATTGATGACCTTGAATATGACTACTTGGTGCACTTGGCGCATGACTTTGAACTGATCTACGAAGGCGAATCTCAAAAGCGCGAGGAGCGCCATATCGCTCAGACGCTCCAGATCGGCATGAGAAATTCCCTGGGGGATGTTCCGGGTATCGCAACCGATTCGGTGTACCTGTCGGCCACGAACTCGGCGTTGGTCGGCGGCGATTTCTATACGCTCATTCGTCTTCCCGACGACTGCGCCGTCATGATTCTGGGTGATGTGTCTGGCAAAGGCATTGAGGCCGCATCGATGTCCGCGCTCGTCAAGACGGCCCTGACGGCATATGCCTGGGAGGGCGCTGGACCGGCCCGCATGGCACGCTCCCTTAACAGCATGCTCATGGGCTTTTCGAGGGTCGAGACGTTCGTGACGGCCTTTATCGCCAAGATTGACCTTAAAGCCGGACGCGCAACGTATTGTTCGGCGGGCCATCCTCCGACCATGGTCATCAGGCCAGAGTCGATGCCGCTGGGTGGCGGCGAGGCTCGTGGGGAGAGGTCGAGCTGCTTGGGTGCCAATCGGGCGTGATCGGTGCCTTTGAGAGCATGGTCTACGAGACAGGCGTGTTTACGTTTGCCCCCGGCGACATGCTCTTCATGTATACGGATGGAACGATTGAGGCCCGCGACCGCACCGGAGCGTTCTTTGGCGAGCAGCGCTTGCGCGACCTTCTGCTCTCTGTCTCGGGTGAGGGCGTATCGGGCATTTGCGGCAAGGTCTTGGGCGAGCTTGACCGATTTACCGAATCGGCGCTGGACGATGACATTGCATTGGTGTCCCTTGAGTTTTTACGGGGTCGTTCATAGACGACGCTGGGCGGGCTGAATCCGTACGGTTGGGGAAACGAATGCATCGAGTGGGCTTTTTTGGGGAACCATGGTCGTATGAATGAGTGGAATGACATAGCGGTTTTGACGCCACCAGGGCGATATCGACATCGCCTCGGTGCCTGCGCTGCGTCGGCGGTTGGATGCTTTGATTGGCCGCGGCGTGCGTCGTGTCGTCATCAACTGTCAGGCTGTTAGCTTTATCGATTCTACGGGCTTGGCATTCCTGCTTACGCGCGCTCGTGAGCTTATGAGGCGAGAAGGCCTGCTTTCGCTCGTCAATGCATCAGGTGAAGTTGTTCGCTTTTTGGAGATTGCTCGTCTTGTCGATATTCTTCATGTCGCGGGGCCGGCACGGGAGTCAATTCCTGCCATTCCGGTGGGGGAGCTGCCTCGCTGGAGTAAGAGCGTTGAGGTCCGTCAGGGTATCGAGAATCTTCCATACTACCGACATCGCATCGCCGAACTCCTTGAATCGCTTCCGTTGCGCCGTGACGAGCGCTACGATGTCGCATTGGCGTCGGGGGAGGCGCTGGGTAATGCCTATGACCATGCGGGCGGTATCGGGTGCGTCCTGACGGTTCAGGCCTATGGCGATCGCGTTGTGGTTGAGGTGCTTGATCGAGGTGCCGGCTATTCTATCGATGAAACGAGCGAACCGGTCGCATCCGAGGAACGCGGCCGTGGCATCAAGCTTATGCGTATGCTCGTCGATAACGTGGAGGTTGCTCGTCGTACGGACGGCGCCGGCACGCGCGTGCAGATGGTGAAGCTGTTTAGCGGAGCGCTGGAATCGTGTGCCTAGCCAATCGCTTTAGCGCGTTTAGCTACTAAGAACATGCGGCAGACAAGTTTTTTGAAAAAAGTACTTGCGTCTTTTGGACAACTCGCGTAAATTAATAACCCGCAAGCGGACATGGCTCAGTTGGTAGAGCACAACCTTGCCAAGGTTGGGGTCGCGGGTTCGAGCCCCGTTGTCCGCTCCATTGCATTTCCGGACCGTTTAGGCGGTCCTTTTTTCGGCGAAGTGGCCAAGTGGTAAGGCAGAGGCCTGCAAAGCCTTTACCCCCGGTTCGAATCCGGGCTTCGCCTCCAGGCAACATCCGGGCGCTCCGGCGCCCGTTTTGTTTTACATATGCGGACATGGCTCAGTTGGTAGAGCACAACCTTGCCAAGGTTGGGGTCGCGGGTTCGAGCCCCGTTGTCCGCTCGCGTTTTTATTGCGCCCACCTTGCAGCCCGGCTACCAACCTGAGGCGCACGGTAGCCGGGCTTTTTTGTACCCATCGCCTGGGCTCGAACCCGAGAGGGAGCGAGCGTTTTGGGGCGTGGCTGTGGCGTTGTTTGCCGCGAATGTCCGCTTTGGGCGTATCATCGTGGGCATCTCGCATAACCTCGTTGCAAGGGAGATACGCCCCATGGCTACAGAAAAGTCTTCTTCGCGTTCATGGATGTCCGACGCCGCGATCTATCAGATCTACCCGCGCTCGTTTAAGGATTCGACTGGTTCGGGTCTGGGCGATATCGCGGGCATTACCCAGCAGATGGACTATCTTGAGCAGCTGGGTATCGAGGCCATCTGGCTGAGCCCGTTTTACCCATCGCCTCTTGTTGATGGCGGCTATGATGTGGCGGACTACTGCGATGTCGACCCACGTCTCGGCTCGCTTGACGACTTCGATGACATGATCGCTGCGGCTCACGCGCACGGCATCAAGGTCATCGTCGACATCGTGCCTAACCATTCGTCCAACCAGCACCCCTGGTTCAAAGCCGCTCTTGCCGCCGGCCCCGGATCGCCCGAGCGCGCCCGTTATATCTTCCGCGATGGTCGCGGCGAGCACGGCGAGCTGCCTCCCACCAATTGGAATGCCAACTTTGGCGGCCCCGCCTGGACGCGCGTCGCGGACGGTCAGTGGTATCTGCACATGTTTACACCCGAGCAGCCGGACTTTGACTGGTCGTGCCCCGAGGTTCATGCGTTCTTTTGCGACGTCCTGGCGTTTTGGAGCGATCGAGGCGTCGATGGCTTTCGCATTGATGTGGCGCACGGTCTCGCCAAAGATCTCGACCGCGATGACCTCGACCGGTGGCATCTTGCCGAGGGCGATGACATGGTTGACGACGGCACCCATCCGCTGTGGGACCGCAACGAGGTCCACGAGATCTATCGCGAGTGGCGCCGCGTGTTCGACCGCTATGATCCGCCGCGCAGCGCCGTTGCCGAGGCGTGGGTGCTGCCCGAGCGCCAGTATCTTTACGCGCGTCCCAGCGAGCTTGGCCAGACATTCAACTTTGAGTTCGCCAAGGCCATTTGGACCTATGATGACATGCACGCTGCAATCGAGGAGGGCTTGAAGGCGGCCATCGAATCCGATTCCGCCTCGACCTGGGTGCTCTCCAACCACGACGTGCCGCGCGTGGCGACGCGCTATGCCCTGCCGCAGATCAAGGCGACGCGCTACCACCAGATTGCGCTCGACTGGCTCTTACGCGACGGGTCGTCTTATGACGAGGACCGTGAACTCGGCGAGCGCCGCGCGCGGGCGGCCCTTTTGCTTGAGCTGGCGCTTCCGGGCTCGGCATACGTGTATCAGGGTGAGGAGCTCGGCCTTTTTGAGGTGGCTGACATTCCGTGGGCTGCACTCGAAGATCCCACTGCGACCAATACGCACGGACCGAAGCGCGAGAAGGGGCGCGACGGCTGTCGTGTGCCCCTGCCATGGGTAGCGGCGGACGATCCCACGCAGGGCGGATCGTTTGGGTTTTCGCCTGCGGACGCCGATGCGGCGCCCCATCTGCCGCAGCCTGCATGGTTTTCCGATTACGCTGCCGATAGGGAAGAAGCGGACCCGACATCGATGCTTGCGCTCTATCGTGACGCCCTCTGGCTGCGGCGCAAGCTGCGCGGGTGCGCCAACGATCTTGCGTGGCTCGATCTTGACGGGCGCACCGGCCTTGCGGATGGTGCCGAGGGCGCTGAGGGCGGCGTCATCGCCTATCGCCGCGACAACGGCTGGACGTGTGTGACGAACTTCGGTGCAGCACCCGTGGAGCTGCCGGCGGGCAGGGTCCTGCTCACGTCATCACCGCTTGCAGACGGCAGGCTCGCGCAGGACAGCTCTGCCTGGATCATGCTCGGTGAGATATAGGAGCCTCTTTGCGGCGAGTTTGCGTTTGCCTGCGCTTTCCGTGGTGGCTGATGTCTTCGCGAGGTTCGCGAGGGCGTCGCAAAACTTTTCAAAAAAAGTTCTTGCATAGGATGCGGGCATCACGTAAGATTAATCCTCGTAAGCGGACATGGCTCAGTTGGTAGAGCACAACCTTGCCAAGGTTGGGGTCGCGGGTTCGAGCCCCGTTGTCCGCTCCATTTGGGCGTTTAGCTCAGGGGGAGAGCGCTTCCCTGACACGGAAGAGGTCAGAAGTTCAAATCTTCTAACGCCCACCAAATGTTCGCAGCTCAGAGGCTATGTCCTCTGGGCTGTTTTGTTTTGCTACCAAGCACGCCGCCAAATAAGCCACCAAATATTGATCCAAGGTCCGTACGCGATGGCCTTCGCATCCCGTAGAGGTGCCGGCAGATTGCATACGTCCTGGCCGATCGTGACCGCAACATGTTGGTCAAGCATAATCTTTTGGATTCTTTTGGCGTGAGCGGCTTGGTTTTGGTAGGATTTGTCAGCGGCTTGACTAAGGGGGTTTTATAACTGCCATGCAGGTAGCCGTGTTGGTAACGTTTTACCGACTTGCCAAGAACCCCTCATAATTAATGCGTCTGCAAAATGACCAATTGCTTTTGACCTGCTGAAACACTATATGTTGTGTTTGACCTAAAAAAAGAATACAGGATATAGATGCCTCTTTGTCGTATGATAGATGGCGGACAGAGAACGAAGACCTTAACTGCCTCTTTTGAACGTGTCCTTGAGCCGCTTGATTGGCTCTTGGAAATGTCCGCATGGAGGCTTATGGTTTATCGAGAACACAGATTGCGCGACGGCGCCGCAAGGCAGGGGCAAGCTCTGCCGGGCATCGTTTGGCTCTGAAGCGCAATGAGATTACGACGCGAAAGAGGCAAGAGGATGAAGATCATCAAGCGCAGCGGCACCGAGGTTGTCTTTGACATCGATAAGATCGTCAATGCCATCCGCGCCGCCAACTTGGAGGTCGAGGAGAGCTCTCGTCTTACCGACCGCCAGGTGGTTTATGCGGCGCAAAACGTCGCCGAGGCATGCGAGAACGCGGGCCACACTGTTTCGGTCGAGGAGATTCAGGATTTGGTCGAGGACGAGATCATGCGTCTCGACTGCTACGAGGTCGCTCGCCATTACATCATCTATCGCTATGTTCAGAGCCTGAAGCGCCAGAAGAACACGACCGATGACAAGATTCTGTCGTTGATTGAGTGCAATAACGAAGAGGTTAAGCAGGAGAACTCTAACAAGAACCCGACCGTCAACCCGTTCAGCGCGACTACATGGCCGGCGAGATCTCCAAGGACCTGACTCAGCGTGTGTTGCTGCCCCAGGAGATTGTGGATGCCCACAATGAGGGTCTGATTCACTTCCATGATTCGGACTACTTCGCCCAGCACATGCATAACTGCGACCTGGTGAACCTGGAGGACATGCTCCAGAACGGTACTGTTATCTCGGGTACGCTGATTGAGAAGCCGCACAGCTTCTCGACCGCCTGCAACATCGCGACGCAGATCATCGCCCAGGTCGCCTCTTCCCAGTACGGCGGTCGAGTCGATTTCGCTGACCCACCTCGCCCCGTTCGTTGAGGTGAGCCGTCAAAAGATTCGCGGCGAGGTCGCCCGCGAGCTCGAGGAGCTCGGCGTTTCCGCATCTCCCGAAAAGGTCCGCGAGGTTGTTGAGGACCGTCTGCGTGACGAGATCCGTCGCGGCGTCCAGACGATTCAGTATCAGGTCGTGACCCTTATGACCACGAATGGCCAGGCGCCGTTCGTGACGGTCTTTATGTATCTCAATGAGGCCCGTACGCCCCAGGAGAAGCACGACCTTGCCATGATCGTGGAGGAGACGCTTCGCCAGCGCTACGAGGGCGTTAAGAACGAGGCCGGCGTTTGGATTACCCCGGCATTCCCCAAGCTTATCTATGTACTCGAGGACGATAACGTTCACGAGGATTCCCCGTACTTCTACCTGACCCAGCTGGCTGCTAAGTGCACCGCCAAGCGCATGGTGCCCGACTACGTCTCCGAGAAGAAGATGCGCGAGCTCAAGCTGTCGAAGGGGCGAGACCGCGGGCAACGGCGACTGCTATACCTGCATGGGTTGCCGCAGTTTCCTGACGCCCGACCGCTCCGGTAACGGATTTAACAACGTGGCCAACGCGCTGAACTATGACCCAAACAAGCCCAAGTACTACGGTCGCTTTAACCAGGGCGTTGTGACCATCAACCTGCCCGATGTCGCCCTGAGCTCGCACCAGGACATGGACAAGTTCTGGAAGATCTTCGACGAGCGCCTTGAGCTGTGCCACCGCGCCTTGCTGTGCCGTCATGAGCGTCTGATGGGCACGCTTTCGGATGCCGCGCCGATTCTTTGGCAGTACGGTGCCCTGGCCCGTCTGAAGAAGGGCGAGACGATCGACAAGCTGCTCGTGGGCGGTTACTCCACCATTAGTCTGGGTTATGCCGGCCTGTATGAGTGCGTTAAGTACATGACGGGCCACAGCCACACCGAGAAGGAGGGCACGCCCTTTGCCATGGCCGTCATGCAAAGCGCATGAACGACAAGTGCGCGGAGTGGAAGGCCGAAAGCGATATTGACTTCTCGCTGTACGGTACCCCGCTTGAGTCGACGACCTACAAGTTCGCCAAGTGCCTGCAGCGTCGTTTTGGCATCATCCCGGGCGTGACGGACAAGGGCTACATCACCAACAGCTACCACGTCCACGTGTCCGAGGAGATCGACGCATTCGACAAGCTCAAGTTCGAGGGTATGTTCCAGCAGCTTTCGCCGGGCGGTGCTATCTCCTACGTCGAGGTTCCCAACATGCAGGACAACCTCAAGGCTGTCATCCGCGTGATGCAGTACATCTACGACAACATCATGTACGCCGAGCTCAACACCAAGAGCGACTACTGCCAGGAGTGCGGCTACGACGGCGAGATCCGCATTGTCGAGGACGACGGTAAGCTGGTGTGGGAGTGCCCCAACTGCGGCAATCGTGACCAGGAGAAGATGAACGTCGCTCGTCGTACGTGCGGCTACATCGGTACCCAATTCTGGAACCAGGGTCGAACCGAGGAGATCCGCGACCGCGTGCTGCATCTCTAATAACCATCCCAGGCCGCCCCGTAGCGAGGCCCCGGACCTTTGCTCGCTATTTCGGACAGTCCTGGCTCACGACGGAGGCGCCACTGGCGCCTCCTGTTCGTGCGGAACTCATATCGAGTAAAGGTCCGGGGCCTCGCTACGGGGCGGCCAAGTTGACGTAGCTGAGATGCAGTATGCGGTCTGCTCACCCCCTCGAAGTTCTTAGCGGAAATTATTCGAGTTGCAGCTGCGATTTACTTGCGATGGCGGTTGAGCCGCAACCCAGTTTTTATTGGACCTCGAACCCTATACTCGATGTTCGCTTCGTTCATTGAGTTACCCTTTGCATGAGGCCGGGGCATATCGTCCCGCCCGCAGTTTCGCAGGCCGAAGGCCGAGAATGTTTGAGGACGGAATGATATGCCCCGGCCTCCCGGGAGAGTTACTTATGAACTACGCGAACATTAAGTATTTCGACATTGCTGATGGAGAAGGCGTTCGTACTTCTCTGTTTGTGAGTGGGTGCCGTCGTGGGTGCAAGAACTGCTTTAACTCTGTCGCGTGGGACTTTGCTGCGGGCGAGCCGTTCGATCGTGCCGTCGAGGACAAGATTATCGAGAGCCTCGACCATCCCTTTATTGACGGCCTGACGATTTTGGGCGGCGAGCCTATGGAGCCCGAGAATCAGGTGGGGCTTGTTGACTTTATCGAACGCGTGCGTGCGGCCTATCCTGCGGGGTCGGAAAAGACCATTTGGTGCTTTACCGGCGACGTGCTCGAGGAGCTTATGCTGGGCGGTCGTCACCATACCGAGGCGACGGACCGTATCCTTGCCTGCCTCGATATGTTGGTGGACGGTCCGTTCGTTCAGGATCTGTACGATATCTCATTGCGCTTTAGGGGCTCGAGTAACCAGCGCGTGATTGATATGAATGCCACGCGCGCTCGTGCTGAGCGCGAGAACGTTGCGCTTTGCGACGCCGTGGAGCTTTGGCGGGACGATCCGGTCTATTCGACCCATACTATGTAGCTTGTGGCCGATGCCGGAGGGCGTGGTACCATAGCGCGAACGCGAAATCGAAAAAAGTGAGGCCCAGATGGTCGATCAGGAAAAAGTCGAGGCTGCCATTAAGCTGCTACTTGAAGGTATAGGCGAGGACCCAACTCGTGAGGGCCTGCTGGAGACGCCGGCGCGCGTTGCCCGCATGTATGGCGAGATCGCCGGCGGTATGGACCAGAGTGCCGAGGAACACCTGTCCAAAACTTTGCCGTCGCTTCGAACGATTTGGTTATCGAGCGCGACATCACGTTCTACTCGCTGTGCGAGCACCATCTGCTGCCGTTTTATGGCAAGGCTGCCATTGGCTATATCCCTAACGGTCGCGTGGCGGGTCTGTCTAAAGCTTGCTCGCACGGTTGAGGTCTATGCCCGTCGTCTGCAGCTGCAGGAGCAGCTGTGTGCACAGGTTGCCGATGCCCTCATGGAATATCTTGCCCCCCAAGGGGCGATCGTGCTGATGGAAGCCGAGCATATGTGCATGACCATGCGCGGCGTGCAATAAGCCCGGTACCAAGACCGTAACGCTTGCTCGTCGCGGCGTCTTTGAGACCGATCCGTCGCTCGAGGAGCGATTCTTTTTTGGATGCTGGGTCGCTAACCATGAGAGTCGTCAACGACTTTGCATCGAAGACCGATGAGGGGACGCCGCGTCGCGGCTTTATGGCTTCGGGCCTGACTCCCTTTGGTGCCATGCCTCGCATTGATTACATTTGTGCCAACGGGCTGTTCCGGCGGCATCTGGGCAACATTGCACAGTTGGAATCGGGGCGCATCTTCTGCCGCCACGGTATTGACCATCTGCTCGATGTCGCTCGCATTATGTGGATCAAGAATCTCGAGGAACAGCTCGAATTTGACCGTGAGGTCATCTACGCCACGGCACTTCTTCACGATATCGGCAAAGATGAACAGTATGAATCGGGTATATCCCATGATGTTGCAAGCGAACGCGTCGCTGATGCGATTCTCGGCGGCATGCCCGATGACGTGGCGTTTGAGCCGGCCGATGCCGCAGCCATTAAGACGGCCATTCTGGGCCATCGAAAGCTGCGCGTGAACAGCCAACCGCTTGAGCGTCTGCTCTATGCAGCCGACAAAGCGTCGCGCGCCTGCTTTGCATGCCCCGCGCGCAATGCTTGCAACTGGAGCGATGATAAAAAGAACCTGTCGATTCGCGTGTAGTTAGTTTACGCGGTCGGGGTTCTAAACGAAGGAGACGATCGCGATGAGTAACAAGAAGCTGCCCGAGAATGCAACCAAGACTGAAGGCGCCGAGCTCGCCCGCCGTGGAAGGGGCGATATATCCACCGCAACGGCGGTGCCCCACGTGAGTTATGACGATCTGCGCCATGCCGACCGCATTACTATCGAAGGTCTTGAGGTTTTTGCCAACCATGGCGTGTATCCCGAAGAGAATGCGCTGGGCCAGAAGTTCATCGTGTCCTTGGTGCTCTATGCCGACCTGCGTGCAGCGGGGGAGCACGATAACCTGGACGCTTCGATTGACTACGGCTCGGTGTGCCACGATGTCGATGGCTATCTGCGCGAGCATACGTTTAAACTCATCGAGGCGGCAGCCGAGGGTGTGGCCCAGATGCTGCTGCGTCGTTACCCCCTGCTGCTTGGCGTGCGTGTTAAGCTCGATAAGCCTTGGGCGCCCGTCGGTCTTCCCCGGCAAGCTGCGGCGTCGAGATCGAGCGCGTGCGCTAACCGGTTCTAATACGTCTCTATGGGCGGCTGCTTGAGCCGCTGCGATAGAGCTCTATTGTTGGGACAGTACGTGTCGAGCAGGGCGTGAAACCGCTGATTGTGGCTTGGCTCGAGCAGGTGGACGAGCTCGTGGGCGACAACCATGCCGAGACACTCGATGGGATAGGCGGCAAGTTCGCGTGCGATGCGAACGGCACCGGATTTGGGCGTGCATGAGCCCCAACGCGTTTTCATGCTACGTACGGAAACGCGGGAAACGGCGACACCCATTGCGATTTCGTACGCGCGTACCATATCGCGCAGCGCCGTGGTGACCTCGGATGCATAGAGTTGGTCGATGCGGGTTTGGAGCTCATCGGACGTCAGGCCGTCGAGGGTTGCGCGCCGCTTGGCCTGTGGGCGTTCGTTCGATTTGTCGGCACCTATAAAACTTGCGAAGGTGGCCTGCTTGGGCCGCGGTGCGGGTGACTTAAAGTTGTGATCGAGCGCATCTTGTACCGTGATGGGCATGCCCCAAAGTGCAATGATGGACGAGGGGCTGAGCGACTCTCGCGCCGTCGCCTGATGTTGCTCGCGCTGGGCAAGCCGACTGATAATCCAGGTGCTGTTGCGCTTCACAAACGCTTCGATACGCTCGCGGCTGGCGCCGAGCGGTGCGCTGGCGTGGACCTCACCGCTCGATGTGACGCGTAGGTTGAAGTTCTTGACGCACTTTTTGGTAACGACGACGGGGATGGGCGTCCCATCCGGTCGGGGTACGGAAATCGTAAACTGCTGCGTCAAAAGCGGTCCTTCAGATTGGGGACGGGCCGGCATGTCGACCGTTCGGCATGCCGGCCCGCTCAAGGGATGTGAAATTAATAACGCTCAAAGAAGGCAAGCGCGTTGTCGCTGCAGAGCTTCTGCATCACGGTCTTGCCAAAGTGCTTGGAGAGCATGTTCTGGAACTCGGGCATCTTGCTGGCGTCGGAGAGGAAAGCGGGCACCGTGGCTCCGTCCCAGTCGCCGCCGAGTGCGATGACATTTTCGCCACCCAGGTCAAGCCAGTGCTCGATATGTGCCGCCAGCTGGTCGAAGGTGACGTCTGCGGCGGTCTTGTCGGTTGCGTCGTTGGAAAGGAACTCGCTGCAGTAGTTGAGGCCGACGATGCCACCCGTGTCGCGAATGGTGCGGAACTGGTCGTCGGTAAGGTTGCGTTTAACGCCGCAAACCGCGCGGGAGTTGGAGTGGCTGGCGACGAAGGGGCGCGTGGCGTGGGCGACAACCTCGTCAAAGCACTCATCGTTGAGGTGGGAGACGTCGAGTACCATGCCGGCGTGCTCCATCTGCGTAAAGCGCCTCGATGCCGGCGGCGGTGAGGCCGGCGTGGGTATCGTGGCCGCTCGCGAGCGGTCCCTGCGCGTTCCAGCTGAGTGATGACATGAGTACGCCCAAGCTCTTGAGCACCTCGATCAACGCGGGGTCCTCGGCAAAGAACGTGGCGTTTTCGATGGTGTGGATGCAGGCGACCTTGCCGTCTTTGAGCGCGGGGCGAATGTCTGCGGCGCTGCGTACGTTGACCATGCGGTCGTGGTTGAGCATTGCCGCCGCTCATATGCGCCATGATCTGCGCCTGGAAGCGCGCGGCGTGGGCGGTGGGAATCTCGTCGGGGACAAACGTGGCGAAGCACTGTGCCCACGGCGTGTTGCCGATCTTTGCGAGCGAGATGGCGCAGGCGTTGCCCTCGATGAGATCGAAATCTTGCGGATGCGTTTCGTCGCCGGGGAAATAACCGTCGGTGCCGGCGGTAAAGCGCAGGTCGAGATCGAGTGTGGCCCAGCCGATGCGGTCAGCGGTGTCGCAGTGAAGGTCAAATACGGGATATGCCATGGTTCCTCCGGTTGCAGCGTTTCTTTGCAAACTGTCATTGAATTGTATGACTAGGGGTATAGTTAGCGCCATATGTTCACGGCGGCCCGCGTTGTGCGCCGCCCTTATCACGGAGGTTACCATGTCCAACCAGGGCAAGAAGGTCAAGACCCATTATCGCGGCACGCTCGATGATGGCACGCAGTTCGATAGCTCCTACGATCGCGGCGAGCCGCTGGAGTTCACCTGCGGCGCCGGTCAGATGATCAAGGGCTTCGACGCCGCTGTTGTCGACATGCAGGTGGGCGAGAAGAAGACCGTGCACATCCCGGCTGCCGATGCCTACGGCGAGCACAATCCCGAGATGGTTATTACCTTCCCGGCCGAGCAGGTTCCCAACATCGAGCAGATCGAGAAGGGCATGAAGCTCTTCCTGTCCACGCCGAGCGGCATGCCCGTTCCCGCCGTCGTCATTGACGTGACGCCCGAGGCCGTGACGCTCGATGCCAACCACGAGCTTGCCGGCAAGGATCTCAACTTTGATATCGAGCTCGTCGAGGTCGAGGGTTAGAGTATGCCTGAGCGCTTGGTTTCGACGACATGCTTGGGAAATCTCAACGATCCGTCTTATGAACTTCTGCTTCGCCGGAAGCTGGGCGGCGTCTTTGAAGTTGACGAGCTACTGCTCGATTGGGACCAGGCTGATGTATGCGCGTTTGCGGGCGTGACGGAGCTGGGGCGCACGATCGATGTTCGGCTGGATACTGCCGACGGCGGTCGTTTTGCCGATGGCGACGTGCTCGCCATCGACCGTTCGGGCATGGTGCCCGTGGCGGTTGTCGTGCGCCTGCGCAGCGCCGAGGTTTATTTGGTCGAAGTTGACCGCATGGACCCGATTGCGCTCGCGCATGCGTGCTGGGAGATCGGCAACATGCATGCGCCGCTCTTCCGAGGCGACTCGGACGAGCATACCGTGCGCATGTATACGCCGGTGCAGCCTGTTTTGGGCCGCATGCTCCGGGGTGTCGAGGGTGTTCGGCTCTCGGTGGTCACACGCGAGCTCGATGCCAGCCGGCGCTTTGCGTCGAGTGCGGCGGATGCCGTTGTGAGTATGGCTCCCGACTTTACGATCGTAAAGAAGGCGCGCGGCTAAGCGCGCGTATGCGCAAGATGGGCTTTGAGGGGCGACCAATCAAGGTCCGTCTTGCTGTTGATAGGAGGCTTTGGGGAAGCATATGGGTCTTGAGGGAATCAAACTGATTGCATGCGATTTGGACGGCACGTTGCTGCATCCGGGGGAGCGCGAGCTGCGTTTCCGAGGCCTTTGAGCTTATCGATGAGCTGCATCGTCGCGGTATCGTGTTTATGCCGGCGAGTGGCCGTCAATATGCGAGCTTGCGCTACCTGTTTGCCCCGGTGGCCGATGAGCTCACCTATGTATGCGAAAACGGAACCCTGGTGATGAGCGAGGGGCGTGCCGTTGTCAAGCGCTCTATGGAGCGTAGCCTTGCTATGGCTATCGCGAATGCCGTGGTTGCGTATCCCCATACCGACGTGACCCTTTCGTGTGAGGGGCACATCTACGCCATGAGCGGTAACGATGCGTTCGTCGACCATTTGCGCTATGTGGTCCACTGCGATGTGGCGGTGGTCGACCGTCCCGAGGACATCGACGAGGATGTCATTAAGATTGGCTTCCAGACGCCCGAGGTGGATTATCCGGCGGCCCGGGAGTATTTCGAGCGCCTCTTTGGCGACCGTGTCGACGTGATGACTTCAGGAACCGCATGGACGGACTTTATCGGCTTTGGTTCGGGCAAGGGTTCCGCGCTTGCCGATTACGGTCGTGTCCTGGGGATTTCGCCCGATGAGATGATGGCATTTGGCGACAATGAGAACGATCGCGACATGCTCAACGTCGTGGGCCATCCCTATCTGATGGAGAGCTGCAATCCCTCCATGCGTGGCATCAACGACCGCGTTCGCTACGTGCACACGGTCGAAGAAGAACTGCACCGCCTGCTCGCCGAGTAGGTTTTCCATGCCTAGAAATGTGCTGCTTGCTGCAAAGCGCGGAAAGGTGTTTTAAAGGCATGTCCCGAAACATCTACCGGCAGTCGGGGCAGAGACCCTCGAAGATGGTGTAGTGCGACGTGACGTGCCAGCCGATTTGCTCGGACGCCTTGGCGTCGAGCTGGGCATCGAAGGGGAGCGGTACGTCGATGACGCGGCTGCACGAGGTGCAGATGATATGCGCATGCGGCTCGATGGTGCGATCGAAGCGGCTCCCGCCCGGCGTCTTGATCGAGAGGATCTTCTCCGGCATCTGCCAAGAGATTGAGATTGCGGTAGACCGTGCCGCGGCTGATCTTGTCATCCTGCGCGCGCACGACGTTGTAGATTTCGTCGGCGGTGGGATGGTTATAGCTTTGGCGCACGGCGTCAAGAACCAGCTTTCGCTGCCTGGTATTCCTTCTTTGCACCGCCATGCGCCTCGCCTCTTTTCTGTCAACGGTCGTAGGCAAATGATACCGTATTTAGCACACAATACTAATAACGAGGCGTGAAACCGTCTTCATTGGCAAGTGGGGCTCGGGCCTGGGCGTCTATGAGGCGAAAACGCGTTCCCATGCGCTCGTAGGAGGCATGAAGCGCCTCGAGATGAGATAGGATATTTGCCGGAGCCCCCTGTATCTCCATCTCGACTGAGCCGTCTTCCATATTACGCACCCAGCCGGTGAGGGAGCGTGCCTGCGCGAGGTTGGCGTTGGTAAAGCGAAAGCCAACGCCTTGGACTTGCCCCGCCCAGCGCAGGAAATAGCGCAGGGGAGTGTCTTGGGTGGCCTCGTCACTTGCGAGCACGGTGAGCCTACGGCGCAGCTCGAGCTCGACGTTTGATGGTTTTTGAGGCTCTCGACTGCCGCCGGTGACGCTGGAGAAGAACGTATCGAAGAGGCCCATAGCTATGCCTGCTTGCCTGCGTCGGCCGGGAAGGTTATGCCGGCCTGCTGGCGCACGGCATCCATGATACGCAGCGAGACGAGTGTGACATCGCGGTAGTGGCCAAGCTCGTGGCGTCCCGCCGGGGTCTCCCAAATCTCTTCCTTGACGTTATCGATGCCGCCGATGGCGGTGATAAAGTCTGCGAGTTCGTATTCCATAGTGTTGCTCGATTTGGGCAGGTCGAGCACGCGGCCGTTATCGCCCTGTTCGCGCGGCGCCTCGGTCGCCGAGCCGCGTACGACGTCGCCGCGATAGTCGATGCGGACGTTGCGGGGCGTGGACAGATGGTCGATCTGGATAGTGCCACGCTCGCCTTCGATCTGCGAGGGCAGTAGGTCATTCGTAATTTTGGAGTGCGCGAGCTCGACGGAGATTCGGCCACCGCCGTAGCTGGCGAGGATGGAACCGCAGCCGTCGATGGGGCCGTGCGTGAGCTGTCGCGTGGTGGGGTCGAGCAGAGTAGTCATGCTCGTAAGGCCGGAGGGCATGCCGAAAATCTCGACCATGGGCTCGACGGTGTAGACGCCAATATCCATGAGGGAACCCGATGCCATATTGCAGTCGAAGATATTGGTGGCGCGTCCCGCGAGAATCTCGTTGTAGCGCGAGGAATACTTGCCAAAGCGCAATGAGGCGCGGCGGATGGGGGCGATCTCGCCCAGGGCGTCCTCGATGGCGTGGAAGGCGGGATCGTGGAGGGGACGCATGGCCTCGAGGGCCACGACACCAGCTGCCTCGGCAGCGCGGAAGACCTCAAGCGCTTGCGCCTCGGTGGCGCAGAAGGGCTTTTCGACGATAACGTGCTTAGGCCGCCGGCGATGCAGGCGAGCGCCTGTTCGTATGGAGTGCGTTAGGGCTGCCGATGTAGACGGCGTCGACGTCGTCGGCGGAAGCGAGCTCGTCGAAGTGCGGTGAAGTTACGCTCGCCGCCGTGCTTAGCGGTAAAGGCGGCGCCGCGCTCGGCATCGCGCGAGAGCGTGCCCACAAACGCGGCTTGGTCGTTGGCGTTGACGACCTGGATAAAGTCGTCGGTAATCATGGATGTGCCGATGGTCGCTATACGCAGCATGTATCCCCCTCGTGCCGTTCGGTTTACAGGATGAGTGTAGCGCGAAGGGGCAGGAAATAGCGTGCGAAAACGCCGTTACAGGTCGCTCTCGTTAAAGCCAGTATCGATATCGAGGTTGCTGCCGTCGGCCGCCGTGGTGGCAAGCTCGTCGCAGCGCTCGTTGAGCTCGTGGCCGGCATGGCCCTTAACCCAGATGAACTCAACCTTGTGCTTGCTCTTTGGCGGTGAGCAGGCGCTCCCACAGGTCGCGGTTCTTGACGGGCTGCTTGTTGGCGGTTTTCCATCCGCGCTTTTTCCAGCCGTCGATCCAGTGCTTGTTGAAGGCGTTAACGACGTACTGCGAATCGGAATGGACCTCGACCTCGCAGGGGCGGTTGAGTGCCTCGAGCGCCACGATGACGGCCATGAGCTCCATGCGGTTGTTGGTGGTCTTGGCGTAGCCGCGCGAAAGCTCAGAGGTGAAGGTCTTGCCGGCGGGGTTGGTGTATTTGAGCACGGCGCCGTAGCCGCCGCGTCCCGGATTTGATCGGGCCGAGCCGTCGGTATAGATGATGACCTTCACGGGCTTCCTTTCGTTGGGTACGTTTCGTGTGAGTGACCATTGTAGCGCCATGCCCGCCGGGGGCTAGCAATCTACGATTTCTACCCCGTCTTCCGACAGTTAGTTGGCATGGATGATGCGGTTGAGCTCGTCGAGGTATTGCTGCAAGAGGGGAGAGGGCTTGCGATCGTCGTGCATGATGTAGCCCACATGCATCGTCGGGGCGTCTGCCAAGGGGATCGAGGCCATGCCCCACTGCATTTCGCTGGAGAGTACGCCGGTCGACAGCGCATAGCCGTTCGAGGTTATCAGCAGGTTGGTGAGCGTCCCGCGGTCGGATACGCGGATATTGCGGTTGCAAGGGAATATAGCTAAAAGGTTCCTCGGAGTAATAGAAGGAGTTAGAGGTGCCCTGCTCAAAGCTATAGCGCGTATAGGGTGTGAGGTCGGCAAGCGACAGCTGCGGGCGGCGGGCGAGCGGGTGGCGTTCGCTGACGAACACGTGGACTTTCGCATCAAAGAGGGGATGAAAGCTCGCTCGGGCATCGGCGAAGGCCTTCTGCAGGACGCGGGCGTTAAAGTCGTCCAGATAGAGGATGCCGATGTCGCTGCGAAACGCGCGGACGTCATCGATGATCTGCGATGTGGTGGTCTCGCGCATGATGAACTCGAACTTGCTGTCGCGGCAGCGCGCTCGACTACGTTGACAAAGGCCTCGACCGAAAAGGCGTAGTGCTGGGCGGAAATGGCGAGGCGGGCTTGCGGGGTACCGCCGTCCTCGTAGCGGGCCTCGAGCATGTCGGCCTGCTCTACGACCTGGCGTGCATAACCCAAAAAGCTCGGTGCCGTCGTTGGTGAGTGCAGCACCGCGGCTGGAGCGCGTAAAGATTTCGATATGAAGTTCCTGCTCCAGGCTTTTGACGGCATTGGAGATATTGGACTGCGCCGTATAGAGGCGCTGGGCTGCGGCGTTGATTGAGCCGGACTCTGCCACGGCAATCAGAAAAGCGAAGCTGCTGAAGGGTCATCGACGCCAGTCCTTTCGATTGCTATCTATAAAACCGATAACAGCTTAGCGCTTTTAAGTGATTGACCGAGGGAAACAATGCTCGTACTATTCAAAACACACAAAGGCGGTAGGTAATTAAGCCGACCACGGAACCGGGATGCGAAAGGAGGCCCGCATATGAATTGCTTTACCAAGACGAATGCCGGGCTCCTGTTTGCGCCCGTCGGCGTGATCAGGAGACAGCCACTTACTTCTCTCTACTCTTATTACTTATATTCGATCAAGGAGATCATCATGAGCCAGTTTATCAACAACCCCGAGCACACCTTTGGTTTCGACACCCTGCAGCTTCACGTTGGCCGAGAGCGCCGATCCCGCATCCGACTCCCGCGCCGTGCCTATCTACCAGACCACGAGCTATGTGTTCCGCAACTCCCAGCACGCCGCCGACCGCTTTGGTCTTGCCGATGCCGGTAACATCTACGGCCGTCTGACCAACTCCACCCAGAGCGTCTTCGAGGACCGTATCGCCGCACTCGAGGGTGGCGTGGCAGGTCTCGCCGTCGCCTCCGGTGCTGCTGCCATCACCTATACCCTGCAGGCTCTTGCCCAGGCCGGTGACCACGTGGTTGCCCAGAAGACCATCTACGGTGGCTCCTACAACCTGCTGGAGCATACGCTCTCCCAGTTTTGGCGTCGAGACCACGTTTGTCGATGCGCATAACTTGGAAGAGGTCGAGGGCGCCATCAAGGACAGCACCAAGGCCATCTACCTGGAAACCCTAGGCAACCCCAACTCCGACATCCCCAACATCGACGCAATTTCCGAAATCGCCAAGAAGCACGGTCTGCCGGTTGTCGTCGACAACACCTTCGGTACCCCGTATCTGTTCCGTCCGCTGGAGCATGGTGCCAACATCGTCGTCCACTCCGCAACCAAGTTCATCGGCGGCCACGGCACCTCGCTGGGCGGTGTGATTGTCGATGGCGGCAACTTTGACTGGAAGGCGAGCGGCAAGTATGCGCAGATCGCCGAGCCCAACCCCTCCTACCACGGCGTCTCGTTTGCCGAGGCTGCCGGCCCTGCCGCCTTCGCGACCTATGTCCGCGCTATCCTGCTGCGTGACGAGGGCGCTTGCATCAGCCCGTTCAACGCCTGGATTCTGCTCCAGGGCACCGAGACCCTGTCGCTGCGCGTCGACCGCCATGTCGAGAACACCAAGAAGGTCGTTGAGTTCCTTTGCTAGTGACAGCCACGTTGCCAAGGTGAACCACCCGAGCCTGTCTGAGCACCCCGATCACGAGCTCTATCAGAAGTACTTCCCCAACGGCGGTGCCTCGATCTTTACCTTTGAGATTAAGGGTGGCCAGGAGGCCGCCTGGAAGTTCATCGATCATCTGCAGGTGTTCTCGCTGCTCGCCAACGTGGCCGACGTCAAGTCGCTCGTCGTGCACCCGGCTACCACCACGCACTCCCAGCTCTCTGCCGAGGAGCTTGCCGAGCAGAACATCACGCCCTCCACGATCCGTCTTTCCATTGGTACCGAGAATGCCGAGGATATCATTTGGGATCTGAAGCAGGCCTTCGCCGCGCTGGACGAGTAAGGCGACTTGTGCAAGGACCCCTTTGCGACTCGATAGGTATAACTGTATAAAATGCCTGCTCAAGGCGCCTGTGCGAACAATGGTTGCACAGGCGCCTTTTTTGCATAGAGAGGGCGCAAAAACAGGGTTTTTGACACGCTTTATGCATTCGAGTTGTGGAAAACTCCTGTTGAGAGGATGTGAGTTTTACGCAATTGACGTGCGCCTTTTAAGTAAAACCGCAGGTCGCGATTTGCTCGGGGTACTATGCAGCGCGATCGAATCACACGCAGCTCAAACGCAGCAAAAACGCACTACGGAGGTTTCCAGCTACATGAGGATCGATTCACGAAAACCGAAAGCCGCCGCCCTTTCCGCCGCTCTGACCGTGGCACTTTTGGCGGGCGCCGGTGCAACTGATGCCCACGCCGCAACACTGTCCGATACGGTTGGATCTACGCCGTCCGAGACGACGCTGGTGCAGCCCGTCGACTACCGCGGCGATGGTTATGGTTCTATGCAGGAGTGGAATGCCTCGATGGAGGCCAAGCGCGATTCCCTGGAGATGCGCGCTCAGATCATTATGAACATGTACGGTGACTATGCCACGGATGACGAGCGCGCTGTGCTGCAGGGTTGTATCGACGGCGCGGGTAGCCTGTTGACGATGGGGGAGGTCGACGCGAAGTCGACCGAGCTCGATGAGCTGCGCACTGCGCTTGAGGATGCCAAGCGCGAAGCGCTCGAGGCTGCTGCCGCCGAGGCGGAGGCCGCCGAGGCCGTTCAGGCTTCGTATTACAACGCCGGCTCCGGCTTGTCTTACACGTCTGCTGCGTATTACGCGAACGGCTCGGGTCTGACGCGCTCGAGCGGCTGTCAATAACTATAACGGGCGCCGCGAGACTTATTACAGCAGCAATGTGCTTTATCACTATCGCACGGGCGAATGGACTCAGGATTCTGAGGGCTTCTGGCGCGATTCCGACGGCTATTACGTTGTTGCCGCGGGCGATATGGCCCAGGGCTCGACCTTTACGGGCTCCAAGGGTGAGTGCAAGGTCTATGACTCCGGCTGCGCTGCCGGAACCACCGACTACTACACCGGTTGGTAATTTTTCTGCATCACGGATATTTGGCGGACGGGCGTCTTTACCGAGCTTTAGGGCAACGTAAAGCCGCCCGTTCTATATATGCGTCTGAGCTAACAGAGCCCTTACCGTGACGGTACGTCGCGCATATGGGCGCGGGCACACTAAGTCACGAGAAACAAAAGTCTCGTGGAGGAAGTGGGTTCCATGAACGCTCGAGTATGTCGCTATTGCCGTCGTTGCCCTTTATTCTGGATGCCTGGTCCGACGGCGGTGCTAACTGCCGGCTTGCAGTCCGGGATACGGGCGCCGCTCCTGTGATTGTGGGCGCCTTGATTGCAGCGGCGCTGCTGGGAAGCGCCGGCGTGCTGTTTTGCCGCGATGACGAGGACGAGGCGTCGGAATCGCAAAATGAAGCTCAGTTTTTAGCCTTCGAGTAGATGCAACAGCCGCTCGCGAATGGGAATGCCCTCGCGAAGCGGCCTATGACTGCTTGTATTGCGCACACGCG
>VOFK01000432.1_pt1 | contig 68000 bp, 125 predicted proteins | sample 5384121 | NCBI WGS metagenome assembly VOFK01 (sample SAMN12384730, study PRJNA508395) | human gut metagenome | isolation source: healthy gut J | host: Homo sapiens | reverse complement strand
CATGCTTCATATTACAGCTGTCCGAATACGTCCAAAGACGCATAGTCGCACCGATTACGTGGTATCCCTGCTCCTTTAAAAGAGCCGCCGCAACGGAACTGTCAACGCCGCCCGACATTCCTATCAATACACTTTTCTGTTCCAATTTATGTTTCCTCCTCAGATATTAAAACGGTAGCCTACACCCCATATGGTTTCTATATACCGCTCATTTTCAGTATTTATCTTATCACGCACACGCTGAATATGCACCGTAACGGTCGACACATCACCTATTGCGTCCATACCCCATATTCTATCAAATAAAACCTCTTTTTGAAAAGGTATGGTTCGGATTTTCCGCAAGAAATAAAAGTAAATCGTATTCTTTTGCAGTAAGCGATATTTTTTTCCGTCCACTGTAACCTTATGCGCATCTTTGTCATCATAAGTTTACCGACTGTTATTACGTCACCGCTTTTTTGATGTAAGCGTATCGTATCGCGATATATGTGCCTTTAACTCTTGCGACAAGTTCGTTCGGTGAAAACGGTTTCGTCATATAATCGTCCGCACCCAAGCCAAGTCCGCGTATTTTATCTATATCGGTATTTTTTGCCGACAAAAATATTACGGGCGTTTGTTTCTTTTTTCTGAGTTCCGTTATAACCTCAAAACCGTCCATACCCGGAAGCATTATATCTATTATTATAAGGTCAAAATTTTCCGCAAGTGCTTTTTCAAGTCCCGTTGTACCCCTTGCCGCAATTTCACACTCAAAATCATTTATTTCAAGATAATCTTTTCAAGTTCCGCGATACTGCTGTCATCTTCTATAATCAATATTTTTTTCATTTTATTCTCCTTAGATTTTCGGCAAAAATACAACCGCCGTTGTACCCTTTACCCAATCCGTCACTTTTCAGCCATATCTTTGCCGCCGTGTTTTTCTACAATCTGTTTTGCAATACCAAGTCCAAGTCCGCTGCCCTTAATACTCCTCGAACTGTCCACGCGGTAAAATCCATCAAACACGTTTTTAAGCTCATTTTCGTCTATACCGATACCGTTATCGCTTATATTCACGTACACACCGCCGTCACTGCACATTGTACTGACGGAAAGCGTCGGATTATCCTCACTTCTGTATTTCACCGCATTGTCTATCAAATTAGAAAATACTCGGCTTATTTTCTCATAATCCATTCTCACGATAACTTCATCGGTCGGAATATCTGTTTCAAGTTTTATGCCGTTTTTTCTCAAGGTCAAGTCTGTAATCATCTACAAAATCACGCATAAACGAATTAATATCGCCCTCTTTAAATTCAAATATCAGTCTTGATAATTCCAGTTTTGAAAATACAGACAAATTATTCACCAAATCGTCTATAACCTCCGCTTTTGTATGAATTGTATCAAGATAGCGTTTCATCTTTTTCGGGTGTCGGCAATGCCGTCCTGTATACCCTCAACGTAACCCTTGATTGACGTAATCGGCGTCTTTAAATCGTGAGAAATATTTGCAAGGAGCATATTCCTCTCCTTTTTTCATATACTTTTTCACGTTCCCTGGCACGTTTCAACTCCTTACGCATCATATCAAAATTATTACAAAGCGTGTCTATTTCGTCATATTCACTTCCCATAACCTCAAAATCAAGGTTATTGGCACGAATATAATCGGCGGCTCTTGCAAGGTCATTTATTGAATGTTCAATGCTTTTTGTCATCAATCTTGTGGCAACGGTAGTTGAAAGCACGACAAGCAACACGCATATCGTAAGCCACAACACCACATAAAATATTGCACTCGGATTACTTTTTGAAAAATTCACCGACTGCCTGCAAAAAAACATACGGGTCAATCATTGATGCCCTTGATATATTTAATTCTTCGACAGGAAATTTTAATATAAATATCAGCACAAAACATACCGAAATAACACCTATCAGAAGGATAGGTGTTATCAGCATAATTATATTATATATCGCAAATTTACTTTTTAATTTTCATAACATTTAATAATCCTTACTATCAAATATTATATATACGATAATGTGTATAAAATCAAGATTGAGCCGAACAAAATTCCAATCTTCGATATAAGTGCCGTAAACGGAAGCACATTGCCGATCCAAATCTTGTGCCATTGTGAATATGCCGTAAATACCATTTGTCCGACAGGCGTTATATAGTAGTTCAAGTATTTAAAGAACACATACACAACTATACATAAAAGCATTGCAAGCGTCGGGCTTTTTTAAAGAAATCATATTTATGAGCAGCGCCATTGAAACTATCGCTATAAGCGGTATCATATTGATAAGATATGCCGCAAATGTTATCGGTACACTTCTTAAACTGTTGCCGGATACGATTTGAACGATTAACGAGATAACAAACATTGCAAGTGTCACCATACAACCAAGCACAAACACTGCCAATGACTTTGATGTCATAACTTTAAATCTTGTCAGCGGTCTTAAAAGCGACGCTTTCATGCTGTCCTCCTGTACTTCGCTTGCAAACAAATCCGTCACTGCCATAAATATTATAAGCGGAACAAGTATATCAAAAACAAATCCGACCATTTCCATTATCAGATTGCTTTTTATAACAACTTCACCGCCCGTAATCTTGCTTACAAGTACATTACCGCCAATTCGGAGAATACATATAATCGCACCTAAAACAGTTAAAACAAGATACTTTTTTTTTCATAAGAAGTTTTTAAGCTCACTTCCGGTATTCAAAATCAGTGCTTTCATATAATAATCTCACCCCTTCTGTCCTTAACAACACTTAGGAAATAGTCCTCCATTGACGGATGAAGTCTTAAAGCGTCCTCCGTAGTTGATGTTGCTATCAATTCGCTTTCATATATAACCGCAACCTTGTTGCAAGTCTTTTCAATCTCGCCTGCCATATGACTTGAAATAAGAAAAGTCACGTTTTTCTCTGCATTGAGTTTTTTTTTATAATTTCTCTGATTTCCACAACGCCCTCAATATCAAGTCCGTTTACAGGCTCATCAAGAATTATCAAATCGGGGGTTAGATGCGAATGCAACCGCCAAACCAAGTCTTTGTTTCATACCAAGTGAAAACTTTTACCCGCTTTATCATTTTTGTACGGCAGAAGATGTACAACGTCAAGTATATGTTCAATGCGTTTTCTGTCTATGTTTGGATACATATTCGCGTGCATTTTTACGTTTTGATATGCCGATAAATCTTTATATATCGCCGGTGATTCAATCAACGCGCCTGTTCTTTGCATAATACTTTCAAAATTATCGTGCAAGTCCATACCGAACACCTTAACACTGCCCTCCGCATTAACAAGGTTAAGTATTGCTTTCATCGCTGTCGTTTTACCCGAACCGTTCGGTCCGAGTAATCCGAGAATGTCGCCCTGTTCAACGGTCAAATTCAAATTTTTGATACCTCTGCCATTGCCGTAAAGCTTTGTCAGGTTTTTAATCTCAATTACATTCATAATCTCACCCCTATCCGTTTTTATAAATTATTCGTCATCTCCGTAATATGTGTCAACTTCCGAGTTATTAGAATACTCAACATTCGGAAGTGTGGAAATATCAACTCTCTCAGGCTTTGTAGTTCCGTAGTCTGACATATCCAGTGTTATATTAACTGTTGCCTCATGCTTTTCGCCGTTTGAATCATTGCCGACCATACTTGCTTCCGCATTCAAATTAGTAAATCTGCCTTCATTGTCAACCGTAAATTTCACTGATACGTTTTTAACAATCGGATCTGTTCCAAGCAAGATGTACGGATCACTGTCATCATCAGAATCAGCGATATTTTCTGAGAACATTGCGGATAAGCCTGCATTCGCGACTTCAGGGATTTGAATTGCGTCAAGATTCATTTCATATGTTGAAGAATTATCATCACCTGACACATAGATTATGTTATTTTTTTCAAATCACCAATCATTGTATCAGCGATAAGCTCAACGAAATTAACCATTTTCTGATTTCTCTTATCCTCATTTGCATCTTCGGTATAGAATTTATCAAATTCTCCAAATAAATTTAGGTATTCAGATGCGTTTTCCTCAACAAGTGTTCTTTTTTTCGTCATCATAATGCGTTGACGAAATTATATTGGTATCATCTTGAACCCATTCTCTGTACTCACTGTTATAATCATATGATGAAACCTTATTTTCCTTGTTGATTTTTACGTCACCGTTTCTGTCATACAATTCTTTCAACGTGTCGCTTGAAATTTCCCTTACCGTCAAGGCTTATCTTTGTTGTCATATTCGCGGTGTAGTTTTCATTTTTCATCAAACCTTTAACAGCCGTCTTAGCCACGTCATATCCGTTTGATGTGCTGTAGCTTGCGAATGTCGCTCCGGCTAACACCGTTACACCCAAAACCATACCGATTGCCATTGTTATTTTTTTTTTTGTTGTTAGATTTCATTTTAATCATTCCTTTCTATCCCAAACACTGTCTATTATTTCTATAAGGTACCTTATGATTATATTCTATCTGTTCTTTATAAACATTATATAATACAATTCTAAATAATTTATAAACAAATATAAATAAATTATAAAATCCAACAAAAACCACTTGTCCAACATAACATTGAACAAGCGGTTTAATATTAACTAATTAAGTCAGTCAAAATCAATTATTTCTGAACTGAATCGTCTTCTTCATAAGCCTTGTTTATATCATCGATAACCTTTTGACCACCTTGTTGTAGCCATCTGTCTCTTTGACCTTTCCATTCGTCTTCGCTGATTTGACCAACGATGAACTTAGTATTAGCCTCACTCATGATAGCGTCAAGTTGTGGACCTCTTGTTGAATATGTATCTGATACATATGGTTCAGCAGGGTTAGCAACTGTGTGAAGTTTGTTTTCATCATAAACTTCCTGAATCTTTTCAGCAACGTCTGTTGCATACTTAATTTGAAGTTCTGTAGCAACTATACCTGTTGAGAATTGGTTAAGGTCGTTATATTCTTTTAGTTAGGTTAGCGTCGTCCTTCTTACACTACATAACCATCAGCGTCAAGGTCATAGTTTCTGCCTTCGATACCGTAGTTCATTAGGTTTAGAGCTTCCTGTTCATTAGCCTTATCCATTACACCAAGAATGAAGTCAAGGTCTTCTTCTGTAGCAACAGATGTCTTAGGGAATACATAGTATCCGTCATAACCTGTTGTAGGAAGTGTTCTTGGTTCTGAGCTTGCGTCCTTTGTAACGTAACCGAATACGTCAACAACTGCGTTAGGATCGATAGCTTGGATATTTTGTGCAAGTCTTCTTGCTCTGTCGGCAACGTCGATGATTACACCGGCTTTACCTGATAGGAACTGCTCATTCCACTTATCTGATGAATATGTAGCCATATCTTGGTTGATAAGACCTTCGTTATAGCACTTGTTCATGAACTTAAGTGCCTCAAGATATTCGTCAAACATAAATGCAGGAGCAAGCTTGCCGTCCTTTAGACCATACTGGTTAGGAGCGCCCATCCAAATAGCAATATTGTTAAGAGGACCGTCGAGGTAATCTGTAACGATCATACCGTATGTATCATTAGCACCGTTACCGTCAGGATCCTGTTCCTTAAATGCCTTTAGTACATTATAGAAATCATCTATAGTCTTTGGCTGTTCAAGACCAAGCTTATCAAAAGCCAGTCTTTTCTGATTGAAACGCCGGCTCTACCAAGTTCTCTTGAACGATATACACCGTAAACTTTACCGTCGATTGATGTGTTGTGGTTTACAGTTGATCTGTTTGAGCAAGATTTGGGAACTTTTCAGCATCTGTTAGCTTATCTGTAATATCCCAGAATGTACCTGCTCTTGAGTTTTGGATAACGCTTGAACTTCTTGAACCAACAAGCATAACCTGTGGATATTCACCTGAACCCATAGCAGCTGTAACCTTTTCGTCATAGCTTGTTGACGGTACCCAAGTGATATTTAGCTTTTGTACCAAGAAATTCTTCAAGTTTTTGAAGAACAGGGCTGTCCGGTGTGCATGCAGATTCTGTATTGTAAGCCTTTGTCATAACATTAATTGATGGAGTTTCCTTGTCGATAGAAACTGCTTTTTTTACCGCAGCCGGCAAGTGAACCTGTAAGCATTACTGCTGCAAAGTGAAACAGTAGCAATCTTCTTCCAAGTTTGTGTCATTGTATTTTCCTCCTTAAATATATGTTTTTCTCTAATTAAGCGGCTATGCCGCAATAATTCATTTAAAACTACCCAAAAAAAATTATTTTCTTAAATTAACTCTCTTAATTAACCCTTAACGGCACCGACCATAACACCTGCTGCGAAGTGCTTTTGTAGGAACGGATATACGATAAGAATAGAACTGTACCGATAACGATAACAGCCATCTTCAATGTATCTTCCGGAATAAGCGCATTCGGGTCAGTTTGTGTTTCAGCTGTCTGCATTACGATATTTCTAAGCACAAGCTGGAATGGGAACTTTGTTGAATCTTCAAGATATAGAAGAGCGCCAAAGTAGTTGTTCCAGTGACCAACCGCATAGAACAGACCGAATGTAGCCAAACACGGAAGTGACAACGGAAGTGCTATCTTTATGAAGATACCAATGTCACTGCATCCGTCGATAGATGCGGCCTCTTCAAGCTCTCTTGGAAGTTCCATAAAGAAGTTTACGATAATCATATTATACGCACTGATTGCACCCGGCAAAAATAAGTGCTGCATATGTATCGTACATACCAAGTCCTTTAACAACCAAGAACAACGGAATCATACCGCCGCCAAATACCATTGTGAAAAGAACCATATTAAGCAGTGGTTTTTACCTATAAGATTTGATCTTGAAAAGACCGTATGCCATTGTTGTTGTAAAGAATAGGTTAATAAATGTACCTATTGCTGTTACACATACTGAAATTAACAATGAATGGAATACTCTTGTACCCATATCGTTCATATCAAAAATTCTTGCATAAGCGTCAAGAGTAGGACTATCAGGAATAAAGAAAATCGGTCTTGTTTGAATTTCCGCTTCAGTCGCAAAGACGCTGCAATAACGTATATGAAAGGTATAACCATGATAACTGCTATAAGAGTAAGTAATATGTATATTACTACATTAGCAATTATATCACCGACACTTCTTCTTTTTATACTAATCATGTCTTATTTTCCTCCTTCTATTAGAATAGACCATCCTGACCGGCCTTCTTAGCAAGACGGTTAGCTGTCTGAATACATATGATACTGATTACAGATTTAAACAAACTTACGGCAGTTGAATAACCGTAGTTACCCTGTACTCTACCTATTTGATAAACGTATGTATCGAATGTTTCTGATGTGATTCTGTTTAGGTCATTCTGCATAAGGATGATTTGCTCAAAACCTGTATCAAGAACGCTACCCATACGCAAGATAAACATTGTAACAACTGTGCCCATGATTGCCGGCAATGTTATGTATATAAGCTGTTGGAAACGGCTAGCACCGTCAACGATAGCTGCCTCGTATTGTTCCTACGTCAACACCTGCCAAAGCTGCAAGGAAGATGATTGTGCCCCAACCTGTTTCCTTCCAAATGTTTTGGATAAGAAGTACCCAATAAATTGCGATAGGACTTCCAAGTGCATTTAGGTTTTTACCTGTCATTGACTTTACGATTTCATAAAGCGCACCACCGCTCATACCCTCCATTGACGGAGTCTTAACAAGCATGAATGTGATAGATGCGATGACAACCATTGATACAAAGTGAGGTACATAAACAAGTGTTTGAAGAACTTTCTTATACCATTGTACTTTGATTTCATTAAGTAACAGTGCCAAAACAATCGGCAACGGAAGAAGAATATAATGTTCATTCCCGAAATGATTAGAGTGTTTCTCAATAGTTGCAAGAAACTTGAGTCTGTAAAGAAGTTCTTGAAGTTATCAAAACCAATCCAACCGTTAAAGAAGTTTGAACCGAAGAACGGAATTCCTGCGTAGTAATCTTTGAAAGAAATAAGAATACCCCAACATCGGAACAATCTTAAAGATTATAAAAATACAAAAAAACCGGGCAATAATAATAAGTACATCCACTTATCTCTCTTTATTTGTGCCCATCTTTTTTTGTTTCGCCTCTGCTTTCTCCTCAGGTGAAAGCACGACTTTCTGAGCTTTAGCCATAGTAGACCCTCCCTAAAAAGTTTACTGTTGTTGTTTCAAGTCAATTGAAATCAGCAGAAACCGGGCAAGTATCCGCAAATTGCACAAAAGACTAAAAAACTGATAAATATATTATAGCTTATTTTATTAACTTTTGCAATAGATTTTGTGAATAAACTGCAAAAATTATTAATTTTTTGTGGTTTTGTATAAATTCACCACTCAAATTATGTTTTCGCATAAATATATTTAAAAACGGTATTACTTATAATAACACTTCAACCGTTTAAAAGTCCATAAAAAAATCAGTGGTTTTTGTTCAATTTAACGATAAAAAATGACGGATTTTAGTCCGTCATTTTTATTTTTGTTAATTATGACTAAAAGTTTTATTCGGCTAAGAATTTGTTAAGTCTGATAACTTCGATACCCGCAAGCATAACAATACCTGTACCGTGTGTATCGTTTAAGTTCCAGCCAAGTTCATACTTATAGTAGTCGGCAATAAACGAGAAGTCACTTCCGCGGCATACGCCGTATACGTTACCGTTTGAGTCAACACTTGTCTTAGAAATACCTTTCCAAGCTTTGTATATAGCCTTAACGTACTTTTCAGGATTCTTTAGCCAACCGAAACGAATACCTCCTGAGAACGCATATATAAACATTGATGTACAAGATGTTTCAGGATATGATTCGTGGTCGTTAAGTACCTGGTGCCACATTCCCTCATCGTCCTGCAATGCAAGATAACCCTCGCACAAAGTGTTAAGGAAATCAATAAGGTCGTTTCTCTTTGATGGTCCTCAGGAAGAACTTCAAGCAATTCTGTCATTGAGAACACTACCCAACCGTTACCGCGTCCCCAAGGAACATTTGTCTTTGAATCATATTTAAAGTCATAAACGTGTGACATAATCTTTTCTTCCGGCATAAACAAACGTTTCTTAAAACCGAAGAACTGATTTGCCGCATCGTCAAGATACTTTTTGGTCGCCTGTAAACTGTGAATATCTTACAAGGAACGGAACTGACATATATAAATCATCCGCCCACATAGTCATATTATGGAAGTGGTGCATCATTTCCTTACGGAAGAATGTACCGTCCTCAAGTCTTGACTGGTGGTTGTAAATATAATCACCGACATAATCGGCAACTTTCTTTACGTCACGAAGTCCAAGATACTTGTTTACTTCAAGCATCATTGACGCAAACGAACCGCAGTCGTCAAGGCTGTCGATACTTGTAAGCAAGTTGTGTATACTTGTCGCACCGCCGTACTGCTCTTTATCCCAAAATGCATATTCAAGCGTATCAATACATAATTGAACATGGTCTTTTATGTAATTCTTTATATCTTCCGATCCGATTGCAATGGCTGTATGAAGAAGTCCGTACATTGTAACACCCAATGGGTAGTTCCAACGACCGAACAGTGTATTTTCGTTATACGGTCTTACAAACGTATCAGGTGCGTCCAATCTCCAATATGTAGCAGGCTCACCTACAATGTGAAGCATATCAGACGCAGTGTCAAACGGAAATTCAAAAATCGTTTACGAATGTACCGATATACATCCATACGTCATCTGTACCCTTAACTCTTGCCGCACTTTCAAATTCAACAGTGTCACATTCAAGTGTTGTACCCCCAGTCGTTGCCATCGCAAATGCACTTTACATATACGTCATATGTGCCAAGAGGAAGTGTAGCGTCAAAAAGTTTCTTTGCCGCCTTTTGTCTTGAACACTTCTTTCTTATTTATATACACAACCGTTTCACCCTTTGTATCAAGAGTAAACTTTGTGTTTGTGTTGTTAATATCGTCAGCAAATACCTTTGTGTAACCTACTGCGTATATTGCCCGTTAGGTGTACCGAACATACGAGTCAGCTGACCCTTTTTCATTTCGTCGTCAGACCAGTTTATTACAGGATAAAGCTTTTTGTCAAAGTCCTTTTCGCTCATACCGATTTCAAATTCAGGCACATAATCGTCCGGAACAAGTTCTGTAAATACAAAGCCCTCTTGACCGTCACGTTCCTTTGTCGGCATAAGTGTGTACATATCCCACTTACCGATCCATGTACCGAACTGACCGCCAAAGCCCGCCTTTGTCTTTTTGAACTGAATTCTGATGTCGTTCCAACCTTCTTCAACATCCATAAATACACGCGTTGAAGTTTCAGAATATCTCTCTTTGAAAATATCAGACTTATATGCAACTTCGCCGTTTACATATACAACCATAGGTCCGAAACAGTTTATATCCCAACCGAATGAAGATTTACCGGCTGAATAGAACTTTGTGAAATGCCCATACACATTCCTTGTCCTTGCTGTCAGGGGAAAATCTTGTTTAAAATCAACAAGGTATCTGTAATCGGTTGTACGAACGATACCATTGTTTGTGTATGCACGATAATAAAGTCCGTGCTTTAGATTTTGTCCCATATATCTGTATGCAAGCGATGAAATTATCGCCTGCGGGTCAGTGCCCTCGTAAGCGTTAATGCTTTGACTGTCATCAAAATAATAACCCATTTTACTACTCTCCTTAAAAACTTTTCTTATTAGTTTATTATATCATTATCCTTTGTTGCTTGTCAATTAAAAATCAGTTGTTTTGGTTTTTATTATTCGGTGTATATTAAAACGGTGTTCTTTTCCTTTTCGTCATAGTCAACATTAATCCCAAGCACCTTGTTTTCAGCAAGTCCTCTAAGCAAGAAACAGTTATAACCGTTCACAAAAAATCATTCCTCCGAAACGCACATTTTCACCGTTACGACAAAGTGAATATGTTCCGGCGGCTTTTTGTCCGGCGGTTTTAACCTCCGCAATTTCATCTGTATCATTTTCGTTAGCCGTATACGGCTTACCAGTTACAATGTTGATTTTACCAACAGTTTCATCATATTCCACATCAAATTGACTGCTTGTACCGTTTAACAGTCTTGCAAGGTCACGAATTTTTATATAGTTAAATCCGCCTCTGTTATACGCAATCAATTTTTTGAGCTTCTCCGCCATTTACAGATACTTTTTGTTCGGTAGGAAAAACCTTTCCCAAATATGTACCGTTTTTCAAAATAATCAAGTGCCGTATCATAATCAATGCCATATTCTGTTTTGAAAATATCATTTGTAATGCTCTTTAAATATTCGGCGGCATTGTCATCAAACGCACTGACAAGTCCGAGTTTTTCGGTTACTTCCTCGTATGTATCACCCTCACAAGCACAAGCCTCAAAATATTTGTCTATACCCGCTTGCTTGTCCTTTAAGAAAATATCATATACCTGTATCGCATTAAACATAGTCAGCGAATATCCTAAGTAAGTACCCGGATTTGTAAAACAAAAATTGGCACTTTTATACCATTCCTCACCGAACTGATTTGTAAGCGCCTTGTCCAAATCTTCGTCGCTCATTTTAAGTACATTATCATTATATAACGAATTTTCAAAAGTATGCCATTGTTGCACTCGTGACTATTTGAAAACGAGATACAAGAGTATCAAACTTCATTGCACCTGCATTATCTCCGTATATTTCATCATAATAATCAGTTGCAATAAGTTCAAACATCTGCGAATCAAATTCAACTATCGGCGAACTATGAGCTGTTCCGAAATAATAATCTTCACTGTCTACTTCTTTCCCGAAAAAAATTTTGATAATGTCCGAATTCGTGTATAAGCGTTCTCATAACATCATTGTCGCCAAATGCCACAATTTCGGAATCTTCACTTCCGATTAATTGGAATGTAGCTCCTGCCATATCTTTTCCGTTATCATCATAAAAGCACAAATTGTTTTTTAACCATATAGTCATATGCTTTTTTTCAAACGCTCATTAATCTCACCTACAAACACAAGTTTTTTCAATCGGATTTTCAATATTATTTTCGCCTTTAAGCTCCGTCAATCAAGATGTGCCCCGTAATTGTTGAATTTATTCACATAATACCCATAATCAGAAATACTATTGCAATAGTTGATTATTTTATGTAATCTTTCAGCAGTTTCTTCATCTAATTCTTCATCGTTCTTATTATGTGCAATCACTTCTTTAAGCAGACTTTGCAAACTCCTTTGCCGTCCGCATTTTTATTTAGAAGCTCATAATATCTGTCATTAAACTCTTTCGCCGCCATATCTGCTATGCCGCTCATATTTTGACTTTTTCGGTTTTGTCATCGCCCCAATACTTTTTAAATTCATCAGCATATTTACTTTCAAGAATTGACTTTACCAGCTCATCAATCTTTTCTCTGTATTCACTGCATTCGTTGTAATTTTTTATCAAGCTCGTCCCTCGTAGATGTTGTATTCATACCGTAATTAAGCTTTTCGGTTTCCGCCCAATTTAAGTTCATAATGTCCGATATTTCCACCGACAAATCCATCAATGATTTATAATCTTCAAACACCTTGTCATAATTGTTCGATTTCTTCAAATCACTTTCAAATGCTTCAATAGCCTTGTCCGCTTTTATCGTATCTACCGCCATAGCCCTCTGTTCAAGCGGTATGTCCGACGGTGCGGCAAGCACCGCAGCACCTGCACTCACTGTCATTGACAGAGCCAATAAAATTGATATAATTCTCTTTTTCATAAAATTCCCTCCTAATAATTCTGTTTATTTTTTGTCCCGACCGTCTATCAGTTCTTTTTTTGTTTCTTCAAAAATATACCCTCACTTGCCCAGCTAAACTTTGTAAACACCGAAAACGGTTTTATTTTTTCTTCGACTTTTTACGGCTATCATATACACCATAAAGCAAAACCACCAGCAGAAAAATTCTACACCGAACACCAAGTGGTCTTTAGGCAAAAAATGGTACATAAAAGCGGTGCAAACGGTATTTTTCACATCGGTACAATACAAGTAATACCCATATTTAGATATACACGACGTTGATAACAGTAACACCATTGAAATCACCCATCCGCTTAAAAAAGCCTATCATTATATGTAACCAGTCACGCACCGATATTTTCAGCCGTCCTCGTCTTAAGTAGAAGAAATTCACCAAACCAAGCAATACAATCAGCATAATAACAGTGGCAGCTTCATAACCTCTTAAATTTATCGTTCTGTTTTGAATTTTATATATAAGCGGATATGCCGTATAAACGATTAACGTCACAATACCCGACCATATTGCAAGACCGAATTTGTTGTCAAACGGCATACGATACTGACGGTTTAATTCTTCGCCTATTTCCGTTGCATTACCCAATTTTGAAAGCGACATATTCACCGCCGCTTCGTGACCTCTGCTGAATTTTTTCAAATTCAAACACCGCTTCATCTATATGATTTTTAAATTCCTCACGTATTTCGCTGTGTGCATTGTTCTATACTTCACACTTGCACATATTTTGTCAAGAAAGTCATTGATTCTGTCACTCATAACATTCTTCTCCTATAATACTGTTCATAGCTTTCTTAAACACATTCCATTCTTTTTTGCTTGCTTTCAAGCATTTCTTTGCCTGTATCAGTAAGTTTATAATACTTTCGCCTGCGTCCCTCATCTGTATCGTACCAATACGACTCAACCGCACCTTCCTTTTTTCAAGTGCGTGCAACATAGGATATAAAGTCCCCTCTTTCATTTCAAATGTGCTGTCCGAACGCCTTTCCAGTTCCTGCGTGATTTGATAGCCGTACATATCTTCACTTTTTAAAAGAGTCAATATCAATATTGATGTACTGCCTTTCATAAGTTCTTTATTGATTTTCATTTTGCAACTCTCCTCTTTGTATACACAGAATTACTATGTATATCTTATCACTATATATGTAGTTTGTCAATACATATTAAAAAAAAGACTGCCAAAGCAGTCTTTTCAGAGGTTAGATAAATTGTCAATAATTTATCCCAATATTGCTTTTGCTTTAAGTATTGCAACAGCGGTTTTTGCGTCATAAATTTTATTATCCATTACCATTTGATAAAGTTCGTCAAGGCTGTATTTTGACACATTCAAAAATTCGCCGTCGTCAAGGTTTTGACCAACAAAGTAAGTTTTCTTGCAAGAAAAATATTAAGTTTTTCTTCACAATATCCCGGTGTTGCGTAATATTCGCCGAGATGTGTAAATTCCTCCGCCTTGTATCCCGTTTCCTCAATAAGCTCCCTTGCACCACATTCCAAAGGATCTTCGCCGTACTCCATTTTGCCGGCCGGGATTTCAAGCATTTCCGACTTAGCGGCAATTCTGTACTGCGTAACCATAAACACCTTACCATCCCCGTCAACCGCAATAATTCCGACACCGCCCGGGTGACCGATAAGTTCACGCGTTGCCAAACGTCCGTCGGGAAGTTCGACTTTTTCCTTACGCCACACCTTTATGATTTTACCGTCATAAATTTCTTCGCTTGACACTGTTTTTTTTCTTCAAAATTCATTATATTTCACCCTTTCGACAAAATCTTTCAATAGCAGGTTTAACATTCAGCATTTCTTTCAGATTTTCAAAATCCTGTTTTGACTTTTCGTTTTTCTTGCCTGTATACACCGCACGAATCATAATATTTTTTTAGGCGTTTCAAGCGGTGATATATACTCAATCATACTAACCTTATATCCGACACTTTCAAGATATGCCGCACGAAGTCCGTCCGTCAATGTATCGGCAAGTCTGGCTTTTAAAAATGCCGTGCTTTGTTATCGCCTCAAAAGGTTCATACGAATATTGCTTCAAAATATCCTTATGACAACAAGGAACAGAACACAATCGCTCTCGACTTTGCTCTTATACCAAGTGCAAGTGCCATATCCGTTGCGGTATCGCAAGCGTGGAGCGACACGACTATATCGGGTCTTATAGGCGGTGTATACTCCCGTAAGGTCGGCTTTGATGAACTCCATATTGTTGTATCCGAGATTTTTAGCCATTCGCTTTGACGCTTCAATTACCGTTTCGGAATAATCAACACCGATAAAATGACACTTCTTTTTAAGTATTTCTTTCAAATAGAAATTCATAACGAACGACAAATAACTTTTACCGCAAGCCGCGTCAAAAATAACATATTCGTCCCTGTCACCGATTTCTTTAAGTACACCCTGCATTAATTCAACAAAATAATCTATCTGATTATACTTACGGATTTTATCATTTTTAATCTTGCCGTTCTTGGCAAGTATGCCTATTTCTTCAAGCAAATCTTTCGCAAGTGCGGGATTTACGACATACTCTCTGCCCGTCTGCACAACGCTCGTCTTATTTATCTCTTTCGTAACATCCTCGTGACGCATATTGACTTTTTATCGTTTGCGTCAATTACAATCTTCGCACCGCGTTCGCTGTAAATTATCTGCGCCTCGTCATATTTAAGCAATTCTTCCGCGATTATATCCCACAAACCGTCTTTTTTCCACATTGCGTTTAACCGCTTGATAATCAAGAGTTATATCGTCCGTATACAATATTTTTGCAGGGAAATTCTTAGTTCCCGACTTTAAATTAATAGTAATATCATTAAAAAAAAAAATCTTTGTTTTCTTCCATTCTCGAAACAAGTCCGCCAAAAAACAAATTTACTTTTTTTGAAACAGTTTTCTTATTCATTATTTCTCCCTATTTTCTTTAATAAATTTATAACATTATTCTATCATTTAAGTTCTGTACTGTCAATTATTGTACCAACTAAAAAAGGGATAATCTTAACGATTATCCCTTCAGGCTGTCGACAAATTGTCCGGAACGTGCAATATATTATTTTTATATTTTAAAGTTTAATTTATAGCTATAAAAACAACAGGCAAGCCTATCTTCGATATACGGCTTGCCTGTGCACTTTTTGTGAAAATAAACGCTAACGTACAAACGTACGCCGACGAGTTCATTTTCGCAAAATCCACACTAATTTCTCGACGACTCTGCCAGCGTGTAGACACTTTTGTCTACACGCTGAAGGGATAATCTTAACGATTATCCCTTTTTTGGTTTTTATTTTTTTCATATCGGCATAAGCCTGTTCTTTTTCGTCAAGAACAGCTTGATAACTTGCGTCAAGGTATTCCTTGCAAGCCGCCTCATACTTCGCGTCAAATTCTTCAGGCTTACAGTTAATCAAATCAACCTGAATAACTTCCCACTTACTCTTTAAAGTTTCGGCATACTGTGAAAGGCTGTCGATTGATCTGTCGAACAAGAAATCTGTATACTTATATTCCTTAGTCTTTTGATAACCGTCATATGACTGTTGAATTAAGTCCTCAAATCCCGCCGGTGCGTATGTTTTCTTTTTGTACGGCAAGGTTTTCTCGTCACTGCCGTAGTCCTTACCCTCTGTTACAAGGCACCACATATCCTTATTTGAATTGTAGTTCAATCTTTCTTTCACCTGTGTAATCGTCAATAAGTACAGAATTTCGTCCTCAACTTTATATGTAACGTTTTCGATACCGTTTTGCATTACGAACAAGTTTTCATCTTGTGCAAGCCACTCAAAATACATTAGCACAGCCTCAGGGTGTTCACAGTCAACACTGATACCGCTTACCATACCGAACGGCCAATCTGCTCTGCCGGCAGGCTTTGTGCCCTCCGGATAACCTGCACCTGCGTCAAGCACTGCAACCTTTGCGTCAGGGCAATTTTGCAATAATGTTTGAAGTACAGGAGGATTTTTGTGACAAATAGAAACCGAACACACCTGCTTTACCCGATACAAAATCAGCTTGCTTTTGGTTGCCGTCCTTGTCAAGGTACCATTCAGGGCTGATAAGTCCGTCGTTATAAAGCTGATTCATATACTTTAACTTCTGCTTTGTTGCGTCATATGTAAGCGATGCAACGGTAATATCCGAATACATCGCGTTATCTTCTTCCGAAAGCGGGATATTCTCTGTATTCATAGTTCGGGAAATATGCGTTGTAAAGGCTCTCCGTTGCAGGGATTGTATTTTCGCCGCCAAGCTTTAATTCCTTAAACTTCTTTAGTGCATTTACATATTCCTCTTGATTTGTCGGCATTGAAAGTCCTGCTTTTTCAAGCCAGTCTGTACGGATAAGGGTTACCCAGTTATAAGCCAACGGACGAGTTGCCGCAAAGGAAATATCTTTGGTCGTCAACCTTTGTATATTCCTCCAAATCCTTTGTCTTTTCATAGAATGTCGGTGCGTATGTCTTTAACACGTCCTCATCAATCGGCTGGAACGCTCCTCTTGAATAATATGAAATCATTGTCGGATAGTCATAGCTGAAAAGAATATCAGGTTCTTCGCCTGCCGCAAGCAATTCATTAAATACCGTTACATCTTCCTTACGCGTAACAGGTACAAATGTCATTTTGATATTGTACTTGTCACCGAAATTCTTTTTGAACATAATCCGTCCAATAGTTATTGTCTACATCTGCCTGTCCCTGCATACCTCTGTCATATACAGGTATTTTAAAGCTCAATTTGCTCATCATAGGCTTTCGGGCCTGTAAGCTCCGCTTTATCCATCTGCATTTTACCCTTACCGCCGCATGACGCAAAGCAAAGTATACCGCAGTCACTGTGCTTAATGCAGCACACAATACTTTCTTTAAATTCATTTTCTTTTTCCCTCTCTTTTTAAATATGTTTTTCATTATTCTTTTACTGCACCTATCATAACACCTTTTAACAAAATACTTTTTTGTATAAAAGGATAAACAATTACGATAGGAATAGTTGCAAACATAATACAAGCCGATTTCAAAACTTCCTCAGCCTGCATACTCTCCCCTGCGACTTCCTGCGAAACCGATGAATTTGAACCTGCCGCATTAACAAGCTCATACAACTTTAACTGCAACGGTTTAAGCGGTGACTTTGTTATAAAGTAAAGTGCGTCTTGGAATGTATTCCAACGACCTACCGCATAGAACAGTGCAAGTGTCGCCAAAACAGGCACCGACAACGGCAATACAATTCTAACCAGTACAATAAAGTCGTTACAGCCGTCAATCGCAGCAGCCCTCCTCCAAGCTTTGCGGTACACTGTTTTGCATAAATGTACGAAGTATTATCAGATTATATGCCGAAAATGCAAGCGGAAGTATCAAAACCGCCGCCGTATTTATAAGGTGCAACTGGCTCATAAGTATGTAATCGGGAATTGTTCCGGCAGTGAAGTACATTGTTATAAGAAATATTACACCTATAACTTTTCTGCCCTTCAGACGTTTTTCTTGACAGTGCAAACGCACCGCATATTGTAAGGAACATACCGAGTGCCGTAAACGCAACCGTCACAAACACCGTAAACCACAATGAACGCATCATTGTCGCATCACCGAAAACCGTCTTATAGGCGTCAAGATTGACGTCCTTAGGAATAAGGAACACTTGATTTGACATTACCGCAACCGTTACCGCTGATTGAAACCGAAAAGAACGTGTATAAACGGTATAAGACACAAAAGCGAAAGTACAGCCATAAACACATATATAAACACATCTGCCAAAACATCAGTAGCTTTTCTTTTTTCATTATATTATACCGTCCTCTCCCCATAAGTTTTGCAAACTTATCCGATGCAAATACGAAGATAAGTCCTACCACCGACTGGAACAAACCAACCGCCGTTGCGATGTTATATCTGTGCGACTGCAAGCCGACACGATAAACGAATGTCGAAATAACGTCCGAGAAATCTCTTACAAGCGGATTATCCAATGTATACGGACGTTCAAACGATATACCCAAAATTCTTCCCAAACTCATTATCAGCATTACAACGATCGTCGAACGAATACAAGGAAGTGTTATATTCCATATTTTTTTCTCCATCTGCCTGCACCGTCAACCGTTGCCGCTTCGTAAAGGTCAGCGTTAATACCTGTGATTGCGGCAAGATATATAATCGTAATACCCCAACCCATACTCTGCCATACGCCGATTAAACAGTACGACACAAGCCAATGCCATTTTTCCGTCAGGAACGGTATGCTTTCACCGCCGTGACGCATTATAAGTACGTTCACAAATCCCGTAGACGGTGACAAAAGCTGATAGAATATACCTGCAATGATTACCCACGAAAGAAAATGCGGTAAATATAAAACCGTTTGGCTGATACGCTTGAAATACTTGTTGCGTATTTCATTTAATAATATCGCCAAAATTATCGGAGCCGGAAAACCGATTATAAGATCAAGACCGTTAAGCACGATAGTATTACGAAGTGCTATGTAAAAATCTTTCATTTTGAAGATTTCCTTAAACGCGTCAAAACCTATGAATTTCGCCCTCTCAAAACCGCCGACAACGTCATAATTAAGAAACGCTACCGACAACCCCAAAAGCGGTAAAAACTTAAAGACTATCGCAAATGCCAACGGAAAGAACAACAGTACATACAACTGCCAGTCCCTTTTCAGATAGTATTTAAAGCCTTTTTTATCTCTCTCTTTTTAACTTTTTTACCCTTTTTCATTAAACAGCTTTACCCCCTCTTTTTTACCTTAATTTGTTACTATGCAATATAAATACTATCATTTTTATGCAATATGTCAATCAAATTACGTTTTTTATATAAAAAAAGCCGTCTTTTTATACAAAACAAAAAGGACGTTTTAAAAACGTCCTTTTTGAGTGTTGTTGTTTATTTTTTTAATTAATCGGCTGCCGTTCCACACATAAACCGCACATTTACCTTGCAGCAGATTTACCGAAACGATCTCTGCCGTATTTGCGTTTACTTCTTTTGACACGTTTTGTACACCGTTTATGACATTGTTTTCGTCATAACCGATTACAATAACACTTACCTTTTTCGTACTGTCGGTATTGTTTTCAATTCGTGTTTTGACATTCTTTTTCATCACTTGTAGTTTGGATATTGACTTCTTCCTTACTGCTTGAAGAATGTTTATATACGTCAACCGACGGAATAGCTTTTCCGTCAAAATCGAAAAAAGTGTTGTGTTTTCGACAACGTTAACGTCTGTCTTATCGTCACTTTCCTTTACAGCCCAACCCGACAAAGACGCATTTTTATTATCTTTATCTTCAACGTGAATCATACAAGGGTCCCAATAAAGCACGCCCAGACATCTGTTATCGTCAACGCTTTTTAATTCGTTGAAAAGTTCTGCCATAAAAAATTTTTATGTCCTGTCATTGTCGGCGGATAAATGTCCTTATACACATCTGAATCCTTTAACTGTCCCGCATAACCGTCTTTTTCTTGTTTCGTTCCAATTAAAACCTGTTTCCATAATCATAATGTCTTTGTCGTACTTCTTTGAAATTTCATTACAAAATTCCTTACAGGTTTCCGCATTGTTGTCCGTCCATGCAGGATAATATGACGCACCGATTACGTCATACTTTGCACCGAGTTTGTCAAGTTCATCAAAGAAATATGGTGAATTTGTTTGACTTTGAACCGTCGTCAAGGTGAATTATAACCTTTGAGTCCTCCGACACCGCCTTTACCGCGTCATATCCTGCATTGATAAACTTAACAAGACCTTCCCAATCTTTTGGGCATTTTATATCTTCATCTGCGTTTTTATCGTCACCGAACACAAGTTCAAATCTATCTCTGTTCATACTTGCATCATATGTATTGCCGAACGGAAACAACATTCCGCCGCGAATTTCATTGCCAAGCGAAACATATTCCGGAACAGTCCCCTGTGCCTTTAACTTTGACATAATATCATATGTATAGTTGTATACTATTGCCGCAAGTTTATCTTGAATTTCCTCTCTTTGTTCACTTGTCATTGAGTTTAGAAAGTCCGCATTCTTAACGTCATAGCCAAGCTCGTCTTTAATCTGCTTAACCCATTCGGACGGAATAATCTGTCTTGAGCCGTTCGACCAATAGTCGGAATAATTAAACGTGAACTGTATTCCCATTTACCTGCGTCCTTTGCACGTTTGGCAAGCTTCAGACAATCCTCCTCATCCTGAAAACCGCTCGGAAGATAATACACGCCGTCACCTGTACCCTTGCCCGGCGTATTGCTAAGACGTATTCTCGCCATATTCATACCGTTCTGCGACAAAAAATTCAAATGGGTCAACCTTGTTTCCGTCACTGTCTTTATATTCACCGCCAAGGTTTTCGATATAATCAACTTCCGTCATATCGCCTCCTTGTATAAAGCCGTTTTGCTTGTCCGTCTTAACAAGGTCAACGTCCGATACTTCAATCACTCCGTTTCCGTCAGTACCAACGCCGATTGTGCATTTACCGTTTTCAACTTCAATTCCTCTTACGGTAACCTTAACACCGTCAGCCGAAACAGGTAAAACCGTACTTGCCGCAGTGTATCCGTCCGACACTCCGTACAAATACGACACACCCTCCTCCGAAGTATTTTTTACATACTGCCGTAAGGTCATAATATCCGTTTTTCAAGATTAGTTACTTCAACGCTTTTTACCGCCCGTAACGTCACCGCTGAAATCAACGCTTTGTGCATATGCCACAGTCTGTAAAACAGCAACCGCCGCTATAACCATTAATATCTTTTTCATACAGCACACTCCTTTTTTATTGTTTTAATATTTTTCTGCTTCTTATTGTAAACATTATCGTTGTACAGCTTGCCGCAACGACATCACTTACCGGCTCCGCCAAAAAATCCCCACACTCCCATATTTGCGATATTCGGAAGTATAAGTGCCAGCGGAAACAGAAGTATAATTTTTCTAAGGCACGCAAGAAACATTGATATTTTCGCCTCGCCCAATGCCAAAAACGTCTGCTGACACGCACACTGTGCACCCATCACAGACATACCTGCAAGGAAAAAGACGAGTTGAGTTTATACCTATATCTATAAGCTCTTGGTCATTTGTGAACATCTTCAAAAACGCCGTTGGGAACACTCCGACAAGCGCAACCGCAAAAAGAGAGAAACATATACTTACCGTAAATTGAAGTTTAAACGCTTTTTTCACTCTGTCAAAACGCTTTTGCACCGTAATTATATCCGATAACAGGCTGTGCGCCTTGCGAAAACCGTTAAGCGGCATCCATATAAGCTGTGTCAAGCTGAACAGTATCGACATCAGTGCAACATACAGGTCATTTTCCGTATTTAAGCATACCGTTGTTGAATGTAAGCTGAATTAAACATTCCGTTGCCTGCATTATAAACGGTGACACACCGAGCGACAAAACCGAAGTAACGATTTTTCCGTCCAAAACAAGATTTTTAAGTCTGATTTTCAAAATGGTCTTTTTACCCGTCAAAAATTTCAGCACCCACAAACACGATACACCTTTGCGAAATTATCGTTGCAAGCGCCGCACCCTTTACGCCCATTCCGAACACATATATAAAAAATCGGGTCAAGCACAATATTCAGCACCGCACCTATGCAAACGGTCATCATACTTGTTTTTTTTGCAAAGCCTTGATTTGTTATAAACAAATTCAGTCCCAACGCAATCTGTACAAATATCGTACCGACAAGATATATGCTTATATAATCCGACGCATACGGCAAAGTTGCCTCACTTGCGCCGAATTTCATCAATATCTGATTTTTCGTAAGCATAAACACAACCGCCAGCACTACCGAAAATATTATAAGCAGCATTGTACAGTTGCCGAGTATTTTCTCTGCTTTGTCGTTGTCTTTTTCTCCCATGCTTACCGCCGCTCTTGACGCACCGCCCATACCTGCAAAGCATTGCAAATGCCGAAACAAGCAATATTATAGGAAACGTAACACCCAAGCCTGCAAGCGAAAGTGAGCCTATCTCCGGTATTCGTCCGACATAAATTCTGTCAACTATGTTATAAAGCAAGTTTACAAGCTGTGCCATAACAGTCGGTATCGCAAGCTTAAACACAAGTTTTCCTATCGGTGCGGTTTCAAGCTGATTATTTTTATCCATCAATAAATACACCTCAATATACAAAACGAGCTGTTAATTTCTAACAGCTCGTTAGTCTTTATTTTATTACAGTTAGTCTTTATTTTATTACAGCTGTACTATCTGTGTATCAAATGCACTAAGTGTTACAGTCTTATCACCTGCGTCAGTCTTAACTGTTGCAGTTTGTTCTGTATCCGCATTATTGATAACAACAAGCTGTTTGCCTTCAGGATAATAGCAGCACTCTGTATTTACGTTATCTGTCAAATACTTTTTGGTCTGTGCTTTCGCCTGCGGCAGTAAGAATAAGGTTAAGAAGTGTTCTGTTATTAACTTCGCCATGCTTAAAGCTTGACATATAAACACCGGTACCTTTACCGAACTTATGAGTTGTAACTGTCGGCATATCTCCGTCAGCTGCAAGCACCTTTGTTTCGCCGTCAACAAGATAAACCTTGTTTTTTTACCTGCAAGAACCGTGCCGTCTACAACCGCACCGTTGTTTTCAACGTCAAACGAATACTTACCGTGACAAATTCTTGCACCTGTATCTTCGCTTACGCCAAGAACGTGTGACATACGGAAGAATGTATCGTAACCATCTGTTGCAGACGGTTTGCGTTTACACCGATGAATGCACCGCCGTTGTTTACCCACTCTGTAAGAAGTGAAACAACCTTTTCGTCTTTCCATTGTTCTCCGCCTGACCATGCGCTTCCTGCAAATCCGGCATTAATAACAACGTCGTAATTGTCAAGTCCCTTATTCTTTAGGTCGTCAAAGCTGATAAACTCAACGTCAAACGGCATACCTGAAAGAGCCTCGATAATATTTATAAGATCAAGTTCAGGGTGTTCGTGATAGTGACCTGCACAAGTCCATGAACGCAGACTGCCCCAGAATGTAAGAACGGCAACTCTCGGTTTTAAAACGTATGGCTTACCTGCCTTATGGAATTCCTTTATTTCTCTGAATTCGTCTGCAATCTTTTTCGATATAGTCGTTGAAATCAGGGGAACGGCAATGTCAATGAAAGGTAACCGCCAAGACCGATTCTGTCGATAGGTGCACGAAGAAGTGCACGTCTTACGTTCTTCCAATATCCCTTTGCTTCAAGTGTAGGATTACCGCCCTCCATAAATGTAGGAGCACCGCCAAGACCTACAGGGAACAAATATGGGTGAAGTCTGATTTCGTGAGTTTCAACTACGTCAACGCCTGCACAAAGTCTTGCCTCAAAGCCGTTGAATACGCACTTGATAAGGCCGTCAAAGCCGAAGTCCTTAAATCTCTTGCCCCAAGGCTCAACACCTACCCAGCTGTCATCATAGAATACATAAGCCTTTTTTACCGTATGTATGTACAAGGTCAACAAGCTTTTTACCGAAGTCAACAACAAAATCATTGATGAATTCCATCCAATCAAGCTTTTTTCTTGTCACAAGTCATATGTGTAGCGTGAAGTTCGCCCTTATTGATGAAGTCCTCTGAAGTAAGTGCATAACCGTACTTCTTTATTCAAATTCCTTTAGAGCAAGCGGAGAAACCGTAAAGTCATATGACGCCCAATCTGAGAATAAATCTCTGTTTCTCTCGTTTGAACCCCAAATCCATACGAAGTTATAGAACATTGATGTGAAACGAACAACTGTTGTTGCAGGGTGTGTTTCGCACCAGTTCTTCATCCAATCAAGCATATATTGCTGTGTTTCAGGGTATCTCGGATCAATCTGCATTAGATGTTCCTTGTCCCAATTATTTGTTGTATGATTGTACATTGAAATTTCTTCCCAAATTCTGTATGCAAGGAAGTTTACTGTGTACTTATGCCAAGGTGTTACACCATTTACCGTAACAACGCCGTTTTCATATGTCCAATCCTTAACTTCTTCATTTGTAGTTCTGTCGAATACCTGCCAATATGCCTTTGATTCGTCAGACTCGTTAATCTTGAACTGTTCGTTAAAGAAGTCCTTCATAAGGTCAATCTTAACACTGTCGCTTTCCGCAACAACAGGATTTGTCATAAGGAATGACTGCTGTAATTTATCTGTGTTTTGCTTTTGCCCACTCGTTATGGTCACGAATAATACAAATTGTAGAATAAATTCCGTAACCCGCATTTATAATTTCAGGTGACAATTCCGTACCGTCAGAATCTCTGATTACGTCTGCACCCCATTTTTTCAGCCATTTCAAGTGTTAGCTTTTTCATAACCGCTTTCACCCGGAAGTGTGAAACCGCCTTTAGTCTTACCCATTTCATTCTCTCCCTTTTTTTTTTTCTCAATACTAGAATTATATCATAACGAATTGTTATTGTAAAAGAAAAAAGCGGTAATTCTTTATAAAAAAGAAACCGCTTCTTTGTTAATTGTACAAATTTTCAAGCAAATTACAATAATCCGAAAAAACAGTCGTGAAAATATAATTCACAACAAGCACCTCATCAGGTGAATACTTATCCAAAATCATCTGAAAATCGCCGTCAAAAATTCTCGGATCGACAAGAATTACATTTTTATAGCTTTCTATAAGCCATGGTGCAAGTACGTTTGTATACGAATCTTTAAGCACAACCAACGTTTTACCGTCAGGATTTTTCTCATTCGTCATTTCGACAATCGGATGGTCACTGCCGAAGAAAAAGTTATAATTCGCTTTACTTTCTGTCGTACATCACACCGTTGTACGAATACATTTCGCCTTTTTTTCGTCGGTTGCATACATTGTTGTTTTGATATGCTTATCATAGTCAATGTCGTACCATTCAATCGTGTCGGGTTCTGTCGCCACATCTGAACTTACTCTGTCATAAAAAATAACCGAGTACGCCTTGTATCTTTACCTGTTTCGTAATCATCTTTATTTACCGCTTGTCCGCCCTCTTTATTCATAAACGCACTGTAACCGTAATACGCGCCGAGTTGCGTCCAGTGGTGGTCGGTTCTGAAATATGTGTACTCATTTGAATGTTCGGACAGCAAACCGTATGCGTCAACAGTACCCACCCTGCTGTCAAGCTTTGAATAAATACTGTCTATCGTATCCTTTTGACTGTCCTGCAAATTCTTATATAGGTTCTTTAAATTCAAGCTGTGTCGGAATTACCATACTGAAAAGTTTTATATTTTCAGGAAGTTTTTCGGCATAGCGATTTATCGCGTCGGCATATTCCTGCTCTGTTTTATCGTTTCTTATAAACATCTCCATAATAGTGTTATCCGCAACAAGAAGAGTTTGCTTTTTGAGTTGTACCCGTTCCTATATCTTTATTTGTGGAAATAATTTTACCTGTTTTCGTTACAAATCCTCTTTTTTCGTCCAACGTTTTTTGAAAAATCGGTAATTTGTGAACGATGAGCGATATTATCTCCGATAAAGCTTTCAAAACCTGTTTCAAATTCACCCGAAAACACTGTTTCCTTTATTTACAGGCGGAATTGTTGCCATCACTCTGTTTTCAGATTTTATACTTTCCTCGTCCGCCGGAAGTGCGAGTACAACGATAAAAAGACTGTCAGCATAAGAAAAATGCACCGATTGTAAAGCTTATTTCTCATATTCGTCACCTTTCCTTAAAATCTGAAATACAAAAAACGGATTATATGTTTGTCCCACAAGCAGAACAAAAAGCACACTCAAGTCCGACAATAACCAAAACCGGCTCCGATATTGCCGCAAATACCTTTGATTTTTTTGCAGAAATTCTTGTGTATAATTGTCGGTATCGGAGTTGACGCTATTACGCAAACCGCAATAAGCCATGCATTCGTACAGAATGTTGACACCGCCGTCAAGTCGTTACAATGCCGTACCCACGCCGAATGCACTCTTTATGAATGTCCAAAGTGCGTTTAAGTCCGTAAAATAGAACAGTGCCCAACCAAGTATTACAAAGAACATAGTGTATATATAGCAGATGGGAGCGGGAATTTTTTTGAAGTTTCTTTTTTAAACAGTGTTTTTCAATAAACAAAAAGTACACCGTAAAACAATCCCCAAAATATAAAATTCCCAGCTTGCTCCGTGCCAAAGTCCGGTTAAAAGCCATACTATGAATATATTTCGTATTGCGTGGTATCTGTTACCGCCGAGCGGTATATAGACGTAATCTCTGAAAAATGTTGACAGCGATATGTGCCACCTTCTCCAAAATTCGGTTATACTTCTTGAAATGTACGGATATTCAAAGTTTTCACCAAAGTGAAAACCCAACATTCTTCCCAAGCCTATCGCCATATCACTGTAACCAGAAAAATCGAAATAAATCTGAAATGTATACATTATTATTCCGAGCCATGATGACGCAACCGTAAGTCTTGTACTGTCAAGCACCATTGACGCAACCGCACCCGAACTGTTTGCAAGCATTACTTTTTTGCACATACCTGCGGTAAATCTTTTTACGCCGTATGCAAAATCATCAGCCGTAACACGTCTGCTGTTCAGTTCGCTCGCAACCGTACTGTACCTGCACAATTGGTCCTGCGACAAGCTGCGGGAACATTGAAACGTATGCCAAAAAAAATCCAAAAAACGATTTTTTGCACTCGCGTTTTTCCTCTGTACATATCTATCGTATACGACAACGTTTGAAATGTGTAAAACGATATTCCGATAGGCAGTTTGAAATTCGGATTAGGGATTGACGTGTGTAAAAACGTGTTGATGTTTTCAATAAAAATCCCGAATATTTAAACATTGCAAAGCAAGCCTAAATTTATCACAAGTGACGAAACAAGCGCAATCGTTGCACCTGCCCTCGCATAGTATTTATCAATTATACGTCCGTTTATATAATCCACAAACGCGCTGAATATCAAAAGCACTACCCATATCGGCTCACCCCAAGCGTAGAAAAAAAGCGAGGCGATAATCAGCACTGTATTTTTATATGTAAGATTTTTTCGATAAATTATATGCAATCAGCACTATCGGCAAAAATATGCACATAAACATTAAACTTGAAAATACCAAAAAGAACAATCCTCCTGTTTTTTTTTTCATTACAAAAACGATTATACTACATTACCGTCGTATAAGTCAATATCGCATAATAAATTCCATACAAAAGAAAAAGGCTGTCTGAAATTTATCAGACAGCCTCAGACTGTCGACAAATTGTCCGGAACGTGCAATATATTATTTTTATATTTTAAAGTTTAATTTATAGCTATAAAAAGCAACAGGCAAGCCTATCTTCGATATACGGCTTGCCTGTGCGCTTTGCGAAAATAAACTCTAACGTACAAACGTACGCCGACGAGTTCATTTTCGCAAAATCCGAACTATTTTCTCGACCTCTGCCAGCGTGTAGACACTTTTTTGTCTACACGCTGAGGCTTCTGAAATTTATCAGACAGCCTTTATAATTATTTCGCAAATATTTTTTGCAATTTCGGTCATTGTGTGACTGATTTTAATACTCTGCGGACAGACTTTTTCGCATTTTTTTGCATTTCTTACATTGGTCCGCACCCTTGTTAAGTTCTGCATAAATTGCCTTTGCTCTGTGTCTGTACCGAGTGAAGCGGTTTGCATTGTACGCCTCAAATGTTTTAGGTATGTCAAGTCCGAACGGACAAGGCATACAGTACGCACATTTTTGTACACGGTACAAGTGCCATTTTGTCAAATACCTCTTTTGTCTTTGCAAGCATATCAAGATTTTCTTCCGTCAGCATACCCACTTCCGCTTTATCCGCATAGTCTATATTTGACTGCACCTGTTCCATTGCACCCATACCGCTCAAAAGAAGTGATACTTCTTCTCTGTTCCACAGGAAATCCATTGCCCACTCAACAGGCGTCTTTTCGTCAGACAGCATTTTTGCGACCTGCGGTGACGGGTTCGCAAGTTTACCGCCCAAAAGCGGTTTCCATTATAACCACGTCAAGTCCTTTTTTTTTATGTGCATATTCAAGCCCCTCAAGACCAGCCTGATATTTTTACGTTAATATAGTTAAGCTGTATCTGACAAAACTCCCAATTAGGGTTTGCGTCAATAATCTTTTTAATGTTTCAACGTCATCATGGAACGAAAAAACCGATATGACGGATTTTGCCGTCGGCTTTCGCCTTGTTGAGCTTGTCTATAAGATTGAATTTTTTCGACAACATTCTTAAATCTGTCCTTATCAAGTGCATGCATAAGGTAAAAATCAATATAATCGGTTTGAAGTCTTTCAAGCTGTTCGTTAAGCAAACGGTCGAAATCCTCCTCACATTTCACTTCCCATATAGGACATTTTGTGGCAATATGTATTTTGTCACGATACGGCTTTTAAAACTCCGCCTATAAAACTTTCACTTTTTCCGCCGTGATAAACATACGCTGTATCAAAATAGTTCACACCTTTTTCAATAGCGTATTCAAGCATTTTTTGCTGATTTTTCGGAATCAATGTCTTCCGCATTTTTGACGTTGTCGGAAATCTCATACAACCGAATCCCAATACCGATATTTTCTCCCGCCATTTCTCTGTACTTCATATAATCTTCTTCTCTCTGTTTTTTAGTTACCTTTTCCTTTTAGTATAATAAATTACAGTCAAATATTCAAGCGATATTCGTAAAAACAGTGTCAGATTTGACAACAATAAAAATTTTAGTATAATACAGATATTTAAAAAGAACTCGAACACTTTTTATTATGAAAGGAAAAATAAAATGAAAAAAAGATTATTTCGGCGATAATTGCCACTGCTATGATGTTTACGCTTTGCGTAACAGGTACATTTGCGGCAGAGAGTTGGCGTGAAGCGTTCGTTACACGTCTTATGAAAATTATGTCCTCAGATCCGTCATACAATCAAGTAGTTCTTACCGATCTTGACAGAAACGGTATACCGGAGGCATTCGTTATGCGTGACGGTATGGACGGAGGTATTTCAGCCGCGTTCACTATGAAAGGCAATACAATTTCAAATATTGACGTTCCTAACAACATTATCGGTACTTGCCTTTCAGACATCACCGTATACCAAGACGGTGGAAGATACATATTTGTCGGTCGTGAAGTACCGCGCTATTCTTCGGTTATCAACTTCTACAAACTTATGTTTGACGGTCAGACTTTCTCTCAACAGAAAAAAATACTTAAATCATATGTAAGCTCATATCAAACCGTTCCTTACGTTGATATGTACGGCAACGACTTTTTGACAAACGGTTATCCGAACAGAGCAAAAAAATCAAGGATTTCGTTGACAGATACGAGGGTATCAACACTCTTACCGCAACAAATTCAAATGCAAAACTATCCGTAAACGGTGTAGACGTTGAAGTATCGGGTTATTCCGTAAACGACTCAAACTATTATAAAATTCGTGATATTGCAATGGTACTTCGTACAACAAACGCACGTTTTGACGTTGCGTGGGACGAAAATTTGAGTGCTATCGCAATTTCAACGGGAGTTAAATACACAATAGTCGGCGGCGAGCTTAACAGCGACCATTCAGCCGCACTTAATGTTGACCAAAACACCGCCCCTGTTTATGTGGACGGCGAAGAAAAAGAAGTTCTTTCTTACAACATCAACGGAAATACTTACTTCAAAATCCGTGACATTGCCGATATGGTAGGCTTTGACGTTGACTGGGACGGAGATACACAGACCGTTGTTATTCGTACAAACTAAAAATTACAAAAAACATAAAAAAAAGCCGATTAATTAGATTTATTCGGCTTTTTTATACCACTTTTGGTTTTTTGTTGAATATTGCCTTGATTAAAGGCAGAATATATAGTATAATATAAATTCAAAGCTAAATTATGGGGGAATACATAATGTCAATTTCAGAAATAGTGCTTATCGGTATAGCACTAAGTATGGACGCTTTTTGCGGTCTGTGTCGCAAGTTCAATGGTCTATACGAATATGACATGGCTGAGAAAAAACTTTCAATGCCGATTTTGTTCGGGCTTTTTCAGGGAATAATGCCGATTTTAGGGTTCTTTCTCGGAAGTCTTTTCGCATCGTTTATTGAAAAATGGTCAGGACCGATTTCACTGCTTATTCTCGGTATAATCGGTATTAATATGATTCGTGAGGGGCTTGCCAAAGACGAAGAGACCGAGCCGAAAAAAGCTCACGCTTTGGATATTACTTGTTCAAGCAGTTGCAACAAGCATTGACGCATTCGCCGTAGGTGTTTCATTTGCCGCAAACAGTGCAAACATATGGCAGTCCGCACCGATTATTGCGGTAACTACATTCGTTCTAAGTCTTATCGCATTATTTGTCGGTACAAAAGCAGGTGAGAAACTTGGCGACAAAGCAGAAATACTCGGCGGAATTATTCTTATTATAATAGGTATAAAATCATTATTCTAAATAAACGAGCAGACGTGAAAGGAGGTTTTTAATATGTACAATGTACGACGCAAATTATGGATACTTACCGTACTTCTTTTTGCCGTGTCTGCTGTTATGTTAAAATTCTTTCCTTCTTCCGATAATAATGACGCAATCGCCACTCCGGCGAATGCACAGCAAGCCGAAAGCGGTACATCAACCGTATTTTCAGACGGCAGCACGGAACGCTTTGTCGCACACAGAGGATATTCAAACTATGCACCCGAAAAACAGTATTCCGGCATTTGAGCTTGCCGGTAAAATCGGCTTTTGGGGTATCGAAACGGATATTTGCGAAACAAGCGACGGTCAATTCGTCTGTATACACGATGACACTCTTGACAGAACAACAAACGGTTCGGGAGCTATTTCCGACTACACGCTTGACGATTTAAGTCAGTTCCAAATTGACTACGGAAATTATCTCGACACAAACGAAAACTTAAAAATACCTACTCTTGAAGAATATCTTTCGATATGCAGTACATACGGAAATGTACCGATTATCGAAATCAAAAATATCGCTAATTATGACGCATTTCTAAACACAATCATAGCAAGCGGACTTGAAACGCATTGTATAATCACAGGTGCGATTGATGATGTAAAAAGAAATTCGTGCAAGAAACAATATTATCCCTGTTATGACAATCGGTTTACACTCCTGCACCGTATACGGATAATCTTGAACATATTACGGAAATATCCGAAAACAGAGGTATTTTGTATAACTATCCGCAAGTGGATCAAGCCGCAATAGATATACTCCATCAACAAAAACATTTTCTGCGGTGTATGGTCTGTTGACGACACGGAAACAGCACAGAAATACATTGATTACGGTGCTGATTTTATAGTAACAAACGAAATCCCCGCAAGAATTAATCATATGGTAAATGACAATGAATAGCAAAAAATGTGTGTCATTTGATATGACACACATTTTTTTATTTGTGATTTTTTTTGTGATTCCAACCATACAATCAATACCGACATATCAGACGGTGAAACACCGGAAATTCTTGACGCTTGTCCGAGTGACTTTGGCTGTATCTTATTCAATTTTTGTCTTGCCTCCAAACGCAAGCCGTGTATATCCGAATAATCTTGATTTTCGGGAAGAAGTTTTTCCTCCATTTTCTTAAACTGCTCAACCTGTATGCTATCTGTCTTTTTATATAGCCGTCATACTTTTAGTTTAATTTCAACCTGTTCACAAACTGCGTCCGGAAGTGTCGGACGGTTATGGTCGACAGGTGCAAGTTTTTCATAATCAAGTTCTGGACGTTTTATCATATCGCTAAGACGTATTCCCGTCTTAACTGCGGTCGAATTATACTGTTCCAAAAGCGGATTTGCGTCTTTCGGCGGTACTATAACCGACGTCCACACGCTTAATTTCATTTTCAATCATATCCATTTTTTTCAAGGAACTTTTTATATCTTTCTTCCGATATAAGACCGATTTTATATCCGAACGGAGTAAGTCTTTCATCTGCGTTATCCTGTCTTAAAAAGCAAACGGTATTCCGAACGTGATGTCATCATTCGGTACGGCTCGTTTGTACCCTTTGTTATAAGGTCATCTATAAAGTGTGCCGATATATCCGTCCGAACGTTTTTTAATGTAAAGCGGTTCTTCGTTTTTAAGTTTCAATGCCCGCATTAATTCCGGCAATAAGTCCTTGGACGCCGCCTCCTCATAGCCGGACGTACCGTTAAACTGTCCTGCACCGGAAAGCCCATGCACATTCTTAAACTCCAACGTTGCATACAGTTGAGTCGGATCACAGCAATCATATTCTATTGCATATGCAGGACGCATAATTTCGACATTTTCAAGTCCCTCAACACTTCGATACATTTCAAGCTGTACGTCCTCAGGCATACTCGTTGAAAAGCCTTTGTGCGTATACTTCCTTTGTATCAAGTCCCATAGGCTCCATAAAAAGCTGATGTCTTGGTTTTTCCGCAAAACGCACAACCTTATCTTCGATAGACGGACAGTATCGCGGACCTATACCCTCAACCATACCGCCGTACATTGCCGAACGACCGAGATTGTCGTGTATAATTTGGTGAGTTTTTTTTCATTTGTATACACAAGATAGCAAGGAACAAGATTTTTGCCGACATTCTCCGTTTCAAACGAGAACGGCACCGATTTTTTTTGTCACCCTCCTCAAGCTCCATCTTACTGTAGTCAAGTGTATCCGCGTGCACTCTTGCTGGAGTACCTGTTTTAAATCGCTTTTAATTCAATACCCAATCTGCGAAGATTTTCCGAAAGTTCATTTGCAGGGAACATTCCGTCAGGACCGCTTTCACGCGAATAACTTCCGATAAGAATTTTACCCTTTAAATAAGTTCCGCTGGCAATAATAACCGCTTTTACCTTATATTCAACGCCTGTATGTGTTACAACTTCCGTTACATTATTATCTTCATCGGTAATTACATTTTACGATTTCCGCTTGTTTAACCTGCAAATTCTCTTGATTTTCAACACGTTTTTTCATTTCAACGTGATACTTTTTTCTGTCAATCTGTGCTCTAAGTGAATGTACGGCAGGACCTTTGCCTTTATTAAGCATTTTTGACTGTATAAACGAAGCGTCCGCCGCTTTACCCATTTCACCGCCGAGTGCGTCAAGCTCACGGAACAAGGTGACCTTTCGCCGTACCGCCTATACTTGGGTTACAAGGAAGATTTCCTATTGCGTCAAGGCTTATTGAAAACATAACCGTTTTCATACCCAATCTTGCCGCCGCCAAAGCCGCCTCACAGCCCGCGTGACCGCCTCCGATTACGGCAACATCATATTCACCTAAAACCATTATTCTTCCTCCCCGATATATTCAACCTTATGCTGTTTTTCTTTTCATATCCTTTAATATTGAGCGTTCAATTACTCTTGCGGCATAAAATTGCGGTGGATAGCAAGTAACGCAAAGTCCGACAACTACTACTATAATTGCCGCTGCAAGCGGATTAACGAATGTAAACAACGCACCGTATATAAGTACTCCTATAAGCGTTGTAAAAAAGTTACCCGGTAATTTTGCAAGTGTTATAAGCAACGCATTTTTTATAAAGCGATCCGATCCCACATTCAAATGTAATCATAATTTGATACAAATACGGATGCATCATTGTATAAACAACAAGTACAAGTATCATAACATACAGCAACATCATCCAAAGCATACTGCCCGTTGAAACGTAAAAGCGAATGATAGAAAAGAATTGCATTAATTCCGAACACAAGCAAAACCGCATCAATCAGCACAACTACCATACTCTGTTTAAAGTTTTTTCCTTAAACTTGTCCGCACCGTCACTCAAAAACCCAAGTATGTTCACCGCGTGTGAAACATCTTGTTATATACGAATAAGCCGCCGTTGCAGGACCTGAACCCCAAAACGTGAACACACCGATTGAAAAAGCAAGCTGAATAAGTATCATAATACTTCCCTGCACATTTTCCGCGCTTGATTCCGTACCAAGCGAAATAATAGTGTCTGAAACATTCTGAACGATATGCGTACTGCTCAAAACTATACCGCCGAAAATATATAAAATCGCAATCCATATAATACTCGTTATCGCATAAAGACAGTTCGCACCCAAAAATTTAGTGAACTTACGTATCACAATATCAAAAAACAAGAAAAAAAGCCTTTCTTTTTTTAGGTTCGTTCTTATCTACTCCCTTACCCGGTTTATCATAACCGCCGCCGAAAAATTCCCATATTTTTTTCTCCTTCCAAAATTTGAATACAATTTTTTCATTCATATAAAATATTTATGCAAACTATATTGTAACACAATTTTTTTTATGATACAATATCAAAAATAAATGTTTACAAATAAAATATCAATCGAGGTAACAAAAATGAGGGAAATCACGATAAATCAAAACGACGCAGGGCAACGGCTTGACAAGTTTCTTACAAAATATCTTGTCAATATGCCACAGAGTATGTTATATAAAAGTCTTAGAAAAAAATTGCGTCAGAGTAAACGGCAAACACATCAAAGACGGCAAATATATGCTCCAAAACGGCGATGTGTTGAAGTTATTTTTTAAAGACGAATTTTTACGAAAGCAAATCAAGCTTTAAAGCAGGCAATTCCGATATTGACGTTGTATATGAGGACGAAAATATTATACTTATTAATAAAAGAAAGCGGTGTTGTAGTCCATTCGGACGATAAAGGCACAAAGGATACGCTTCTTGAAAGAATGCAGAGTTATCTGTACAAAAAAGGCGAATACAATCCCGAAAACGAACACAGTTTTTCTCCTTCATTCTGCAATCGCCTTGACAGAAATACATCAGGTATAATAATCGGTGCAAAAAAATGCCGCCGCACTTCGTATAATCAACGAAAAAAATCCGCAGCCGCGAAATTAAAAAGATATACCTTTGCATTGTCGAAGGTCATCTTAAAAAAAGCGGTCACCTTACCGCATATCTTACACGCGGTGACAAAAAGTTACGGTTTCAGATTATAATGAAGAAAATTCAAAAGAAAATCGGCACAAAATATAATGTTATTGCCGAAAAAAAAGACACTTCACTTGTGGAAGTCGAGCTTGAAAACAGGACGCACACACCAAATCAGAGCACAGTTTTCGCACATAGGAAATCCGCTGTACGGAGATACGAAATACGGCTCACAACACAGCGGAGGTATGAAGCTTGCAAGTTACAAGTTGGTATTTGATTTTAAAACGGACGCAGGCATATTAAATTACCTAAATCACAAAGAATTTCAAATAAGCGTTGATTTTGCCAAAACCTTTGCACAGCAGAAATTATAAAGGTCAGCCGTTGCATTCGGTTTACCGAGATGTCTTACGCTTTCCTCCATCATTGCAACACGCCAAGGACAAGCAAACATTTGATTTATCGCTTCAGAAATCGGATAAGTGTCGTTTACCATAATTGCCGCGCCATTATTCACAAGGAAATTAAGGTTTCTGTCCTCTTGTCCGGGAAGCGGATTCATTGTTATCATCGGCAATCCTTTTGCAAGCGATTCTGATGTTGTAAGTCCGCCCGGCTTTGTTATTATAAAGTCGGCGGCGTCCATCATTACGTCAACATTATCTACAAATCCGTATGAATATATTTTTTATTCCAATCACATTCATCAACTACGCTTTTTATTTTCTTATTTGTACCGCAAACGCACAGCACTTGAAAATCTTTCGGATATGTATCAATTTGTTCCAAAATCTTTTTTTATATTTCCGTACCCCATTGAACCCATCATTATAAGTATAGTGGGAATATTTTCAATTCCGAGTTTTTCCGTGCCTCAATAGGGTCGTTTTTCTTTTACAAACTGTTCTCTTATCGGTATACCGAAAGGCAAAAGTTTTCTTTTTCGCTATACCTTTTTTCTGCATTTCGTGTTCCAAAAGTTCATCCGGAATTACGTAATAGTCAAGGAACGTACTTTCCCAAAACGGATGTACGGTGAAATCGGTTACTATTCCGACAGACGGACAATCAAAAGCCGCACGGTCGGCAAGTATGCATTATACACACTCCGGCATAGCTATGCGTACCGATTATCAAATCGGGATTATATTCAGCAACGAACTTTTCAAGTTTCTTTGAAACAAACCGCGAAAATATCGATACAAAGCGAATTACGGTCATACGGCTCGTCCTTTTGCGTAAGTTTGCCGTAAGCCTTCGCATACGTCTTTGCAAGGTACTTTGTCGAAAGCAAGTATCCGTCCTGTATTGAATTTCCCAAACGATGATTTACATAGTCGAATATATCAAGCATATGACATTGATGTCCGTTCTCCTCGAAATATTCCATAATAGCCTTAGCCGTAGAATGATGTCCGTAACCGGCTTTTACGGATAACAACAACACTTTCAATTTTAAGACCCCCTTGTCTTTTTTTAACAATATTATAACAAATAAAAAATAAATTTTTTCAACCTTATTGACTTTATGAATTTAATAGACTATAATGTCATAAGTTATTAAAATGAGGGGCGGTGTATTGTGAAATGATAAGCGATATGACTAAAGGAAATCCGTTAAAATTGATACTTTCTTTTTCAGTTCCTATGCTGATCGTAAATATCTTTCAACAGGTGTATAACTTTGTTGACGCGGCGATTGTACCGGTAAGTTTGTGGGTGCCGAATCTCTTGCGGCGGTAGGTTCGACAGGTACGATTGTCGGAGTTATGATTTGTCTTATGATGGGACTTACGAGCGGTGCGGGAATTATTATAGCGCAGTGTTTCGGTTCAAGAAATTTTGACGAACTGAGAAAAAAACAGTTACGGGACTTATTTACATAGTGGGAATTTTGGCGGTGGTTACGTCAGTTGCCGGAGTTGTGTTTTCACGGCCGATTTTATCGTTTCTAAACACACCCGATAATGTAATTGATGAGGCGGTTGCATACATAAACGTAATATTCGCATTCACAATCGGTACGGCTATGTATAACGCGTCAAGCGCAATACTCAGAAGTCTTGGTGACAGCCGTACACCGCTTTACGCACTTATACTTTCTTCTATATTAAATGTAGTTTTCGACTTGTTGTTCGTTGTTGTGTTTAAAACAGGCGTTGTCGGTGCGGCGGTTGCAACTGTTATCGCACAGATTATCAGTGCGATTTATTGTATTATACATATGATAAGGCACCGCAGACAGCTTAATCTTGAGGGCATAAACTTCCAAACAACAAAACGCGCAATCAAACGGATTTTCCAAACAGGAATACCGTCGGCACTTTTGAAAGCTGTCTGATTTCACTCGGCACAATGAGCGTGCAACGTCTTGTAAACTCATTCGGTGCAATGACTATGGCAGGCTATACTGCCGCCGTAAAAATCGACTCAATCGCAATCGCACCGATTGTATCGGTCGGCTCGGCATTGTCGGTTTTCTCGGGTCAAAACATCGGTGCAAATCAGATGGACAGAATAAAAAAAGGGTATGTATCAAACACTTGCGTCACTTATCGGTATATGTATAGTGATTGCTGCCGGAATTGTATTGTTCCGTAATCAACTGCTTGGCTTGTTCCTTGACAAAACACAAGCCGCAGAGGCTATCGCAATAGGAAGCAAAGTACCTTACTATCGTATGTGTTGCGTATATAGTTGCGGTGGTGCGGTTATGAGAACATATTTGAACGTTCTTCGCGGTGCGGGTGATGTTAATACCTCCGCAGTCGCAGGTATACTTGAACTTATAGGAAGAATTATTTTCGCATATATACTTGTTCGCCCGCTCGGCTCAACAGGTATTTGGATTGCTACTCCGCTCGCCTGGGCAATGGGTGCGTCAGTACCCGTTATCCGATACTATTCGGGTAAGTGGATTAATAAAAGTTGGTATAAAAAAAATGGCACTTTCGTGCCATTTTTTTATACTTATTCTTCTACTAATTTTACTGTTTTCTTTTCGAAATAGGTTGTAATTGTGATGACAATACAAATATATTCACGTTCTTGGCATTATCCTTTTTGTCAAGAGAAATTTTTTGTATCGTCTTTCATCGAAAGCGGTACTCTGTCAATTCAATCATAACGCCGTTTTCATCATACATTGCCGCATATACATAGCAGTCGCCGTACTTCATTTGTGCGGATATATCAAAAATCATATGATGTGTCGTTTTCTGTTTTTGTAACTTCTACCGTTGTCATAGTCATATCCGTAGGTATTCCGTTATAATGGATTGTTGCGTTTGTAAGATATGTATTTCCGACCAACACAATCTTACTCCACTCTTCCTCCGTACCTGCGTAATACACATTGGTAATACTATAACAATCACTAAAAAGCATTTTTTTGCAATTTTATTTATATTTTTTTACCCATCGTTACAGTGGTTAAGTTTGTACAGAAGGCAAATGCACTCATCCCTATCGACTTAACCTTATTCGGTATGTCAATACTTGTCAAACTTTCACATTCGTAAAACATATTTTCTTCTATTTTGTCGATATTTTCAGACAGCTTTATGCTTTCCAACTTGTTGCACCAGCTAAAAGCTTCCTCTCCTATGCTTTTAACATTATCCGTCACTGTAACATTGACTACTCCGCTCGAATAAAAAGCACCGACGCCTATACGTTCAACACTTTCAGGTATGTTTATATTTGCTAAATTGCTACAAGAATTAAATGCATTGTCATCTATCACCGTAACCGGCAAGCCTTCAATTTCACTCGGTATAGTAGCTTCGCTGACAGATTTGTCACACTTAACAATAACCACAGATTTTCCGTCGGTACTAAAATTATAAGTAAACGGCTCGATTGTTTTATTATAATGAATTGTTGCGTTTTTCAACGCGCCGTTGCCGTCACCTGCGCTGTTTTCTTCTATATCAATTTTATTCCATTGTGTTTCGGTACCAAAATAGTATATATCTTTTTTAAGCTGTTACAATCATAAAACGCATACTGTTCAATCAAATCAACACTTTTAGGTATTGTTATACTTTCCAGACTTGCACAACCGCTGAAAGCAGAAGAATATATTGTATCTACATCACTTGAATTTTTTACACTCTTTTAGGCTTGTACAATTTGAAAATGTCGAACCCTGAATCCAACTTAGATTCTCAGACAATACCACTTCCGTCAAATTTGTACAGCTTCTGGAAAATACAGAAGTTCCCATAGTATTGACATTATCCGAAAGAGAAACAGAGATCAAATTTTTGCAGCCCGAAAATGCCTGCGCCTTTATAGCCGTCACGTTTTCCGAAACAGCATAACTTGTATCGCTCTTGCCCGACGGATATGCAAAAATCAGTGTTTTACCTTTATTAAACAACACTCCGTCCTCTGAGCTGTAATCACTGTTGTTTTCATCAACGTTTATCGCTTCCAAATTAACGATGTTACTGAATGCACCCGCTGCTATTGATGTTGTTTGTTGCGGAACATTTATAGTCTTAACATTTTGTGTATACTTAAAAGCACAACCGTCAATTTTCGAAACACTTGACGGAATTGTATAGCTTACACCACTTTTTGCAGCAGGATATTGAATAAGTTCTGTTTTTTACTCTTGTTAAAAAGTACTCCGTCCTCTGAAATATAATTTTTGTTTTCAGAATCGACAACTATATTTTCAAGGCTTGTACAGCCCAAAAAATGTATCGTACCCTATTGAAGTTACGGTTGACGGGATTGTTACTTTCTTCAAATCCACACATTTAAAAAACGCATCGCCATCAATCTCAGTTACCGTTGCTCCCTCAATTTCACTTGGTATATTTACTTCCGCCACTTCCTTGGCACATTTTGAAATCGTAACCGTATTATCTTCATTTACCCAATATTCCAAATAGTTCTCATACGTTTCCGCACTTGCCGTCATCGGCACAAATGCACACAGCATTGACAGTGCCAAAATCATACTTTTTTAAAATTTTCTCCCTCATAAAATAATTGCCTCCCACATATAAATTTTTACATATATAGCTTATCACATCTTGGTAGAAATTGCAATATATTTTTCGAATATTGTCTTTTTAGTTCCTTATCAACCTTATTGTCGCAACGGTCATATCGTCGATTACTGCGTCACGGCTTTTTTGACTGCATTTTCAATTACGGATTGTGCCATTTCGTCCATAGTGTCAAACGGCATTTTTATTTTTTTTTCAGCCAATCTGTACGGACAGTACCAAATCCCGCTTCGCTTATTCCGTCCGACATCATTATTATTATATCGCCGTCATCAAGGCGTTTGGCTTGTCCCTGTACCTTTATATCAGGCAGCATACCGACAGGCAACGATACAGAAAACACCGTTTCAACATTCGGACCGTGAAGTACAATACTCTCCGAACCGCCGATTTTGAAAAACTCACATATACCTGTCATAAGGTCTATACATAGCAGGTCCACGGTAGAAAAACACTCATAGTCAAGTTTTAAACAGAGTGCCGAATTTATCATATCAATAGACGTTTTCACGCCAAACCCCGACTGCAAAAATTCTCTCAACAATTTCAGTGTTATATGGCTCTCAAACATTGCCCTTTACCGCTGCCCATACCGTCCGACAAAATCACATACTGTTTATAATCCTCCGTCACAAACGTATCTATACTGTCGCCCGACACTTCGCTGAAATCTCGGCTTATCTGTCTTATCGCAATATCTGCGGTAAATTTTGCGCGTGACACAAATTTCATAAGTCCGTTCGCACTGTCACATTCATAGCCCATAGGTGTTTCGACAACGCTTTCAAGCACGTTTTCAATCTTCCCCTGACTTCCGTACCCTTAGACGTTCCGAGATATACCTCCATTTTCCCGTGACTGCTTTCAATAACGCTTATTTCAAATGCCATAATTCCGACTTTGTCAAGCTCGGCAATAAGTGTTTCCTCCAAATCCTCTCTGAACGTAAATCCGAACATATATTTTTCCGCCATCGTGTCCATAAGGCTTGACATTTCTTTATACTGTCTTGCAACCAAGTCACGGCTTGTAACCGCCTCACCCGTCCGTACAAGGTTTTTCTTATACAGTTCATAGACGTGATTAAACTCCACAACGAACAAATCAGGTCGTAAGCATTTATCCTTAAAGCTGTTCGGTACTGATGTAAACTCCAATATCCCCTTGTTTCAATCGTATCAAGCAACAGCATTATACTGCGGTATGTGCGTGTAAAGTCGGACTGCCAGCATTTAACCGCATTCGGACACCCCTCGCACACTCTGTCCGCAACCTCATCAAAAAAGCGTAGCAACATCTTTATTATATGATTTCAGTCTTTTCTCCGAAGCATTTGAAAAACACTCCTCCAAACTCTTAAATGCCTTTGCCGATTTTTTTTTCAAGCTGCATAGACAAATACTTTTTAACTCTTACGTCCGCACTCACCGTTTCAAGCTTTAACGACCTTGCAAAAAAAAAGATTTTATATACCATTGAACTTTATTCGGTGTCAGTACAAAAAGCACCGCCCCTATCGCTGTTTCGATAATCGTCACAGGCAAAGACGATGCACTTCCCGCATACAAAGTGTCACCGCACTGCCGCCCAAGAATCCCAACGCAACTCCGAAACGTCCGAACGATTTCAGCAAATTTCCGAACAATGCACTTATACCGAAAATACCCATAGTCACAACCGCCGACGGTGACGATATTGCCGACATAAACCCTATACAAAGTCCCCCGCTGCCCGCCGCCGCAATACCGCCGTGAAGTGCAATGCAAAGTACCGCATATACGGAAACTATATTGGCAAGACTGATATTATACGGAAACACAATTCCCGAAAGTCCCGTTATAAAAACACCCACGCTTACAGAAATACTGATAAGCTCGTCCTGTGCGGTCTGCGTGCGTTTTTGCGGTTTGCAATCAATCCGTGTGCTTTTTGAATATTATATACATGAGTGAAGTGACTATCGACTCAACAAAAAGCATAAGTATATCGTATGCTCCTACATATGTATATATAAGAAAAACAAATCCGCCGACCATAACCGCACCGCCCACGCACGCCGCATCAAGCACAAGATTTTCCTTATTTCTGAAACGTGTATATATCCAAAACAACAGTGCCGCAACAAGATATTTTGTAAGCACCGCACTGCTTGCCGACGTCATAAGTGCAATCGAAAGCACAGTTATACCGAGATACGCAATACTTTTATCAAAGCAAGAAGCAAAAAAGCCACTCCGAACGGAAAAAGTCCCAAAACAGACGCTCGTCCTGCCAAAAGCAATAGCATACTCATTCCCACATCTCTCACAGACGGTGCTCGGAGCATTTCTGTATTCCGTTGTCTTTTTACCGCTGGCTGACTCATTTTTAATTCCTCCTACAAGTGCAATATAGGTTATTATACCACTTGTTTATGGATAAATATGTAAAATCCTGTTGTCGATATATAAAAAATATTTCGACATCATTTTTTGACAAATTGCGTTTGCATATGATATACTACATACATATTTTTTATATTGAGAGGATTAGATTATGAAAAAAAATTTTGATTTTTTCCGATACTCACGGCGATATTAACCGCTGTTTAGATATAATCGAAAAAAGCCGACAGTGTAAGTGCGATTTTCCACGCAGGCGATTACACAGGTGACGCGGAAGATTTGGAGTCGATATACCCAAACATACCTATATATTATGTAAAAGGCAACAACGACTACTTTTTCAAAAGCGCCGTCACATATGCTTGTTACAATAGACGGTGTTAAGATATTTATTACGCACGGTCACGAACAGAATGTAAAATACGAATATGAATTTATGACTCTCCGCAAGGCTGCCGAAAAATATGATCCCGATTTAATAATATTCGGTCACACGCACATTCCTTATACCGATTACAAAGGCAAAGCCACACTTTTAAACCCGGGAAGTATACGTTATACAGGCACATATGCAGAGGCTGAAATCGAAAACGGTAAACTAAAAACAAAAAATCATAGAGGTTTGATGTACAAATTACACAAAAAATGTCACGTTATTTTATATATCCCCGTTATGCGTGACATTATTAATGAATTATTTGTAAAAATGTCACGTCTTATCACGCAATATGACAATTTTAAACGATTTATACCTTTTAAATATAGAAGATTTATCCTTTATATTGCAATTTTTACAGTAGTAATAATTTATACTATGAGTGAACTTAATTGAGTTCATTAAACGAGAAAAAGACGGTGCATTCCCCAATGTGCACCGTCTTTTTTTTCTCAGAATCCGATAAATTGTCCGGAACGTGCAAAGCAATTTATTTTTTGTTTTTTTACTTTAATTTATAACCCAACCAAAAAAAAACAGGCAAGCCTATCTTTATACGGCTTGCCTGTGCACTTTTTGAAAATAAAACTCTTGCGTACCAACGTACGCGACGAGTTTATTTTCGCAAAATCCGAACTAATTTATCGGATTCTGAACGGTATGATAAATTGTCCGGAACGTGCAAAGCATTTATTTTATGTTTTACTTTAATTTATAACCCGACAAAAAACAGGCAAGCCTATCTTTGTACGGCTTGCCTGTACACTTTTTCTTATAAATTTTTTGTTACTTCTTTTAAATATTCCGCAAATTCATCTTTTAAATCATCTCTTGAAAGTGCAAAATCGACTGTTGCCTGTAAAAATCCCTGTTTACTTCCTATATCATATCTTCTGCCCTCAAAGTCATATGCGTACATATCTTCATTCTTTGCAAGCATTACAAGTGCGTCGGTAAGCTGTATTTCGCCGCCTGCACCCTTAGGTGTTTTTTCAAGGCAATCGAATATTGCAGGTGTGATTACATATCTTCCGAGTACCGCAACATCTGACGGTGCGTCCTCTTTTTTTTCGGCTTTTCGACCATTCCTTTCAGCATATACATTCTGCCTTCAACATTATCGCAGTCCACAATACCGTACTTTGAAACTTGATCCATTCCGACCTTTTGCACTCAAGCACTGTCGCATTATATTTGTTAAACTGTTCGATAAGCTGACTCAAACACGGCTTTTCCGCCACAACCACATCATCACCGAGCATTACCGCAAAAGGCTCGTTTCCGACAAAGAACTTTTCGCACAAAGTACAGCGTGTCCAAGACCTTTCTGTTCCTTTTGACGTACAAACTGAACGTTTATTTTATCCGACACTTCACGAACAGCATTAAGCATTTCCTGCTTGCCGTCACGTTCAAGTATCGTTTCAAGCTCATATGCCCTATCAAAATGATTTACAAGTGCGTCCTTACCGCGTGATGTAATTATAAGCAAATCCTCAATGCCCGATGCGATTGCCTCCTCAACAATATACTGAATTGTCGGCTTATCGACTATCGGCAGCATTTCTTTCGGCACTGCCTTAGTCGCCGGAAGAAATCTTGTTCCGAACCCCTGCCGCAGGTATTACCGCTTTTGTTACTTTCATATTTTTCTCCTCCCTCAATTTCTAATTTTATAACTATCTATTATTATACCACATATTTTCCATAATTGCGATATAAAAATCAGTTAATTTATTTCAAATTTCAACACTTGATATTGTTTCAAATCTGCGGTATAATATTTTATATATATAATTACAGATTAAGGAGAAAAAACAGAATGTTTATAAGAGATATATTTGCTCAAAAAAAGCCGGTGCTTTCATTTGAAGTATTTCCGCCGAAAAAGGACAGCGGACTTGACAATGTCATTTCAGCAGTTGACGAGCTTTCAAAAAATGCCTATTGACTATATGAGCGTTACATACGGTGCAGGTGGCAGTAATTCAAAAAAAAAAATACCGCATATATCGCCTCACATTTAAAGAATAATCTTTCTATTCCGTCACTTGCACATCTTACTTGCGTTGCAAACTCAAAGGACGATATTAAGGTAAAATTACAGGAATATAAAGACCTTGGAATTGAAAATATCCTTGCACTTCGCGGTGACAAGCCGAAAGATTATGACGGTGAAATATTCCCGGGTTATCACTATGCAAACGAACTTGTAGAGGCAATCAAAGATTTCGGAGATTTTTTGCGTCGGCGGTGCTTGTTACCCTGAGTGTCACCCTGATTCTCCGAGCCTTGACGCCGATATTGAAAATTTAAAAGTAAAAGTTGACGCAGGTGTTGATTTTCTTGTTACTCAAATGTTTTTTTGACAACGACGAATTTTACAAATTCCGCGATAAACTTGCAAAGAAAGGTATAAACAAACCTATCACAGCCGGAATAATGCCTCTTACAAACGCAGGTCAAATACAGCGTATGGCAATTCTTTCAGGCGGTGCGTCTATGCCGTCAAAATTCTTGCGTATGATTTCAAAATACCAAGACAATCCGGAGGCTTTAAAACAAGCAGGTATTGCGTATGCGGTTGATCAAATTATCGACCTGCTTTCAAACGACATTGACGGTATTCATCTTTACACAATGAACAAGCCCGAAACCGCACAGAAAATCGTAAATGTTATAAACAACCTATTTGTATAATTCGCATTTTGCAAGGAGAACTTATGAACGGAAAACTATATTTATGTGCCACACCGATAGGCAATCTCGGTGATGTGTCCGCGCGCTGTCTTGAAGCATTTAACAATGCCGATTTAATTGCCGCAGAAGATACAAGGCGTACTCTTCAGCTTTTAAATCACTTTGAAATATCAAAGCCACTGACAAGCTACCACGAACACAACAAGCACGAAAAAAGGCGAATATATTATATCACTTTTAAAAAAACGGTAAAAACATTGTACTTGTATCGGACGCAGGTACTCCCGCAATTTCAGATCCCGGTGAGGACTTAGTTAAGCTATGTATCGAAAACGATATTGACGTCACCTCAATCCCCGGACCTGTCGCAGGTATAAACGCACTGATACTGTCGGGACTTCCGACAAGACGATTTGCATTTGAGGGATTTCTTTCGGTGAACAAGCGTCACAGAAAAAGAACATCTTGAACTTGTGAAAAACGACACTCACACACTCATTTTTTTACGAGGCACCGCACAAATTAAAAAACACACGCTTTCCGATATGCAAAAGACATTCGGCGGTGACAGAAAAAATCGCTCTTGTGCGTGAGCTTACAAAAATTCACGAAGAAGTGAAAAAGATGTACAATCGACGAGGCAATCGCATATTATTCCGAAAACAATCCTCCGCGCGGTGAATACGTACTCATAGTCGAGGGTGCAAAAGAAGTCGAAGAAACGGAAGAAAACGAATGGGAAAATATTTCAATTAAAGAACACGTTGACAAATACATTGCGGAAGGTATGACTTCAAAAGACGCAATAAAAAAAGCCGCCGTAGACAGAAATCTTCCGAAACGTGACGTATACAACGAATATCACAGAGGTGAATAACGTGAAAAAGAGAACATTATTTTTAATAGGCACTGCCGCCGCGGCAGGCATATACAGTGCAATAACAGGCAAAGGTTTATTCAACAAACCACGCTTCAAAGAACAGCACGAACGCGTTGCAAACTACGTTGAAACTCACTATCCGAACGCGGTTTACACTCCTATCGAAATGACCGCAAACGGTTGGGTAACGGTCATAAGACGTATTGCAAGACCGAACATAATCCTTTACATCACCCGTGACGGAAACGGCAATTATGTCTTTACCGAATCGGAAGTCCGAAATGCGTAACCAAAAACAACGCTTTGGCATAGTATAAATCATAAACAAATTAAAGGAGGTTTTTACTATGTTTTTCGGCGGAGGATGTAATAACAATTCAGACAGTTGGATATGGATTGTGGTAATAGTGGCACTTGTTATACTTTGCTGTGACGGTAATATTTTCGGCGGAAGCAATAACAACTGCTGTTGCTGTTGCGATCCATGCTGCGACCCTTGCTGTGACAATCACAAAAAACGATTGCTGCTAAAATCTACTGTACTTAAAGGTGCCGGCATATCGGCACCTTTTTTTAGTGCAAAATAAATTTTACAAAAAATTAATAAAAAACAGTAGTAATCCTTACGTTTTTGTGATATAATATACGTTAATAATGCGATAATTCCATTCTTTGGGATTACACAGACCGATATTATTTATGAGGAGAAAAATAAATGAGTATATTCGACAAAATATTCGGCACATATTCTGACAGAGAACTAAAGAGAATACGTCCTATCGCAGACACAAAGTTATGGCACTTGAGGACGATATGGCAAAACTTTCAGATGCAGAATTAAAAGCCAAGACACCTGAGTTTAAGGAAAGACTTAAAAACGGCGAAACACTTGATGATCTTCTTCCTGAGGCATTTGCGGTAATGCGTGAGGCAAGCTGGCGTGTACTTGGAATGAAACACTTCTATGTACAGGTTATCGGTGGTATTATTCTTCATCAGGGACGTATCGCAGAAATGAAAACAGGTGAAGGTAAAACTCTTGTTTCTACACTTCCTGCATATTTGAACGCTTTAACCGGTGACGGTGTACATATTGTCACCGTAAACGATTATCTTGCTAAAGCGTGACAGTGAGTGGATGGGAAAAAGTTTACCGTTATCTTGGTATGAGTGTCGGACTTATTATTCACGAACTTGACAACGGTGAAAGACGTGAGGCATATGCCGCTGACATTACTTACGGTACAAATAACGAACTTGGTTTCGAGTATCTTCGTGACAACATGGTTGTTCATAAAGAAGAAATGGTACAGCGCGGTCATAATTATGCAGTAGTCGATGAAGTTGACTCAATTCTTATAGATGAGGCGAGAACTCCGCTTATCATTTCCGGTATGGGCGAAGACGCAAATGACCTTTACAGAGTTGCCGATATGTTCGTTAAACGTCTTAAAAAAGGTTGTCGTTACAGAACACGACGACAAACAGCTTGACGAAGATGTAGACGCAGATTATATCGTTGACGAAAAAGCAAAAACAGCTATGCTTACCGAACAGGGTATTAAAAAGCTGAACAAGGTTTCGGTATCGAAAACCTTTCCGACCCTGAAAATATGAAACTTCAACACCACATCAACCAAGCCTTGCAGGCTAACGGTGTTATGCACCGTGACCAACAGTACGTTGTTCAAGACGGCGAGGTTATGATTGTTGATGAATTTACAGGACGTATCATGCCGGGCAGACGTTACAGTGACGGTTTGCACCAAAGCTATCGAAGCAAAAGGAAGGCGTTAAAATTGAAAACGAGTCAAAGACTCTTGCAACAATCACATTCCAAAACTTCTTCCGTCTTTACAACAAGCTTTCGGGTATGACAGGTACAGCTCTTACTGAAGAAGAAGAATTTCAACATATATATAAGCTTGACGTTGTTGCCGTTCCTACAAATAAGCCGGTAATCCGTAAGGATTTACATGACGTTGTATTCAAAACAGAAAAAGGCAAGTTTATGGCGGTTATCAAGCAAATTCAAGAATGTAATGCAAAGGGACAGCCTGTACTTGTAGGTACCGTAAACGTAGACAAGTCGGAAATACTTTCGGCACTTCTAAAGCGTGCAGGAATTAAACACGAAGTCCTAAAATGCGAAGTATCACGCAAAAGAGGCTGAAATCGTTGCACAGGCAGGTAAAAAAGGTGCTGTAACAATCGCAACAAACATGGCGGGTCGTGGTACTGACATTAACCTTGGCGGTAATGCAGAATATATGGCTAAACATGAAATGGCACGTCAAGGATTTACAGATGAGCTTATCGCAGAGGCAACAGGTTTCGGTGATACAGATGATGAAGATATTATCAATGCAAGAAAAGTATTTACCGAACTTAACGACAAATTCAAAGCACAAATCAAGCCGGAACAAGACGAAGTTCGCGAGCTTGGCGGTTTGTATATTATAGGTACTGAACGTCACGAATCAAGACGTATCGACAATCAGCTTAGAGGTCGTGCAGGTCGTCAGGGTGACCCCGGTGTATCTCAATTCTTCCTTTCACTTGATGATGATCTTATGAGAATTTTCGGCAGTGACAAGGTTAAGTCTATGGTTGACGCACTCGGTCTTGAAGAGGACGAGCCTATTCAAGCAAAAATGCTTACAAATGCAATCGAAAATGCACAAAAAAAAATCTTGAAAGCAGAAACTTTGATTCTCGTAAGCACGTTCTTCAATACGACGAAGTTATGAACGAACAGCGTAAGATTATATATGCACAGCGTCAAATGGTACTTGACGGTGAGGATATAAGCGGTACTATCAAGAATATGATGGAATCTGCAATCGACAGTGCACTTGACGATTATATCGGAATTTCAGAAATTCCTGAAGATTGGAACATTCGTGCAATCACAGAATTTGCAAATCAATATCTAAATGCTCAAGGTGAATTTAAAATCCCTGAGGAAGATATGGAAACTATCACAAAAGCAGACGTTAAGGATATGCTTATGGAGCTTGGCGACAAGCGTTACGAATCACAAGAAGAAGTATTCGGCGAGAATATGCGTGAGCTTGAAAGAGTGCTTATGCTTAGAGTTGTCGATACTCTTTGGATGGATCATCTTGACGAAATGGAACACGTTAAACGTGAAATCGGTCTTAGAGCATACGGTCAGCACGACCCTGTTCTTGAATACAGAAATGTCGGCAGTGAGCTTTACGAAAATATGCTTGACAGCATAAAGAAAGATACTGTAAGATACGTACTTTCAGCTTATGCCGAGAGTTAAGATTGAACGTGAGCAAGTCGCTAAACCGCTTGATACAGGCGGTGACGGTTCTCTCGGAAACACACCTAAACGTGCAAAAGAAAGAACCGGGCAGAAACGATCCTGCCCATGCGGCAGCGGTAAAAAGTACTAGAACTGCTGCGGTAAGAACAAATAATCTAAACAAACCCTACGGTTTTTTTTACACGCTGACAGGCGTCAAGAAATTAGTTCGGATTTTTGTGAAAATGAACTCGTCTGCGTACGTGGTTACGTTAGAGTTTATTTTTCACAAAAGTGCACAGGCAAGCCGTATATCGAAGATAGGTTTGCCTGTTATTTATTATAGCTATAAATTAAATTTTTTAAATATATAAATAATATTTTGCACGTTCCGGACAATTTGTCGACAATCTGAGGGTATTGCAAAATGCAATACCCTTTTTATACGAAATTTTTACGAAAGGATATAAATAATGAACGTAAGAGAATTACTCGGCAAAGAGAATGCTGTTTTTTGACGGCGGTATGGGTTCAATGCTGCAAAAAAACGGTATGGGTGCGGGTGAAATTCCCGAACTTTTAAACCTTACAAATGCCGCTTTAATAGAAAAAAAATACATACCGAATATCTTGAAGCGGGCGCAAATATCATAACCACAAATACCTTCGGTGCAAACCCGTTAAAATCAGAAGAAATCGGCGAAAAGCCTTGATATGATTATCGCCGCCGCAATAGGCATTGCAAGAAAGGCGGTAAACAGTTTTCAATCAGAGGAAAATCCGCGATTTGTTGCATTCGACATCGGTCCTTGCGGTAAATTGTTAGAGCCTTTGGGCGACCTTTCTTTGATGATTGCTATGACGCATTTGCGAAAATCGCAAAAAACTGCCGAAAAAATGCGGTGCCGACCTTGTTATAATAGAAACAATGTCTGACACTCTTGAGGCAAAAAGCCGCCGTACTTGCAGTAAAGGAAAACACTTCACTCCCTATTTTTCTGTACAATGACGTTTGACGAAAGCTATAAAACGCTTACGGGCGGTGACGTCAAGGTTATGTCGGCGATTATGGAAGGACTCGGTGTTGATTGTGTCGGTATAAACTGTGGTCTTGGTCCTGCTCAAATCGGTGAAATGATGACTGACCTTGCTGAAATTTCTTCAATTCCTATAATGGCACAGCCAAACGCAGGTTTGCCGCAAATCGAAAACGGCAAAACAGTTTACAATGTATTACCGAAACAATTTGCAGACGAATGTGAACATATGGCAAAGCTTGGTGCGTCTGTTCTCGGCGGTTGTTGCGGTACAACACCTGACCATATAAGAAGTCTTGTTGAAAAATGCAAAAACTACAAACCGATAGTCGAAGAAAAAAAACATCACTGTCGTTGCGTCATATTCAAAAACGGTTGTACTCGGAAAGGTCCTGTAATTGTCGGCGAACGTATCAATCCGACAGGTAAGAAAAAGTTTAAAGAAGCACTTAGAAACGGCGACATAGACTATATTCTAAACGAAGCATTTGCACAACGTGACGCAGGTGCGCACATACTTGACGTAAACGTCGGACTGCCTGAAATTGACGAATGTTCGACAATGGAAAAAGCAGTTAAGGCTATCAGTGCCGCTGTAAATCTTCCTTTACAGATAGACAGCTCCGACCCTGTAACAACCGAACGTGCATTGCGTATTTACAACGGTAAACCTATGGTAAACTCCGTAAACGGCAAGGAAGAAAGCATAAAAAGCAATTATGCCGATAGTACAAAAATACGGCGGTGTACTTGTCGGACTTTGTCTTGACGAGGAAGGTATCCCTCCTACTGCCGAACAAAGATTTGAAATTGCAAAAAAAATCCGTGACAGAGCGTCAGAATACGGCATAAAGCCGAAAAACCTTGTAATGGACTCACTTAGCTCTTACAATTTCGGCACAGCAAAAAAGAGTCTGCCGAAACAATCAAAGCATTGAAAATGATAAAGGACCGGCTTGGTATTTGGTATTTGTACAACGCTTGGCGTATCTAACATATCATTCGGACTTCCGCGCCGAGAAATAGTCAACGGAACATTCTTCGCATTGGCACTTAACAACGGTCTTGACGCCTGTATTATCAACCCGTGTGCCGATTCAATGATTAACACCTATCGTGCATTTATGGCACTTTCGTGCTATGACGCGGATTGTCAGGAATATGTAAGCAAATATGCGGGTACAAAGTCACAGACAACCGTAACAAAAGAAAATCAGGCGGAAGAAAAAGCTGAAAATGTCAATCCGCTTTTCGATATAATCATAAAAGGTCTTAAAGACCAGTCGTTTGACGAAACAGTTCGTCAGCTTGAAACTACCGATCCGATGGACATTATCAACAACATACTTGTTGAAGCACTTAACGTTGTCGGTCGTGAGTTTGAAAAAGGTACAATGTTCCTACCTCAGCTTATGATGAGTGCAGAAACCGTCAAAAATTCATTTGACGCAATCAAGGCTCACATTGACCAAAGCGGCGAAGCACAGGAAAGCAAAGGTAAAATCTTGGTTGCAACGGTTAAAGGCGATATTCACGACATCGGCAAAAACATCGTAAAGGTGCTTTTGGAGAACTACGGTTATGATGTTTATGATTTAGGCAAGGACGTACCGCCCGAACTTATTGTCGAAACATTAAAAGAAAACGATATTCACATATGCGGACTTTCCGCACTTATGACTACAACAGTAGTAAGTATGGAAGATACAATCAAAAGCAATTCGTGCGGCAGGACTTGATACAAAAGTATGGGTCGGAGGTGCGGTGCTTACACAGGAATATGCCGATATGATAGGTGCGGACAAATACTGCAAAGACGCACTTTCTTCGGTAACTTACGCAAACGAATTTTTTGGAAATTAATAAAAATTGAGAGTACGGAAACAAAATTAATCTAAGCAGATAAATCAAATGTCGATTTATCTGCTTTATTTTTTTGCAATAATGACAGATTTGAATTGACAAAAACCAAAAAAAGAATGTTATAATCAATTCATAGTGAACAAATAGGAAAAATAGGAGTATAGAATTACGGTATGGAAAATCAATTTGAACGAACGGAACTTCTTTTTAGGAAAAAGATGCCATACAGAAACTGAAAAATGCACACGTTGCGGTTTTCGGTGTAGGCGGTGTAGGCGGTTTTGTTGTTGTCGAGGCACTCGTTAGGAGCGGTGTAGGCGAAATAGACGTTATAGACAAAGACACCGTTTCGCTTTCAAACATAAACCGACAGATAATCGCACTTCACAGTACTGTCGGACAACCTAAAGTCGAAGTTATAAAAATCGTGCATTGGATATAAATCCAAATGTAAAAATAAACGCGTTTGAAACATTCTTCTTGCCCGATACGGCAGATATGTTTGATTTTTTCAAAATATGATTACGTTGTTGACGCAATAGACACCGTAAAAGGTAAAATTGAAATAATACTTCGTGCCGAAAAGCCGGAGTAAAAATTATCAGCTCTATGGGTGCAGGAAACAAGCTTGATCCGACACTTTTGAAGTTTCGACATTTACAAAACGTCCGTATGTCCTTTGGCGCGCGTTATGCGCCGCGAGCTTAAGGCAAGAGGTATAAAAAAAAAATTAAAGGTAGTTTATTCAAAAGAAGAGGCTATCAAAATTCCGTCACCGGACGACGAAAAGACCTGTTCCGGAAGTATTGCGTTTGTACCGTCAGTTGCGGGATTGATTATAGCCGGAGAAATAATTAAAGATTTGGTTAAGGAGGAATAACATTGAAAATTTCAACTAAAGGCAGATACGCCGTAAGGCTTATGCTTGACGTTGCAATTCACGGTATGGATAAAAACGTTTCTATGCGTGATGTTGCAGAACGTCAAAATATATCAATAAAATATCTTGAACAAATTGTGAGTATCCTTACCCGTGTGGGATACTTAAAGAGTGTGCGTGGTGCCCAAGGGGGTTACCGACTCACAAAAGCACCGTCAGAATACACAATCGGAGATATTTTGCGTACAACGGAGGGAACACTTTCACCTGTATCGTGTCTTGAAGATGAAGAAAATACTTGTCCGCGAGTTTCTGTGTGTCCGACAATAAAGCTTTGGAAAGGGCTTTATGATGTTATCAATAAATATGTTGACAGCATTACTCTTGAAGATTTGGTAAACGAAAGTATTACAATCAATTCACCTGATTTTTGTATATAAAAATAACGGACGGCTATGGTTCGTCCGCTGCGAATACAGTGTGTAGGGGCGATCATTGGTCGCCCTTTTTTAATTTTCAGTATTGTGCCACCCCTCAGTCAACTTCGTTGACAGCTCCCCTCAAGGGGGGAGTCTTTTTTTCCTCTCCTTGAGGAGAGGTGGCACGAAGAGTGGTGGCTTTGCGGGATGTCGTGGGACGCCGTCACCTACTAACAAACCACTTAGGCGACCAATGATCGCCCCTACGAATGTTCGCATTTAGGACGTCGTGGGTGCCGTCCCATACGAAGTAAGGTATTTACTTATTAATTACTTCCCCGATATTATTAATCTGAATTGAAATAGTTCCGTCATCGTTATTTATAAATTCGATATACTCATTATTTTGATAATATTCAGCCGGGAAAATAACTTCAACACCGATATCCGTTACAATTTTCACGTTTGACGCCAATTTCTTTGTAACATAGCTGTTCACTTCAACCTTTTGAGGTACGTTTGCTTTCTCAATTTTGTCGATAAACTCACTTTTCATACCTGGTTTACCGTCAAAAATTTTATCGGCAACCTGTTCAGTATCAATAAATTCCGTTTCGCCCTCCTCAATATTTTCGGTGATGTATTCTTTCATTTTTGAAAGTGTTTCGATTGTATCGCCGCCGTTTTCTTCCGTAACCTTTTTTCGCAATTTTACATACTGCATTTACCGATTCTCTTGAAGAAATATCATAAATACATTCAAGCAATACATCTGCGATAAGGTCGGTTGTTTTCACCGTCGATTTTGCGTTTTTTGCCGAGATATTTAATTGAAAAATCATCTTCAAATATAAACGCACATTCCGCAATTTTTTGTGAAGTAGTCGGCAAAATCGCATAATGGTTTATAATCTGATTTTTCACTTTACCGTCGTCCTGCAAAACTTGGTGTGTATACCCTATTTTATTTTCACACTTCAAAACCGCAAGCAACGGACGTTCATTAATCATACAATCGCAAACTATAAGGTCGGACGAATCGGGCTTATCCGATTGAGTAACCCCCTCATAAACGCGTTGTGCAATAAATTTCGACATTGTAATAAAATAATTTTCGTCCTTTATATACTCTGCCAAATGATATTTAAAACCGCTGTTTTCCGAAAATTCGGCATTTCGCATACTTGCGTCCTCAAAAACCTTTTTTTCTATATGCTTTGTAATAAAACTGTTTATACTTGCGTCTGTAACATCAAGTTCTTCTTCCGAGTACACACTCACACCCGAATTTGCGCTCAAGTATATGTACAATCGCTCTTTTTAATGATGCTATCATTTTATCAATCCTTTCAAATCAAGTAAAATTCATTATACCACATCACTCAAAAAAAGTAAACATTGACAAACATAACTTTAGTGTTTATACTAAAAATATCTAACAGAAACGGCGGTGAAATTATGCAAAAATATAAGGACAAATCTTTGAATATTGAAGAAAGAATTGACGATTTACTCTCTAAAATGACAAACGAAGAAAAAGGTCGGTCAAATGTTGCAAGTCAGCTACAACACGTTGAGCAAAGAAGATTACGAAAAGTACAAAAATCTCGGTATCGGCTCATTCCTGCACGTTTTGGGTGATGAGGCAGACGATATAAAAGAACGTGCAGAAAAGACACGGCTCGGCATACCGCCGATATTCGGCATTGACGCAATTCACGGTCACTGTCTTTTTAAACGGTGCGACAGTGTTTCCGTCACAGCTTGCAATGTCGTCAAGTTTCAATCGCAAGTTAATACACGATATGGGCAAGGCTACTGCCAAAGAAGTTGCGGCAGACGGTCTTGACTGGACATTCTCCCCGTTTTATGTATCGCAAGAGATTTAAGGTGGGGACGCGTAAACGAAACATTTGGTGAGGACAGTTATGTTATAGGCGAACTCGGCAAAGCCATAATTGAGGGATACGAAGAAGATAATTTGATTATTGCGTGTGCAAAAGCATTACATTGCATACGGTGAGGCAACAGGCGGACGTGACGCATACGACAGTGAAGTCAGTGAAAGAAAAATCAGAGAAGTATTCCTACCGCCGTTTGAAAAAGCCGCAAAAATCGGTTGCGGCTCGGTTATGACCGCTTACGGCACTGTTGACTCCGTTCCGCTTAACGCCAATCCGCATATGGTAAGAGAAATTCTTAAAGACGAAATCGGTTTTGACGGATTTGTTGTGAGCGATTACGAAAATGTCTTAAATCTTGTCACCAAGCAATTCATAGCCGAAAATTTAAAAGACGCGTCCAAACTGTCGATTGAGGCAGGCAACGATATGAGTATGAATACGCACGAATTTTTACGATTGCGTGTCAGAACTTATAGAGAACAATGAAATTGACATAAAATATATTGATGATGCGGTAAGAAGAATACTTAGAGCAAAAATTCAGAATAGGTCTTTTGACGGTAAAAAGACAGTTGACAGAAGCGTCATAAACTGCAATGAACACAAAAAACTTAATCACAAACTTGCACAGGAAAGTGCGGTTTTACTTAAAAAATGACGGTACACTGCCACTAAAAGGGAAAACAAAACCATCGCCGTTATAGGTCCTAATGCGGACGACATAAGAGCGATTTACGGCGACTGGACATATTTTTTTCACACCCTGTTCCGAAAGAAAACGTTACACCTATGGGCGACTATTACACGATACGTCGCGGTATGGAGGAAGTATTCGGAAAAGAGAATATTTTTATACAGCAAAGGCTGTGACATTTTAGGTGAAGAAAATTATATTAATGACGCGGTAAAAATTGCCGAAAAAGGCTGACGTGGTTGTATGTGTAATCGGCGACTGTCTTGCTCAAAACGGCGAGTATCGCGACAGAGCCGACCTTGAATTATCGGGTTATCAAACAGAACTTGTCAAACGTCTGATTGACACGAAAAAGCCCGTAATAGCCGTACTTGTAAACTGCCAACCGCTTTTGCATATCGTACCTAAAAGAAAACTGCAATGCAATTATCGAGGACTTTAACGGCGGTGAATTTGCCGGTTTGGCGGTTGCGGAAATGATTGGCGGTAAATTTAATCCGAGCGGTAAATTGACAATTTCTTTCCCACGTCACAGTGCCCAAACACCTTGCTACTACAATCAATACGAGGGTTGGCACGGCGGTCAGTATGTTGATTTGGAAAAAGGCTATGTATACGAATTCGGTGACGGTCTTTCCTACTCCGAATTTGAATATTCAAACCTACGCTTATCCCAAAAACACAATAAAAAAATGAGGAAGAAATAACCGTATCGGTTGATGTTACAAACAAAGGCAATATGGACGGCAAAGAAACCGTACTTATGTTCGTCAACGACGTCATAAGCTCCGTCCTCACACCGACAAAACAATTAAAAGGTTTTGAAAAGGTATTTATAAAAGCAGGCGAAACAGTAACGGTAAACCTAAAATTAAACATAAAAGACCTTGCAATCGTGACGAGAGATTTGGAATATATCGTTGAAAAAGGCAAGTTTGAAATTATGGTTGGCAGAAACACAAAAAGAATATTTAAAAAAGATATTTTATCGGCAGAAGAAAACATAAAATTATAATTGAGCCTATCGACAAAACTGCAACGGTTTTGTTTAAAATCTGAATTTTTTATCACTCATAATATAAAAAATTATGAGTGATTTTTTTGATAAAATTCGACTGATAATGAATATTTTAATATCAAAATTCAATAATATACAAAAAATTTGTTTTAACATAAATATAAGTATCTAACAGTAACAAATTCTGTATAAAAAAACAGTTGACAATTAGCTTATTCGCTGATAAAATAAAAAGTAGTACGATAATATATTTTGTACATATTCCGCCATAAAATGACGGACAAAACAGCACCATCTTTTCAAAAAAGCATTAGCTTTTTAGAAAATTCGATTTTCCACAAGACAAATCAAATATGGTGGTTTTTTTTCGGCACAGAAAAAATCGGTGTGCCAATATTTATTACATTAAATTTCAAAGGGGGAATTTTTTTGAGAATGACCGGTGCTGAAATGGTTGTTAAAACACTTGAAAAGAACGGCGTTAAGGTTGTATTCGGTTATCCGGGTGCAGCTAACTGTCCTATTATAGATAAGCTGTCCTTTTCTTCCATAAAGCATATCCTTACTCGTAATGAGCAGGGTGCGGCTCATATGGCTTCCGGCTACGCAAGAGTTACGAAACAGGCAGGTGTCTGTACCGCAACTTCAGGTCCGGGTGCTACAAACCTTATAACAGGTAATCGCAACCGCATATATGGATTCTATTCCGATGGTTGCACTTACAGGTCAGGTTGCTACAAAGCTAATCGGTAAAGACGCTTTCCAAGAAGTTGACATTACAGGTGCTACGTTGCCTTTTACAAAGCACAGCTACCTTATAAAAAGACGGACTTGACATTCCGCGTGTTGTAAATGAGGCATTTCATATTGCAAACACAGGCCGTCCGGGTCCTGTACTTATCGACTTTCCTATGGATCTTCTAAAAAAAGGAATTTGATTATCCAGACGAAGATGAGGACGTTAATATCCGTGGCTACAAGTTAATGGGCAAAGCTAACGAATCACAGGTTAAGAAGCTTGCCGAGGCAATCAAAGGTGCTAAAAAGCCGGTTATACTTGCCGGTGGCGGTGTCGTTATATCCGATGCTACAAATGAATTCAGAAAATTTGTAAAAGAAACAGATATTCCTGTTGTTTCAACAATGATGGGTATAGGTATTCTTCCATCGGACAATCCGAGATACTACGGTATGATCGGTTCACTACGGTGTTAAGAGAGCCAATCTTCTTTTTCAATCGTGCAGACCTTGTAATCGTAATGGGTTCAAGACTTGGTGACAGAACTGTTGCAAATGTCAAGGGACTTGAGGAAGGCAACAAGCTTATACATATCGACCTTGACCCTGCCGAAATCGGCAAAAACACTCAGCCTTATATTCCTGTTGTTGGTGATATTAAAGATGTTCTTGAACAGCTTACATCGCAAATTTCAGGTTACAAGACAAGCAAAGAGTGGATTGACGAAGCTGACGAACTACGTCAAAGATTTACACATAAACCGGTATGTGAGGATAACGGATTTGTAAATCTGAAGTATTTTTTAAACGTACTTTCGGAAAAGACAAATTCAGATGTATACCTTTCAACCGAAGTCGGTCAAAACCAGATTTGGTGTGCCAATAACTTCAACTTTAAAACACCACGTTCGCTTTTTTGACTTCAGGCGGATTCGGTACAATGGGGTTACGGACTTCCTGCAGCAATCGGTGCGTCTGTTGCCGCAAACGGCTCAAAGCCTGTTATCGCGGTAATGGTGACGGCAGTTTCAAATGGATTTACCGGAAATGGGTACTATGGCTCAATGGGATATTCCCGTTAAAATGGTATTGTTCCAAAACCACCGTCTTGGTATGGTACACGAACATCAGTATCTTCTTTATAAATCAAATTATCAGGCTGTTGAAATAGAAGGAAAACCTGATTTTTGCAATGCTTGCAAAGGCATACGGCTTTGAGAGCGGCATAGCTAACGAAAAACAGTGAGGTTTCAGAGGCGATAGATAAGATGATGGCACATGACGGTTCATATCTTCTTATCGTAAACGTAAATCCTTTGAACCTACCGGTGATGCTCTTAATGAGGCTACTCTTCCGAAAAAGGAGGATAAGTAATATGGAAAGATATACATTATCAGTCCTTGTCGAAAACAATCCGGGTGTACTTTCAAAGAGTTGTAGGCTTGTTTTCAAGACGTGGATTTAACATTCATTCACTTTCAGTGGGTACTACCCAAGACCCGCAAGTATCTCGTATCACTATTGAAGTGAACGGCGACGCACAAATTGTCGAACAAGTGTCAAAACAGCTTTCAAAGATTATGGAAGTTATTAAAATTAAGACACTTCGTGACAGCGAAATCGTAAAGAGAGGACTTTCACTTGTGAAAGTTAAGGTTACACCTAAGACAAGAAGTGAAGTTATCGAAATTACGAACGTATTCAGAGCAAAAAATAGTTGATATTTCACCTAACACTTTGACTATCGAATTGACAGGTCATAATACAAAGCTTAACGCATTTATCGACCTTGTAGAGCCGTACGGAATTGAAGAAATCGCCCGTACCGGTATGACTGCTCTTGAACGCGGAGCAAACACATTAAAACTTGATAAATAATTATTATTTATAATACATATTTAAGAAAGAGGTAATCAAAATGGCAAAAACATTAGACCATGAAGCAAAAAGTATTTTATGAAAGCGATTGTAATCTTGGACTACTAAAGGGCAAGACTATCGCAATTATCGGCTACGGTTCACAAGGTCACGCTCACGCACTAAACCTAAAGGACTCTGGCTGCGATGTAATCATCGGTCTTTATGAAGGTAGTAAGTCATGGAGCAAGGCTGAAAAGCAAGGCTTGAAAGTATATACATCAGCAGAGGCTGCAAAGAAGGCTGACATCATCATGATTCTTATCAACGATGAAAAGCAAGCTGACTTGTACAAGAACGAAATCGAACCAAATCTTGAACCGGGCAATATGCTTATGTTTGCTCACGGTTTCAACATTCACTTCGGAACAATCGTACCTCCTGCAGACGTTGACGTTACAATGATCGCTCCTAAAGGTCCTGGTCATACAGTACGTTCAGAATATCTTGAAGGTAAGGGTGTTCCTTGTCTAATCGCTGTTGAACAAGACGCAACAGGTAAGGCACAAGATTTAGCACTTGCTTATGCTTTGGGTATCGGCGGTGCAAGAGCCGGTGTTCTTGAAACAACATTCAGAACAGAAACAGAAACAGACCTATTCGGTGAACAGGCAGTTCTTTGCGGCGGTGTTACAGCTCTTATGCAAGCAGGTTTTGAAACACTTGTTGAAGCAGGTTATGACCCAAGAAACGCTTATTTTGAGTGTATCCACGAAATGAAACTTATCGTTGACCTTATTTACCAAAGCGGTTTCAAGGGTATGAGATACTCAATTTCTAATACTGCTGAATACGGTGACTATGTAACAGGTCCTAAGATTGTTACTGCTGAAACAAAAGAAGGCTATGAAGAAAGTTCTTTCTGATATTCAAGACGGTTCATTCGCTAAGGAATTCTACTTGATATGTCACCTGCAGGTCGTCAAGTTCACTTCAAGGCTATGAGAAAGATTGCAGGAGAACACCAACTTGAACAAGTCGGTGAAGAAATCCGTAAGCTTTATAGCTGGAACAGCGGAAGACGATAAGCTTATCAATAACTAATTTGACGTATTTGTATTTAAAAAAGACTTCACTTTCGTGAAGTCTTTTTTTTGCATTTTTGCCACCACCCGTCACGGCTCATAAGGCTCCCCATCGAGGGGAGCTGGCGACGCAGTTGACTGTGGGGTGGCACTATCTGTTTCATTTTAAGGGCGACCACTGGTCACCCCTACAACACCGATATTTTTTTTATGCTTTTTTTGCCACCACTCTGTGACACCTCGCCTCATAAGGCTCCCATCGAGGGGAGCTGGCGACGCAGTTGACTGTGGGGGTGGCACTATCTGTTTCATTTTAAGGGCGACCAATGGTCGCCACTACAACACCGATATTTTTATGCTTTTTCTTGCCATCACTCCGTCTCTCTGTGTCACCTCCCCTCAAGCGCCACTTGAGGGGAGTCGACGACGCAGTCGACTGAGGTGGGGTACATTTAAGGGCGACCAATGGTCGCCACTACGAAGCCCGCCAAACGTGATGTCGTTTTCACACACAAAAAGCCGTCAAAGTATTAGCTTTGACGGCTTTTACCTTATCAATTATACGATTTCAGCACCGCTTTGAATATCATTAAGAGTAGTCAAAACAGTAAGCTTATCTTCAAATTCGGCTGACAAAATCATACCGCAAGATTCAAGTCCCATCATCTTTCTCGGTTTCAAGTTTGCAACAAACAACACATTTTTACCGATTAATTCTTCAGGCTTATGGAACTTTGCTATACCGGAAAGAATTTGTCTTGTTTCACTTCCGACTTGCAAAAGTAAATCTAAGAAGTTTTGATGACTTTGGCACTTTTTCGCATTCAAGTACCTTACCGCCACGAATATCAAGTTTTTCAAATTCTTCAAACTCGATATAATCTTTATACGGTGCAATTTCAATCTTTTTCTTCTTCTGGCTGACCGAATTCTTCTTCAAGTTCGGCAAAGTTTCTTTTTCTGCGTCAATTCTTTGGAACAGCGGAACAAGCCTCGCCTACTTTTGTACCCGCCTTTGTTTCACCGAATGTCTTTGTACTTTCAAAGCTCAAATCATCTGCACCGATTTGTTCGGCGATTTTCTTTGATGTTTCAGGCATATACGAACTTAACAATGCCGCAATAATTCTGATTGTTTCAACAAGATTATAAAAGCACTGTACCCAATCTCGGCTTATCGTCTTCATTCTTTGCAAGCACCCATGGAGTTGTTTCGTCAATATACTTATTCGCTCTGTCAACAACTTTCCAGATTTCGTCCATACTATCCGCAACGTGAAGTGTATTCATCTTCTTAATAATCTTATCAATCGCACCTGTTGCAACAGCTTTCAAATCATCATCAAAATCACCGTGTACGTCACCACTCTGAATTTCACCGTCAAAATATTTATTAATCATTGCAACAGTTCTGTTTACAAGATTGCCAAGTGTATTTGCAAGGTCACTGTTAAATCGGCTGATAAACACTTCATAAGTGATTGTACCGTCTTGTGCGAAAGGCATTTCGTGAAGTGAATAATATCTTACCGCGTCAACACCGAAATGCTTTACAAGGTCCTCCGCATAAATTACGTTACCTCTTGACTTACTCATCTTTTCATCACCGACAAGCATCAAAGGATGTCCGAACACCTGTTTCGGAAGCGGTTCGCCCAATGCCATAAGCATAATCGGCCAATAAATTGTATGGAAACGAAGAATGTCCTTACCGATAATATGCACATCTGCAGGCCAATACTTATTATACAATTCGCCCTTTTCTTTCGGTGTATAGCCAAGTGCCGTAATATAGTTTGAAAGTGCGTCAATCCACACGTACACAATATGTCCAGGGTCAAACTCAACAGGAATACCCCATGTAAAAACTCGTTCTTGACACGCACAAATCCTGCAATCCCGGCTTTAGGAAGTTATTAACCATCTCATTCTTACGCGATTCCGGCTGAATAAATTCAGGGTGTGACTCGATGTGTATTCCATAAGCTTGTTCTGATACTTGCTCATCTTGAAGAAATAGGCCTCTTCCTTAGCCTTTTTAACTTCTCTGCCGCAATCAGGACACTTACCGTCTACAAGCTGTGTTTCAGTCCAGAATGATTCACAAGGTGTACAGTACCAACCTTCATATTCACTCTTATAAATATCACCTTGATCATAAAGCTTTTTGAAAATCTGCTGAACAGCCTTAACGTGATAATCGTCGGTTGTACGGATAAATTTATCATAGCTGATATTAAGCATATCGGCAATATCCTTAATTTGTCCCGCAATCTTATCAACGTGCTGTTTCGGTGTTATACCCCTCATTTTCAGCGATTTCCTGTATCTTCTGACCGTGTTCGTCAGTACCTGTAAGGAAAAATACATCCTTACCTATAAATCTGTTAAAACGTGCTATTGCGTCCGTAAGAACTATCTCATATGTATTACCTATATGAGGTTTCTTTGAAGTGTACGCAATGGCAGTAGTAATATAGAACTTTTCTTTACTCATTCCAGTCACTCCCCATTAAATTAATAACAAAATCTTTGAACAATAGGCACTGTTCTTTTATAAATCTGCCTATTCTCTTTAAAAGTCTTATCGGTGCGTCAAACACACCCGCTTTATAAAAAACTGATTATCAGCATAAGTATTATCGGGCTAAAATCATACCGCCGATACTAAGTGTTCTGTAACCGATATACATAGACATAAGCGTCAATATCGGATTCATACCTATTCTTGAGCTTACAAGTTTCGGCTCGGTAAAGTGTCGCATAAGCGCAACTGCGGCATATATAACAATCAGACCAACTCCGAGTTTAATATTGCCGTTCAAAAACGAAATAAGCGACCACGGCCACAAAACAAGACCGCTGCCGAAGAATGGCAATGCGTCCAAGAACGCAATACCTAACGCAATAAGAAGTGCATACTCAATATCAAGTATACTCAGTCCGATAAACATAATCGCAAACGCGATACACATAAGTATTCCCTGCGCTTTAATATAACCGCCGAGATACTTTTTTAATTCCGTCTTTATAAGATTCAGCCTGTCCACAAATTTAGGACTGAACACGTCCTGCACAGTCGACATAACGGTTTTGTTTTTCCGAAACCATAAAATACGATGACAAGATAAAAACGACTATACCTATAAACACGCTCGGCAAAGCCTTTGCAAAATTGCCCGCATAATCAACCATAGGCGTTGACTTCATATTGATAAATTCAGCGGCTTTGCTTGAAACCGTCTCACCTGCCGAAGTAATCGCCTGTTGAATGTTGCTTGGCAAATTCATATATACAACAGACCATTTTTCGCCCAGTGCCTTTGTACTGTTTTGAATGTTTTCGTAAATAGTCGGAAACTGCGTATATAACATTCGTACTTCATCAACAATTTTCCATATTGCAAATGTGAGAACACCACCAAAAATTCCGACTATCAGTACTATTACAAGCACCGCCGACAGTCCTCGCGGTATTTTTCAGCCGTTTCTGCAATGTATCCGCAAGCGGATTTACCGCCATTGAGAACAGATAGCCGAGCAAAAACGGCAAAAAACAACTTAACAAGAAAACCTAACAGCTGCAATATTTTAGGCAGACATATATATGCCGCCACAGCCAATATCACAACACCCAATACAAACAGTACAATTTTCACCCAATTTTTTTTTTCAGTTTCATAAAATCATTCCCTTCGTAAATGACGAGAATGTATCATTATTTTCCAAGGAATCTATTCATCAAAGTATATCCTTCTTCGATATAAATACCTGTCTTTTTACCGTTTTCTTCAGTATATGTAAGATTAGCATTTTTATCCGTTTCGTTGGTGCTGTCAGAGATGATGTACGGAACAGGGTCCGAAACGTGCGTCTTTAGCTTAATCGGAGTCGGATGGTCGGGAAAGAATCATCATTCTGTAATCAATGCCTCTCTTTTCAAGCTCGTCCTTTAGGAACTTGACAACCTTTTTATCTATCGTTTCAACCGCAAATTTCTTCTTTTCAGGTGCACCTTGGTGTCCCATTTCGTCAGGAGCTTCCATGTGAACATAAACGAAGTCACTGCCGTTTAAAATTGCGTCAAGTGCGGCTTGTGCCTTACCTTCCCAGTTTGTGTCACAGTTACCTGTTGCACCTTCAACGTCAATCGAATTCATTCCGGCACATTTTGCAATACCTTTGATAAGGTCAACAGCGGAAATAACACTGCCCTTTAGACCGAACTTTTCTTCAAAGTTATCAAGCTGAGGTTTTGTACCCTCGCCCCCATACCCATATTGATGTTGCAGGATTTTTGCCCTCTGCAACACGCTTTTTGTTTACAGGATGTTCTCTTAAAATCTTTTTCACTTTTTTTCATCATTTCAAGAAGTGTATCCGCACCGTCACCCTTTGGAAGATGGTCTGTTATCTTCTTGTCTGAAATGTCGTGAGGAGGTGTTAATTCAACATTAGTCGAACCGCCCTCCCAAACTGTAAGATGACGGTAGCTGATACCCGGATAGAACTTAATCATATCAGTATCAAAGCTCTTTTGCAACAGCCTTGATAAGCTCGGCAGCCTCTTCTGTTGTGATTTCGCCTGCACTGTAATCAAGCATTGTCTTATCCTCGTAATTTTCTTCGTCAGAAAGAGTTACAAAGGTTACATCTGAATGTAACGTCATTGTCCTTTAGCGGAACGCCGATTGACACCGCCTCAAGCGGTGAACGACCGCTGTAACATTTTTTGTATCATAACCCATAACAGATAGATTGGCTACGTCACTGCCCGGTTTCATACCGTCTTGAACAGTCTTAACCATACCCATCTCGCCATGCTGTGCCATATAGTCGATTGTAGGCTTATCAGCCACCTCTAAAATTGTTTTACCGTCAAATGCGTCAACGGGATAATCTGCCATACCGTCGCCAAGTATTACTACATACTTCATTTTTTTATCTTCCTTTCATTTTATCTTTATGTTTAAAGTTTATTCAGTCACGATTTTCACCAATATTGCTATTGCCCCACGTCCGACGTGAGTACCGATAAGCGGACCGAATTCACCATACATTTCTATACAATCTTCGCCGTATTCATCTCGAAGTTTTTCACAAACCTCCTGTCCCTTATCCTCGTCCGACTGAACGATTAAGAACTTAGGATTTTCCGCGTCAAAATCAGAATCATCTTGAATTTTTGCAATCAATTTATCAAGCAGCTTTTTCTTACCTCTCAGCTTGTCTAAACTTTCAACAAGTCCGTGTTCTATTGTAAGTATTGGCTTGATGTCAAGCATTGCCGACAAATGCGGCTGCTTTTGAAAGTCTGCCGCCTTTTTTCAAGATATTTTAACGTATCAACCAAAAGGTAACATCTCCATGTTTTTTATGTACTTTTTCACATTCCGTTATAATCTCGTCAACGCTTTTTGCCGTCCTTAGCCATTTGCGCCGCATGAACGGCGGTTTGTGCAATAATACAGAGAAAACTTCTGCGAATCGACAATGTGAAAATCCGCATTCGGATTTTCTTCTTCAATCTCACTCTTAACAAGATTTGCTGTTTGGTACTGACCGCTTGCAGCTGATGAAAGTGCAAAATATATTACGCTCTCATGCTCCTCACACTGCTGTTTAAAGTAGTCAAGCATATCACCGAACGGTGTCTGTGAAGTAGTCGGAATACCGTCGTACTCCTCGAGTTTATCAAAAAAATTGCTCATTTGTTTGTTATTTCAGTTCTCTGAACATATTGTTCAGTGCCGAAAATACTTAAAAATGATATAACGCCCTATATTATATTTGTTTGCTATATCCTGCGGAATGTCGAACCGGAATCCACTATTATTTTTATATCTGCCATATTTTTGCTCCTCTCATATAAATTCGGTATAAATAAAATTTAAAATTGTTTTTTATTCTCTTGATTAAAAGCTTTGAACGCAGAAAAATTGTTCACAGTGCCGTTTTGCAGCGCTCACGGTGCTTTAG
>VOFK01000030.1_pt1 | contig 68000 bp, 85 predicted proteins | sample 5384121 | NCBI WGS metagenome assembly VOFK01 (sample SAMN12384730, study PRJNA508395) | human gut metagenome | isolation source: healthy gut J | host: Homo sapiens | reverse complement strand
TCTCCTATCCTGCCGGGAAAACGGGTGAAGTCAGTTCTACGTTTGATGCCAAGGCTCTCGGTCGTTTCCGGAAAAGCATCGGCGTTTATTGCAATGCGTCAGAACAAGCCTGTTTATTTGTCTTTTCGCGGAGAAGTGACCGCCGACCCCAAGAACTATACCTTTACCCATCCTTATCAAATCGGTGCAATCCGCCTGAATAAAGAGGAAATAGAGTTTGACGATGCGAACATGGGAGATAAACCGACCATCGAACTGCTGATAGCCAATACTTCGGACCGGTCTATACACCTGTGTTGATGCATCTGCCTCCTTATTTGAGTGCGGTGGCCACTCCCGATAAGCTGGGGCGTAACCGCACCGGAAAGATTAAGGTGACTCTTGATACCGAAAAACTTCCTAAGCTGGGGTTGACCACTGCTTCGGTATACCTGTCACGGTTCCCCGGAGATAAGGTGGGTGAGGAAAATGAAATTCCGGTTTCGGCTGTGCTGTTGCCCGATTTCTCTCGCATCAGTCAGCAAGAACGCCTGAATCCGCCTGCCATCCATCTTTCTGCCAAGGAACTGGTCATGGGAGAATTGGCAGATGACGAGAAACGTTCGCAGACGATTATAGTGAAGAATGTGGGTAAATCCAATCTGGAAATACGTGATTTGCAAGTGTTCAACTCTGCTTTGGGAGTGCAGTTGAAGAAACGTGTCTTGAAGCCTGGGGCAACGACCAAGATGAAGATTACGGCTTATGGGCATAACCTCAGAAGAGTGAAAGGCTCACCTCGTGTATTGATGATAACGAATGACCCGAACAGCCCGAAAATAATTATCAATGTGAAAGTAACCTCAAAGAAATAGCTATGGAACATCCTGAAAATAGTGAAGAATATAAGGGATTGGTCGTCAATGCGGGCATTGAACAACCATCCATTGTGAATCCTTATTTGAAATTCCGCAAGAAACCGCGTCGCCGTGAGTTTTCTGTGGGAGAGTATGTGGAAGGTATTGTGAAAGGTAACGTGACCGTCTTGAGTCAGGCCGTGACACTGGTGGAGAGTGTGAAACCCGAACATCAGGCCATCGCTCAGGAGGTTATAGAGAAATGTCTCCCTTATTCCGGCAGGTCGATTCGTATCGGAATCAGCGGAGTGCCGGGTGCCGGCAAGAGTACCTCCATTGATGTTTTCGGGCTGCATGTGCTCCGGCAAGGAGGAAAGTTGGCTGTCTTGGCCATCGACCCCAGCAGTGAGCGTTCCAAAGGCAGTATCTTGGGCGATAAGACCCGCATGGAGAAACTGTCCGTCCATCCCAATGCTTTTATCCGCCCCAGCCCCTCGGCAGGTTCGTTGGGCGGAGTGGCACGAAAGACCCGTGAGACGATTATCCTGTGCGAGGCAGGAGGGTTTGATAAGATATTCGTCGAAACGGTGGGAGTGGGGCAGAGTGAAACTGCGGTACACTCCATGGTGGATTTCTTTCTGCTGATTCAACTGGCGGGCACGGGAGATGAATTGCAAGGCATCAAACGGGGTATCATGGAGATGGCGGATGGCATTGTCATCAACAAGGCCGACGGCAACAACATAGAGAAAGCGAAACTGGCAGCGAGCCATTTTCGGAATGCGCTGCACCTGTTTCCGGCACCCGATTCGGGATGGTCTCCCAAAGTCCTGACTTATTCGGGCTTTTATGGCTTGGGCATCAAGGAGATATGGGACATGGTTGATGAGTATTTTGCTTTTGTGAAAGCCAATGGCTATTTTGAACAGCGCCGTAACGAACAGGCAAAATACTGGATGTACGAGTCCATCAACGAGCACCTGCGCGACAGTTTTTATAATAATGAGACAATAGCTTCTATGCTGGCTGTGAAGGAAGAGGAAGTGTTGAACGGAAAGCTGACTTCTTTTGTTGCGGCAAAGAAGTTGCTGGACGCTTATTATGATACGTTGAAGTAAAAAGGGAGTGTGTCAAAACTCAACCGGCCTATCCCATCGTCAGCTGGAGGGGCAGGGTTTGCCTGCCCGAATGCATAAAGCAAACTGCTTTCGGGCGAGCGAACCTCGCCCCTGCGAACTAAGCGACAGCATTATCCATGTTTTGACACATTTCCTTATCTTATGCAGTATACCGTTTTTTTTATTTATCAACCACAACAATACCGGCAGCTTTTTCCGACAAAGAAGTGAGGCGAATAGTCATAATGCATCCGTTATTAGCCTGCAAATTTGTAGGTAAAGAGAACCGATAAGTTACTTTTTACCACATTGCAGTGTTTGAGTATCATGAGAGGAGGTCACAAGTTTCCCATCTGCTTCCAGTTTGAAGCCGGAAATTTTTATCGTTCCGTTTCCTTTTATTGTTTCTAATGAAAATCCATTCATCTGTTTCAGCATGCGGGCAGAAATATTCAGTTTAATCTCTTTCCATTCTTTATCTCTTATATTCCATGTACCTATCATATCCGGCCGATTCAATTTTAAATCCTTTTCCGAAATATCCTTTGACAAAGCCATCATTCTTTTGGAAAAATCAATAAGGTCAATCGTTCCCCATTCGTAATCTGTCTTTTTACTATTCTCTACCCAATTACGTTCCCAGGCAGCCATATTAAAATCAATTCCTTTGGTACGGCTGGCATAATAGTTTTTCCAACGTTCCAGATAATAACTTCCAATCAGCCCACTCCAGATACGAGCTGCATAGTCATCTACCGGAGGTCCCCAAACAGTAACAATACGCCGCGCATTCATTTCATACAGTTTTTTCTGTTGGGCTGTTTCGGCAGCTTTTGAGGCAAAATCCAGCCACCGATTCAAACGAAGTGTAGGGTGTTTGCTTAAAAGGGCATCCATTCCCAACATCAGCGTTTCGAAACGGCTCTGAAGCAAAACAGCCTGTAAAGTATCTCCCAGCAGATACTCCTGGTCAATCATCTTTGTCAGAATTTCAACTTTTCCACCTAGATATTGAGCGGTCATCTCTGCCATATCGATTTGATACATCGGGTTGTTTCCTAAATCGTCCGCTGCATTCACAAAGCATTCCAAGCCTTTGAAATAGTCTTCGCAAATGTTGATGGAACCGTTCTTCACCATACCCGGCCGAAGCTGCCAGTTAAAACGAGGATGATCGGTAAATGTGCCATATACCGACTTGAGCAAATAATCCCAGGCACTCATTATATCGGCAGATGTCTTTCCGTAACGATTTTCCGAATAGTCTTTCAGCCACTCACGTATTTCTATTTTATGATTACTCCACCCCTGCATCCGTAACCAATTCATATAAAAACCTCATTGTTTTCAATGCCTTCCGAGCTAATCCATGCGCAATCAGATTCCCTTTATTGGGAGAAGACAATGCCTCAAGATGACCGTTGGCATAAAAATCAAGTATGCCGGTCATACCTACCTTACCTCCCATATTAGGTATCACACTATATACCCATTGCTTATTATAGAAGCCTTTGTAATATTCCCAGTTAACTTCCGAATGCCAGAAATGCTTATTATAATCAACCGCTAAATCGAGCAGAAGTATTTTATCATCAGGTACTTTCGAAACCAGCGCGCCTAAAGTCTTATAATCCCATATATGTCGCTGATATCCGAACATCCATCCCTGCATTACCCAAACAGCTCCGGCATTGGCTTTTCGGATAGATTCATAAACACTTTTTCCATAAGATGCTGCCATTTCATAACGTTTCGGATTCCCTTTTTCAGGAAAAGGTATATCCATTTCGTTAAAGCTGTCTACCAAATAATAGTCACATTTACCAAATTCTTTCTCCCATTCACGAATAAAAGCTGTGCCTATTTTTTTGAATAAAGGCTCTTGAGGAGAAATCATCCAGTTAGAAAAAGCCCCACCCCATTGGGTTTCGACAATTTCCAACTCCGGATGGATACGTTTAAATGCCCGGGGATAAATCCCGGAAATCCCGGACAGATGGGTTTCATATCCAATGACCTCATTCTATCCAAAAAATCTGATGCTGAAGAGCAATCTGTTTCTTATGCCAATCCTCATTCAAAGGGCCGTCTATACCACTTATATTTCCCATACGCATCCATGGCAAATGAGCCGGACCGACAAAGTAATGGTTGATTTCTTCGTCTGTCAGCCCCATTTTCTTCCATACTCTTGCTATGATGGCTTCATAACCGACCAAAGCCAGAGGCATATTAATACCATGCAGAGCCATCCAGTCTATCTCTTGTTCCCAACGTTCCCAGTCCCAATAAGGCATAGAATAACCGTAAGTGCAAACATTAAAATAGTAGTGATTAGCAAAAGGAGATATTGTTTTCTTTACAGACAAATCCGGCAATTCCTTTGAAGGCATGGCAATACTATTACCTGTCCAAGTATACATGCCTAAATGATTATCTTTTATGTAATCATAAAAACCGCGACACAACGAAACATTATCCGAGGCTTGAATACGCAATATTCCTTTCTGCACCTCATACTGATAATATGTAGAGTTCTTTTCCGGTTTCAGTTTTAATGAGACAGGAATTTCTGATTGCCGGGAAACACGCTGAATTAACTCACGTACCGCAATTGTTCCTTGTGCATGTGCTAAAGTGGATTCTATGAAGAGATAACAAAGTAATAAAAAAAAGATGTTTTTTTTCATGTTTAAGAACTGTTTGAAAATGAAAGTTTAAAATGAAAAGCGTGTTTCCTCTTTCCTCGGAAATGATTATTTTGGGTTAACAAGTTTAAAATAATTGTATGTTCGACGGATTTGGAAGAAATATTACGGCAAGTTATCAATAAAATCCTGAATGTGCAAGAGAGAAAACGAAAATATGATTTGATAATTATAGGAGTTTCTGCCGAAAACATACATGCAACAATCGGGTTTGGCAGAGGAAATGTCGGATTAGCTGTTGTAAAAGAGCTTTCGAATGAAACTTGAACAGGCTCTGAAAGACTAAAGTGTTTTATCAAAAGAGCAAGGAGTTTTTAGCAAAGACCTTAGTCTTTTTTTTTAACTCCAAGGTCTTTTTTGAGGGGTGTTATAGTGCTGAAAAATGAACTTAATGTATTGATAAGCAATGCTTTGGGGTTTGTTTCTACCTGGTTGGAAAATGGTGTTGGGTTTGCAAGGTGGTAATATGGTCAAAGTGCTGAATAACAGTGTGTTGACTGTTTTGTTTGGGACCACTGGGACCAGGGCCCATCTTTATGCTTTGGTGGCCCCGGAATTGTGCTCTTGTAAGATGTTATTTGATTGTTTATCAATGTGTTATGTCTGTTTAAAACGGACAAGCAATGGCTTTATGAGAAATAAGTATACATTTTAATCACATTATCATGTTTCTCGCATTTGTTTTGATATACTCCCCTGTCGGTAAAGTGACAGCATTATCTACAGTTTGGCACACCCTCTACTTGTGTTATCGGACTCTTTTCTCCACAGAAGGTGAATTAATTTACTTTTTAGCTGTTGGATATTCCATGCCTCCATCTTTCATTTCCCCCTGTTTAAGCCTGTTTTCATCCTTCGGTGAAGTGAAAAATACAGTATCTGGGCTTGTACGCTTTATGAGTCTGATAATCAATGTTTTGATGTGTTTTTATGGGGCCGGGAAAGCATAAAGGTGGGCCCCCCCAACCAGTGGTCCCAAAGATAATGCTTATTTGCTTGATAATAAGCATATTATGTAAAACAAAACAACCTGTCCCGGAGTTCGTTATCTCTGAGACAGGTTGTGTTGGAATATTTTAAATCCTGTAGGGAGTTGTATTCTCTTTAAATGGAGAGTTCGTGAAGCACGTTCACCAGTTCTCTGTCGATGGGCTTGTCGTTTTTGATGGCTTTGACAAAAGGCACATACACAATCTTATCGTCATCAATGCCAATCATCACGTTACGCTGACCTTCGAGCAGTGCCTGGATGCTGGCTACTCCCATGCGGCTGGCAATGATGCGGTCGTGTGCAGTAGGACGTCCTCCGCGTTGCAAGTGTCCCAAGATGGTGACACGCACATCGTACTGGGGATATTCGTTTTTCACACGTTCTGCATAATGCATAGCCCCTCCGGTAAGTTCACTTTCGGCCACCAACACGATGCTGCTGCTTTTTGACTTGCGGAATCCGTGTTCGATGAATTCTTCCAGTTGGTCCACCTCCGTACTGAATTCGGGGATGATGGCTGCTTCTGCTCCTGCGGCAATAGCGCCGTTCAATGCCAGAAAACCTGCATCGCGTCCCATTACCTCGACAAAGAACAGACGTTCGTGAGAGGTGGCGGTATCGCGAATCTTATCCACAGCATCGAGAATGGTATTCAAGGCAGTGTCATATCCGATGGTGGTGTCGGTACCGTATAAGTCATTGTCAATCGTTCCCGGAAGTCCGATACACGGTACGTCGAACTCTTGTGCAAATATACGTGCGCCGGTCAGTGAACCGTCACCGCCGATGATGACCAAAGCATCGATTTCGTGCTTTTTCATGTTCTCGTATGCTTGTGCACGTCCTTCGGGTGTTGTGAATTCCTTGCAGCGGGCGGTTTTTAGGATAGTACCTCCCATTTGTATGATGTTGCTGACATTTTGGCTTTTGAATTCCTGAATTTCATCTGTTACCAAGCCCTTGTATCCTCTATAAATGCCATATACTTTCAGGCCGTTATAGATGGCAGAGCGTGTCACTGCGCGAATGGCGGCGTTCATTCCCGAGCATCACCTCCGGATGTTAAAATACCGATACTTTTAATCGTTCCCATAAATACCCATTTTAATGTTTTTATGATGATGCAAAGTTAGCAATTTATCACTTGGACAGCGATAAAATATTATTTTTTTATTGGTCTGTTTTCGTTTAGGATAACCTTTTTACACTCTTCCATCAACCATTTGGGGTAGAAGTGGCTGCAAATGCCGATGGAATGGACATCCTTCAGCAGGTTGCGGTCTATTTCCTCCGGTTGGTCGATGAGGTAGGAGTCGGGGTTTACCTTTTTACATTCCTGAAACAAGATTTTCCCATTGGAGCTTTTGCGGCCGCAAACGAAGAAAATGAGATCGTGTGCTGCCGCAAATTTACGGATGTTCGGCATACGGTTGGCTACTTGCCGGCAAATGGTGTCGAAGTATTCAAAGGAGGCTTCGGGCGATATGTGTTCCTTGATATATTCCACAATCTGCCAGAACTCTTCCAAAGATTTCGTGGTCTGTGAATACAGCCGGATATCTTTGTTGAAGTCCAGCTGCACCACTTCCTCCGGTTTTTCTATGACAATCGCTTTCCCGTGTGTCTGTCCCACCAGTCCGAGTACTTCGGCGTGTCCGTTTTTCCCGTAAATCACGATTTGTGTGTCGTGGCTGTCGGGGGTGTTGTCAAATTCCTGTTTGATGCGTTTTTTGCAGCCGCAATACTACGGGGCAGGTTGCATCGATGATTTCGATATGGTTGGCTTTTGCCAGTGCGTATGTCTCAGGCGGTTCTCCATGAGCGCGGAGCAGCACCTTGGCGTTATGCAGCCGGGCGAATTCTTCGTGGTTGATGGTGATGAGGCCCATCTTTTTCAGACGTTCGCATTCTTGTCCGTTGTGCACAATGTCTCCCAGGCAATAGAGCGTGGTGCCCTTTGCCAATTCCTCTTCTGCTTTTTTGATGGCGGTGGTTACGCCGAAGCAGAAGCCCGAACCTTCGTCTATCTCTACATTAACCATTGGTTGCTTTTTGGAATTGTTCTGCCAGCCATTGTTTCTGTTCGGCAATGGTCATGTGGCTGTTGTCCAACAAAATAGCATCTTCGGCTTTCCTCAAGGGACCGACTTCCCGGTTTTGGTCGATATAATCACGCTCTTCCACGTTTTTCAATATTTCGTCGTAAGAAGCCGGCCGGCCTTTTGCTTTCAGCTCGTCGTATCGGCGCCGGGCGCGGATGTCGGCAGAGGCGGTTACGAAAATCTTCAGTTCGGCATCAGGAAAAACCACGGTTCCGATATCGCGTCCGTCCATCACAATTCCTTTCTGCCTGCCCATTTCCTGTTGCTGTTTCACCAATGCCTCCCGAACAAATCCGAGGGCGGCAACCGGGCTTACGTGTGAAGAAACTTCCATGGTCCGGATGCGTTCTTCCACCTCTTCGCCGTTCAGCAAGGTGACAGGACGCTGGGTTTCCGGGTTCAGCCGGAAAGAAATCCTGATGTCGGGCAGGCTGTTTCGGAGCTCCTCCTCCCGGATGCCGCTGTCTGTAAACAACCCGTTGTCAAGGCAGTATAAAGTAACGGCACGATACATGGCACCGCTATCTATATATATGTATCCTATTTCACGTGCCAAATCTTTGGCCATTGTGCTTTTTCCGCAAGACGAGTAACCGTCGATGGCTATTGTTATTTTTTTCATATATAATTAATGTATAGATGAGTATATTGCTATATGCGGTTCAAAGATAGGGAAAAGTTAGGTGCCCTTCCATGAAAAAGAATTAAAATATAATGAATTAGCAAATTTTTACGGTGAAAATACTTTTTGTTTAAAAGAGAAAAAGTACTACATTTGCCTTGAATGAGAAACACTTAATTTTAAACAACAATTTATGGAAGTTAAAAAATCGCCCAAAGCAGATCTTGAAGGTAAAAAAAGTACCTGGCTGCTAATCGGTTATGTGTTTATCTTAGCTCTTATGTTTGTCGCTTTCGAATGGACTGAACGCGATAAGCAGGTGACTACAGATACAGGTATGGCCGCAGTTGTATTTGAAGAAGAAATGGTTCCTATCACAGAACAGGAAGAACAGCAACAAGCTCCTCCTCCCGAAGTACCTAAAGCGGAAGAAATTATTGAAATCGTAGAAAATGATGCTAAAGTAGAAGAAACCGTTATTCAGGCATCAGATGATACGGAAAAAGCTGTGGAAGTTAAATATACACCGGTTGTAGTAGAAGAGGAAGAACCGGAAGAACAACAGATTTTCCAGATTGTAGAAGAAATGCCCGAATTCCCCGGCGGTATGGGAGAATGTTTGAAGTTCTTGATGAAGAATGCAAAATATCCGACCATCTCTCAGGAAAACGGTGTGCAGGGTAAAGTATCAGTGAAGTTCGTTATCGAAAAAGACGGTTCTATTGCTGATCCGGTTGTTGTTCGCGGTGTAGACCCTTACTTGGATAAAGAGGCTCTGCGTGTAGTGAAGTCAATGCCGAAATGGAAACCCGGTAAACAACGTGGTAAACCGGTACGTGTAAGTTATACCGTGCCCGTAATCTTTAAATTACAGTAATCTTTGGATAAAAATCATGAAGAGGCTGCTCATTGGGTAGCCTCTTTTTTTAGTAATATATTTAATTCTTTTTCTTATGGCTTTTTTAGCAACCGAATTGTCGGATAAGATCAACGGCTATCTTTCTGAAATGCCTTATATGCGTGAACCGAAAGGGCTGTATGCTCCTATTGAATATGTATTATCGTTGGGTGGAAAGCGGATTCGTCCTGTCTTGATGTTGCTTGCTTATAATATGTATAAGGAAGATGTGGACTGTATTTTGCCGCAGGCGGCAGGTATCGAGACTTATCATAATTATACTTTATTGCATGACGACCTGATGGACAAGGCTGATATGCGCCGCAATAAACCTACTGTTCATAAAGTATGGGATGACAATACGGCAATCTTGTCGGGAGACGCTATGTTGGTATTGGCTTACCGCCTGATGGCTGATTGTCAGGAAAAGTATTTGAAGCGGGTGATGGATATCTTTACACAGACGGCTTTGGAAATATGCGAAGGACAGCAATGGGATATGGAATTTGAAACACGTACGGATGTGACTGTACCGGAATATATAGAAATGATTCGTCTGAAAACGTCTGTCTTGTTATCGGCAGCATTGAAAATCGGTGCCGTTTTGGGGGATGCTTCCGAGGAGGATGCCCGCAAACTTTATGATTTCGGCATTCAGATGGGACTGGCCTTCCAGTTGCAAGACGATTATCTGGATGTGTATGGTGATCCCAAGGTGTTTGGAAAGAATATCGGGGGGGATATCTTATGTAATAAGAAAACCTTTATGCTGATAAACGCATTGGCCTTGGGCAATCCGCGGCAGAAGGAAGAGCTGGACCGATGGATTTCGTGTGCGGAGTATTGCCCGGAAGAAAAGATTAAAGCTGTGACGGGAATCTATAATGAGATTGGCATTGATAAAATCTGCGATGAAAAAATCAATGAATATTACGCAAAAGGGCTGGCTTTGCTGGATGGTGTGAGTCTGCCGGCAGAGAGAAAAGAAGAGTTAAAGTCTTTTGTTTGTCGTTTAATGAATAGAAAAGTGTGATGATTGATACCCATTCCCATCTTTTTGCAGAAGAGTTTGCCGATGATTTGCCGCAAGTGATAGAACGCGCCAAGGCTGCCGGTGTCAGGGAAGGTTTTTATGCCCAACATTGATGATACAACCATCCGTGAGTTGTTGGAGGTATGTGAGGCATATAAAGGGTTTTTTGTTATCCGATGCTGGGGTTTCACCCGACATCGGTGGACGGTGATTATAAAGCCCGCCTGATGCCGATGAAAAAGTTGTTGACCGAAGGACACCCTTATATCGCCATCGGAGAGGTGGGGATGGATTTGTATTGGGATAAGACCTACCTCAAAGAGCAGCAAGCTGCCTTGGACGAACAGATACATTGGGCACTGGAGTATGACTTGCCCTTGATTATTCACTGCCGTGAAGCCTTCCCCGAGTTGTTTGAAGTGCTCTCTCCTTATAAGAATACGAATTTGAGCGGCATCTTTCATAGTTTTACGGGAAATGCGGAAGAGGCGGAGCAATTGTCGGACTATCCTGCTTTCAGAATTGGAATCAACGGGGTGGTCACATTCAAGAAAAGTACGTTGCCCGAAACACTGAAGAATGTCCCGTTGAGTAAAATCGTGCTCGAAACCGATTCTCCCTATTTGGCTCCCGTGCCCAACAGAGGGAAAAGAAATGAGACTTCCTATATAAAAGAGGTGGCGTTAAAGCTGGCGGAAATTTATGGCATGAGTTTGACAGAAATAGATGCCATAACGACCGATAACGCTTTAAAAGTGTTCAAAATGGCCAAATAAGTTTTTAAAGTTTATTAAATTTGAGGGGATATGCCAATATTGAGGCGCCGAATTCTGTGTAAGACGAAAAAAAAGGATACATTTGTGACTGAAATCGCTTGCTATTCCCAAATTTCTTTGTAATTTGCACCCGATTTCAAAACGAGGATGTAAATGTGTCCCCTAAAAGGAGAGATGCTCGAGTGGTTGAAGAGGCACGCCTGGAAAGCGTGTATACGCCAAAAAGTGTATCGCGGGTTCGAATCCCGCTCTCTCCGCATTGCTGTGAAAGGGCAAAAAGTGGAAAACAATTAAAACAATAAAATAACAATTAATTAATTAATCTTAAAAATTAGACACACAATGAAAAAGTTATTTGCAATTCTTGCAGTGATGGGAGTCCTTACTTTGGGATCAGTTCAGCCTATTATGGCTCAGGATGAAGCTCCGGCTCAAACAGAACAGACAGCGGTAGTTGAAGAAGGTGGTGGTCTCCACAAAGAACTTAAAACCAAATTTATCGAAGGTGATGCCAGCTTCATGTCTTTGGTAGCTATCGCATTGGTTTTAGGTTTGGCTTTCTGTATTGAACGTATCATTTATTTAAGCTTGGCTGAAGTGAACACAAAGAAGTTGATGGCTAACATCGAAGCTGCTTTGGAAAAAGGTGATGTAGAAGCTGCTAAGACAGTATGTCGTAACACTCGCGGTCCTGTTGCCTCTATCTGCTATCAGGGCTTGATGAGAATTGACGAAGGTGTTGACGTAGTTGAACGTTCGGTTGTTTCTTACGGTGGTGTTCAGGCAGGTTACCTTGAAAAAGGATGCTCTTGGATTACATTGTTCATCGCAATGGCTCCGTCTTTGGGATTCTTGGGTACTGTAATCGGTATGGTTATGGCGTTCGATAAAATCCAACAGGCAGGTGATATTTCTCCGACAGTTGTAGCAGGCGGTATGAAAGTGGCTTTGATTACTACTATCTTCGGTTTGGTTGTAGCATTGATTCTTCAGGTATTCTATAACTACATCCTTTCTAAGATTGAAGCTATCACAAGCCAGATGGAAAGATTCTTCTATCACTTTGCTTGATATGATTATGAAATATAACTTGAAATACAAAAAATAATTAGAACAATGGCTAAGTTATCATATAAAATGTCCTACTATGCATTATATGTCTGTTTTGCACTGATTCTGGTGGTGCTGGGCATGTTCTACTTCGTAGGATATAATAACCCGGTCGGTGAATATAACGAACCGGCTCATACAGAAACATTGATTTACTTGATGTATGGCATGTTTGGTGTTTGTGTAGCTGTAACTCTTGTAGGAAGCCATTGCACAATTCGAGCTGCATTGAGAGATAATCCAATGAGTGCTGTTAAATCTTTGTTAGGTATCGTATTATTGGTTGTTGTATTGGTGGTTTCTTACAGCATGGGATCGGAAGCTACTATCATGACCGGTGACGGTCCTTATTCGGATGCTTTCTGGTTGAAGATTACCGATATGTTGATTTACTCTATCTATTGCTTGTTTGGAGTGGCTGCTGTTGGTACTATCCTTAACCTGAGCGGTATCTTCAAGAAATAATAAACATTGATATTAACAATAAAAAAACGAAATAAGTAAAATGGCAAAAAAGAAAAGAGCAGTTCCTGGGATTAACTCCAGTTCAACAGCCGATATTGCCTTTATGTTGCTTATTTTCTTCTTGATTACTACATCTATGGATACTGACCGTGGTTTGGCGAGACGTTTGCCGCCTCCCCCGAACAGAATCAGAAAGATGATAATATCTTAAAGAAAGAACGTATGTGCTCCAGGTACGTCTGAATAAAGACGACCAACTGATGTGTGGTAAGGAGTATATTGATATAAAGCAATTGAGAGAAAAGGCAAAAGAATTTATCGCCAATCCGTACGATGATGAAAATCTCCCGGAAAAACATAAGAAGAATATTCCTTTGTTGGGTGATTGCATGGTTACAGAACAGCATGTAATTTCTGTTCAGAATGACGTTGGGTTACCAGCTATCAGGCATATATCAATGTTCAGAATGAATTGGTTGCTGCATATAATGAACTTCGTGACGAACTTGGTAAAGCTAAGTTTGGCAAGGCTTACAATGAATGTAGCGAAGACGAACAGAAAGCGATTCGTGAATATTATCAGCAGAAAATTTCTGAAGCTGAACCTAAAAAGTATGGAGGTAAGAAGTAATGGGAAAATTTAATAAAACAGGTAAACGTGGAATGCCTGAATTGAATACCTCTTCTTTGCCTGACCTTATCTTTACTATGTTGTTCTTCTTTATGATTGTAACAACAATGCGTGAGGTTACATTGAAGGTTCAATTTAGAGTTCCGCAGGCTACAGAACTTGAAAAGCTGGAAAAGAAGTCTTTGGTTTCCTTTATCTATATCGGTAAGCCATTGCCTGAATTCCAGAAGAAAATGGGTGCTGAAAGCCGTATTCAGTTGAATGATAAGTTCGCTGAAGTTTCAGAAGTTCAGGATTATATTTATCAGGAACGTGAAAACATGAAAGAAGAAGACCAGCCGTTTATGACAGTATCTATGAAGGTGGATAGTGAAACTAAAATGGGTATTGTACAGGATGTAAAACAGGCTCTTCGTCAGGCGTATGCTTTGAATATTAACTACTCTGCTACTCAACGTCAGTAAAATAGTTAATACATGATATGAAAAAGGAAGTTGTTTTCGGCAACTTCCTTTTTTGTTTTGTTTCTACATGGTATATGGTCAGACCGGCTGACCGTATACTTCTTTATATAGCATGTTCTTTACTTTATCAAAGTCTTTTTCCATATCTATATCTCCATAAGTCATCAGCAACATGGGCAGGCCTGAGTCGCCGGTGCGGTAAGGAGGCTGCATATATGGCTTTTCGTGCAGTGTGAAATTCAATCGCTTGTAGAAGTTGATACGCCGTATGCTCATCTCTTCTGTCGGTTCTTCTACTTCCAGAACGATGGGGCCTTGCAGTTTGGTTTGGATACTTTCTAATACACGTTTGCCGTAACCCCCGTTGCGCAGGGAGGGGTCGATGGCAAAATGCTCGATATAGTAGAAATCTCCCATGTCCCAATAGCTGATCATACCGACGGGTTTTCCGTCTTCCACTATCACATTGTTGCAGAAAAGGGGATTACTGTCCGAATACTCACGCTGTTGGGGAGTATGACGGCGTTCCTGTGCAGGAAACGCCGTGTGCATCAACTCTTCAACAAAACCGTATAGTTCTTGGTTTTCTGTCTTGACTTGTTTAATTTCAATCATTTCTGTCTTGGTTTAGTCATGTAATATATAACTTATTTCTCGGTATAAAAGTTTATCAGTCTTTCAAGTGCACGCTGGCAAACGGGGGCAGAAAGCAGGTGCTTCATTGATTTTCATTCTACATTCGGTGACCGGGCGATAAATGCCTTTTTTGGTGTAACCGGCTCCTTCATAAACTCCTACTTTGTTGTGTATATATCCGGCTTTTGAGTTGCTACCGGGGTAGGAATGGGAGTATGGGCAGGAATCATATCTTTCCATTTGCTTTCAAAGTCAACGAGACTAGTGATATTTTGTTCCCACGGTTCTACCTCGTAAGGGATATTGCGGGCTGGGAGCTTCCGTATAAGCATATTCGTCTGCCAATCCTCCGAAGCTATGCCCGAACTCGTGCACCACTACCGGTTTGAACATCGGATGGTGGGCAGTGGTCAGTGTATACGAATTATAAATGCCTCCTCCTCCATAAGTGTCGGTATTGGCCAATATGATAATGTGTTCGTATGGGATGCCTGCCAACCAGTTATGAATACTTTTTACCCGGCTTGTAGTCAGGTACCGGTCGGAATAGAAAGTATTGAAATGAGAGCTGACAGCCGTCGATTTCCATTCACCTTTGCCGGGCACACTCACACCGCTGTCCTGCGACGGACTGGCTACTGCCACCACATTGAATTTGTTTTTCAACTTCTTGAAAGGTTCGTGACTGAATAAAGCATCGCAAGCTGTCTGTGCATCCTTATAGAAAAGATCCATCTCTTGCTCTGTGTAACCTTCTGCCATAATAGCCACATCGATACAATCTTTGGAGCTTCCGCTTTGTAATAAGTAGCGATGAGGGGTGATACGTGCCAATCCTCTCTGATGGATGAGAATGTCATTCGGGTTGACTTCGTGCGTCAGCGAAGTGCTTACCTTATGATATACATTCTTAAGGGCAACGGTAACCACTGCCTCTTTCTTGGGATAAGGAAGCAAGAAGGAGTTTTCAAACCCTTTTCTCACGCGGGAAGCCTCTTCTTCGGTCACCCATTCCTGAAAAAGGCTGGAAAAAGAGGTGCGGTAAATAACTTGCCCTGTAGCTTTATCCTTCATGGTTATTTCTCCGTTTCCTCCTAAAGGAATTTCAGACAAATGGTGCCGGCGGCCTGCCCACTCGGGGAGGCTGGACAGTTCGTCCAGATAAATATCCAGATGCCCGGCATCTCCCGTAAAGATGTAATCCACCCGAAGAGTCTTGTCTTCAAAAAAATCATCAAAATTCTGTGCGAATGCAGTGATGTTCATAACGCTGCATAAAAGGAAAATAAGTGTCTTTTTCATGTTTTCTTTAATTTTGAACAAAGATACGACTTTCTATTAATTTATAAATATTCATGCAATAAAAGTTATGGATTGTACAAATATTGTCGGGAAAAGTCATATCTTTGCAGAAAATTAAACTAAAAAGAATGGGACATCATCAATTAGACAGTTTGGATGAGCAGATTTTGAAGTTGATAGCCGATAATGCTCGTATTCCGTTTCTGGAAGTTGCCCGTGCGTGCAATGTGTCGGGTGCGGCTATTCACCAGCGCATTCAGAAACTGACCAACTTAGGTATTCTGAAAGGTTCGGAGTATGTTATCGACCCGGAGAAGATAGGTTATGAAACATGTGCATACATTGGTCTTTATTTAAAGGATCCCGAACAGTTTGACTCTGTCACGGAAGCGTTGAAAAAGATTCCGGAAGTCGTGGAATGTCACTTCACTACCGGGCAGTATGATATGTTTATCAAGATATATGCCAAGAACAATCATCATTTGCTTAGCATTATCCATGATAAACTTCAGCCGCTTGGCTTGGCTCGTTCGGAGACCATTATTTCTTTCAATGAAGCGATTAAAAAGACAAATGCCTATTTTGAATTTGGCAGACGAGGATTAATATTTTGGTTTTTATCTTCGTTCGTAGTTGATGAAGCTATAAGGGTAGAGATGTTTCTCATCGGTATGATGGTCTTCTCTACTTGTTTCTTTCCATACTTTTTCATCTATTTCAGGGAAAAAGGCATCTGCCTGCTTGTCGGTGTCATGCACCAATGTGATATATAAACGGTGAGTCAGTGGCAGTGCTTCCTTATACACACTGGCACCTCCCATGATAAAGATTTCCTCTTCGGCATTACAATGAGCCAGGGCCTCCTCCAAAGAGGTGAAACATTCGGCACCTGCACAGACCAATCCGTCCTGACGTGATAAAACGATATTCCGGCGGTTGGGCAATGCACCTTTGGGCAGTGAATCAAAGGTCTTTCGTCCCATGATAACAGTGTGTCCGGTGGTGAGTGCCTTAAAGCGCTTCAAGTCGTTGGGTAACCAGTATAATAATTGATTGTCCTTTCCGATGCCATTGTTTTTTGCGATGGCCACTATGATAGACAGGTTATTCATCTTTTTTTGAGGTATTACAGTGTTAAACAGATACTTTTCCCGGCAATGTGAGGCCACGGGTCGTAATTCACCAGCTCGAAGTCTTCGTATTTGAAGCTGAATATATCCTTTACGTCAGGATTAATTTTCATTTGGGGGAGTGGACGCGGCTCACGGGTGAGCTGCAATTTTACTTGTTCCAAGTGATTCAGATAAATATGTGTATCTCCCAGCGTGTGGACAAAATCACCCGCTTTGAGTCCGGTGACTTGTGCCATCATTTGCAACAGCAGGGCATATGAGGCGATATTGAAGGGTACTCCGAGGAATGTGTCGGCACTGCGCTGATACAGTTGAAGACTTAAACGTCCGTCGGCCACATAGAACTGAAAGAAGGCATGGCAGGGGAGGAGATTCATATTGCCCAAGTCGGCTACATTCCATGCGCTGACAATGATACGCCGTGAATCAGGATTATGTTTGATAGTCTCCACGGCTTCGCTGATTTGGTCGATGAATCCGCCTTTATAGTCAGGCCACGAGCGCCATTGGTAGCCATAGATATGTCCCAAGTCACCGTTTTCGTCCGCCCATTCGTTCCAGATTCGCACTCCGTTGTCTTGCAGGTATTTCACGTTGGTATCTCCTTGCAGGAACCAAAGCAGTTCGTGTATGATGGATTTGAGATGTAACTTCTTGGTAGTGATACAGGGAAAGCCTTCTTCGAGGTTAAAGCGCATTTGATGGCCAAACACGCTGATGGTTCCCGTACCGGTGCGGTCTTCTTTATGGACACCTTCGGTCAGGATGCGGTTTAACAGGTTTAAATATTGTTTCATCTTCGGATTTTCATTTTACAGACTGCAAAAGTACACAATTTATCGGAAACTGGCTACTCGTTGGACACCTATAATGATGACCACCACCGTAGCAATTGCCAATGAAATGAAGTTTGTGTTGCTCATCAGATTGTAAGATTGCGAAGTGATGACTTCTACAATGACACCGAACAAGAAATTGAAACCGTCAAACACATAGAACAGTATGCAGCAAAGCACGGTACAGACTGTAGTGAGTACATCGGACATCCATTTGGCATGTTCGGGCAGCTGCCGTATCACTCGGCGTGAGAATCCGTTGTCTTCTATTTCATGCTTGTTGGCATGCATGAATTGGCTAATCAATTTATCATCATTTTCCATCATAACCGTTCTGTTTTAAGAAGTTAGAAAGTTTTTCTTTTCCACGCGAGAGGTGGGATTTGACAGTTCCGGCAGGCATACCGGTTACTATCGCTATTTTTTCTATCGGCAGGTCCTCCATAAAGAACAGAGTGATGCATGTTCGCTCTGCTTCTTTCAGTCGGCTCAATCCCCGATATATGTCCATTTGCTCGCCTACCTTGGTTTGTTCCACTTGGCAGGAGGCATCTATTTCCCGCTCTTCCAGTCCCGAAGTCTCTTTCTTGCCGCGAATATAGTCATAAAATACATTATAGGCAATACGATAAAGCCAGGTGGAGAAGCTGGAAAGGTTTTTGAACGAGCTCAGATTGGTGTATGCCTTCAAGAAAGTTTCCTGTGCCAAGTCATCGCTCAGTTCTCCATCGCCCAATGTCTGGTGGAGGAAGAAACGGCGCACAGGCGATTGATACTTTTGACCAAAGTATCAAACGCCCGGGTGTTTTTGAAGACCACCACTTGTGCTACCAACGATATGTCGTTGAGCTGCCCCATTCTTTATTGTTCGTTGTGTGGAGTGTCTTACGTGTCCGTCACCGCTCATCCGGGTAGGGGAGGGCCGTCTTTTTTTGCGGGGGAGTGGTGGTATAAGCAATCAGCACTTGTCCTATTCCCATACAGAAGATAAGGAAACCGATAGCGGCCAGTCCTTTGACACCGGTCATAACCCATAGGAAAACTCCCAGTCCGATACCTAAAAAGATATGGGTAATCCCTTTGGTCATAATCTCGTTGTTGCGGTTTCTCTCATTGAAGAGTTCCTGCGGAATGCTGTGCCCTGCAGCGAGTGCTTCGGCTGCCAGCTTGTATTTGGCTTGTTTATTCTTATATCGGAACCATAGTGTGATAGCGACGATGAACAGCGGCAGTCCGAATATCATAATGACGGAAATCAGTACAATAATCCCACCCATATCGTTTGACATGTTGTCTCCGAAGAAACTGAAATTGGTATTTGAATGGGCATCGGTCGGGGCATAAGCATCCGCATCGCTAAGTTCACTTATCACTACAGTATCCATTCGTGTACTGTCACCGGCCGAAGGAACCAGTTTTATTTTTTTCTGCTGAAGCCGTCAGGCTGTATCCTATCAGGAAGGCAAAGATTAAAAAAAAGCTGTTTCATACGTTTTATCTGTTTATTATTATTTTCTATAAGTTAGACGGAAGATGACTTCCTTTTGGTTGCAAATAGACGAAATATTTTTCATAAAACAGAGAAAAAAGGTGGTATTTCCTTTGTGTCAGGACGCCATCAGCCTGCCGCTTGGGCCTTGCAACAGAAATGAAACCTGATTGTTACAAAACCTTTAATGCAGTGTAACTCCCACGCAATCGGTTCATCTACTTTTGCGGCAGATTTATAACGCATAAAAAAATATATGAAAAAGGTTATTAGATTAGTCTCTTGTATGCTGCTGACAGCAGGTATTTGTGGAAATGCTTTTGCAGGGAACAATGAAACGGTGGTAAAACAAGGTGCCATTCGCGGACGTGTGATAGACAACGGCAAACAAACGCTTCCGGGAGCTTCTATTTTTATTGAGAATCTGAAAACAGGAGTGATTAGTGACGTGAACGGTTTTTATACCTTACCCAATCTGAAACCGGGTACTTATACCGTGAAGGTAACTTATGTGGGCTATAGCCCTATCGAAATGAACATCACAGTTCCCGAAGGCAAGACATTGGAGAAGGATATTGTGATGAGTGAAGGACTGGAGTTACAAGCTGTGCAGGTAAAAGGGGCTTTTCAAGGACAGAAGAAAGCTATCAATACGCAAAAAAACAATATGGGAATCACCAATGTGGTGTCGGCCGACCAGGTAGGCAAGTTCCCGGATTCGAATATCGGTGATGCATTGAAGCGTATCAGTGGTATCAATGTGCAATACGACCAGGGAGAAGCCCGTTTCGGACAGGTACGCGGTACGAGCGCCGATTTGAGTTCCGTTACCATCAACGGTAATCGTGTTCCTTCTGCCGAAGGGGATACGCGCAACGTGCAGCTTGACCTGATTCCGGCAGATATGATTCAGACCATCGAAGTAAGTAAGGTCGTTACACCTGATATGGACGGTGATGCTATCGGTGGCTCTATCAATTTGGTGACTAAGAATTCTCCTTATAAACGTACTATCAATGCGACAGCAGGAAGCGGTTATAACTGGATTAGTGAGAAAGCCCAACTGAACTTAGGATTCACTTATGGTGACCGTTTCTTTCATGACAGGCTGGGAATGTTGCTTTCTGCTTCTTATCAAAATGCTCCTTCGGGTTCTTATGATACCGAGTTTATGTGGGAAAAAAGCGAAGACGGAAAGGCGTATGTCAATGATTACCAGATGCGTCAATACTTTGTTACCCGTGAGCGCCAAAGTTATTCGGCAGCATTTGATTTCGATATCAATGAGAACCATAAATTGACTTTCAAAGGTATTTTCAATAACCGTAACGACTGGGAAAACCGTTACCGCACGACTATAAAGGATTTGGATGAGAACGGAAAGGGAACTGTCCGTATTCAGACTAAAGCCGGTACACCCGATAACCGTAATGCCCGTTTGGAACGTCAGCGCACTATGGATTTTGCTTTGGGCGGTGAACATTTGTGGGGAGCTATCGGCATGGACTGGAACGCCAGTTATGCCAAAGCTACGGAAGAACGTCCGAATGAACGTTATCTCGATTTTCAGTTAAAGAAGCAGCAGTTTGATATGGATTTGAGTGATGAACGGCAACCGTTTGCTACTCCTCAATCGGGTTCTACCCTGACGTTGAGTGATAAATTCAGCTTAAAGGAACTGACCGAGCAACAGGAGGATATAAAAGAAGAAGACTTGAAGTTCTCTACCAACTTCAAGGCAACGCTGAATAATGGTGCCAAACTGAAGTTCGGAGCGAAAGTGGTGCGTAAAACCAAAGAAAAAGAAATAGACTTTTATGAATATACACCGATAGATGAGGATGCCTTTATGGAAAACAGTCTGCGGAATATAGTCGACCAAAGTACAGATAAGTTTATGCCGGACAATAAATATCAGGTAGGTTCGTTTGCTGGTAAAGAGTATATCGGCGGATTGAATCTGAATGACCCTTCACAGTTCGAAAAGGAACAGGTGCAGGCAGAATTGGCGGAGAACTTTGAAGCGCGTGAGACTGTCAGTTCGGGTTATGTACGTTTCGATCATCGGTTCAGCCGTGACATCAGCCTGATGGCAGGATTGCGTTTGGAACATACTTCTCTTCGATATACCGGGCGCAACTATGACGATGAAACGGACCAGACCACTAAGACCGACCGTATGACCAACAGCTACGTGAACTTCCTTCCTTCTCTCTTGGTGAAATGGGATGTAAATGATGATTTCAAGATTCGCGGTTCGTACACACAAACTTTGAGCCGGCCCAAATATTCGGCTTTGGTTCCGAGTGTGAATATTAACCGTGGCGACAACGAGATAAAGATTGGTAACTCAGACTTGAAACCGACTCTCTCTTTATAATTTCGATTTGAGTGCGGATTATTATTTCAAGAGTATCGGTTTGGTGAGTGCAGGATTCTTTTATAAGAAGATAGATGACTTCATTGTCGATCAGGTGCTGACCAACTATGAATATCAAGGCACAGAATATACTCGTTTCACTCAGCCTAAAAATGCCGGAAACGCTAATCTGTGGGGATTGGAGTTTTCTTATCAGCGTGATTTCGGTTTCATCGCTCCGGCATTGAAATGTGTAGGTTTCTACGGAACATATACATATACCCGCTCACGTGTAGAAGACTTTAACTTTGAAGGTCGCGAAAAACGAAAGCGGACTGAGTCTGCCGGGGTCTCCCGAACACACTGCCAATGCTTCTCTCTATTTTGAAAAAGGAGGGTTGAATGTACGCTTAAGCTATAACCATGCATCCAGCTTTATCGATGAAATGGGACCGAGCACATTTTTATGACAGATTCTATGATGCTGTGAATTATATGGATGTAAATGCCAGCTATACTTTTTGGCAGAAAGGTGAAAATGACGTTCTATGCCGAAGCAAACAATTTATTGAACCAGCCGCTTCGTTACTATCAGGGAACGAAAAAGACCGGACAATGCAGGCCGAATATTATGGAGTGAAAGTAAATGCAGGTTTTAAAGTAAGTTTTTAAATAAATGAATAATATGAATATGTTGAAGATGATAGGAAAAATAAAAGAAGTATTGACATGGGTGTGGATTGCCGTTATCGGTACGGCTATCTGTGTGAATGTATGCGCTCAGACTCCGCAGGAGTGGAAGGGGCTGGAAAGACAACTGAATTTCTATATGGCTAATGATTTGGGAAGAAACGGTTATTATGACCAGAAACCTATTGCCGAGTTAATGGGCGAAATGGCTGATGCAATCGGTCCCGAATGTGTGTTTGCTGCCGGTGACGTACATCACTTTGAGGGGGTACGCAGTGTGAATGATCCGCTTTGGATGACTAACTATGAACTGATTTACACCCATCCCGAGTTGATGATAGACTGGTTCCCGGTTTTGGGTAATCATGAGTATCGTGGGAATACACAGGCAGTATTGGATTATACGAACGTGAGTCGCCGTTGGTCAATGCCGGACCGTTATTATACGAAAGTATTCGATAAGAAGGGAACAAGTGTTCGCTTTGTGATGATAGATACGGCTCCGTTGATTGACAAATACCGCAACGAAAGCACTACTTATCCGGATGCTTGCAAACAGGATATGGACAAGCAGCTTGCGTGGATTGACTCTGTGCTGACTGTTGCCAAAGAAGACTGGATAGTGGTGATCGGTCATCATCCCATTTATGCGGAGACTCCGAAAGACAACAGTGAACGCAGTGATATGCAGAAACGTCTGGACCCTATATTGCGTAAACATAAAGTGGATATCTATGCCTGCGGACATATTCATAACTTCCAGCATATTCGTGTGCCGGGCAGTGATATTGACTACGTGGTGAATACCTCTGCTTCTCTGAGTCGGAAGGTGAAGGCTGTGGAAGGCACACAGTTCTGTAGTCCCGAACCGGGCTTTTCTATCTTCACGGTAGATAAAAAAGAGTTGGATATGCACATGGTCGACAAGACGGGAAAAGTAATTTATACGGTAAAACGTACGAAATAGACTTAGCAATATGGGGAAAAAGAGTATATTTGCAGCATAATGTATGCTGACAACAATGAATTTACCATCTGATTTTTCCCCCAAAGAACCCATGAATTACTGGGTGATAATGATTATAGACAGTTGGAGGATGCCTTGCAGGACGAAGCGCCTGTGAGCATCCGTGTTAATAGTGCCAAATGTGATAAAGAGGTAAAAGGGGAGCGAGTTCCCTGGTCTGCCAATGGAATATATTTGGCAGAACGTCCGACTTTTACGTTTGATCCTTTGTTTCATGCCGGATGCTATTATGTACAGGAGGCTTCTTCTATGTTTGTGGAACAGGTGTTGAAGACCTATGTCTCGTCTCCGGTAGTGATGATGCTCGACCTCTGTGCAGCACCGGGAGGTAAGTCCACTGCTGCACGGGCGGTATTGCCTGATGGCAGTTTGCTGGTAGCGAATGAAGTGATGCGCAACAGGGTGCAGATTTTAGCCGAGAATCTTATTAAATGGGGAAATACGGAAGTGGTAGTGACCAATAACGACCCTTCGGATTTTGCCGCTTTGCCGGGGATGTTTGATGTCGTTTTGACGGATGTACCCTGCTCGGGTGAAGGAATGTTTCGTAAAGATGCTGTGGCGGTAGAGGAGTGGAGTGCTGATAATGTGCAAATCTGCCGGCAGCGTCAACGCCGCATCTTGGCGGATGTGTGGACGGCATTGAAGCCGGGCGGTCTGCTTATTTACAGTACCTGTACGTATAATAGGGAGGAAGATGAAGATAATGTAGCCTGGATAGCCCGCGAATTGGGAGCTGAAGTGCTGGAGGTACCTGTCCGGCCGGAATGGAATATTACCGGCAACTTGACCGAAGCGGATTTTCCGGTGTATCGCTTTTTACCTCATAAGACAAAAGGGGAAGGTTTCTTCTTGGCTGTACTTCGCAAGGATACCGAAGGAGGAGAAGAGGAAAGGACAGGAGATTACTTGAAAGAGCATGCCGGCGGCAGAAAAGATAAAAAGAAGGGTGGAAGAGAGAAACAGCAGGTGATGACCGTTCCTAAAGAAGTAAAAGACTGGTTGCAGCACCCTGAAGACTATCAGTTCGAGGTGAAAGGTATCGGTATTGTTGCTTTTCCCAAAAAACATTGTGAAACGTATGCGCTGTTGCAACAGGTTTTAAAGGTCATTCATGCCGGTGTGACATTGGGCGAATTGAAAGGAAAAGATATTGTGCCCGATCATTCTCTGGCAATGACTATAGCAATGAGACAAGGAAAGTTTCTACAGGCTGAACTGAGTTATGAACAGGCTATCGGCTATTTGCGTAAAGAGGCTGTGGTTTTGGACTCTTCCGTTCCCCGCGGTTATATATTGCTTACCTATAAAAAGATTCCGTTAGGCTTTGCCAAGAATATAGGCAACCGTGCCAACAATCTATATCCGCAAGAGTGGCGTATCCGTAGCGGTTATTTGCCGGATGTGCTTAGCATGGTGTGGGACGACTGATACCTTCCGGCATCTATCAGAACGGTTTGCGAAAGGTGCAGCCGTTCTTCCATTCGGAACACCCGTAAGCAGTTTTTCCTTTGATAATCGTTCCTTTTCCACATAGCGGACAAGGTTTACCGACCCATTCATCGGCAGGCGGATTTTCCGGCTTCTCTTCTTTGGTGGCGGCTTTCGGTTTGCGGGGACTTGCTTTCCTTTTGGCAGCAGTCTTCTTGGAGGCTTCTTCTTTGACAGTTTCTTCCATGGTAGTGACGCGGCGATTGGTGTTGTCGCTCAATACGCTGTGCACCACTTCCGCTACCATTTGTTTCAGTTCGTCCAGAAAAGTGGAAGCATCATAGCTTTTCCGTTCTATCTCGCGCAGTTTCTTTTCCCAGATACCTGTCAGTTCTGCTGATTTCAACAGCTCTTCGTGAATCAGTCCGATAAGTTCCACTCCGGTGGAAGTAGCAATCAGGTTCTTGCGTTCTTTTCGGATATAGTGACGTTTGAATAAGGTTTCGATAATGGCAGCGCGGGTAGACGGACGTCCGATGCCGTTCTCTTTCAAGGCATCGCGCAATTCGTCATTGTCCACCAGTTTACCGGCAGTTTCCATGGCACGCAGCAAGGTAGCCTCTGTGTAGGGTTTGGGCGGCTGTGTCCATTTCTCGTTCAATGTGGGCAGATGAGGTCCGCTTTCACCTTTTACAAAGGTAGGCAGAGTGCGTTCTTCATCTCCTTCACGCGGTTCTGTATCAGGGTCGGTCATGCCGTCGGGCAGATTGGTCTGCGGCTTCGCAAAGATGACACGCCATCCCGGTTCCAATATTTGTTTTCCGGTAACTTTGAATTCTATTCCATCTGTTTCGCCAATCACGGTTGTGGTAGAAAAACTTACAGTCGGGATAAAATGCGGCAATGAAGCGGCGTGCCACAAGGTCGAACACACGTTTCTCCATATCCGTCAGGTTGACAGGAGGTTGCCCGGTGGGAATGATGGCATGGTGGTCGGTGACTTTCGAATTGTCGAACACCTTCTTTGATTTATTCAGCTTGGTACCGGCAAGCGGAGCTGTCAGTGTTTCGTATGGTTTCAGACCTGCCAGAATGCCGGGACATTTAGGGTAAATATCGTCACTCAGGAAAGTAGTATCCACACGTGGGTAGGTGGTAACTTTCTTTTTCGTAGAGCGATTGGATAAGTTTTAATGTATCATCAGCCGAATATCCAAACTTTTTATTGCATTCTACCTGTAAAGAGGTCAAGTCGAAGAGTCGGGGAGGCGCTTCTGTTCCTGCTTTTTTGGTCACTTCTGTCACGGTAAAAGGAACATTCTTGATACGTTCCATCAATGCTTCGCCTGTGGAGAGATCAGTGATGGGAGGTATTCCTCTGTTTTCTACAGTCTTCTTGCTCTTTTTAGCCGATTCTTTTTGGTCACTTTCCTCTTGTGCCAGTTCTTCATCGCTTTTTCGGATGATGGCGGTAAAGGTCGTATCACGATATACAGTGGCAAGTACCCAATACTGTTGGGGAGTGAAGTTCTCAATTTCCAGTTGCCTTTTGACAATCAGAGCAAGGGTGGGTGTCTGTACGCGACCGATAGATAAAACCTGTCGGTTTTGTCCATACTTTAAGGTGTAAAGACGGGTGGCATTCATCCCCAATACCCAATCGCCGATGGCACGGCTTAAGCCGGCTTCGTACAACGGCTTGAAATCGGACTGGTCTTTCAGGTTTTGGAAACCTTCACGGATAGCTTCTTCGGTCAGTGATGAAATCCACAAGCGTTTCACCGGGCAGTGAGCGCCTGCTTTTTGCATCACCCATCGCTGAATCAGCTCTCCTTCTTGTCCGCATCACCACAGTTTATAATCTCATCGGCTTTCTGCATTAAACTTTCGATTATGCGGAACTGCTTCTCTATACCCGGGTCATTGATGAGTTTGATTCCGAAACGTGGAGGAATCATCGGAAGGCTGGACAAGCTCCATGCTTTCCATGAAGGAGTATATTCATGCGGCTCCTTCAGGGTACAGAGATGCCCGAATGTCCAGGTCACCTGGTATCCGTTTCCTTCTATGTATCCGTCTTTTTTGTTTTTTGCTCCCAATACATCGGCGATATCGCGTGCAACGGAAGGCTTTTCGGCAATACAAACTATCATAATTTTCGTTCTGTCTAATAGGATTGCAAAGGTAACAAAAACGGCTGAAAGCAACTCTCTTTTCTCTTTAATTTATGAGAATTTAGAAACTGCTTTCAGCCGCTATCTGTACTTGATATGCTATTTAATCCATGTACCGTCTGCTTTTATTCTCAGGTTTTCCACTTCCTCGTCTGTGCTTTTGTTTTCCAAGTCGATGATATACCATTCTTCGGATACGGGTGTTTGTACGTATTCGGCATCATCGATGGTAAATCCGGGATACCGGGCATTAACAGCCTGTTTCACAGCTTGGGGAAGTTCGGAAGCACGTACGTCCCAACTGGTTCCCACCCATGTCTTCTTACTGTCGAAATAAACGTCTTTTTCTTTATTTTCATCCCAAATACTCACTTCCATGTAATCTTTTTCTTTTTCGATATCAAGAATACGGGCATTGGGGTACATCTCTTTGATGAGGGCAGAGAAATCGTCCAAATCCGGTTGGGGAATGAAATCTTCATAGTAGTCCGAATCATTATCAACTTCAGTTCTGGTCAGAACACCTTCGGGCGAATAATATAAATCGACTTCCTGTTTGCCTTGCTCCACTTCGATTACATAAATGGTTTCCATGCCTGCTCGGGCTAGCATGTCTACATCGTCTATTTTCCAACCGGCATATTCACTTTGTTTGAAAGTCTCTTTCACCGGTTGTGGCAATGCTTCATAAGGTATATCGCTTTCCGTCATATACCATTCTGCCGACGAAGGATTATACCATGCTTCATGCGATGTTCCTTCGCTGTGGAAACTGGCAACGGCATAATTACCCTTTACTTCCCATTCCACAGACCGGGCTTGTGGATATTTGGAATTAAATGCTTCCCGGACAAGATTGGATACCGCCGATGCATCGGGAGTATCATTGTCGTCGTCACTACATGCGCTGAAAGTAAATACACTGATAGCTGCAAAAAATAAAAATAACATCCAGTTCTTTTTCATAATCGTTTTATTTTTATGGTTTCTTTGCGGCAAATTTAGAGGGAGAATCTAAAAAGATTCTGAAATTTGAAGCAAATTGCAGCTTTTCGGTTATTTTTTTACCTGCTTCTCTTTATTCATTTTTATGAAGATACCAGTCTTTGTTTTGTGCACCGGAAGATCTTACCCATTCAGCGAATCCGGGGTATGCTGTAGTGATACGTACCTTTTCTGCCGGGACAGGGAAGTCTTTTACATCCGGTAAATGGATAGCAAAGGGCATATTGTCGTTGGATACATAAAACAAATTGTGCTCAGGTTGAGAGGCATCTTCTCCTGTACTCCATAAGTTGTTGTCGGCTTTATCGGTCGGCGGGTAATTGACAAGGTGCACTTCTTTTTTGCCTCTTCCTTGGTCTGTGCTACAGATAATAAACGGATTATAGGGCGGAATTAGTTTATTATAGTCTGCATTTGCTATTTCTATGGTCACAGTATAGGTCTTTCCCTATCACGTTTTTGATATTGTCAAAGAGGAGGACAGTAGGGTAGGTCTGTCCGCTTTCCATATTGTCGTTGCCGATGAATGTGGAACGTTCAGGTCCCTCGATAGTGATACTTTTGACATCTGTATAAGTAATATTTGTCAATTGGTAGCCAAAGCCGTTGTTATAAATACCTCCGTTATGACGAGGGGTAAACTTATCGATAATTTTGGTGATTTTATTGGTTTTCTAATGTTTTGTAAATAGTGGATTCATAGTCTATCATAACATCATTCATGTCATAATCACCTTCTTCCGGCCATTTATCCTCATAGGTAAGTGTACCAAAAGTCGTTTGTACATTGTCATCCGGAGTTGGAGCGTTTTCATCCGGTAAATCGGGAATTGTATTTTTTTCCACTGCATCCTTTTGTTCAATGTCAAGATAGAATGTAGCATCGGAAAAGTTGTTATCCTTACCGTCTTCAAAACCGATAGTTACCATTTGTGTAGAAATGGCGTCCAATAAAGCGATGGTTCGTTTTTCACCTTGATAGTTCAGGTTGGGGCTTGAATATTTAGTGGCATTCCAGGCATTTCCTTTTACCGGGTTTTCGATAGTACCGTTATTGTTGGAGAACCCATTGGGTTGAAGAAAAAATCCGATGGCGACCCCTGCCGGAATTCATCTTGGAATTGTGTTCCATCCCAATATTTTAATTCTACTTGGTCACGGGAAAATATAGAAGCCTGGTCTGTTCTGGTGATATTGGGAAATGCAATAATCTTTGTTATTTTATTTTCTTCAGGGGTTTCATTTTTCGGATAAGTATAATATCCAACTACATTTTTGTATCCGCTCCGCTATTCACAAATACCAATTTTATTTTGGTTGCTTTCGATAAAATGATATCCGAGCTGAAGTTGTTTTCGAGAAATTCCGGATGTACTATGGATATGTATTTATTCTTTACGGTAGAGTATGTTTCTTTTATATTATAAAAAGTATATAGTCTGGCGTATTTGCTTTGGGAAGTAAATATGTCGGTTTTCCACTTTCGCTCCAATCTCCTAATATCTTGTATTCATCAGGGTATTTAAATTCATTGACGGGGGTCACTGCCCGTGTCCTGTCTCTGTGCGAGGCAATATAGTCGTTTTGATTGAAGCTGATACTTTTGTCTTTGATTGTCAGTTCTATGGGGGAAACTGTTCCCAAATAATCGGAGTATAACCATATTTTCCTCGGTTCGGGCCGGGATGGTAACATTGCCTGAGAACCGTCCTGATTTATCCGTTGAGGCTTTAAAAAGCCCTTTTATATTCTCTTTTTTAATAATAGATCCATCCTCCGGTTCTTCTGTGGGGTTTTCATCGAAGAGTTCAAAAAGTACGAGATAGTCATTGAAACCATAATCAATGTTCACTTTAATAGTTTGCATTGTGTTGAAGTCAAAGTAGTCCTCTACGGAAGGTTTTTCCGGTTCGGGAGTCGGTTCGGGTGCACCGTTCAGTCCGTTTTTGTCCATGCAACTATATAACACGAACAGCGTTGCTGTGATTAGCACGCATTTTGTTAAATCCTTCATATCATTTTAAGATGTTAATCAAGCAAATGTAATTAAAAAATCGTTGATAACGAATAAAAGATGGGAATAAAAGCTTAAAAACAAGGATTATTTTATTTGGGGAGACAATTATCGGGATGAAGTGTAGTTTGGGTAAAATATAAAAGGCAAAAACTTGTTCGAAGTTCGCCTTTTATAAATTGAATGTGGTAAGGAAGACTTTTATTCTTCCAGCAATATTTCCATAATCTGTACTGCTGCTTTGGCTACAGAAGTACCCGGACCAAAGATAGCTGCTACACCTGCTTTATAAAGGAAGTCGTAGTCTTGGGCAGGAATTACACCTCCGGCAATAACCAGAATATCTTCGCGGCCTAACTTCTTCAACTCTTCCATCAGTTGCGGAATCAAAGTCTTGTGTCCGGCAGCCAGTGATGAAACGCCCACTGCATGAACATCGTTTTCCACAGCTTCACGGGCAGCTTCGGCAGGAGTCTGGAACAACGGTCCCATATCTACGTCGAAACCACAGTCTGCATAACCTGTAGCAACCACTTTCGCACCGCGGTCGTGTCCATCCTGTCCCATCTTGGCAACCATGATACGCGGACGGCGACCTTCTTTCTTTGCAAATTCTTCGGTCAGTTCGCAAGCTTTTGCGAAATCTGCATCTTTTTTACTTTCTGATGAATACACGCCTGATATAGTTCTAATTACTGCTTTATAACGTCCTACAATCTTTTCGCAAGCATCTGAAATTTCGCCTAAGGTAGCGCGGACACGGGCTGCTTCTACTGCCAGTTCCAGCAAATTGCCTTCTTTGGTCTCGACGCAACGGGTAATAGCATCCAATGCTTTTTTCACTTCTTCTTCGTTGCGGCCCTCTTTCAGACGTTTCAAGTTCTCAATCTGTTCCAGTCGAACGGCGGTGTTGTCTACTTCGAGGATATCGATGGGGTCTTCTTTTTCCAAGCGATACTTGTTGGTTCCCACGATAGTCTGTGCACCTGAGTCAATACGGGCCTGAGTGCGTGCGGCAGCTTCTTCGATACGCATTTTGGGCACACCGGTTTCGATAGCTTTTGCCATACCGCCAAGGCTTTCGATTTCCTGAATATGTTCCCAAGCCTTGTGAGCCAGTTCATTTGTCAGAGACTCTACATAGTAAGAACCTCCCCATGGGTCGACATTCTTACAAATGTAAGTTTCTTCCTGAATATAAATCTGAGTATTACGTGCAATACGTGCAGAAAAGTCTGTCGGAAGAGCAATTGCTTCGTCCAATGCATTGGTGTGCAGTGACTGGGTGTGTCCCAGTGCGGCAGCCATTGCTTCGATACAGGTACGGCCTACGTTATTGAACGGATCTTGTTCGGTCAGTGACCAGCCTGAAGTCTGCGAGTGAGTACGCAAAGCCAGTGACTTCGGGTTTTTCGGGTTGAACTGTTTCACGAGTTTTGCCCATAACATACGTGCGGCACGCATTTTGGCAATCTCCATAAAGTGATTCATACCGATAGCCCAGAAGAACGACAAGCGCGGAGCAAAGGCATCGATATCGATACCTGCTGCAACACCTGCACGGAGATATTCCAAACCGTCGGCCAAGGTATAAGCCAATTCGATATCTGCCGTAGCACCTGCTTCCTGCATGTGATAGCCAGAGATAGAGATTGAATTGAACTTAGGCATCTTTTGAGAGGTGTATTCAAAGATGTCGGAGATAATCTTCATAGAGAAGGCAGGCGGATAAATATAGGTGTTACGTACCATGAACTCTTTCAAAATATCATTCTGGATGGTTCCTGCCATTTCTTCAAGTTTCGCTCCCTGTTCCAGTCCTGCATTGATATAGAATGCCATGATAGGAAGTACGGCTCCGTTCATGGTCATGGAAACGGACATCTTGTTCAAGGGGATGCCATCGAACAATACTTTCATGTTTTCCAGTGAACAGATAGATACACCTGCTTTACCTACGTCGCCTACTACACGCTGATGGTCGGGGTCATAGCCACGGTGGGTCGGAAGGTCGAATGCAACAGACAGACCTTTCTGACCTGAGGCCAGATTACGGCGATAGAATGCGTTACTTTCTTCTGCGGTAGAGAAGCCGGCGTATTGGCGGATTGTCCAAGGGCGGAACGTATACATCATGGAGTATGGGCCACGGAGATAGGGAGGAATACCTGCGGTATAGTTCAAATGTTCCATACCTTCCAAGTCTTCTTTCGTATAAACAGGCTTCACACTGATGTGTTCCGGTGTTTTCCAGTCGGCGGTAATGCCGTTGGCTTTTTGCCATTCCATACCGTTCTGCGGCTGGAATCCGGCATAAATATCTATGTTTTTAAAATTCGGTTTCATTGTCTTCCTTACTTAATTCCTAACTTAGCGTTGTATTCTTTCAAAGTTTCCAATACGTTTACACGTACATGGATAAAGTTTTCGATGCCTGCGGCTTTCAGGTCTTCCATGCAAGCCGGAGCACCTGCTACGATAAACATGGCGCGTCCGTTGAGCGCTTTGAATGCCGGAACAGCATATTCGGCATATTCATCATCGCTCGAGCAAATCACTACGATGTCGGCACCTGCTTTCATTGCAGCTTCTACACCTTCTTCTACAGTGGGGAAGCCCAAGTTGTCAATCACTTCATAACCTGCACAAGCCAGGAAGTTACAAGAGAACTGTGCACGTGCCTGACGCATAGCCAGATTGCCTATGGTGAGCATAAATGCTTTCGGACGTTTGCCTGAGCGTTCGGTTTGCAGGCGAAGTGTTTCAAATTCGCTGGCGGCACGGTTGAAGTTCAGTGTTGCGATAGGTTTCTCGCAACTGTTGCCGAGCAGCAGCATTGTGCTTCGACCGGATTCTTTTCGCCTGCTTTTTCGTTGAAGTTAGGGAATTGGTTGGTGCCGAGCAATACTTCCTTGCGTTTGGAAACAGCATCATGGCGGGCCTTGTTGCTTGCATTGACGGCTTCCTGCACCTTGCCGGCTTTGACAGCTTCCAGCATACCGCCTTCTTCTTCCACATTGAGGAACAAGTCCCATGCTTGTTTGGCGATGGAGACAGTCAGGTTTTCGATAAAAAATAAGAACCGCAGCCGGGTCGACTACCTTATTAAAATGACATTCTTCTTTCAACAGTAATTGTTGATTGCGTGCAATGCGTTCCGAGAAATCATCCGGAGTCTTGTAAGTCTTGTCAAACGGAGTGACGGTAATAGAGTTTACACCGCCAAGGCTGCACTCATTGTTTCTGTCTGGGTGCGGAGCAAGTTTACGTGAGCGTCAAACAGAGTCAGGTTAAAAGTAGATGTTTCTGCATGGGCAATCATTTTGCAAGCACATTCACATTCGGGTTTATATTCGTTCACGATGTTGGCCCATAACATGCGTCCTGCGCGGAATTTGGCGATTTCGAGGAAGTAGTTGGAGCTGATACCGAAGTTGAATTTGATTCTTTTTGCAGCCGATGTAGCCGGAACTCCCGCCTCTATCAGTTTGTTCAGATATTCATTACCCCATGCCAATGCGTATCCTAACTCTTGTGAAATATAAGACCCTGCATTGTTTAACTCTACTGCGTTAACGCAGATGCAACGATACTTGGGCAATGGAGCCAGAACGTCTACCAATTCCTTGGCAGTAGCAGCGAAATTGCTCAGGTCTTTGCCTTTTGCCATCATCTTGCCCATCGGGTCATAGTTGACAGAACCTTGCAGTTGAGTCAAGTCATAACCTTGCTTTTGGAAATATTCCACCAATAATTTAGCCAGTTCCACGGTATGTCCCTGACAGGTAGAGAAGTTCAGCTCTACGCATTCGGCACAAATACCGTTCAGCAATGTTTCAATGTATTCGGCATTCAAGTCTTTTGCATTGACCTTGAAACCAAGGGAGTCTATACCTTTATTCAGAATGTCGAGTGCTTTTGCATTTGCTTCTTTCGGGCATTCCACTTGGATATCTTGACGCACCAGCCAGGTGTTGTCATCCTTTTTTATACCTCTCACATAAGGGAACTGTCCGGGCAGCCCTTCTGTTGTTTTTAAACCTTCCAAGTCTTCCCTGACGGTAGAAAGGTTTCACTTTAAAGCCTTCATTGGTTTTCCAAACCAGTTTCTTTTCAAAGTCAGCACCTTTCAGGTCTGCTGTAATCTTTTCCATCCACGCTTCCGTAGAAACGCCGGGAAAATCTGAAAAGAGTTTCTCTTTACTATCTGCCATAGTTTATTTGGTATTAATATTTAAGTTAGTAATATCTTGTATCTTGTTCAAGTGTTCGGGCAAATATAGTAATTCCTTTTAAATAGATTCCCTTTTTTACTTATTTTCGCAGCAAGCAACTGCTGATTTCTGTCATTTTGTTAAGGAAAGAAGTAGGTAACTGTGGGGTTTGCTATGTGGATATTGCAAAATAAATCATGCAGGTGAAATAATTATGCCCGGATTATTGGGCTGAGTGGAATGAATTTGCTAATTTTGCGGCAATTTTTAAAACACATTAAATATTATGGATTGGTTACAAAATCTATTTACTGATGAAAACTCGATTGCACACATAGTGCTGCTATATTCTTTTGTGATAGCAGTGGGTGTGTTACTCGGAAAGATTAAGATTTTCGGGGTGTCACTGGGTGTAACCTTCGTCTTGTTTACCGGTATTGTCTGTGGGCATTTCGGTTTTACGGGAAACACGCAGATTTTGACATTCTTGCAAGATTTCGGACTTATTTTGTTCGTCTTTTGCATTGGTCTTCAGGTGGGGACCGTCTTTTTTCTCTTCTTTCAAGAAGGGTGGTGTTGCCATGAACCTGATAGCGATTGGCATTGTTTGTCTGAACGTTGCAGTTGCCCTCGGATTGTATTATGGGTTGAACGGACGTATCGAATTGCCCATGATGGTGGGTATTTCTTTGCGGTGCGGTTACGAATACGCCCGACTTGGTGCTGCCAACGAAGCTTTGTCGCAACTGAGCTATAACGGCCCGCAGATAGCCATGGGGTATGCTTGTGCTTATCCGCTTGGTGTGTTGGGTATTATCGGTTCTATCATTGCCATTCGTTACATTTGCCGTGTTAATCTGAAAAAAGAAGAAGAAGCTATTGCCCGGGAAGAGGCGGCTAACCCTCATCTTACTCCCAGAATGATGCATCTTGAAGTGCATAATGAGGCGTTGGAAGGGAAGACATTACTCCAGGTAAAAGACTTTATGGGACGTGATTTTGTATGTTCCCGCATTCTTCAGAACGGACATGTGAGTATTCCGAACCGTGATACTGTTTTTCATATCGGTGACCAGTTGTTTGTGGTTTGTGCCGAAGATGATGCCGAAGCTATCATCGCTTTCATTGGTCCGAAGATTGAAGTAGACTGGGAGAAGCAGGATACTCCGATGGTATCGCGCCGTATCTTGATTACGCAGCCCAAAATGAACGGTAAGCAACTGGGTGAGTTTCATTTCAGCAGTATGTATGGAGTAAATGTGACCCGTGTGAATCGTTCGGGTATGGATATCTTTGCTTCACGAAACCTGACTCTTCAGGTAGGTGACCGTGTCATGGTGGTAGGTGCACAGGATGCAGTAGAGCGTGTTGCCGGTTTGATGGGTAACTCGTTGAAACGCCTTGACCATCCTAATATCGTGACTATATTCGTAGGTATCTTCCTTGGAATCCTGTTCGGCAGTCTGCCCATTGCATTCCCCGGCATTCCTACTCCGGTGAAATTAGGTCTTGCCGGTGGTCCGTTGATTGTATCTATTTTGATCGGACGTTTCGGTTATAAGATGAAGCTGGTCACTTACACCACGATGAGTGCCAACCTGATGTTGCGTGAAATCGGTATCGCCCTGTTCCTTGCCAGTGTGGGCATCAAGGCGGGAGCCAATTTTGTGAGCACGGTGGTAGACGGTGACGGATTATTATATGTAGGTTGCGGATTCTTGATAACGGTTATACCTTTATTGATAATGGGTGCCGTAGCCCGCTTCCATTATAAGATGAACTATTTTATGCTGATGGGTCTTATTGCAGGTAGTAACACCGACCCCCCTGCATTGGCTTACTCCAATCAGACAGCGGGAAACAATGCGCCGGCAGTAGGATATTCTACCGTTTATCCGGTGTCCATGTTCCTTCGCATCCTGACAGCCCAGTTGCTGATATTGATATTGGCTTCATAACTTTTAGTGAGTGAAAATATAGTCAGGCACGGATTACGCGGAAAACACGGTTCTTTCTTTTTACGGACAGACTGTGGGCTCCGTGTCATCCGTGCCTGATTTGCTTTATTATAATAACAAAGAAAAAGAATAAATATGATTTCAGTAGATGGATTGACCGTCGAGTTTGGCGGAACCACCTTGTTTAGTGACATTTCTTTCCAGATAAACGAGAAAGACCGTATTGCCCTGATGGGAAAGAACGGTGCAGGCAAGTCTACCTTGTTGAAGATTTTGGCGGGTGTCCGTCAGCCTTCCCGCGGAAAAGTGACTGCCCCCAAGGATTGTGTAGTCGCTTATCTTCCACAGCATTTGATGACGGAGGACGGTCGTACGGTTTTTGAGGAGGCTTCTCAGGCTTTTGCCCATCTTCATGCCATGGAAGCGGAGATTGAGGCCATTAACAATGAGTTGGCTACGCGTACCGATTACGAGAGCGATTCTTATATGGAACTTATCGAGAAAGTTTCTACCATGAGCGAGAAGTTTTATGCCATCGATCTTACCCATTTTGAGGAAGATGTGGAAAAAGCGTTGCTCGGGCTGGGATTCACGCGCGAAGATTTCAACCGGCAGACCAGTGATTTCAGCGGCGGATGGCGTATGCGCATCGAGTTGGCAAAACTGCTCCTGCAGAATCCTGATGTCCTTCTTCTTGACGAGCCGACCAATCATCTTGATATCGAGTCCATACAATGGTTGGAAGATTTTCTGATAACAAGTGCAAAGGCTGTCATTGTCATCAGTCACGACCGTAAGTTTGTGGATAACATCACTACGCGCACCATCGAAGTAACCATGGGACGTATCTATGACTATAAAGTGAACTATTCGCAATATCTTGTCCTTCGTAAAGAACGCCGCGAGCAACAGATGAAACAATACGAAGAGCAGCAGAAAATGATTCAGGAGACAAAAGACTTTATCGAACGCTTCAAAGGAACTTATAGCAAGACATTGCAAGTGCAAAGCCGTGTCAAGATGCTCGAAAAGCTGGAGCTGGTGGAAGTGGATGAGGAAGACACTTCGGCGCTTCGCCTTAAGTTTCCCCCATCACCCCGAAGTGGAAATTATCCGGTTATTATGGACGGGGTAGGCAAGACGTATGGCGACCACGTAGTGTTCAGCAATGCGTCTCTCACTATCGAGCGCGGTGATAAAGTGGCTTTTGTGGGAAAGAACGGTGAGGGTAAGTCTACGCTGGTGAAATGTATCATGAAGGAGATAGAGCACGAAGGAACACTCACACTGGGACATAATGTTCAGATCGGCTACTTTTTGCACAGAATCAGGCTTCGCTGCTGGATGAAAACCTGACGGTCTTTCAAACCATCGATGATGTGGCTAAAGGTGAAATCCGTAATAAGATTCGTGACTTGCTGGGAGCTTTCATGTTTGGCAGTCCCGAGGCTTCGATGAAGAAGGTTAAAAGGTACTTTCGGGAGGTGAACGCACCCGTCTGGCAATGATAAAGTTACTTCTTGAACCGGTCAATCTGCTGATTCTCGATGAGCCTACCAATCACCTCGACATGAAGACAAAAGATATCTTGAAACAGGCTTTGCTTGACTTTGACGGTACGCTTATCGTGGTATCCCATGACCGTGATTTCCTTGACGGGCTGGTGAGCAAGGTGTATGAATTCGGCAACAAGAAAGTGAAAGAGCATCTTTGCGGCATCTATGAATTCCTGGAAACGAAGAAGATGGAAAGCTTGCAAGAGCTTGAAAAGAAATAATGTAAAAGTCACATTGTATCGCCTCCTGCTGCTTAACCGCGGTCAAAGGGAAGATTAAGTCGTTTCCTGCTGTCGGCCAAGGGCTTTTAAACGGAAGATTACTACAGTCTCCGGCAGCGGACTGTACAGTCCACCGTAGTAGACCGTACAGTCTCCGGTAATAGACTGTACAGTCCATTGCCGAAGACTATAATACTTCGACTGATAAAAGGGGGTAATCTAACGGATGAGAATGCTTGTTACGGCTGATGAAAGGACATACTTCATTAGCCGTTTCTTTATTCTTGTATGCAAGTCCTCGGTTAGGATAGAACTGTTCCGGTGTTGGTCAAGCTGAAGTTAAAATAATCGGAAAGCGGTGGCAGCAGATTCACGATACATTGATTACCTGTTGCCACCGCTTCCGGTCTATTGATGTATTATCTGTTTTTATACATACTTTCGTAATACTTCTGATAATCACCGCTGGTTACATTTTCCACCCAAGCTTGATTCTCCAGATACCATTGTATTGTTTTCACGATGCCCACTTCAAATTTTGTTTCAGGATACCAGCCCAGTTCCTTTGTAATCTTTTCGGGGTCGATGGCATAACGCTGGTCATGTCCCAAACGGTCTTTGACGAACGTAATCAGTGACTCGTTAATCCAGTCAATGCTGATTTCGCCGTTCTCTTTCCGTTCCTTCTTCTTTAATACCTTGCGATATTCGGGATTTTCGGTCATCATCTGATGGATGGTGGCAATGGTAAGCTTGACTATTTCTATATTTTGCTTTTCATTATGTCCGCCTACATTGTAAACTTCTCCGTTGCGTCCCCGGCGTACCACTAAATCGATGGCTTTGCAATGGTCTTCCACATACAGCCAGTCGCGCACATTGCTTCCGTCGCCGTAGACAGGAAGCTTCTTGCCTTCCAGAATGTTCTTGATGATAAGCGGAATCAGTTTCTCGGGAAAATGATAAGGACCGTAGTTGTTGGAACAACGGGTGATGGTGACAGGCATCTTGTATGTATCACGATATGCCATTACAATCATGTCGGCACTTGTCTTTGAGGCGCTGTAAGGGCTGTGAGGGCAAAGCGGTGTTTCTTCTGTAAAGAAACCTTCGGCTCCCAGACTGCCATATACTTCATCGGTAGACACCTGATGATAGCGCACGTCTTTGCGCCAAGTGGGATATCCGTGTTCGTCCTTACCGGTGACCCATGCACGGCGGGCAGCATCCAGCAGGTTTTGTGTGCCGAGGATGTTGGTCTGTAAAAACAGTTGCGGATTCTCAATGCTGCGGTCTACGTGGCTCTCGGCAGCAAAGTTCACCACATAATCAAACTTATATTCAGCAAAGAGCTGGTCTGCAAGTGCTTGGTCACAGATATCTCCTTTTACAAAGAAGCAACGTTCATTATCAATGTCAGATGCGATGGTTCCCAGATTTCCGGCGTAGGTCAGGGCGTCAAGGACAACGACCTTGATATCGTCATGCTTGGCCAAAATGTACTTTAAATAGTTGGCGCCGATAAATCCGGCAGCTCCTGTAACGAGATAAGTCTTCATATTTTTAGTTATTACTGTTTTTGTGGCGCAAAGTTCGGAAAGATTTTCTTACTATCCAACTTATTCTGCCAATTCTATTACTTCTAAATCTTTAAATTCTCCTTGGTCTATTACAAAACGCACCAGTGTGCGAACGGTGTGGAAACCTGATTTGCCTGCTGCTCCCGGATTGATGTGCAGCAGGCCGAGAGTCTTGTCATATTTCACTTTCAGGATGTGAGAATGCCCGCTGATGAATAATTTGGGCGGCTTTACAAACAGGCTGCCGCGGATGGACGGGTCGTAATTGCCCGGATAACCGCCGATGTGCTTCATCAGTACTTCTGCACCGTCGACGGTAAAACGGTTTATCTGTGGATAAAGTTTACGGATTTCCTGTCCGTCGATATTTCCGTATACGGCACGAAAGGGTCGGAAGGCAGCTAACCGTTCGGCAACTTCCACCGAGCCGATGTCGCCTGCATGCCAAATCTCGTCACATTCCTCAAAGTATTTTAAATATTTATCGTCCCAATATGAATGAGTATCCGATAATAATCCAATTCTAGTCATTGTTTGTTTGTTTATTTCCAACAAAGGTACTATATTTGACACAAATCTTAGCATATTATGGAGAGCAAATATCATTATTTTAAACGTGATATCAGTTGGTTGTCATTTAATCATCGGGTATTACTGGAGGCCGATGATGACTCCCTTCCGCTATATGAGCGAATAAATTTTGTTTCAATATATTCTTCCAATCTCGAAGAGTTCTATAAGATACGTGTGGCAGAACATAAAGCGATTGCTTCGGGCGGTCACAGTGATGATATTACTCAGGAAGAGGCAAAACATCTTATTCATCAGATAACCGAGGTGGTGAATGAGCAGATGGAAGACCGTATTCGCATTTATGAACGCAAGCTGATTCCTGCTTTGCGTGAACAGCAGCATGTGGTGTTTTACCAAAGCAAGCAGGAGGTGGAGCCCGTGCATACGGAGTTCATCAGGAACTTCTTCAAAGAGGAGATTTTTCCTTATTTGCAGCCCGTGCCTGTATGTAAGAATCGCATCAAGACTTTTTTGCGTGACAACCGTCTTTATCTTTCGGTGCGTGTCATTCGTCGTGACACCGGTGAGAAGGAATATTATATCATCAAACTGCCATATAGCAAAGTGCCCCGTTTCATCGAGCTTCCCCGGGTGGGTGAGTATTTCTATCTGATGTATATGGAGGATATCATCAAGGCAAATATTGACCGTATGTTTCCCGGCTATGAGTTGGATTGCAGCTATTGTTGCAAGATATCGCGTGATGCCGATATTTTTGTCGATGATGCCGAAAGTTCTGAAAAGATGGTAGAGCAACTGAAAAAGAAGGTGAAGAAGCGCAAGATAGGGGCGGTATGTCGTTTTGTGTATGACCGCAAGATGCCTGTGGACTATCTGGAATTCCTTGTGGATGCCTTTGACATCAATCGAGATGAGCTGGTTCCGGGTGACAAGCATCTCAACCTTGAAGACTTGTCGCATTTGCCCAATCCTAATCGTGGTAATGAAGCACCGGTCAAGCCGGTACCCATGAAACTGAATTATCTGGATGAAAAAGAATCCATCTTCCGATATGTCAATAAGCGTGATTTGCTGTTGCACTTTCCCTATCATTCGTTTGACCATTTTATCCATTTCCTTTACGAAGCGGTGCACGACCCTTCTTGCAAAGAGATTATGATTACCCAGTATCGGGTGGCAGAAAACTCGGAGGTTATCAATACGCTGATAGCTGCTGCACAAAACGGTAAGCAGGTGACTGTCTTTGTGGAGCTGAAGGCACGTTTTGATGAAGAAAATAATTTGGCGACGGCCGAACTGATGGAGAAAGCGGGAATACACATTATATATAGTATTCGGGACTGAAAGTGCATGCGAAGGTGGCATTGGTGCTTCGCCGTAACAAGGAAGGAAAAGCAAGTGCGCAGCTATGCTTATATCAGTACGGGGAATTTTAATGAGAAAACGGCAACGGTATATGCCGATTCGGGTTTGTTTACTTCGAATGAAGTAATTGTCAATGACTTGCATACGCTTTTCCGTGTGTTGCGTAAGGAGGTGGCTGAACCGAAATTCAAACGTCTGCTGGTGGCACGGTTCAATCTGTTGCCGGAGTTGCGCAGGCGGATTGGTTATGAAATAAATATGGCGAAAGCCGGAAAAGAGGCACATATCATTTTGAAAATGAATGCACTGCAAGACCCGGCTATGATTGATGAACTCTATAAGGCGAGTGAAGCGGGGGTGAAGATTGATTTGATAGTCCGTGGTATCTGCTGTTTGATACCCGCCAGGCATACAGCAAGAATATCCGTATCACCCGTATAGTGGACAGCTTCTTGGAGCATGCCCGTATCTGGTACTTTCTGAACGGTGGGAAACCGCTTCTTTTCATGGGGTCGCCGGACTGGATGAGGCGTAATCTGTATCGGCGGATAGAGGCGGTGACTCCTGTCATGGACGAAGAGTTGAAACAGGAGATGATTGATATGCTTCATATCCAGTTGAGGGATAACCAAAAAGGCAGGATGGGTGGATGAGAACTTAAAGAATGTGCTGAAAAAAGAATCCGAATGAAGAACCGGTACGCGCCCAATATGCATTTTATGAGTATCTGAAAGAGAAGAATGACCGTAATCGGCTGTAATCCGGTGAATTCTTCATTTGCGGTGGATGGTATGAATCTCCAATATTTTTGCTGTTTTCGGGCGAGCAAACCTCGCCCGAAAACAGTTTGCTTTGTGCATTACTTCCAAGGCCGTGACCGTTGGTTTGGTCTGGACATATTTTCCAAGGTCTTTTTGAGTGTTATTTTTGGATTCCCAGTTTCAGCTTGACAAACTCTTTGATAAACTGCACAGTTCCGTCTATTCCCAATACCGATGAGTCAATGCACAGGTGGTAGGTTTCTGCAGCTCCCCATGTTTTATAGCTGTAATAATTATAATAGGAAGAGCGTTTCTTATCGGCTTTCTCCATTAACTCTTCGGCAGCCTCCGAAGGTATGTTGTGGATTCTCATCAGCCGCTCTATTCGCGCCTCTTTTGAAGCAGATACAAATACATTGACACATCGCGGATGGTCGCGAAGGATATAATCGGCGCATCTTCCCACAAAAAGGCAGGACTGTCTTTCGGCCAACTCGCGTATCACATCACTCTGAATTTTGAACAGTGAATCATTGCTCAGACAGCTTCCATAGGGGATGGCACCGTCACTGATAAAAGGGAAACGAGTACCAAACAGACCGCCGATGATGCTTTGTGAAGCGCGCTCATCGGCTTTCTCGAAGAACTCCTTACACAATCCGCTCTCATCGGAAGCAAGTTTTATCAATTCTTTATCATAAAAGGCGATACCGAATTCTTTTGCCAGCTTCTCGCCTATTTCTTTACCACCACTGCCTAGCTGACGGCCTAGGTTTATGACATAATTCTCGTTCATAGTCGTAATAAATTAGTGAGTATATCGGCAAATATAATTATTTAATTTGAAACTTGCTTCTGTGCATGAGACTTAAAAATCTGAAATTGCCGATAAAGCATGACGGCTGCCACGATGCTGGCTGCCAAGTCGGAAATCGGCATGCTCATCCATATTCCTTTTGAACCCCAGAACATGGGTAAAATAATGATGCAAGGTAACAGGAAAAGCAATTGGCGGGTAAGGGACAGGAAGATAGCCTTGGATGCCATTCCGATACTTTGGAAAAAGTTGGAAGTAACCATCTGAAAACCGATAATGGGGAAAAACATGACTACGATACGCAGTCCGGTGGCCGAACGCTCAATCAATCCTTCGTGGGTGGTAAAGGCGGATACAGCCAGTTCGGGCATCAGTTCGCCTACAAGGAATCCGCTGGTGGTGACAAGGGTGGCTCCGTAGATGGTCAGTTTTAATACTTGGTTAACCCGATGGTATTGACGGGCACCGAAATTGTATCCGGCAATGGGTTGCATGCCTTGATTGAGACCCATCACAATCATGACAAACAAGAATACGATACGGTTTACAATACCGAAAGCGCCAATGGCAAGGTCACCATCATATTCTTTCAATCCTTTGTTGATAAAGATGACAATGAAGCAGGCTGCCAAATTCATCAGGAAAGGAGACATACCGATGGCAATGGTGTTTTTTATGATGTTGCCGCGCAATTTGTAAATGCCGTGGCGCAGATGGAGCAATTCGTTTTTGTTGGTGAAGGTTTTGAACTGCCATGTCAATGAAATGATTTGTGCCAGGATAGTGGCAATCGCCGCACCTTCAATACCCCATTTGAATATATAAATGAAGATAGGGTCGAGCAGTGTATTGATGATAACGGTGGTGATGGTGGCTATCATTGCCTTTTGCGGATGTCCGGATGCCCGAAGCAAAGCGTTCAATCCGAGGTACATGTGTGTCACCACATTACCTAAAAGGATGATGTACATGTAGTCGCGGGCGTATGAAATAGTGTCTGCACTGGCTCCGAAGAAATAGAGAATAGGGTCGAGGAAGAGGAGTGTGAGGATGGTGAAGCCGATGCCGATAATGAGATTCAGGGTGATGACATTACCCAGAATATGTTGGGCGGTATCATAGTCTTTTTGTCCCAATCGGACAGACACAAGTGTGGAAGCACCTACGCCTACCAGCGAACCGAAGGCGGCTGCCAGATTCATAAGAGGGAAAGTAATTGCCAATCCTGAAATAGCCAAGGGACCCACTCCGTGTCCGATAAAGATACTGTCTACCATGTTGTAAAGTGATGAGGCGGTCATTGCGATAATTGCGGGGATTGCGTATTGCATCAATAATTTTCCAATCCGTTCTGTGCCTAGTTCTGTTGCTGTTCCTGCTTTAGCCATATTCTTTACTTTTTACCTGTTTAATTCTGAAATTCGTTGCAAAGGTACGCAAAAATTGAGCTTGAGGGAAAAGATTATGTATCTTTGCGATGAAAAAAAATAATAAGTAAGAGTTGCTAAGATGAATTTTAAGAGTAGAATTATAATAGGTTGCCTGCTTGGGGCATGCACATTGCAAGTATCGGCGGAAAAGACTTATAAGTATCGTATCAATCTTCGTGATAAGGCAGAAACTGCTTACTCTGTCGGCAGTCCGCAAGCTTATCTTTCCGAGCGCGCCTTGGAACGCCGGGAACGGCAGGGGTTGAAGGTGGATGAAACAGACTTGCCGGTGTGCCGTACTTATATTGACGCCATTATCGGTAAGGGTGCCTCTGTGGTGACAAAAAGTAAATGGAACAATACAGTGGTGGTAGAAGTGGTCGACACCACCTTGATAGAACAAATAGCGAGGCTGCCTTTTGTCACGAAAACAAAGAAGGTATGGACTTCTCCCGACAGTATTCCGGCTCGTAACCCGGAGCGCAGGAAAGAGGTGACGAACAAGTTTTCGAAAACAGATAATTATTACGGTCAGGCTTACCGGCAGATTGCGGTTCACCAGGGAGACAGCCTCCATGCCGCAGGGTTCAAGGGGGAAGGAATGCAGATTGCAGTCATCGATGCAGGTTTTTATAATGCCGACGAGATGAAGTTTTTCAAGAAAATGCATCTTTTGGGTATTCGTGACTTTGTAAATCCGCAGTCGGATATTTATGCCGAGAACTATCACGGCATGAAAGTGTTATCGTGTTTGGCTGCCAACCAACCGGACGTATTGGTAGGGACCGCACCCGAAGCTTCATATTGGTTGCTTCGCAGTGAAGACGATGATACGGAGCAGCCGGTGGAGGAAGATTACTGGGCAGCGGCTTTGGAATTTGCCGATAGCGTGGGAGTCGATGTGGTGAATACTTCGTTGGGTTATTATGAGTTTGACGATAAAACGTGTAATTATCGTTATCGTGACTTGGACGGGCATTATTCTCTGATGTCACATTCGGCTTCGATGGCTGCCGATAAAGGACTGGTAGTGGTGTGCAGTGCCGGCAATTCCGGTCGCGGTACTTGAAGAAGCTGACTCCTCCGGGAGATGCGGAGAATGTCATTACTGTGGGTGCCATGGATAAAAAATCTGGTGAATGCAGATTTCTCTTCTGTCGGTAATACGGCAGACGGTCGCGTAAAACCTGATGTAATGGCAGTGGGGGTAAGTTCTGCGGTGGCCGGAAATGACGGGACAGTGTCGCGTGCCAATGGGACTTCGTTTGCATCGCCCACATTTTGCGGACTGGTGGCTTGTTTCTGGCAGGCATGTCCGTGGCTCACGGCAAAGGAGGTGATAGAAGCGGTACGTCGTTCGGCAGACCGGGCAGATGCTCCCGATAATATTTATGGCTATGGCGTTTCAAATATTTGGAAAGCTTATCAAACGGAATTAAAGAAAAGAAAATAATGGATGCACATCCTCTGTCTTTATATGAACTGAATGCGCTGGTAAAGCGCAGTATTACCTTTGTATGCCCGATACTTATTGGCTGCAGGCGGAACTGAGCGATGTGCGCAGCAACTACTCCGGTCATTGTTACCTTGAATTTGTGCAAAAAGAGCCGAGAGGAAACAATCTGATAGCCAAGGCACGGGGAACGATTTGGAATAATGTGTATCGCTTGCTGAAACCTTACTTTGAGGAAGAGACCGGACAGGCATTTGTGGCGGGTATCAAGGTATTGGTGGAAGTATCGGTGGAGTTTCACGAACTTTATGGTTATTCGCTGACCGTACTCAATATCGACCCCACCTATACATTGGGAGACATGGCGCGTCGCCGGCGTGAAATATTGAAACAGTTGGACGAAGAAGGCGTCCTTACCTTGAATAAAGAGTTGGAACTCCCTTTGCTCACTCAGCGGATTGCTGTCATTTCATCGGCCACGGCAGCAGGTTACGGAGATTTCTGTAATCAGTTGGAACATAATCCGTATGGCTTTGTATTCTATCCGCGTCTTTTTCCTGCCGTCATGCAGGGTGACAGGGTGGAGGAGACAATCATTGCGGCTCTCGATACCATCAATGCGCGGCGCGATGATTGGGATGTGGTGGTCATTATCCGGGGAGGCGGTGCCACTTCCGATCTTTCGGGCTTTGATACATACGACCTGGCGGCAAATTGCGCGCAGTTTCCGTTGCCTGTCATTACCGGCATCGGTCATGAACGCGACGATACTGTTCTTGACAGTGTATCACATACACGTGTAAAAACTCCGACAGCTGCTGCCGAGTTTCTCATCAACCATCTGCGCAGCACGGCCGAAACGCTGGAAGATTATGCTTCGTCCATTCTTTATGCGGTCACTACCCGGATGGAGAGGGAAAAGACAAGACTCACCCGCTTGGTGGAACGTATACCGATGCAAACCCGGATGCGCTTACGCGAAGAACGTTATCGGCAGAAACGTGTAATCAGGCAGATGGAAGTCAATTTGCAATCCCGGTTGATGAGAGAAAGTCATCGGTTGGAATTGGTTGAGAAGCAATTGGGCAGTCTGTTGCAGAAGAAACTGACGGAAGAGAATCATCGTCTCCGGTTCCTGGAGCAACAGATAAAGGCAGCCTCGCCCGAACATCTGCTGAAACGCGGTTACAGCATTACCCTTAAAGAGGGCAAAGCAGTCACGGATGCTTCCTGCCTGAAGGAGGGCGACAAACTCGTCACCCGTTTTGCAAAAGGAGAAGTAGAAAGTATAGTAATCACCGATAAATAACATTCAAAGTATATGGCAGCAAAGAAACAGACATACGAACAGGCCATGAAGCGCCTTGAAGAGATAGTAACCCGCATCGATAGCAATGAACTGGATATCGACAGTCTGGGCGAAAGCCTTAAGGAGGCGCAGGAACTCATTAAGTTCTGTCGTGAGAAGCTTTATAAGGCTGACGGAGAAATCAAGAAAATATTGGAAGAGGAAGATAAATGATAAACAATTCTTTTCATTTGGTTGGAATTTGCAAATATAAACCTTAATTTTGCTCGCAATCGTAAATAATAACATTAAAAGCATACACAATGAAAGAGATTGATTGGGCGAATCTGTCCTTCGGTTATATGAAGACAGATTATAATGTACGTTGTTACTATCGCGACGGTGCATGGGGAGAATTGGAACTTTGTTCGGAAGAAACATTGAACATTCACATGGCAGCCACTTGTCTGCATTATGGACAGGAAGCTTTTGAAGGATTGAAAGCGTATCGCGGTAAGGACGGTAAAATCCGTATTTTCCGTCCGGAAGCCAATGCACAGCGTTTGCAGAGTACATGTAACGGTATACTGATGCCTGAATTGCCGACAGAGACTTTTCTTGCAGCAGTGAAGAAGGTGGTGAAAGCCAATGAGCGTTTCATTCCGCCATATGAAAGCGGCGCTTCTCTTTATATCCGCCCGTTGCTTATCGGTACAGGTGCACAGGTAGGTGTACATCCTGCCAACGAATATATGTTTGTGGTATTCGTAACTCCCGTCGGGCCTTATTTTAAGGGAGGTTTCTCTACTAATCCGTACGTTATCATCCGTGAGTTTGACCGTGCGGCTCCTTATGGAACCGGTCGTTACAAGGTAGGTGGAAACTACGCCGCCAGTCTGCGTGCCAATAAGAAAGCACATGACTTGGGCTACTCTTGCGAGTTCTATTTGGATGCCAAAGAAAAGAAATACATCGATGAGTGCGGTGCCGCCAACTTCTTTGGTATCAAAAACAATACGTATATCACTCCGAAATCATCTTCCATCCTGCCTTCCATTACTAACAAGAGCTTGATGCAACTGGCAGAGGATATGGGTATAAAAGTGGAATGCCGTCCTGTTCCCGAAGAAGAACTGGAAACTTTCGAAGAAGCGGGTGCTTGCGGAACAGCAGCCGTTATCAGCCCCATTCAGCGAATTGATGATTTGGAAAATAACAAATCGTATGTTATCTCGAAAGATGGTAAACCGGACCGATTTGTACTAAGCTGTATACAAAGTTGCGTGCCATTCAGTATGGTGATGAACCTGATACTCATAACTGGGTTACTATTCTCGATTAATAGATAAAGAATAATAAGGTTTGCAAGCGAATTGCAAGCCTTATTTTTTTCTCTTTCTTAGATATTCCCTACCTTTGCCCGACAAAACAATAATCATAAGAATTTGCATGGGAAAAGGAAAACTGGAGAAATTTGCAGATATGCGTGACTACCCGCACGTGTTTGAATATCCCTATTCGGTGGTCGATAATGTTCCGTTTGAGATGAAAGGGAACTGGAATCGTGACTTTTTAAGAATGATAACCCGATTGTGCTTGAACTGGGATGCGGACGCGGGGAATATACCGTGGGATTGGGACGTATGTATTCTGATAAGAACTTTATCGGAGTAGACATAAAAGGAGCCCGTATGTGGACAGGCGCCACAGATGCGTTGAAAGCAGGCATGAAGAATGTGGCATTTCTGCGTACCAATATTGAAATTATCGAACGCTTCTTTGCTCCCGGCGAGGTAAGTGAAATCTGGCTCACCTTCTCTGACCCTCAGATGAAGAAGGCTACCAAACGGCTCACTTCTACTTATTTTATGAACCGTTATCGCAAGTTCTTGAAACCGGACGGATTAATTCATTTGAAGACAGACAGCAATTTTATGTTCACTTACACTCGCTATATGGTGGAGGAGAATCGTCTTCCCGTCGAGTTCCTGACCGAAGATTTGTATCATTCGGGACTTGTGGACGATATCTTGGGCATTCGCACTTATTATGAACAACAATGGCTGGACCGTGGTTTGAATATCAAATATATGAAGTTCCGTTTGCCGCAGGAAGGAGAGTTGCGCGAACCCGATGTGGAAATAGAGCTGGACGAGTATCGCAGTTACAACCGCAGCAAGCGCAGCGGTTTGCAAACAAGTAAATAATAAATATGTAAATTATGACCTTATATCCGAAATTGATTTTTAGACGCTCTGGCAACGGTGCGTTATCCCGAACGGGAAAGAATTTAGTTGAAGCGGAGATGGTTGCCGACAATCTCCGTATTGACGGAATGTCTGTCGTTTCTCTCTGATATTTGAGAAGCCCACCGACCCGTTTATGAAATCTATGTTGAAGGCTGCCGAAACAGCTATTCATACTTATGTATCTCCTGATGTTCAGGTAACTATTTCTACAGAAAGCCGTCAGGCGGCACGCCCCGAACCGGGAAAGATGCTTCCTTTGGTGAAGAATGTTATTGCTGTTTCCTCAGGCAAAGGAGGGGTAGGTAAATCTACCGTAGCTGCCAATCTTGCAGTAGCATTGGCTAAGTTGGGTTATAAAGTAGGTTTGCTGGATGCCGATATATTCGGTCCTTCCATGCCTAAAATGTTTCAGGTGGAAGATGCACGCCCATACGCCGAGCAGATTGACGGACGCGATTTGATTATTCCGATTGAGAAGTATGGCATCAAACTTCTTTCCATAGGTTTTTTTGTAGATCCCGACCAAGCGACTTTGTGGCGCGGCGGCATGGCAAGCAATGCCTTGAAGCAATTGATAGGTGATGCTAATTGGGGTGAATTGGATTATTTCATTCTTGATACTCCTCCGGGCACCAGCGATATTCATCTTACTTTGGTACAGACACTTGCCATTACGGGAGCTGTGATTGTCAGCACACCACAGCAAGTTCAAGGTTGATGAGCACTGGCTGGCTGATGCGCGTAAGGGTATTAATATGTATACCAATGATAAGGTGAATGTGCCTATTCTCGGATTGATAGAGAATATGTCATGGTTTACTCCTGCCGAACTGCCCGAAAACAAATATTATCTGTTTGGCAGAGAAGGTGCGAAGCAGTTGGCAGAAGATATGAATGTTCCTTTGCTGGGGCAGATTCCTATCGTACAGAGTATTTGTGAGAATGGTGATAAGGGTACTCCTGCTGCTTTGGACGAAACGACTATCACGGGACGTGCTTTCTTGGAATTGGCGGAAAATGTAGTGAAACAGACTGAGAAGCGTAATGCCGAGCAAGCACCGACACATATTGTAGAGTTGAAAAAGTAACGATGCATTGAACTTTTACAGGAGAATATGCTGGAGGTAAGCTTATTGCTATGGGCACATTCTCCTGTTTATTTTCATTTTTTATATTCTTTAATTTTAAATGGAAGTCTGTTTTGTACTTTCTTTTGAAATGAATAACCATTTAATCTAGTACTATGTATAAAATATTTCATGGCTTCGCTTTGGTGGAAGCCTATCAAAATTTGAAGAAAGCTAAACGTTTAGCTGAAAATAAAAGTGTATCACGGTTTGTGAAGCTGGCAATAGCCATTGTTGTATCTCTTGTATTATGGTGTCTGCCTATCGAAATCTTCGGGGTGGAGGGGCTGACTGTTATTGAACAAAGATTAATTTCCATATTTATTTTTGCAACGTTTATGTGGGTGTTCGAGGCAGTTCCGGCATGGACTACTTCTGTGCTGATTGTAGTTTTATTGTTACTCACTGTTTCGGACAGCAGCCTATGGTTCTTCGTGCAAGGTATTCCTGCTGAGGAATTGGGAAAAGCAGTGAAGTATAAATCCATTATGCACTGTTTTGCCGACCCTATTATTATGCTTTTCATTGGTGGATTTATTTTGGCGATTGCCGCTACTAAGAGTGGATTGGATGTGTTGTTGGCACGTGTTATGCTACGGCCTTTCGGTACTCAGTCGCGCTACGTGTTATTAGGTTTTATTTTGGTGACTGCAGTGTTTTCCTATGTTTCTCAGTAACACTGCCACGGCTGCCATGATGTTGACCTTTTTGACTCCTGTGCTGAAAGCACTTCCGGCTGATGGAAAAGGAAAAATTGGTTTGGCTATGGCTATTCCGGTTGCTGCTAATGTGGGCGGTATGGCTACTCCTATTGGTACTCCGCCCAATGCTATTGCATTGAAGTATTTGAATGACCCTGAAGGTTTGAATCTGAACATAGGTTTCGGTGAGTGGATGGGATTCATGCTGCCTTATACTATTGTGGTATTATTCATAGCCTGGTTTATTTTGTTGCGATTATTCCCTTTCAAGCAGAAGACTATTGAGTTGCATATAGAAGGTGAAGCAAAAAAAGATTGGCGTTCTATCTTGGTTTATATTACTTTTGCCGTAACGGTACTTTTGTGGATGTCGGACAAGTTTACGGGAGTCAATTCAAATGTAGTAGCCATGATACCTGTGGCAGTGTTCTGTGTAACAGGAATCATAACAAAGAGAGATTTGGAAGAAATCAGTTGGAGTGTGCTTTGGATGGTGGCAGGAGGTTTTGCATTAGGTGTTGCTTTGCAAGAAACAGGTTTGGCTCAACACATGATTGAGGCTATTCCGTTTAACACTTGGCCTCCTATATTGATGATTGTCGGTTCCGGTCTTATTTGCTATGCAATGGCCAATTTTATTTCTCATACGGCTACTGCTGCTTTGTTAGTCCCCATTTTGGCAATTGCAGGTGTCAGTATGCGTGAAAATTTGTTGCCTTTAGGTGGTGTGGAAACGTTGCTTATCGGTATTGCCATAGGTTCTTCCTTAGCCATGGTACTTCCTATATCTACTCCTCCCAATGCTTTGGCACATGCCACCGGCATGATTCAGCAAAAGGATATGGAGAAAGTGGGTATTATAATGGGAATCATAGGACTGATATTAGGATATTCCATGTTGACCGTGTTGGGATCAAATAACCTGTTGTAAGAGACGTTATTCTACATATTGAGATGTCAGATATCAAAGAGGATGTACTTCACATTTTGAAGTACACCCTCTTATGAATGATAGATTTCTTTATTGTAACTTGAAAATAATCGGAACAGTATATCCTACGCGTACAACTTTACCTCTTTGTTTTCCGGGTTTCCATTTGGGCATGGAATTGACCACTCGTAATGCTTCATCGTTGAGCAATGGGTTACCACCTTTTATAATTTGGGGATTACTGATTGAACCGTCTTTTTCTACAACAAACTTAACAGATACCTTTCCTTCCACTTTCTGAGCTTTTTGCCTTTTCCGGATATTCGGTATTAGCCATGAGGAATTTTAAACAAGCTCCCATACCACCGGGAAATTCAGGCATTTCTTCTACAATCTGAAATAGTTGGTTTTCATCGAAATCGGAGCCGGATTGAGCTTGCGTTGCATTGCTTTTGGTATTACCCTTAGCTGTACTCATTGCTTTCTGATAACCTTTGCCGTCTAATGAAAATATAACAGGGACAGTGTAGGATACTCTTACTTCCTTACCTCTTTGTTTACCGGTTTCCACTTGGGCATGGAGTTAACCACTCTCAATGCTTCTTCATTGAATACCGGGTTGTCAGTTCTTACGACTTTGGCATCCGTAATGCTTCCGTCTTTTTCGATAACGAACTTAACCGATACTTTGCCTGATATTTTATCTCTCTTGGCTTGTTCGGGATACTTGGTGTTATCCCTAAGGAACTTTAGACATCCTTGCATTCCGCCATCAACGAATTCAGGCATTACCTCAACAATGGTAAATATCTGATCGTTGTCTTGGTAAACTGCTGGTGTGTCTACAGCTCCGGGTTTGGGTGTTTGGATGGCTGCTACCGTTTCGACCACCTCATTGGTGATACGTTCGGTAGTCCGTGCCACCGTTTCAATGTTGCTGACCAAGAGTAGAGCAGCGGTCAGCGGTGCAAACAGGGCATACTTGATACGACCTGCTGTGCGGGTTCTTCTTTTGTTCATCATAATAATGCGTTTTTTTTTAAATGTAATAAGTTGAAGTTATTATATAAACCGGTTTGTTTGTGTTGGTTGGCAAGTCCCAGCAAATGATACTGGTACTGTTGCCTGTTGGTTCCCGACTCCATGACCGTGTGGTCGGCAAGGTATTCCAAATTCAGCCTGATTTCACCTTTCAACAGCCACATGAAAGGATTCATCCAACAGATGATATTCACTACCTCACTGGCAATGACATCAATGGAATGGAGCTGACGTGTATGAGTCAGTTCATGTGTCAGGATTTCCTGTCTCTCATTTTCTTTCAGCTCCGGAAGATAGATAAAAACCCAATGCCAGAATGAGAAAGGATTGTTCGGATAAGGAAGGTTTTTTATCCGAATTCCATTTACTGTTTCTTCCTTACTTATCAAAGAGAGCCGGAAGATGCTGAGCAATTGGATGATGAACCGGGCGGAGAGCAGCGCTACTCCGATAAAATATACCCATGTAAACAAGGTCATTAGCGTGGGAGTAGGAGCAGTAACCGCGGTGGTTGCTATTTCATTATTTGTGTTTGTGTTGCCGGTGATTAAAAGTGTATAATAGTCTGTCAGTTCATATATGGCAGGCTGTTCTTTTATCCATGTCTGTATGTTGAGCAATGGGTAAAGGAAAGAAAGCGTAAGAAAGCTGAGCAGAGCAATCCGACGCCACTTAAAGAATGTGTCGCTGCCGCAAAACAGTTTGTAGAAAGCATAGAATAAGGCAATGCCTACATTCACTTTCAGCATGTAGATAAGTTCGGGAGTCATAGTATTGACTTGTTGATGAGGTTATTTTTCTTTTCCTTTTTCTATCAGGTTGATAATGTCTTTCAAGTCATCTGCCGAAATCTTTTTGTTCTTTGGCAAAGGAAAAAGACACCATCTCCTTGTAAGAGTTGGCAAAGTAGTTCTGTACTACTCCCCCATGAATGTACGCTTGTATTCGCTTTGTTTTATCAATGGAGTATATTGGTAGGTGTTTCCAAAGCGTTGAGCAGCCACATAACCTTTACGCTTCAGGTTGTTGACAATGGAAGCGACTGTGGTGTATGGCGGTTTGGGATCAGGAAATTTTGAAACAATTTCTTTAACAAAGCAATCTCCTATGCTCCAAATGTAGAGCATCACTTCTTCTTCTTGTATTGTTAGTTTTTCCATAAGTATATGAATTAATTACGATGTTTTCGCAAACTTACGAAATTATCGTAATCAATCAATGCAAGGAGGGTTAATTAATGCAAAGAGGGTGCATTAAATTAGTGATTGTCTATTTTCGTACCGGTGAGACAGTCCGGCGGGATGCCTGGACAGCTCTACTTATGGTTTGTTGTGCTGAGGATTAGCTCATTTGTTGCATATCGCACAGTTTTTTTGTAGTATCCGTCCATGGCTAATAAGTCTTCGTGCTTGCCGCGTTCCACAATGCGTCCTTCGTGTAAAACGCAGATTTCATCTGCATTGCGGATGGTGGACAACCGATGTGCAATGGCAATGGTTGTTCTGTTTTTCATTAATTTCTCCAAAGCGTCCTGCACCATTCGTTCGCTTTCGGTGTCAAGGGCCGAAGTAGCTTCATCCAAAATGAGGATAGGCGGATTTTTCAGGATTGCCCGGGCAATGCTGATACGTTGCCGCTGACCGCCCGAAAGTTTACCGCCCCGATCGCCAATCATGGTGTCGTAACCGTTTTCGCTTGCCATGATGAAATCGTGTGCATTGGCTATCTTGGCAGCTTCAATCACTTGTTCCATGGTGGCATTCTCCACACCGAAGGAGATATTGTTGTAGAAAGTGTCATTAAACAGAATAGCTTCCTGATTTACATTTCCCATAATGCTGCGCAAGTCGTGCAGTGTAGTATCCTTTACATTGATACCGTCTATCAGGACTGCACCCTGTTGTACATCGTAATAACGGGGAATAAGGTCTACCATGGTTGATTTTCCTGAGCCCGACTGTCCGACGAGTGCTATCGTTTTCCCTTTTTCTATGGTGAGGTTGATGTCTTGCAGCACCCATTGGTTTTCGTATTTGAAGCAGACATCGCGGAATTCTATTTTCTCCTTCAGCGGACCGACGGGAACAGGGTTCGGACTTATCTTCATCTTATTTTCCGCCATCAGGATTTTGTCTACACGTTCCATGCTGGCAAGCCCTTTGGGAATATTGTAGCCTGCCTTTGAGAAATCCTTCAGCGGGTTGATAACACTGTAGAGGATGGTCAGGTAAAAGATAAAAAGAAGGCGCGGTGATGGTGCTGTTATTGTGTAATATCAGCGTACCTCCGAACCACAATACGATGACAATGAGTATCGTTCCCAGAAACTCACTCATCGGGTGTGCCATTTGCTGGCGGATGTTGACGTGGTTGATGGTGTTGCGGTATAGGTTGTTGGATTCGGTGAAGCGGGTGTTCATTTTCTTTTTCTGCGTTGAAAGCCTTGATGATGCGCAGACCACCGAGTGTTTTCTTCAAGTTGTGACATTAAGTCACTCCATTGTCCTTGGGCGATGAGCGAGCCGCGTTTCAGCTTCTTTCCTACTGTTCCCATTACCCAGCCCATGATGGGCACGATGGCAATGGTAAATAAGGTGAGTTGCCAGCTGATAATAATAAGTGTAGTGAAATAAGAGATAATAAGAATAGGATTCTTGAGCAACATGTCCAATGAGGACATGATGGAGTTTTCTATCTCGTTCACATCGCCGCTCATGCGGGCAATGATGTCGCCTTTCCTTTCTTCCGAAAAGAAGCCGAGAGGAAGGCTGAGCAGCTTCTTATAGAGCTGAACCCGGATATCGCGGACAATGCCGGTACGAATGGGAATCATGGTAGCGGAAGAGAGGAAATAACATCCTGTCTTCAGGAAGGTCATGCACGCCATGAACAGTCCCAACAGCAACAGGGTGGTGCTGGGACCGTATTGATTGATGAGCTCGGTGATGTAATATTGGAAGTTGTTGATGACGATGTCCTTGATGGAAGCATCCGAACTCCACGGCATAAAAGTATAAGTGGCTTTCTCCATCTGAAACAGGATGCTCAGTATGGGCACGATGAGTGAGAAGGAGAAGATGTTTAAAACGGCTGATAATATATTGAATAGAGTACTTAAAGCTAGGTACTTCTTATAGGGAGGTACGAACCGACGGAGTATCTGTATAAATTCTTTCATGTTTAATCTGTTGATTGATGGGCGCAAAGGTAGTAAAAAGCCATGAATAAAACGGAGGAAAGTGATAAAAGATGGGAGGGAGGGGGAAAAATCTGTCTGAAGGCGTACCAAAAATCCGGAGTAACTGTTATCCTATTTACTGTAAGAGGGTATTCAAAACTAAAACGGCCTATCGAATCGTCAACTGTAGGGGCAGGGTTTGCCTGCCCGAACCAACGGTCACAACTTTGGGAGTAATATGCAAAGCAAACTGTTTTCGGACGAGCGAACCTCGCCTCTACCGGCAAAAAATAACAGTATTATCAATGCTTTGGCCCCCCTGAAAAGTTACAGATTGTAGCTGATAAATATAAGAATTGATATAGGGTGTCAGGTTTCAGATTAAAACTTCTTTCTCTGAAGTTGACTTTGACACCCTCATTATTGGGAGAATTTTTCAATTATTGTTGTTTATGTAATATGTAGTGTTCTGCCAACTCACCGGTTATTTCTTGCTTGTCCCGATCAAGGGCAGTCAGCGTATTCTCGCCTACTTTATAGTAATTCTTTTCTGTTCCATTCTGCAGAGTTATCAGGTTACCTTCGATGGTATAGTTTCCCTTATCGGTGAATGTGGCATCTTTTCTGTCGATGTATTCTGAGACAAGAGTAAATGTCTTATCCTTGTTTAGCGTAAGGGGTGATGTTGATACCGGGCAATCTGCAGCAGGGAATGTTCGGTGTAAGTCCCATCGTAGTCCAATGCGTTTTCTGCATTATGCATATCGGCGACTTCGGTGTCGGCAGCAATAGTAGTATTGTCTGTACTCTTTTTTTGTTACTGTTGCATGCAGCAATCAATAGGCAGGCGCAGGCCAGCATGAAAATTTTCTTCATAAGTCTTTCTTTTTTAGGTTTATAAAACAAATTCAGACCTCTTTGGGTTTATGTCTGTTTTTTATCTCTTTCAGTCTTGCATATACATGTGTACGGCTGAGGGTTATCTATCGGCGATAGACAATGCAAGTAGTGAGGAAATAAATGCCCGCTTGTAGCCATAGGGCGTGATACTCTGTGGCAACATCGGGCAGTGTAGCCCCCATATTATTGATTCGTACAAAGCCGTTGATGCCGAAAGTGGAGGGAAATATCCATGAAACAACTTTCCAAAACTCAGGAATGGCGGAACCGGGCCATGAAATGCCCGAAATGAATAGCAACGGCACGGAAGTGAATACATATATCATCATGCAGGCTTCGCGGTGGTGGATAAAGATAGAGCAAGTCATCGCAAAGAAAATGCATGCCAATATATAAGGTAGTACAAAAGCGAAAAGTGTGCCTGCCTGTGCTATCTGCACCAGACTGAACATCTTGGGTACCAGACAAAGCATATAGACCGACATGATGACGTAAATCATGAAATAGGTAAGTGACTTGCCCAATACAATGCGGAGTGTGCCGTGATAATGGCGGCTTAAAGGAACTAAGTCGCGGAAACGGTTGGTTTCACGGGCTGTTCCGGCAGATAAACCGATACCCAGCAGCAGGGTTTGCTGAATGATGAGCATCAATACGGCAGGAATCAGAAAACCGGCAAATCCGTTTTGCGGGTTGAAGATAGAGATGTCTTCATACTCGATGGGTGAGGAGCTGACTTCGTCCTGACGCTCGGTGGTGTTGCCGGAGCGTTCTATCTTTATCTGCTTGTTCATGGTCAGCGATGCATTGGTATTGGCAGTCAGCATGGCTTTGTAGTATAACATTCCGCTCATGTCGCAGTAAAGTGTGACGCGGGTCTGGATGCCTTTGGCAATATCTCGGCTGAAGCTTTCGGGAATATAAATGATGCCATATGCTTTTCCCTCCTTCAGCAATGCCTTGGCCTCTTCCATATCCGCACAATGAGAAACAATGTGGAGGTCGGGACCGGCATCCACCAATCGCAGATACTCCCGGCTGAGCGTGGAACGGTTATTGTCTACTACCACTGCTGGTACTTCGCGGACGGTTTCGTTCGTATATATAAAGGTATAAAGTAGTGGATATCCCAATGGAACCAAGATAAAGAAAATCAATACACCTTGGTCTTTTACCACAGCCTTCAGCTCTTGCCACCAAATATAGAACAGGTCTGCAATGCCTTCCGAAACTATCTCTTTGAATCTCTTCTCTTTCATAACCGGTTAGTTTTTTAAGGGATATATACATAGTGCAATAGCACGGTGCGAAGCCTTTTCAGTATGAAGAAAGGCAATAGCATGAAAAGCATCAATGCTACTACCGAATGCCATGCATAAATCAAGGGATAGCCGTTGAGTGCCAGGTTGACGTAGATGAGGAAGTAATGCCGTAACGGAAACAGACAGGCTAATCCCTGCAACACAGGATTCATAGCCATGACGGGAAAGCTCATTCCTGAAATGGAGAAGGAAATGACTCCCCATAGCGAAGCTGTGCTTAAAGCAAGCCGCATGGTGGTGAACAGTCCGAACAAGAAAATGCCAAAGGCTTGTGATGCCAATACCAGCAACAGTCCTGCCAAGAGCATGGGGAGGATACCGCTGTTGCACGGATAATGCAGGAATCCATACAGGTATACATTATAAAAGGTGGCCATGATAAAGAATATGAGGGTCTGTGGCAACAGTTTGCCGGATAGAGCCAAAGTGACGGAATTATCGGCCATTTGCATCCATTCTTTCTGGGTATTGCCTTTTATTTCACTTCCGATGGTATAGATGGTGGTCATGAATATCAGTAACATCAAGATACCCGGTATAATGGTATTGCTCAGGTAAACGGAATAGTTCAACCATGGGTTGTTCAGTATGTGAGAATCAATGACAATAGGTTGCAGGAAAGCCACGGCTTGGTCATCGGTAGCACCCTTGGCACGCAAAGTGGCGCGACCGATGGCACCGCTTGCCAGTTCGGACATGGTGCGTTGGTCTTTATAAAGCAGTGAGCCGGCTACCAGATAAGAATAATTGGTATAAAAAGAAACCTTGGGCTGACGACTGGCAAGTGCCTTTGCCGTTGTACCTTCGGGAATAAAGTAAAAAGCATAAATCTTTCCTTCCTGCATGGCTTTGCGCGCATCGGCAAAGCCGGCATAATGTGCCACAATTTTGGTTTGCTGAAAGGCATCCAGGTTGCGGATAATGTTGCGGGTGGTTGCTGTATTGTCCAAGTCGACAACCCCTGCCGGCATATCCGTGGGAAGTCCGTTCCACATCAGCGTTGTGAAGAAGATGTAGCAGAACAAAGGAGCTATGACCATGCAAAACAGGTATAGCGGCCTTGTGGCGATGCGGAACACTTCGCGCTTGGCTATCTGGAAGATGATATGCGTTGTTCTCATTTATTTCTCTATAATGGCGCTCATTCCGGGGCGTAAGCCTTCTACTTTCTCCACAGGAACGGCTTTCACTTCAAATGTCTTCAAGTCAAACTGTCCGGTTGTTTTCGTTGCCTTCCAAGCGGCGTATGTGCCAAGGTCTTTCATGTAAGTCACTTTGAATTTCACTTCTTTATCGAATGCCGGAATAAAGGCGTTGATTTCTTCTCCCACAGTGAAGTCTTTCAAGAAATCTTCGCGCACATTGAAAGTCACCCACATATCATCCAGTCGGGCGATATTCATAATCGGAGCACCGGTTGACCAGCTCGCCCACTTTGGGGAATATTTCGGTCACTTCACCGTCGGCAGCAGCTGTGAGGATGGTCTCATCCATGTAGGAAGACACCTCGGCAACTGCTCCTTTGGCACGTTCCACTTGTGCGGCGGCAGCTGCTTTGTCTTCCTGCCGGGCGCCATTCTTAGCCATTTCGTACTGTGAACGGGCAGCTTTTTCGGTGGCTGCCATTGCGTCAAATTGTGCTTTGGCTTCATCGCGCTTTTGTGCGGACATCACGCCTTGTTCAAAGAGTCGGTTCACACGGTTGTATGACTTCTCGGCAATTTCTACTCCGGCTTTGGCTTTCTGCCACATTTCGAAAGCAGCTTGCAACTGTTCCCGGCGAGTCCCTCGCTGTGCCTTCTCGCTGATTGCCCGGGCTGCTTGTTCGGCAGCTTGTGCCTGCGACAGCTTTGCCATCACATCGGGAGCTTCGAGGATAACCAGGGTATCGCCGGCTTTTACCTTATCTCCTTCTTTTACACGGAGTTCAAGAATGCGTGCCGGGACTTTTCCGGACACACGGTATTCGTCTGCTTCAGCTTGTCCCTGAATAATTTCGGGACCTTTGCCCAATGTGAAGAAACCTATCAGAGACACGACTGCAATGACTGCCGTCAGTGAAATGAATGCCAGCAAAATGTTGCTGCGTTGTGTTCTTTCTGCCATATCTTGTTCTTATTTTAATGTTCCCATTGATTTGCGTAGATATACTTGAGTCAGTTTCACGTCTATCTGTGCATCTATTTTGTCCGATTGAGCCGACAACCATGCTGTTTGTGCTTCCAGTACGTTGCTGGTGGGGATAACTCCTTCACTGAATCCCAGCTTGGCATAACGGAGGTTTTCTTCCGCCTTTTCCATGTTCTTGGTAGCCATTGCCAGTTTCTTTCCGGCTTCATTTACTTTGAAGGTGGCCTGATTGACTTGCAGCTCCACCTTTTCCTTTTTACGTCCGACAACTGATAGCGGGCAATATTGGCTTCGGCTTTGGCGGCTTTTACCTTATACATTCCTTCGCCCCAATTCCAAATGGGTATTTTCACCATTGCTCCTACGGCCCACATACCGCGGAATTTGTTCTCAAATCCGTTGACCAATGAAGGATTAGTCACCATATAATTGGCTGTCAGGGCTACAGTGGGCAAGAACTCGGCACGGGTGACATTGACTTTCTGTGCATATATTTTGGCAGCCAGGTCGAGGCTTCGCAGTTCTTCGCGATTGGCAAGGGCAGTGGCAACATTGTCGGAGGCCTGTGCTTCATCGGCAATCAGGAGGTTCTCTACCTCTTCGTCCGCCAATCGGATGTCCTCATTCAAGGGAATGCCGCAAAGCTGGCACAATACCATTTTAGAAAGGCTCAGTCCGTCTTCCACTTGCGTCAGTTTCATTTCGGCTTCATTTACTTTCACCTTTACGCTGAGACCATCGGCTTTGGTAGCCACTCCTTCGGCTATCATTTTGTCTATATCGCTGTCCAATTGCTGTACCAGTCGGAGATAACTTTCCGCCAGCTTTTTCTTGTTTACCAATGAGATGACCTGCCAATAGGCTTGGTCGGTACCGAGAATGATGTCCTGCATGCCGGTGGCATGTTGTGATTGGGCCAGTTGTTCGGCATATCGGGTTATCTTGTTGTAGGCTGCAATTTTGCCTCCCATAAAGATGGGTTGGGTGAGAGTGATGGCACCTGCATACATATTGCGGGTATCGGTGTGCAACGCATCGACCAGCCCTTGCCCTATGCCATTCAGTTTGTTCCCTATGCCGGGGATGAGCGGAGCCAGCGGCTGGAGCAGGGCGCCCAGTTCGGGGCTGGAAGCGGCCAGTTGTTGGAAAGTTTCTTGGATAGACCCTTGTGCGGCGGTTCCTATGTTGCCGATAGCTCCTTTCTGGTCATTGCTTAATAAGGAGATTTCTTTTTGGGTGCGCATATACGTTCCCATAGCGGCAATCTTAGGCAGGTAGTTCGTAAAAGCAGCTTTCTTTTCATAATGCGCCACATTTATTTTCTCGGCGGATATGCGTAGCTCTTTGTTGCTCTTTAGTGCCATAGCACGACAACTATCCAATGTCAGTGTGTGTTGGGCTGAAACCCCTACTGATACCCATATAGACAGGACAAAACCGAAAATTCTCTTCATCTTAGTGTTGTTGCTAATGTGTTTAAAGTTGCTTATGCAACGATGCAAAGATACGACTAAAATGTGAATAGGCAATATCAGCCGAATAAAAAGATATAAAAAAAGGAGTGTGTCAAAACTAAACCGGTCTATCCCATCTCAGCTGTAGGGGCAGGGTTTGCCTGCCCGAAGACACAAAGCAAACTGTTTTCGGGCGAGCGAGCCTCGCCCCTACAAACTAAACGACAGCATTATCCACGTTTTGACACACTCCCTTTTTATAATACAATAAAGGAATTTATTTCATGCTGAATGCCTGTTGCCCTATCATGGTTCCTTCGGCAAAGATATACACATGGTAAGTGCCTGCCGGAAGGTATTCTTCCACATCCCAGTAAACAGTCACGTTTTTGTTCCTCTCCTGTATACTCTATATATTTTTGATAGAATAAGTCAGTTCGCGGTTCTCGTATGGGAATGTGTTGGATGCATTTTTGGTCAACACATCGTTATCCGGTTTGGCTATGCGTATATATAAGGTGCGTTCGCCTGTTTTGGCAGTGATGTTTTTGACGATAGTGAAGGAAACAGCTATCTTCTTTTTACATCTTTCACCTTCTTGGCTGTTTTTCCCCGCTTGTTTTTGGGAAGTACAGTGATGGCGGTTGCATCCAGTTGCGATGCTAACGTCACCTTTTCGTTCAGGTTCTTTTTCTCCTGAGACAGATTGCTGATTTGGCGGGTTGCCTGCGTATATTTCTGTTTTACTTCCTGGTTTTCTTCTGCCAAAGCCTGATTGAGCTTGTTCAGTGAATCGATTTGGATGACATAGGTGCGCAATACGGCGCGGACAGTCTTCAGCTCCCTTTTTCAGTCGCATGATTTCGGCGGCATTGCTTGTTTTTACCTGGCGCAACTCTTCCAGCAGTCGTTGAGTCTTCAATTTCTCACTTTCCAGTCTTTCGCGCAGGGAGTCATTGTTGATTTGCACCTGAAGCTCATCATATTGCGTTGCAAAAAGTGGTGTACTCATTCTCCATTTCCAACTTTTCGACAGCAAAGAGTTCGCTCATTTCTTTATTCTCCTTTGCCTGATGGAAAGCATAGAAAGAAACTCCGCCGATGATAATAATCAGCAGAATAATGACAATAATCAGTTTTTTGCTCTTATCCATAGTGTTACATTGAATTTTGGGCAAAAGTACAATATTTTGTGCATACTGCCCGAAAATAATTATGGAAATTTTTCCCTAATTCGGAATATCATTGTAACTTTGCAGTGCTTTTAAGAACACGATTTTATTATCAACTTTAAATAAAATAGAGATTATGTCAAAAGTAACCGTAGTAGGCGCAGGTAACGTAGGTGCTACATGTGCAAATGTTCTTGCTTTTAACGAAGTGGCAGACGAAGTAGTAATGCTGGACGTTAAAGAAGGTGTATCGGAAGGTAAAGCAATGGATATGATGCAGACAGCTCAGTTGTTGGGCTTCGACACAAACATTGTTGGTTGCACTAACGATTATGAAAAAAACAGCAAACTCTGATGTTGTTGTTATCACTTCAGGTATTCCTCGTGCCGGGTATGACTCGTGAAGAACTGATTGGTGTTAATGCAGGTATCGTTAAATCTGTAGCTCAGAACATTCTGAAATATTCTCCTGACGCTATCATCGTTGTTATTTCTAACCCGATGGATACTATGACTTATTTGTCATTGAAAGCTTTGGGCTTGCCGAAGAACAGAATCATCGGTATGGGTGGTGCTTTGGATAGCTCACGTTTCAAATATTTCTTGTCTCAGGCTTTGGGTTGCAATGCAAACGAAGTGGAAGGTATGGTAATCGGTGGTCATGGTGATACTACTATGATTCCTTTGACTCGCTTCGCTACTTACAAAGGTATGCCTGTTTCTAACTTCTTGTCTGAAGAAGAAAAAATTGCAGGAAGTTGCTGCCGCTACTATGGTAGGTGGTGCTACTCTGACTAAGTTGCTGGGTACTTCTGCATGGTACGCTCCGGGTGCAGCCGGTGCATTCGTGGTTGAATCTATCATCCACAATCAGGGTAAGATGGTTCCTTGTTCGGTTTATTTGGAAGGCGAATACGGTGAATCAGACATTTGCTGTGGCGTTCCTGTAATCTTGGGCAAGAATGGTATTGAAAAGATCGTTGAATTGCCTTTGAACGAAGAAGAAAAAGCTAAATTTGCTGCAAGTGCTGCTGCTGTTCGTAAGACTAACGCTGCTTTGCACGAAGTAGGTGCTCTTTAATCCAAACAATATATATTAGTAAAAGGGACTGTCTGGCAAAACGGACAGTCTCTTTTTTTATATCCCTGTCTCCTTGGTTGCTTTCCTTTGTCATTTCCTTGCATTTTTTCTAGGTTGTTTCTTCGGACAGGGTAAGCGTTTGCTTACCTTGGGTTAAGCCTTTTTCTGCGCCCGGTTATTACGTTCTGCTGCAGCAGGACGTATATCCCACTGTAATGGGACGTACGTTCCACTGTAGCAGGACGTACGTTCCACTGCCGCAGGACGTAATAATCTGCCGTTCAAAAAGGCTTAGCCGTCCGTAGGAAAGGGCTTATTCTTTCCTTTGTTGTGAGACAGGTATATATGGATATTGCTTTTATTTGATGCCGATGAAGATAGCGGGAATCTCATTGTTTCCGCTTGTCCAATGTTTGAGTTCGTATTCGGGGTAGAGGAGGGAGTTTGTGTCCACCCATTCATTGAGGGAAGATAAAACGGATTTGCCGTTCGAGCCGATGAAGTTTGCATCATAACTGTAGGTATTTGTCATTTGACTTTCCTTGAGTCCGGTTTTTTTTCCACTGTAATATTTGTAAAAGCAATGTTCGGTTCTGCTGGAATTGGCTTCTCCGGTGATTATGCCAAATGAACTTTGATTTGAAGAACAATCCACATAACAGTTGATGACTGTTAAAGAATTTGCATTCCCTTTACCATATATTCCACCGGCACTGGCTCCGGTAGTATTGTTTTTTATAGTGTCATTAACAAAGAAACTATTTATTATTTTCCCGCTTGCTTCTCCTGCTGCTCCTCCGGCACTTTGCGATTCCAGGTGACAAGACACAACAGAACAGTTTACAATGGTTCCGGTTGAAAAAGCCGCTATACCACCGAACGGGCATTGGATTTTACCGTCGATTTCTGAATTGAACAATTTATGATATAGCCTTTATTGTAACCTACCAGTATTCCGGCGTCCGACTTTCTTTGAGCATTGGGCTTTGCTCCCTTTATGCAAAGATTTTTAATCATAGCATTTTCTGATGTATGACCGAAGAGTCCGCTTTTTCCCGAACTGGTATTGGGAAGAGTGAGATTGCAGATGCTGAATCCTTGTCCGTCAAAGATGTCTTTATATTCTAATGTTTTACCGTCCATTCCTATAGGCTTCATCCGTTTACAATCCTCGTCCGTCAATTCAATATCATTCAGAAGCCTATAAGTGGTAACGCCGTCTTTGGTGATGCCGAAGTCGCTCAGCGATTTACCATTGTATTCTTTATTATTGATTAATAAACTGAATGCAATCAAATCTTCAGCAGAGGAAATGCCAATATTCGATTGTTCATCAAGAATCTTGATATTGCATGTATATTCGTAATTGCTTAAGAAATCTTGTGGGTTCAATTCTTTGACAAAGCTCGCATGATTGGTGATAATCTCGACCTTCAAACCGATATTCTCGCTCGGAGGAATGATAAATGAATAGCTTTCGGAAGCATCTCCGGGGGTGATGGTCGTATGGCTTTGTTCTGCATCAAGTTTCAGGTCTGCCGTGGCAGGAATAATCTTGTCGACAATGACAGGAGTTGTCAGTCTGATTTCTTTTATTTCTCCTTGTAATTCTTCACTGATGTGAAAGGTGAGGCGGGAAAAGAGATGCTTAAATTGAAAACCGATTCCCCGTCCGGCCTCGAATCTGTCTTTTATGTAGAGCACGTCTTCCAATCGTCCTTCCGGGTACAGGTCATCATACAGATTGTCCTTATAAGTGGGGTATAAGGCAACAATATCGGTCGTCCCCGATAAATCAGTCCATGCGATGGGTAAGTCGCTTTCCCCACACATCTCCCGAATAGGTGAAAATTTGGTTCTCTAATTGCAGACTTCCGGTGGCATTCAGCACTGCCCGGCTGCCTGAAGGCAATGAAGTGGTGTTTGTCGGATTATTGATAAACCGGCAGCAGTTGCCTGTGATTATGCTTCTATCGCTTTGGATAAAATCAGTAAGGTTATCGGAACAGGCGCAGAAGACTGATGCCGATAACCCCAATAGTAAATGAGTGTATTTCAATTTGTTCGTTTGTTTAGGCTGATTGTTGTCATGCTTCCTCCGGGATAGAAAACTCCTTGTCGGCAAACAGTTCCATCAGTCCTGATATCTGTTTCAGACGTAATAGTTCGTCGGCATCCATTCCGATATATTTCTTAATCCATTCGTCGCTCATTCCGGCTTTAGTGAGCTCTGCCACAATGTCGACCATCAGTTCGACGCTATGAGTGCCGCGGGCACGGTTATGGCGAATGGTACTTGCCATTCGGTTAGATAAGTCTTTCTCAATAACCACCACCGGCAATAATCCTTTTTCGCGTTCGAATACCCGTTTGGAAGTCCTGAGAACGCAGTAACGGTGATAGCCGTCTACGAGTTCGTAAACATCTTCATCCGGGATATAATAACAAACACAAGGCATGGTGTATCCGTCTTCCCAAATGCTAAGCTCGAGCAGCTTCATTTCGGGGGGCGCTACATGGTTGGGGTTATAACTGTTGGCACGTACTTTCTCTACCGGTACACGGCGTACATGATATACAGGACTCTCGTATTCTTTTTTCATCTCATGATATTTTTGTATTTTTGCATTACTTTATCTCTTCTCAGCTTTTCCTTTTTGGTCAGGGCAAATCCCATGTATTTGCAAACATGGTCATTCTTCAGGATACATATACACATACGTTTGTAAGTTGGAATTTCCTTGAATTCGGGTATATCTATGTCGTCCAGATAATCCATTTGTACAGGCAGTTTATCTGTCTTATAGTTGGTTGTTTTCTGTACATGCATATTGATGCCTAACTCATTTAATTTGCGTATGGTTTCCAAGCTGAGGCATCCTCCCCGATATTTCCAGAATTCTCTGCTTACCCTTAGCTTTTCAAGATAGGCGTTTTTCATATCTTCGGGGGAGTGTTTCCAGTAGAAAATACATATACTCTCTCTCCATGTATAGCCTTTGGGGAGTTTTATGCTTTGCCAGCCCATGGCACGGGTTCCTCCGTAGATGCCGGTGAAGTTTACGCCATTTACCCGGCCCAACATTCTTCCCCATGTATTGGGGTCGATGGCTTTGTAAAGTTTCAGGGTTTCCTGTGCTGTACTTAAAAAAGGGCTGGCAACGCGTTGCTTGTCCAAGGGGACTCCTGCCTTATAATATAGTTCATAGAGCTGATTGAAGGGCCATTTGAAGCGTGCATAAGCCACCCATATATCTTCGGTACGCCAATCATAAATGGGGTAAAGGTTGAAGAGGTCATATCCCTATTCTGCGTGACCATTTTAAATTATGATATGTGAACAGGCGATTGTTGCTGTAAATAGTCCTCCAGCGGTCGAGGCTTTCCTGTGTTCGGATACCTACGAGGCAGGCAGTGCGTACGGCATCCTTTTTTTTATGATACCATCTTCCGAATTCCACTTGAAAATTGTAATCCCACATTTCGTCGTTATAAAAAGGGAAGTCTTCCTTCTTATAGCAATTCTTCGGCATCGGACGCACCCAGTTGGCATGCATCTCTTCATCCCAGGGACGCCAGAACTGTTGGTACATGGATGCACAGGTAACGACTTTGAATGGTACGCATACATGATAGATTTCCAGAATATCCAAATTCTGCCTGAATGTTTCTTCCACATAATCCGTC